>Ga0164243_10000467_pt1 | contig 76108 bp, 86 predicted proteins | sample OricompcompostOP_FD_108781 | JGI IMG/M metagenome (GOLD analysis project Ga0164243, IMG submission 108781) | Organic Plus compost microbial communities from Emeryville, California, USA - Original compost - Organic plus compost (OP) | ecosystem: Engineered > Solid waste > Mixed feedstock >... | reverse complement strand
TGCCGTTCATCCATATATTATGGACTCCGTTAGCGCTGTTATCTGTGCGGGCGGAAGCTATGCTTTTGGTGATAATATACTGACTGTGTCGGGAATTTATGTAGATACTTTCGGTACATCCGGCTGTGATAGTATTGTTACTCTTTCTCTTGCCGTCCATCCTTACATTGCTGATTCTGTTAGCGCGGATATTTGTTCCGGTGACAGCTATATGTTTGGTGATAATATTCTGACTATGTCAGGAATTTATGTAGACACTTTCAGCACATCGGGTTGTGATAGTATTGTGACATTGGTATTGAATGTGGATAGCTATATCACCACTTCTGTTATTGCAGATATTTGTTCTGGCGATAACTATGTATTCGGTGATAACATACTGAGTGTTTCCGGGGATTATGTGGATACTTTTAGTACATCCGGTTGTGATAGTATTGTTACACTGACACTCACAGCCCATCCCTATATTACTGATTCTGTTACTGCAGGTATTTGCACCGGTGGCAGTTATATGTTTGGTGATAATGTATTGGCCATACCGGGTACTTATGTTGATACTTTTAGTGCTTCAGGTTGCGACAGTATTGTTACCCTTTCTCTTACAGTTCATCCTTATATTACTGATTCTATTACTGCAGATATTTGTTCCGGCGATAGTTACGCTTTCGGTGATAATATACTAACTGTATCAGGAATCTATGTTGATACTTTCAGTACTTCTGGTTGTGATAGTATTGTTATGCTAACACTCACAGTTCATCCATATATTACTGATTCTGTTACTGCAGGTATTTGTTCCGGCGATAGCTATGTATTCGGCGATAACATACTGAGTGCTTCCGGAGTATATGTAGATACTTTCGGTACTTCCGGCTGTGATAGTATTGTTATCCTGGTGTTTTCCGTCAGTCCTTATATTATGGACACCCTGAATGTGAGCATTTGTGCAGATGAGAGTTATACGTTTGGTGATAATGTGCTGACAGCAGGTGGTGTCTATATCGATACTTTCAGTACTTCCGGCTGTGACAGCATCGTTACGCTTGTTCTTACAATGAAGCCGATCAGCTCAAGCTTAATTGACACGACTGTATGTTATGGCGGGTCCTTTCTATGGGGAGATACGATTCTGTCAACCAGCGGTATTTACAGCAGAGCTTTTGCCGGTGCCAATGGTTGCGACAGTATTGTGGATTTAATACTTACAGTCAAACCCCAGGCAACAACGATAACCCAAACGGAAGCCGGGTGTGGTACTATCGTATTTGATGACATTACTTATGATACGGATACCGTGTTCACTAACCTGTATGTCGATGCGGAAGGATGTGACAGCCTGATACGCATTGTAAATATTCATGTAAGTGAAAGTTTGCATGATACTTCGGCAATGATTATTTGTGCGGGAGAAAACTATATGTTCAACGGCTTACTTTATAATCAGGAAGGAACTTATACCGTTTTCTACAGCAGCAGCAGCGGATGTGATTCTACCGTAACTCTTTTACTTACCGTCCTCCCCCTGCCATTGATAGGTATACGGCAGCTGCCGGATGAAAATATTTTATGTGTTAACGATACTGTGTATCTCGAAGGAACAGGTGCCGGAACGTATGAATGGTACGATGGAGGAGGATGGATCGGCAGCGGTCAGCGGGTTGCTATGCTCATTCCCCGGCATGCGAATTATATTATGGTTACCGGAACTGATGACAATGGCTGCCGGGATACCGCTGCCGTAGTAATCAATGCCACTGATTGCTGCGAACTGCTGATGCCTAATGCTTTCAGCCCTAACGGTGATGGTATCAATGATCAGTTCGGCCCTGTTACCTATGGTAACCCGGTCGATTACCAGCTCCAGATATTCGACAGGTGGGGAAAACGTGTATTTGTTTCGTTTAAGGTAAATGATCAGTGGGATGGGCGCAATGGGGATAGCGCCGCTCCTGCAGGTACCTACTTTTACAGGCTTACCGGGAAATGCGTTAATGGCGCGCCAATAGACATGAAAGGAGATTGTACCCTGGTCAGGTAGCGGGTTGTTATAAAGCAGCTGCTCCGCTGGTGTAATCTTCTATATTAGTACCGAATCTTGATGTTGTCGTTTTTTGAAACGTATTAAATACTTTTTCGAATCTTTTTCATCGTAGAGTTATCTGATTTACAAAAAGTTGGTAAAGCAGTTAATATCAACTTAGATATAAAAGGCGCAACACAAGGTATTGCTACTTTTGAAAAACACGCCAAGGTAAACAGAGCTGAGGAAATGGGATTAACAGCAATGGGATATGATAAAGTAAATGTTGCTCAAAAGCTACAGTTAGGTATAAATGGCCCTAATCTGTCAGTAAAGGCCAGTACAGATATCTTTCCATCCGCAACACTACGAGTTAACGGCATTCAGCTATTCAAGTATAATCAGCCATCCTTCGAAGCTACACATGGCAAAAGTTCAAGTTATACTGATAACGGAACAGGTGGTGTAAATACGAGGGATATTTCAAATCGGCCTGATCCTGCATTTTATACCAGATATAATAGATAATCATGAAAAAAATACCTCTTAGTGTCTTAGTATATGTTTTCTTACAGTACGTCATATTCCTTATTGTTATTTTTACAATAAGTGAAGAAGCTAAAATGGTTAAGATGTCCGACTTGAGAAGGTGGCAGGATTGGTTCTATTTCTTCTGGTTATTCGTATTACCGCTGCTGATTGATTTTGTAATTTTAGGATTACCTACATGGATTGCCTTGTGCAAAATGTCAACCGTATCAAACAGAATCCTTTTTTATTTTCTATTCTTAATATCCTTTGTTGTTGAATATATATTTGCACAATCACTTTACGGAACACAATCCGCAATGATCAAAGTTGGAATTTGTATTGCACTTTTTTTTCTACTGTTTGGAAAGAGATTAAAAAAGGGAAATATAAAACCTAATCAGTAAACAAGCCAAAATAAGAACCTTAAATAATTGAACTAACAAAAAATGCAAATGAGAAATCCTTAAAAATCCCATTTTTTAATCAATTTTATTTTTCTCAACCAATTTCTCCAGCCTTATCATCATATCTTCCTTCTCCTTCAACATCCTTTCATACAATGCAATTTTTTCCTCATGTAGTTGAACAATCTTATCAAGAGGATTAATAGTAGAATTGTAGAAGACAGATGCAGGCTGTGAACAATTATCAAAGGAGTTATTTGAAATGATATTGATTGCTTGTTCCTCATCAAAATTCTGGAAAGCTTCGACTGGTATTTTCAGCACAGCAGATATTTGCTGTAGCAATGGATCATCAATCGATTCCTTTTGTTCCAGCAACGATACTTTCTGCTGGGTCCAGTCATCACCCAAGTCAGCGGCAAGAGCATCCTGCTTTATACCCAGCATCTCACGGAAACGTTTTACGTTGCGGCCTTCATGTATTTTTTGATTTGACATAGTCTTAAAGGTTGTTAGGCAAATTTACCCTATTCATGGCATAAACAAAAGGATAAAAGTTGGGTAAAACGTGACTTATATGGTAAGCGAAATCTATGTATTGATGGAGCTCCTTCTCATACCGGCTTTGCTGCTCTGTGCATGAGCGCGCGGGAAACGGCCCCGGAGCAGCCATGTACCGCTATTGTAAAAATAAATAATGGCTGTTAAGTATGTTGATCAGTATATGGTAACAAATCCTTTTTCAAACTCTTCAGCGTTCTTATAAAGCTTGAATTTGAATACGCCGTTTTTCTGGAAATTGCGCTTATCCAGCACCACCACCTTATCGTTCACTCTCGGTATCTTCAATACCTGCTTGTCGCTCTGGTCGTAAAAGATCACATAATAGTTATTGGCAAAAGGCTCGGGCACCTCTATATTGATATTGCCGGTAAAGGGATTGGTAAAGACATACCTGGATTTGGCATAGGAAACGGTATTGAGCGATTCGATGCCCGCCGTTCCCATCTGGCTGATTATCTTCTGCAGGGTATCGTTGGGCGGCAGCGCCTGCTGGTTGGCGATCGCGATACTGTCCACGCCTATAAGAACGGTATTGCTTCTCCAGGTAAGATCGGAGCTGAAGGTAAGGGTAAGCCTGTAATAGTTTTTGCCGGGCATGGGGTGGGCATCAACAAAATTCTGCACCGGTTTGGATATATCGCCTACCACACCGATGGTGGTAAAGTTGAAGGTGCTGTCGGCAGAGCGCTGGACGGAAATCGACTTCAGGCCGTTGGCATAAGGATTGGTCCAGCTGAGGATATTAATGCCTTTCTGGCTGACAACGCCTACTTCGGGAAGGGTAGGCTGGGCAAACGAACATAAGGCGGAAGTAATGAATACTGATGTTATAATAAACAGGAGCAGTGGTAATTTCATGTGCCAAACTTACGGAATTAATGCGCAAATATTTAAAAAGGTGAGGGTAAAGAAAGTTTATAATACCGTTAAAAGCATAGCTGGTCCCCGAGGGAAGAATTGCCCTGCAGGCCGCCGGTATGGACGCATATAATGTGCGCGTTATCTTCAAATGACCCTTTACGGATCATATCTGAAACGGCAAAAACCAGCTTGGCGGTATATATGAAGTCCAGCCTGATGGCATGCCGCCGGTAAAACCCGTTCATGAAATCAACAAGCTGGGGCGTATGCCTGGCAAAGCCTCCGAAATGGTATTCCGTATGCAGGCGCCAGCTGCCGGCTGGCTGCCGCAGGCGCTCCCGGATCTCGGCGGCAAGGTAGCCGCCGTTCTTCATGACGGGGAACCCGTGCAGGGTCATTGCCGGATCCAGCCCGTTCCTGATCCCGCAAAAGGTAGTGCCTGTACCGATGGCCAGGGCAACATGGCCGGCACCCGGCGGGATGTGGGCTGCAATCTGTTCGCAGCCTTTTCTTCCCGCTTCATTATTGCCTCCTTCGGGGATGATATAAGGTTGCCCGAATGTCGCCCCCAGCTTTTCAAGATAGGCGGGATCGTACTTTTGGTTATATTCTTCCCTGCTGACGAAATGCAGCTGCATGCCCTGCTGCACGCAGAAATCAAGGGTGGGGGACGAGCCGACGCTTCCGTGCCAGCCTCTTACAAAGGCAATGGCTTTCAGTCCTGCCCCTGCCGCAGCGGCGGCTGTAGCCGCGAGGTGGTTGGAATAGGCCCCGCCGAAAGTAAGCAGGGTATCATAGCCGTTCTCCAGTGCCAGGCGGATATTCTCTTTCAGCTTGAACCATTTATTGCCGGATATATCGGGGTGTATGCTGTCCAGCCTCAGGATACCCAGCCGTATGCCCCGTTCTTCCAGGTAAGATTCCTGCAGGTAATCGACCGGTACGGGCTGCCGGTCGTCAATAGCCGTATTCCCGGAGATAGGTGTCATTTTCCCGCCATTTAGGTCTTACTTTTACAAACAGCTCCAGGTATACCTTCCTGTCCAGGAATTTTTCGATGCTTTCCCTTGCCTGTATACCCAGCTTTTTCATCATCATGCCTTTCTGTCCCAGCAATATCATTTTCTGGGTTTCCCTGGTAGCAATGATGTCTGCCCTTATCCTCGTAATATGCGGCAGCTCCTCAAAAGACTGGATCAGCACCGCCGTATGGTAAGGGATCTCCTGCCCGTAGAGGAAATAGATCTTCTCACGGATCAGCTCCGAGACAAAGAAACGTACCGGCCGGTCCGATATATCCTCGTCAGGATAAAAAGGCGGGTTTTCCGGGAGCAGCTCCAGCACCGCCGGAATGATCCTGTCCGTATTCGTTTTCTTGAGCGCGGATATAAGAATGGTCTTTGCCGGCTTCAGGCTGGCCTCGAACGAAAGTCTGATCGCTTCCAGCTTTTGCTTATCCTTTACAAGGTCTGTTTTGTTGATCAGCAGGATCCTGGCCGCTTTAAGCTTCAGCGGCTCGATAAGCGCGGCAACCTCTTCCGGGTTGTCGGTCGCATCCACCATCAGCAGGGCCACATCGGAATCTTCCACAGCGCTTCTTACCTGCTGCATCATTTTGTTGTGCAGCTTGTACTCCGGGTTAATGATCCCGGGAGTGTCCGAAAAGATGATCTGGTAATTTTCTTCCGTGAGAATGCCCAGTATCCGGTGCCTGGTGGTCTGTACCTTTGGGGATATAATGGCCAGGCTTTCGCCCAGCAATGCATTGAGTAAGGTGGACTTGCCGGCATTGGGCGCGCCGAATATATTTACGAAACCTGCTTTATGTTGCTGTTGCATGAACGGCAAAGTTACTGGAAGTTACAGGCTTTTGTACCTGCACGGAAATATCCTGCTTTAATTTAATGCTACAGCGGCATTATCTTTTTTTGAAATTATTAATAAAAAAGTTTTGCCGGGAAAAATAAAGCGCTTACCTTTGCACCCTCATCGCGAGGTAGAGCAGCGGTAGCTCGTCGGGCTCATAACCCGAAGGTCTCAGGTTCGATCCCTGACCTCGCTACATCGTCAATACTGGGTGTTTTTTCAAAACTTTCCAGTAGTTAATTAAAATTGCAGTCCCGGTTCCGTTTAAAGGAACCGGGATTTTTGTTATTAAATTAATTTCAAAAGCAACTCTTCTCATAAAACTAACTGGAAAATAATCCCCAATGAAAAAACTGTACCCGATTATTCTTTTTGTACTGTCATGCGGAAGCAGCAATCAAAATTCTGAAGCCATCAAGCAAAAGGAGCTGGAACTAAAGGAGCGTGAACTGAATCTTAGAGAAAGGGAAATCCAAGCAATGGAAACCAACAAGAAATCCCAACCCAACAAAAGTCAAGAAGCCAACAAAAAGGCCAAGCGTGAGCTTCGATATCTATACTACGCAAACGGCGGAATAGTTGGATATTTTGATGACGGTACCGTTACGGGTTGCCCAAGATGTGACTTTTCTAAAAGTAACATTTTAGCAATGTTCAAGGCAAAACCACATGCAACCTATACGGTGGAAAGGGATGGTAGTTTAATGCTAAGCAATGGCACCCGTGAAATTCCTAATGCAAATGATGATCGCGGATGGGCCTTAATTGATTTCAAATGGAACCAAAAGGTTCCTCAATACTAAAAGATTGTACCCGCAGAATTGAAAAGGAAAAGCCGCTCAATAGCAGGGCGGTTTTTTTATCTTTATTCAGGCGGAATTGTCATTGACTTCCACGCATACGCTTTAACAGAATGTTGTATTTTCGGCCAAAATTATCAGATATGAAAAACCCCTTTCTACTCGCCGCACTGGCAATCCTATCCCTCGCCTCATGCAGCAAAGATGACAAGTGCGATGACTGGCACACCGGTACAGACTGCAAAACAGAGAAACGCACTCAATATCTCGGTAAATATACCGGTACAGTAAGCTTTCAAGGTGATAACTACGGAGCTAACATGACAATCACCGCAGGAACAGCAATCAACGAATTGATTGCGGACGGAGCCGTAAAATTTACGCTTACAGATAAGAATAGCGGAACTTTCAGCATTGCCGCAGGAACTCCGGTAAACGGCCTGGTATGCAAATCCGGATGTGGCGGCAGCTTTAATGGCAACACGCTGACACTTACGTTGATAATGGATGATGGTCTCGGCCTTAATGGAGACGGACAAACATATACGCTAACATTTACCGGTAGCAAAAATTAATAAATACCGCTAATGAAAAGACAAGCCGCTCAATAACGAGCGGCTTTTTTTCTTTAACGCTTCGGCTTCAACTGATCCCGGAGGGTGGCCGCGTTTTGCGCCATAGCTACGACATCAGCCAGGGGTCTTACCACCTTAAGCATCTTTTGGATCGTTGCGGCCTGCTGGTTTAACCGGCTTATTGCAGTCGCCGCTCTTAAAAGGCTTGTCATAATTAAACATGGATTTGCCATGCTCAACTAATATAAGAAAACTCCTTCATATTGCCAAAATTATGCGCTACGCTACGCCGGGCTTTGCCCGCCTTGCTACAGGTGGCGATTTTTTTTCTACCGGCTAAGCAGGCGAAGGGGTATTTTTTTTTGTATATTACACAAAACTTTAAACTATACTACAGACTGTTGTCGAAATTGAAACCCGCTTCCAGCCGTACTTAAAATCCGATCACTATACCTTTACCGGACCAGCCGACAAAAATCTACTTCAAACGTTTTTCCGCAAAGCCAATGACATTGCACCGGGAAGATTGTTTGACATGAGTATACACCATGTCCTGAGAAATAAAGAAGCAATACAGGAAACCATCTCAAAATATTTTCCTAACGATACCCTAATGGTCTACGTTGTACAGCCGGTACCTGACCCAGCTATTATATTAAAAGCAACACTCCCTGAATATTGCGACCTACACGGAATTGAAATAAAGGAAAGCGACCACGGTACCCCATAGCCACTAGCAACTATCCAGGATCTATTTCACGATCGAGCATAGACAAAAACGCAGCGCCTCCAGCGATGTTGCATAGACGGTGACAGATATGCTACCAGGTGTCAGCTGTCACAGATACAACCGAGTAAAGAAAAGCCCCACAAATGCGGGGCCAAAATATACTAAACTTTTATTTGTTTTTTTTAACAGCAGCCTTTTTGACAACCTTAGGCTTAGGCTTCTTTATTTTTTCAGCCTCTTTTCCTTTTTCAGCCTCTTTTCCTTTTTCAGCTTCCTGCGTCTGCTTCTCTCTAGTGGCGTCCGTTTTCTCCTTAATTAAAATATTTAAATTAAATGGTTGTATCATAAATCCACCTAATGCACAAACAGACGTCATTTGATATATATATCCCCTCATATTGGTAAAGGCAATCGAAACCGCGTTATTAAGTATCAATTTCTTTATATCTTCCTCCGGCGTATCTTTATTGACCCTAAAGGTTGTGACACCCTCAGCATTGATGATATACCCTGGAGCCTCGCCCGCATGGTTAACATCAATCTTAGTATAAACAGCGAACATACCTTCTTCTCTACGTTGAATCATATAGTCCCCCCTAACGATATAATTTTCCATAATAGAACGCATATCGTCAACAGACCCATCGAAGCCATCAGGAGGAGAAGGCAAAGCCACTTCAGATTTTAATATACCAAAGTCTAAAACCTTTAGAGCAGACGTTTTTACTTCAAACATTAAACAGCAATTTTATCTATTGAAGGTTCTATATAAATATTCACAGCTTCATCAACACCACAGCTTTCATTAAATCCTTTTCTTGACTTAAACATCCAAAGCCCACGACCATTATTAAAATTATTAACTATCCTATTTATATTTGTATCTGCCCAACTTTGGGCCGCCCACTCATCCAACTCCAAAACCTCGGGATCGATTGCGGATACATCAAATCGCATATTCAACCCACATTCAATTTTCGCTAACGTTAAAAAATTTAATGGTTTATTTCCTCGATACACTTGTGTTAGGTAACTTGGAGAGACATTTATTTTTTTTGCAAGCTCTTTCCGTGAAATACCGCGATCGTCTGAAACCTTCTCAACCTCGCTCAAAAATCTATACATAAGCATTTGTGCGAGATGGCGCAATTCGCGTTCATCACTTATAGGCTTATCTTTAGATAGCTTTTCTACTAGTAATTCGGCTGGATTTTTTTTATTTGATTTCATAATTTCTTTTTGAATATCCCTCTATTCTATTTTTTACTGATTTAGGAATGTCAGTACTTTTTTTATCAAACAATTCACACAATATGATATATCTAGTTTTTGATGTACGAACCTCTTGACAGTATATCCTTATATTTCTCCTTTTATTGGTAAACCTCATCTCGAACATATTGTTCGCAACTTTTGAGACATCACATTTTAAATATTTCTCGGCATTTCTTAAGCTCTGAAAAATCAAATCTCTAATCTGCCGCCATTCATCTATTACGTTATCGTCCATTATAAATGGAATGATTACTGAAATCATAGTTTGATCGACTGCAAACACTACAGTTGAATGGTTATTATGACAGAAGCAATGGGCTATATCGGACACAAAATTAAGCTATAGGTTAATCAAATCAAAGAAATAATTCAATATTTCATTATAAAATAAAGCAATACTAAAAACATAGCACAATATAATACAAATATTAAAAAACCTAAAATGCCCGCAAGACTGCGGGCAAATAGATTTTCTTAGTTCAATGAAGGAGCTGCTTGAGCCGTATAGTTGTCGTTGTTAATCGCCAAACAGACAGAGCGACAGCACACAGGTAAGTTTTCCCGTAACTTTGCCAAATAAAATTATTTACAACCTTGTAATTTTATGATTACCAATTAATAAAAGTATACAAAACGATACAAATCGACCACTGACCTCGCTACATCGTCAATAAAATTCCGCTTCTGCTAGCATTCTTCTTGTTATATAAAATAGCGACTTAAAAATGAATAATTTACCTCTGGTTGTCTTCTATCGCTGCCTGACGGTTGTGAAGATTGCATATTGTGTAATTGAAAAGATATATCCTTATAAAGGCGGCTATCTTTTATCTTATAGCGAAGTACCAGATAGCAATAACAATGCCCAGTATTACCAACCTGCCAATGATCCACTTCGATTTTCCATTTTTCAAAAAGTACCCCTTCTTTTTCCGGGATACATAATCTGCCGACGTGGCGCCAAGAAATATTATTAAAAGCAGGAAAAGAATAAAATTGTCTCCCATAGATTGTTTGATTGTTGTTTGTCGAAGATAGTAACTTTATGGCACTACTTTATCCGGTTGCCGGCCCTTACTTTTATACTTTCCTACTATGTCTTTACCTGTTTAAATGGTAATTATGTATTGGTTATAGCAGGTGTAATGCTAAAAACACTAAATTGTCGTATGAAAAACAGGATACTTTGGATACTGGCGCTTGCCAGCTGCCCGGGATTGCTTTATGCACAGGATATAGAAAAGCGGCTGCAGCATATTGTCGACTCATTTTACCAGGCCTTTCCCCAGACAACAGGCATTATGATCCATGTAGCGTCGCCGGATAAGAAGATCTCCTGGTCCTATGCTACAGGATACTCAGATAAAGCCACTAGGCAACAACTTACTGCAGACCAGCCCGTGCTGATAGCAAGCAATACCAAGACTTATGTTGCGGCGGCAATTTTAAAGCTTGCCGAGCTCCGCAAAATCGATATTAACAATGCCATCGGACCAGTCATTTCAGAAAGGTCCGGCGTTTTATTGCAGAACGATGGCTACGACCTTAATGCCATAAAGATAAAGCACCTCTTATCTCATACTTCCGGTATATCAGACTATACGGAAGGAGATTATTTTGACTTTGTGAATGCTCACAGGAAATATCGCTGGACAAGGAATGAGCAAATAGAAAGGACAGTTGCCATCACCGGGCCGCTTGCACAGCCCGGCGATACATTCAAATATGCAGATGTCAATTACCTGCTCCTGACAGAGATCATCGAAAAAGCTACTCAAAAGCCTTTTTATACTGCTATCCGTGATCTGCTGGATTATAAGGGACTGCACCTGAACAGCACCTGGTTCGTAGACCTGGAGAAAAAACTTGCTGGAGTAAAAGAGCTTGCTCATCAGTATTGGGACAGGTATCCCTGGGATTCCTATGAACTGGATCCTTCATGGGATTTATATGGCGGCGGTGGTATAGCGGCAACTGCCGGTGATCTTGCTGTGTTCTTCCAGGAGCTATTTGAAGGGGCAATAGTTCATGATAAGGAATTGCTTGAGCTGATGCATACGGAAGTATTGAATGGTTATTGCCTGGGCCTGAAAAAATTAACCGTAGCGGATCTTACCGCATACTATCATGGCGGCTTCTGGGGTACTGATGCAGCTTATTTTCCCGCAATCAACAGCAGCATATCCGTTTTTATACTTCAGAAAGACGAAAGGGATAAAGGAGGAGCTATCTGCAAAGAGGTAGTTGCTGTCTTAAAGCAGCTTTAGCTTTAATTTCGCCTCATGACGTGCTGCCGTTGGATAAACAGCGGCACTGCAACTCGTTGGTAGGCCGTTCCATTTTCCTGCATAAATGCTATTGGCATAAATGTGGACATCAGCACATTTGCCTATGCTCTGTTTGACTACTGGTACTAACATCACCGTATTTCAATCGTTACCTGCTATTATATTGAGGCCGGACCGATATGCTATAGGCTTGCTTCATTTGGAATGAATACCTTACGGTTATTTCCTTCTTCTCTTACTGCTTTTTCTCCGAAGAAATAAGAAGCGATCTGTAAATCGCTTCTGCAGCCTGATAATGAGATAGCTGCACTCCATTTGCCCCGGCATCGGATAACAGCGAATATTATCGACTGTCAAAAACAGGGTTTTTCCCCCGGATAATCCGCTGTTTCCCTGGTTGACAGCGCCTGCTCACGTTATTACTTTGCCTTCTGATCGATTATTGAAGTCCGTCCGGTTGCCTGGCAATAACGCTCTTCATCTATAAAATAAGTATAGCTAAAAATCTTACTTATGAAACAAAGGAAAATTACCATAATCTATTTGGCCGTTGCTGTAGCTGCCGCCTGCGCTATTGCCTCATCGTCCTGTAAACTGATCAGGGCTGTAGCGCAGCCGCTCCCTGTAGAGTATAATATCGGGACAGGTATTGCGAAAGTCACCGATCCTGCTATTGGCCTGGGTATGCAGGGCATGTCAGACGATAACCAGAAAACGACTGGTGTGGAGTCTGACCTGTATGCAAGAACATTCATCGTTCATCATACCGGCAGCAATAAAAGGGTTGTATTACTGAATGCGGACATCTGGTCCTGCGTCCATGCTGTCAAGGCGGAAGTGATCAAAAGGCTACAGTCCGAGTTTGGCGATCTCTATACGGATGAAAATGTGCTGATCAGCGGTACGCATAACCACAGCGGCCCGGGCGGTTACAATTACTATTACCTCTACAATCACAGTATGGGTGGATTTGATGCGCATAACTTTGAGTGCATCGTATCCGGAATGGTCGCTTCCATCAGGAAAGCTCATGCCAACCTTGCTCCCGGAAGGATTTATATGCAATCGGGTGAGGTGGCCGACTGTGGCAGGAACAGGTCGGCAGAAGCCTATAATAATAATCCCCGGCAGGAGCGGGATCAATATCAGAGCAATACGGACAAAGAAATGATACTGCTCAGGTTTGTGAAAGTGGTTGATAGCACAGAAAAGCCGGTGGGTATACTGACCTGGTACGGAATACATCCCACGGACCGGGGACAGAAGAATACGCTGGTGAATGGCGATAGCAAAGGATATGCCGCTTATCTTTTCGAGAAGGATATGGGTACGGATTATCATGCGCAGGAAACATTTGTGGCTGCCTTTGCCAACAGCCTGGCAGGAGATGTCTCCGGCAATGTAGAGTATGGCCAGCGACCTGACGGTAATAGTGATAAAGCCCATATGGAAAGTCATGGCAGGCGGCAATATGCTGTAGCAAAGGATCTTTATGCCAATGCCGTTTCTAATCTTACCATTGTAAGCGGGCCGCTTGATTTCAGGTACCGGTATGTTGATATGGTAGCAAAAACAGGCGTCCCTGGCGCCCTGGGGCTATCCATGTTTGCCGGCAGCACGGAAGATGGTATTCCTTATATATTTGGTTCCTTACCGGTAGGTCTGAAAGAAGGGATTGTAGAAGGAAATGTATCGGTGACAGAACGGGCGATGCAGGGAATTATCGGCGCCGGGTTTGCTACCACCGGCGTACCATATGCAAAGCTGATAGATCTTACGCAATCTGAAGTTAACACCCACCTGCCCAAACCTATTACCCTTATTCCGGGGTTTACAAGAAACGGGATGGTCCCGCTGACACCCACCATATTACCGGTACAGCTTATTAAGATAGGTCAGCTGGCAATTATTGGATTCCCTGGAGAGCTGACTACCATGGCGGGGAGAAGGTTAAGGACCGCTGTTCTGAATGAATTGAACGGATCGGGCATCAGCAAGGTGGCGGTCAATACCTATGCCAATGATTATGCGCAATATACGGCCACAGAGGAGGAATATCAGAAGCAGCATTACGAAGGCGCTTCAACGCTCTTCGGCCCTAAAAGCTTAGACGCTTATATAGCTGAATATGTTTCCCTGGCCAATGCTATAAAAACAGGGAGCGCTGCAGCATCCGGGCCGCTGCCCCCTGACCTGGCCGCCTCCTGTAAAAAAATACAGAGAATTACTATCAGGAATGAGACGCCGGACCGGAAGACGCTTTCTTTTTATAATATCAATGATCCCGATATGCTTGTACCACGTCCGTTTGCGCCCGGCGATATCCCGGCTGATGCGGATCTGTTCTTTAGCGTTGAAGGTCTGCCCGGCGGTAAGGACGTTAAAGTAGTGGTGAACAACAATAAGCAGCATGTAGCGTCGGTGCATTATGGGCAGTGCTGCGCATCTTGCCGGACGGAACTTTACAGGTAACCAGCTACACACCCCCGCCAAGATAAGCCAGCAGAAGTATCGTGTTTTACTAATTTTTTAAGCTATTTAATCACTAAAAAATTCAACATTATGCCAGGACCAGCATTACATCACATGATAGCGGACAGGCTTAAGGCCCGTATCTCGCTTAACGAAGGCCTGGGCGCTAAAGCAACCGCCGCTCAGTATGCCGCCCTCCAGAACCTTTTAGCCGACCCCAAAAACCTGCCATACCTGTTCTTTGGCTGCCAGGGGCCCGACTATCTTTTCTTCAATACCAAAGATATGCCGGGGCCTATCGGGGCGCTTACCGACCTCTATTTTGAGGTGGGGGATTTTATCGAAGAATTTAAAAGAACACTTCTGGCTGTAGTACCACAGCCTGTTTTGGATGCGCTCGAGGCATTCGACGAAGCAGTAGATGAAGTTATTGAGGACTCTGCGCTGCTCAGCGAATTGCAGCAGACATTCGAAGACCTGAACCGTTTATTGGAGGGATTTTCGGCAACCCTGATAGAAGCCGTTAAAAAATTCATCACCGATTTCAATCTCTTTGAAATTGTATCCCATCCTTATCGTGATGGCGCGCAACCGGAAAAATGGTGGTGGTTTGATGCGCTTCATTACCGTAAAACGGGTAAGTTCACACAGGCGCTTTTAGATGCTACAGCAGCGGACCCTACCGACCCCAAGATCCTGTATGCTTTGGGCTACCTTACCCATTATTGTGCTGATACTGTCGGGCACCCCTATGTTAACCTGGTATCCGGCGGACCCTACCGCTCCCAGGCGCAAAGGCATAAAACGGGGGAAAATTACCAGGACGTATTTAACATGATGAACGAAACAGGTGTTGACTGGAACCGGTCTAAACTGCATGCGCTCTACAATTTCAATTTCAGTGGTACTGTCGATACGGAGAATAATGAGCCGGACAGCTTCACCAATCTGCCTGATGATCTTGCTGAGCTGATCGCTAAAACGATGAATGCCGTGTACCAGGAAGATGCGGATATTACACCCGAATACGGTCCGCAAATATCCGCAGAGGATGTGAATAATGCCTACCGGCTCTACTACAGGTGGTTCAGGAATGCTACGGATACCGGTACGCTGCCGCCGCCTGTTGCCTATTCTTTTTCAGCAGAGCTGAAAGAAGTATGGGAAAAAACTATGGATAACCTGGAAGATGTAGGAGATTTCCTGGAAGGAGCATTCGACGAAGCCGGCGACTGGGGTATCCTGGGGCTGTTCCTGGCGCTTGCAGCGCTGATCGTGGGAGCAGCCATGGCTGCTGCGGCACTTGCCGATGGCGTAGCCGGAGCTATTGCCACAATGGGTACTTCGACCATCCGTGCGGCCGCCTGTTTGATTTATGAACAGGTATACAATGCCTACCAGAATTTCAGGTTGGGTGTAGCGATGAACGGCCTGGCCTTTCCCATGCAGGAGCATCTGAACGACCCGAGGCTTACGCAGTTTGCCAATCCTGCCAATACTGATCCTACCGGTATTAACGGCATGGCCGTTGCTCCTTTTTTACCCCTGCTTAAATTCATTCCCGACAACTTATCACAGGCAATATTTAACCAGGAACGGCACCTTGTCTACCCGACAACGCAGCCGGAAAAAGAGCATGTGATGGGTATGCTGAGCAGCTATCTTACCCAGCCTTCTACACATTACGCGTTCGGAAGAATTCCTTTCCAGCCTGAAACTATCCTGGATGATCTGGCGCAGCTGGCAACAGATACTGACCCGGCAGGAAATGATAACGGGGCAAGGCTGGAGCATCTTATGAAAGAAGGGAAGCTGGGAAATGCGATGACCCTGATCGAAAAATGCCATGAACGTTTCCAGGATAAAAAGAACCTTGTCGATTTCAACCTGGATGGCGACAGGGGATATGGCTACCTGTGCTGGACGCAAAACCAGGGAGGTCCTGACGCCCCAGATGCACCCAAGGTGCTGCAGGTCAATAATCCCACTGACAATGACCCGGGTAACGATAATATTAGTGTTCAGCTTAATTTTCTAAAATAAAATACTGCAACTATGCCTTCAGAAAATTTAAAACGCGCCAACAGCTTCGTTAAAGAAATGCAGGAGCTGCGCAAAGCAAAGGCTTCGCGGATAGATGAATACTGGAAAGTAGCCACTGCCGGCTCGCCTGTGCGGGGAAGAAAACCGCCCCGCGAATTCAAGGATAGCTCTTATTTATACATCCGGTCCTATGATGGCGACGACGGTACGCGTCCCGGGCTTTCCAATGTTCCTTACTGGATATCGCCCGATATAAATGTGTCTCCCCTGTCTTCGATGAATTCCTATACAACGGAGCTGAACGTAGGTACGGTTTATAACATTGACTGCCTGGTACATAACCGTGGCGACCTGAACGTTCCTGCTGCCAATGTTGAATTTTACCTGGTAACGCCCAGTCTCGGCTTCGATACCAGGTTTGCAAAGAAGCTGGGAGTGGTCAATACCTGGGTAGGCTGCTACCAGTCATCCAAAGTGAATATGCAGTACCTCGTGCCTCCTGATGATGCCGGGCACCGGTGTCTGTTTGCCAGGGTATTCTCTTTTTCACCCAAGGACTATCCTGTACATGATACGCTTTTGAATCCTTACGATGACCGGCATATCGGGCAGAAAAATCTCAATATCGCTGTCCAGGGAACAACCATGCAGATACAATTACTGCACATGCCCCAGGCTGATATTACGGTACGGCTTGTACCTATGAACAGGGAGGCTGTCCTGGCGATAAGGCATCCCTCTGCCCATGATTTCAGGATACTGGAAGGCGATCGGGTGGCCAAGATGATAAGGGGATTCAGGTTTGATTTCGCAGGAAAAGAAACCGCGGCTGAGATAGGCATGGAAAGGGGTGTCGCTCATTTTAAGTTCAATCGTAAAGGACGGTTCTCGCTTGATGACCAGGCACGCATATTTAAGGAGATGGGAAATGCCAGGATCAATGGCCTGGCCAGGAGAGATCCGTTTACCCGTTTCAGGGAAACGGATATGCGCCGCCTGATGAAGCAGGAGCATGCCATGACCATTATGAATTTTGAAATTCCCGATCTGGGTCTGGAAAAAGGAGAAATGGCCGGAGTGGAAATTATTGCAACCAACAATGTGAACAAAGAGGTATTCGGCGGGATCACGTTATTGGTAATCGCGTAAATATCAGAAAAGGCTGGGAGGTCTCTGCTCAGCCTTTATTTCCCATTCTTTACTGGTTGCGATTATCGCGCTTTTCCAGGCAAACTGAAAATTTAATTTGGAGTTTAAGAAAAATGTATACATTTGCCAAAATCTGAATTCTTCCTGCAATGCAATTACGTATGCAAAATAACATGTGGTGGTGGCACACAAACTCTTCCGGGGTTCGTGAGGTCCGTACATTTATTTTGTAGCAACTGAATTTTACTTATTCACTTCAAAATATCTGAAGCCCGCCGAATCCCGGCGGGCTTTTTGTTTTTATCTCCTTCTGAAAGCGTTAAACTAATGATCATTAAAATAAACACTGCGGTTAAAAAAATACTGGGCGATATGTTCACGCCGGTGAGCCTGTACCTCAGGCTGAGGGATGCATATCCCGGCAGCCTGTTGCTGGAAAGCTCGGATTATAACAATAAGCAGAACAGCCGCTCTTATATCTGTATGAAGCCCATAGCCAGCTTTAAAGCATACAGGCACAATATTGAGGTCCGGCTTCCTGCACAGGCACCGCAATATTTCGATACAGGCAAAGAGGCCCTGGCGCAGGCATTACACCAATTCGTACAAAATTTTGAAATTACAGGCCCGGATGAGGATGGCTTAACCCAGGGCCTGTTCGGATATACGACCTACGATGCTATCCCCCTGCATCATCCCGTTCAGTTCCGGCATCAGCCCACAGATGTTCCGCTCGTGCACTACCAGTATTTCCAGCTGATATTGGTATTTAATCACTTTAATAATGAGCTGTACCTGGTTGAAAACCTTTCTGAAGGCACAGGCAGCGAATTGCAATACCTGGAACAGCTTATCGGGCAAAGAAATACATCATCCTACTCCTTTTGTACAACAGGGGAAAGGGAAAGCAACTTCACAGACCAACAGTTCCTGGAGCTCATTCAAAAGGGGAAAGAGCATTGTTACCTGGGTGATGTATTCCAGGTAGTGCTCTCAAGGCAGTTCAGCACCGGTTTCAAAGGTGATGAATTTAATGTTTACAGAGCGCTACGTTCTGTCAATCCATCGCCATACCTGTTCTATTTTGATTACGGTAGTTATAAGATAATGGGCTCTTCGCCCGAAGCGCAGATCACTATTGAAAATAATAAAGCCACTATAAACCCTATAGCCGGTACCTGCAAACGAACGGGAGAAACGGCGCAGGATAAAGAGCTGGCGGAGATGCTGATGAACGACCCCAAGGAAAATGCCGAACATGTGATGCTGGTGGATCTGGCAAGAAATGATCTCAGCATCAGCAGCGATGCGGTTAGAGTTAAGGAATTCAGGTCGGTAGAAATGTATTCGCATGTGATCCACCTGGTATCAAAAGTTGAAGCGCAGCTGCCGGATGCTTACAATGCCATAGAAATATTCCTGGATACTTTCCCTGCAGGTACCCTTTCGGGCGCCCCCAAACACAGGGCTATGCAGATAATAGACGAGCTGGAAAATGTATCCCGCGGTTTCTATGGCGGGGCTATCGGTATTATCGGTTTAAATGGTTCCTTTAACCATGCCATATTTATACGCTCTCTGTTAAGCAAAGACCAGACCCTGTATTATCAGGCCGGGTGTGGTGTGGTTACAAAATCCGTACCGGAAAATGAGCTGCAGGAAATATATAATAAGCTCAATGCCGTCGAATCGGCAATTACAATGGCCCGGAACTTTTAAGCTATGCGTATATATGTAATTGACAACTACGATTCTTTTATTCACAACATCGTCCGCTACCTGAAAACGCCGGTGGTAGAGGAGGTCATGATCGTAAAGAACGACCAGGTAAACATGCGGGAGATAAAGTCTTTTGACAATATCCTGCTGTCGCCCGGTCCGGGTATTCCCAAAGCAGCCGGCAGCATGATGGAAGTCATCGACAGGTACCACCGTACACATTCCATGCTGGGCATTTGCCTGGGGCACCAGGCCATAGGCGAATATTTCGGCTGGGAATTAAGGCGATTGGCAGAGCCCCTGCATGGTATAGCTACAGGGCTGAATATCACAGATCGTGATTGCCTTTTTAAAGATATAGAAGACGGGAGTGCCATAGGACATTATCATTCCTGGGTCCTGCATTCGCGGGAAGGTATGCCATTGGTGACGACAGCTGTTGATGACGAAGATAATTTAATGGCTTTGCGTCATAGAGAATACAGATTATTTGGCTTGCAATTTCACCCCGAATCGGTGCTGACAGCAAACGGGAAAACAATTTTACAAAATTGGCTAAATCAATAATCAGATGAAAATGCTGCTGCAACAATTATACCGGCATCAGTACCTGAGCAGGGATCAGGCGCGAACGGCGCTGATCAGGATCGCGCGGGAACAATGCAATCCTGCGGAAACAGCCGCTTTCCTGAGCGCCTATAATATGCGTAATATCAACCTGGAGGAGCTTAAGGGTTTCAGGGATGGTATGCTGGAGCTATGCCATAGCGTAGATCTTGCTTCCTGTCGTACCATAGATGTATGCGGAACCGGCGGAGACGGTAAGGATACTTTTAATATTTCTACGCTGAGCGCATTTGTAATAGCAGGCACAGGCATCCCTGTTGCGAAGCATGGCAATTATGGGGTGTCCTCCATATCAGGGTCTTCAAACGTGATGCAGTATCTGGGTATCCGATTCGGGAAAAACGGATCAGAGCTGCGAAAGCAGCTGGATACGGCAGGTATCTGCTTTATTCATGCGCCCTATTTTCATCCCGGTATGAAAGCAATTGCTCCGCTGCGAAAACAGCTGGGTGTAAAAACCATTTTCAATATGCTGGGCCCATTGAGTAACCCGGCGCAGCCGGCTTGTCAGTTAGTGGGTTTGTATAGCCTGGACCTTATGCGCCTGTACCAGTACATTTTCCAGGACGAAGGAAAGCAGTTTTGCCTGGTGCATTCCATATCTGGTCATGATGAAGCATCGCTTACATCAGATTTGCGCTGTGTTAATAACCGGGGTGAAAAGTACTATAGCAGGCAGGAAATAAGCCCTCTTGAAATTAACGAGGAAGATCTTTCCGGAGGCAGTACTGTCGCGGATGCGGCGCATATATTCATGAGCGTATTGGAAGGGAAGGGAACGCCGGCGCAAAATGAAGTAGTGATCATCAACAGTGCCCTGGCTATACAGGTGTATTACCCGGAGCTTAGCCTGTATGATGCCAAACAAAAAGCGGCCGGCTCGCTATATAACCGGCGGGCATTAGCAAAATTCAACCTGTTAAAGAATCTTTCATGAATATCCTGGACAATATTGTACAAGCTAAAAGAAAGGAAGTAGCAGAACGTAGATCGCTATACCCTGTTGCGCTCCTGGAAAAAAGTAAATTCTTTGATACGCGATGTGTATCGATGAAGTATTACCTGGAAGAAAAAAATGCTTCCGGTATCATCGCTGAGTTCAAAAGGAAATCTCCTTCACGGGGATGGATAAGCAGGTATGCAAAAGTGCGGGAGGTTACCTTATCCTATATGCAGGCAGGAGCCGCGGCCCTGTCTGTTCTGACGGATGAATTCTTTTTCGGGGCGCAGGATAAGGATATATTTTACGCAAGAGAGCTGAATTATTGCCCTGTGCTCAGGAAAGATTTCATCATTGATGAATACCAGGTTTATGAAAGCAGGTCCATGGGGGCAGATGTGGTACTGCTGATTGCGAAGATACTATCTCCAGCCCGGGTAAGGAGCCTGACCAGGGTGGCTCATTCGCTGGGTATGGAGGTGCTGCTGGAGGTACAGGATGAAGGCGAGATCCTGGAAAATGCAGGTGCAGAAGCAGATCTTATTGGTGTCAACAACCGTAACCTGCGGGATTTCTCCTTGAATTTTGAAAATAGTGCGCGTCTGGCTTCATTACTGCCGGAAGATAAGATCGGGGTGGCGGAAAGCGGTATTGAAACCGCGGCCGATATACGCAAACTGAAACAGGCAGGTTTCAAAGGATTCCTGGTTGGAACCCGGTTTATGAGGCACAGTGATCCAGGCCAGGCCTGCCGGGAGCTGATAAAAAAGCTGGATGATGAAGATTAAGATCTGCGGGCTGAAATACCAGGACAATATCCGGGCCATATCGGCATTACAGCCGGACATGATCGGCTTTATTTTTTACCCCGGATCGAAAAGGTTTGCGGGAGATATACTGGAAGCGGGTATTTTAAACCAGCTTGCATCCTCAATTCTTAAAGTGGGTGTATTTGTTAACCAGGAAAAAAGCGAGGTGATCGGCATAGCGGAAGAATATCATCTTGACCTGGTACAACTACATGGCAATGAAAACAGCAGCTATTGCAGTCATATCCGGAACAAGGGGTACAAAGTTGTAAAGGCTGTTCCGGTCAGTAATAAGCTATATAAGGATCGGCTTTTATCTTATGCAGGCAATGTTGATTATTTCCTGTTTGATACGGCTACTCCCGGCTATGGAGGCAGCGGCAAGACTTTCAATTGGGATATGCTGCAGGAATATGAACAGGAAATTCCATTTCTTTTAAGCGGCGGGCTGGGAAATGATAACGTTGAGCAAATCCTGCGGCTGAATCATCCCCGGCTTTTCGGAATTGATGCCAGCAGTAAGCTGGAAGACAAGCCAGGTGTCAAAAACAGCCGGCAAACACTAACTTTTATAAATACGATCAGAAATGCGACAATTTAAGCCGGATGATAAAGGATTCTATGGTGAATTTGGCGGGGCATTCATACCTGAAATGCTGTATCCCAATATCCGGGAGCTGGAAGAAAATTACTTGCCAATTATAGGGTCTGATGATTTTCAGGACGAATTTAAACGCCTGCTACGCGACTATGCAGGAAGACCTACGCCATTGTTCTTTTCGGAAAACCTTTCAAAAAGATACAATACGCAGGTATTCCTGAAAAGGGAAGATCTGAATCATACCGGGTCACACAAGATAAATAATACTATCGGGCAGATACTGGTGGCGAAAAGATTAAAGAAAGGGCGCATTATTGCGGAGACCGGCGCTGGTCAGCATGGTGTAGCTACGGCTACGGTCTGCGCATTGATGAATATGGAATGTACCGTATTCATGGGTGAAGCAGACACGCAACGGCAGGCGCATAATGTGGAAAGAATGAAGATGCTGGGTGCAACGGTCATACCCGTTACCAGCGGCAGCAGAACGTTGAAAGATGCTACCAATGAGGCTATCCGCGAGTGGATACGTCATCCAGCAGATACTCATTACATTATAGGCTCTGTAGTGGGCCCGCATCCTTATCCGGATATGGTCGCCTTATTCCAGTCGGTAATCAGCAGGGAAATGCAGGTGCAAATCAAAGAGAAGACCGGCAAGGAGGCGCCCGATACCGTTATTGCCTGCATCGGCGGCGGCAGCAATGCCATAGGCGCCTTTTATCATTTTATTGATAATGGCCTGACCAGGCTGATAGCCGTGGAAGCGGCGGGGCATGGTATTGATACAGGCAAAACGGCTGCTGCTATCGCGATGGGTAAAACAGGTATTATCCATGGAAGCAGAACATACCTGATGCAGACAGCAGACGGGCAGATCACAGAGCCGTACTCGGTTTCGGCCGGCCTGGATTATCCGGGGATCGGTCCTGCGCATGCTTACCTGAACGATAGCGGAAAAATACAGGTGGTAAGCGTTACAGATGCAGCAGCGCTGGAAGCGGGTTTGTCGCTGACACGCATGGATGGCATTATCCCCGCCCTGGAGTCGGCGCATGCATTGGCGTGTTTAGATAGGCTAAATGCAGGGCCGGGAGAAGCGATAGTTGTTAACCTGTCGGGCAGAGGCGATAAAGATTTATCAACATACCAGAAATATTTCAACCATGCGGAACAGGTTATTGACTTTATTTAAAGACCGGAGCAATACTAAGCTGTCTGTTTATTTCACCGCTGGATTTCCGGCTATAAACGATACAGTGTCTACCATCCGGTCATTGGAAAACGCCGGTGTGGATTTTATAGAGATTGGCTTTCCCTTTTCCGATCCCCTGGCAGATGGGCCCGTCATACAGGAAAGCTGCAGGGTTTCTTTACAAAATGGCATGAGCTTAAAAGTCCTGTTCAGGCAGCTGAAAAATATCAGGGATATGGTAAAGCTACCGTTGATACTGATGGGTTACCTGAACCCGGTACTGCAATACGGGATAGCCGATTTTTTGAGCGACTGTGCCGATGCCGGTATTGACGGACTGATACTGCCCGATTTACCGCCGGATATTTATACAGAACAATACAAAGAGCTGTTTGAACATCACAGCCTTTCGTTCATTCCCTTGATCACCCCGGCTACTACCGAGGAGCGTATCCGTTACCTGGACGAGCACAGCACTGGCTTTATCTATATGGTTTCCAGCCATAGTACTACCGGCAGCAGGATATCATTAGCGGAGCAGGAGAACTATCTCAAAAGAGTAAGTGCTTTAAGGTTGAAAAATCCCCTGGTCCTGGGTTTTGGCATACAATCAGCGGAGCATGTCCGTTTTGCCATGCGATATTGCGACGGAGCTATTGTAGGTTCCGCTTTTATCCGGCACCAGGTAGATAACGGTAATAAAAACATTGAAGCGTTTATCAGTGAGTTGAAGCAGCTGTGACCTTATAAGAAAACTATTAAAAACAAAAGAACGAATGATTATCCATATTTCAGATCAGATGGATCAGCAGGGATACGACCTGCTGGAGAAGACGCTGACCAGGCTCAGTATTGGTTTCACGAGTGTTACCACACAGCGGCAGCAATATTATGTATGTATTCCTAAAGAACCGTTCGATATCCGGGTAATAGGTAATTTAAGCGGTGTATTGGATGTGCACAGGGTAAGTGATCCGTTCAAGCTGGTCAGCAGCCAATGGAAGACCGGAAGGAGCGCTATAGACCTGGGAAATGACGTGCTTATCTCGGATAGGGATTTCAGCCTTATGGCGGGCCCCTGTTCTATTGAATCGGAAAAGCAGATAACCGCAGTCGCTGATTTTCTTTTATCCCAGGGTATACGCATCATGCGTGGCGGTGTTTTTAAGCCGAGAAGCTCTCCTTATGCATTCCGTGGGTTAGGATTAGAGGGGCTGAAATTATTCCATGGTATCTGCCGTACAAAGGGGATTAAGATCGTTACGGAGGTAATGCAGGTGGCGGAAACCGAGCAGATGGCTCCTTATGTGGACATATTCCAGGTAGGCGCGCGTAATTCTCAAAACTTCAACCTGCTGGATGCGCTGGGAAGTATGGATGTTCCCGTATTACTGAAAAGGGGAATTTCAGGTACCATCGAAGAGCTGCTGCAATCTGCGGAATATATATTCAGCAAAGGCAACGAAAAGATCCTGCTTTGCGAAAGAGGCATACGGACGTTTGAACCGGCCTACAGGAACACTTTTGATATCAATGCTATCAGTATCCTGAAAGAGAAGTCCCATCTGCCCGTTATTGCCGATCCCTCTCATGGGATCGGGCTAAGAAAGCATGTAGGCAATATTACCATGGCAGCATTTGTAGCAGGCGCAGACGGAGCGATCGTAGAAATACATCCCGAGCCGGAACGGGCTTTTTCAGACGGGCAGCAAACCCTGGACTTTAACGAATTCTCCTGCCTGCATAAGAAAATTCGACACTTAAAAGAGGCATTCCGTAAATAATGCCGGCAATGGCCTGGCCGTTTACCCTGTATATAGCGATACTTGGGTCAGCGGATTTATCGATGCTGATCTTCGACCGTACGATAGTTTCTTTGATTTGAAAATGAATGGCCGGCCCATTGGGTTTTTATTTCACGGTCTTTTGCGATTAAAAAATGTTATGGAGAAAAATGCATTGGGTTGAAGACAACATGAATATGCGGTAATATAAAATTCAGTTTTTTACCTGTTAATGTTAATTTTTTGCCGGGATTTATAATTTTGTGGCACCAAACCGCCAGCCGCAATCAATTCAAAAAAAACATTATTGTTAACCCTGATAAAATTCGTTGGCGTTGCTTTTTACAACTAAATTACCATGTTATCCCAAAGATCAACAGTTTTTGTCTCCGGGAGTCTTTCTATTTTCGCGAATTAAATTTAACTGCTTTCTACCTTTTGGGTGAATAAGCTTTAAACAGATGCTATTATGAAAATAAAAGATAGATACCTGCTTGCTTTAGTGCTGATAACTATTTGCGGCTTAATACTTCGGCTTATAATGGCCCATATTGACCCGTTCCTGCATGACTGGGATGAGCGCTATCATGCGCTTGTTGCGAAAAATATGATGGACAATCCTTTTGTTCCCATGCTGCGAAAAAATGCCTACCTGGCAGTCGATCCCTACAGCTGGACAAATGGTACTATATGGATACATAAGCAACCATTATTTCTGTGGCAAATGGCAGTCAGCATGAAAATATTCGGAATAAACGAGTACGCTTTACGGTATCCTAGTGTACTGATGGGAACAGCAATGATCCCCATGTTATATTACATTGCCTTGGCATTTGTGCAGGATAAGTCTGTTGCATTAATAGCCGCAGCCCTCTTGGCGCTATCGAATTTTCATTTGGAGCTGATCTCAGGAATCAAAGGAATGGATCATAATGATGTGGCGCTAGGATTTTATGTACTTGCAAGCGTCTTTGCCTGGATAAAGTACCGGGAACGGCCTAGCTGGAAATGGATGACGCTGATTGGCTTGTTCGCCGGCTGTGCTATTTTGAATAAGTGGCTGTATGGATTATATGTATTTCTCATCTGGGGCGTGTATATTATCGCTAACCATAGAACGGAGTTCAATAAGAAGCACATTATACACTTCGCTGTTGCCCTACTTGTTTGCTGTATTGTGTTTGTACCCTGGCAACTGTATATATCACATCGTTTTCCTGCGCAGGCGGCTTTCGAATATGAATTTAACAGGTGGCATATTACGGAAGTTCTTGAAGATCATGACGGGTCGATCTGGTACTACCTGGGACATTTTCCACAGCTTTTTGGAGAAGGGGTATGGTTATTAGTATTCCCCGGCTTATTCCTGTTTTTTAAATTAGGGTCAACAGATAGAAAGCTTTATATACCCTTATTGTCCGGGATGATTTTTCTTTTTGTTTTTTTGTCCTTCTTTGTGCGAACGAAGGTTGTAAGCCATTTTTATTTTGTTGCTCCTTTCTTTTTCATTTTCATCGCTATCACACTCTGGGCGATTTTAGGAAAGCTCAAGTACCGACTGCTAAAATTTTTCTTTTGTATGCTTGTAGTTATCCTTGTGTGGAAGCCTGAAAAAACAGTGTTCTATGTTTGGAAGAATGAAGGAAGAAAGGTTAAAATAGCAGAGACCATTTCCGCAAAGCAACTAAAAGAAAAGATTGGCGACCGGGAAGTGTGTATAATAGGCGCCAGGAATTATATAGAACTGATGTTTTTTAATAACGCTGTCAGTGCATTTGAATCCATTCCTACAGAAGCAGAGCTTTCCATCTTGGTTAAAAAGAAAATACCGGTAATGACTTTTTCAACGAAAAAAGAAATTCCGGATTACTTAAAAAATTCTTTGTTTTTTTCCTTTATTCCTAATAGTTAAAATCCTATGCAAAAATCTCTTATTTTTTTGTTTGCGACCTGTCTTTTCAACCTTGTCTTTGACCTTCAGGCGAACGCTCAATCAGGTTGGCTTCCTTCAGTTAGCTTTCCTGCTGGGAAAGCTATGTGTGATGAAACACCCTATAAAATGGTATTTAACGACGATTTTGACAGTGCCGGCTTGTCACCTCGATGGCTTACCTATTTTTCCTGGTCAGGAATGCCGGGTGGAGATAATGAGAATTGGTCCGAGGCACGCTTTCCGCATCCTTTTAACTCGATAAAAAAAGCCTCGAATGTGTGGTCGTACAAGGCGATGGGTATTGTCATTTGTTATTGAATTATGAGCCAGGTGGCGTTTCCTGGAAGTGCGACACTTGCCCGACGCTCATAACAAAGAAGCTTTCCTCCGCGGTGATCGCGACAAGATTTACGGATCCAACAGGCAGCTTTCCCGTTGGATATAGTAATGGTAAGTTTGAGGCTGGAATGAGATTCCCGACGTGGAACGGTTCGTGGTGTGCCTTTTGGCTACAGTATGGGAGTGAGGTAGATGAGATAGATATTGTGGAGACATATGGTGGTAGGGCCAGCGCCCCTTTTTTTCTTGGAGAAAGGACAAGGGCCAGCCACGTTACGTATTCCTGGTTGCCAGATCCTAATCCATACGGGATACCCGAAAGGTATGTTTTGGGGTATCAATATCCCAAACAGTCCTGGGTGGACTGGGTCTTGGGCCGAAATTTTAAACAAGATAAATTTCACGTCTATACTTGTGAATGGGATACAGCTAGGATAATGACTTATTTAGATGGCGAATTGGTGAAGACTGTTTGGAAATACTATACTGATTTTGGGTTTGGAGGATTCCTGTTTAAGTTCCCGTCTACATGTAGTACGCCTTTTTCTATGCCATATAAGGTTACCAAAGGATTCCCTTATATCAATAATAGCAATAGCCAATTGCACCTTGAATCTAAGTTTGAAGAAGACTTCGATGAAACCGACGTGAGTGGTGCAGCCCGAACAATGGGCGCGGTTGATATTGACTATGTTCGTATTTGGCAGAGGCATCCCGAAGCTGATAATCATACCGAGATCTGCAGCTCATCAGCTACTATATCCGGCCCCGATACGCTTTGCGACAACAGTAGTTACTCTGTACCGATCGAGCTTGAAGGAAAGGGAAACTGGTCTTTCAGCAATGATGCTATGGCTATTTTTGCAGGACCTTATGGATGCTGTCACTACTCTTATGTCATGAGGCCAAATACCCCTGGTCATACTATATGCCGCCAGTTTTTTGGAAGAGCTGCGAAAAGCAAACCGGCAAGCAGAATTAACCGGCCGGATAAAGCGGCCCAGAGGCAAAGACGTAGCTATGTAAGCTTTACCTGTAATATTTTCTGGCTAAGAAAGGAGCTGAAAAAGCAGAAAGGAGGCTGGCTACACAAACTGCTATCATGAATATGAATAGACTTTGCATGCATATAGATGCGGCATAGGGAATTCTTTTAAGCTGTAATCCCGGACGCTAATAATCAAAAGACTGCGTAGGTACTCTCCGGGGGTAAAGGAATGAGATTGTTAACTTAAAGACATGGAATATAAGCATAGCTTAATCCGCCGCGGCTGGTAGCATGCCCCTGTTCATTTTGCCGGATTGATAGCCACTTTTATAACCTGGTAATTGTTGGCCCTTGCATCTTCCCAATTGGTATTGTAAAATGATTCGTAAGTCTGTATAGCTTCCTTTTTGGTACCTCTTATGGTATGCAGCAGCAGGTAACCGTCAGCAGCTACCACGACAAATCCTTCTATTTTTTTCATGCTTGTGGTTTTTTTACAAATTAGGCATGCAAAGCCCATGCCAAAAACGTTAGTAGCAATGTAATTATTTTGTTATACCCTATGCCCTCATTTCAAACCGTCTGTGCCTGATTCTGGAAGGAATGGCAGTACCGAAAGTAAAGATTATCGGGAAGACGAAGAAGCTGGAAATTATAAGAATTTTCTAAATTTAGTCAAGATAAAATTTAATTTGTTTGGAAAAACATATCTTTGTACTCTCAAAGTTGTAAGTATCATCGTACCGGCCTCTTTGCCGGTGATGTCAGGATAATATTTTGCTGCCCTTTTGAGGCCTAATTTTTTTTCATGGTGATAGGGTTTACGCCGGCCTGTTCTCAGGCTGGCTTTCTTTTTGCCCTATATTTTGAAATATTGAACAGCTAAAGCAGGATACGGATTAACTCCTGCAAAAAGCCGGGATATTTGCTCCGGCAGGTTAAATTATGTATTGCCTGTTTATTACATTTCAATAAGCATATTTTTTTGTAACAAGAATCTGACCTTATTACAAAGCATCTTTTTTAAAAAATCCAAGAATATCCATATAAAAAAATGAATAATTGCTCATTTTTAATAGTTTTGTATCTTTTCGGCTTTTAAGCAGGAAAAAAGCACGCCCAGGTTGCAAATAGAGCGTGCTTGTGTGAGTAATTTACCGGGAACATTCAGGCAGGTCAGCTACCGGCCCTGTTGCGGATCATTCCGCATCTGGTCAGTAGTGTTGCCCGCCGCGCCGGCGAATTATATATGCAATATTGTAGATTATTCTTTAATAAATGGCTCTTATTTTAGTATATTTTATTATATTATGTTGTAATGGTTGATATTAAATTGGTTGACAGAATAAGGAAAAGTAGAGGAATCTCTAAAATGGAGTTCTATAAATTAATCGGCATGTCTTCAACAGGATATAACCAGATGTTTGAAAACAACAGCATGAAAATTGCCACGCTGGAAAGGATAGCTGAAGTGCTTAATGTATCGGCAACAGATCTGCTGGCTGAATCCGTCGTCTCGGAGCCGCTTGAAAACTACAGCAAGGACGGTCTTTCCCACGCCGACCTGGTCAGGGAAAATCTTTTCCTCCTGAAAGAAAGTAATAAGCTTAAGGATGAGATCATAAAGCTTCAGAAAGAGATTGCTTCCCTGAAAGAAGGAGCTCCTGCCGCCAAGAAAAATAAGAATAACTAAAACTATTTGACAGGCATCCCGTTTTAGGTTATCATGAAGAAATACTATTTGCATGATGGATCAGTGTCCCGGGGGCCATTCTCTATAGATGAAATAAAGCAGTCTGGTATCAATCCGGCTACTTTAGCCTGGACAGAAGGAATGGTTAAGTGGGAGCAGGCAAAAGATATTCCCGAATTAGCCGGTATTTTTTCTGTGCCGCCACCGTTGCCCGCCACAGAAGAGGGCGGTATTGATAGCAGGGATATGCGGACAGCTTCAAGAACACCTGCCCTGCTGCATAAGCATAACCGCTCCTTTATGCTGACTGTACTGTTTGCCCTGGTTTCCGTCGTTGTACTTTTTATCAGGCTGAGCCGGCCTTCTGAACAGGTGGAGGATGCCTTCGTTGCCGAAGAACCTGTTATCAGCGATACCGGGATAGTACTACCTCAATCCGCAATTGAACCGCCACGGATAAGTCCCGGAGAGCAGGCAAAGACTGCCGAACGGAATAACCCTGGGAAATACCTGAGCATAAGTACGGCAACAGAGAAAAACCTGTTGCTGCAACCGGTAATAAAAGGCTCGGTATATAATAGGGCTTCAGTTACGACTTATAGGGATTTAAAGCTCCGGTTTAGATACACGGGGAGGGATGGGAGCCTTATCGGTGAAGAATATGTCACGATAGATGGTGCTATTGCTCCGGGAGCGCTGGCGGAAATACATCATAAACCTGCAAAGAAAGCTTATAGAAAAGCTGCAGGGTATACAGTGACGGTATACACTGTGCAATCCACTCAGTAAATGACGCAAATCATATTCACAATTATTTTTGATTTTTTTTAAATATAAATGGGTAACTTAGCTTTTCACGCATTTTTAAAATTTACCCTGTCATGGATAAGAGAATGAATCATCCAGGTAAAAATAATGAAGATACATTCCCTTCCCTCGAGGAGCTGCTGAGGAGGAAAATGTATCGCAACCGTCTGGTAACAATCATATTGCCGGTAATAGCCCTTGTGCTTTTTATGGTAATGATTATTGCCGATGTTTACAAGCATTAGCCAGAATAAATATTGAGAATAAAAAGGCCCCTGGTAAAACCAGGGGCCTTTTTATGTCGTTCTCTCAGGGAAGCGATTTCCTGTAAACGTCATGTAGTTCGTCACTGCTGATCAATACCTGTAATGCTCCGGTTTGAAAGGGCCCTCTTTTGGAATGCCCAGGTAGCCGGCCTGTGCATCAGTAAGCACATCCAGCTCCACACCTATTTTTGCCAGGTGCAGGCGGGCTACTTTCTCATCAAGGTGTTTCGGCAATACATATACCTTGTTCTCGTATTTGTCACTGTGCAGCCAAAGCTCGATTTGTGCCAGGACCTGGTTGGTAAATGAATTTGACATTACAAAGGAGGGATGTCCTGTAGCGCAGCCCAGGTTTACAAGGCGGCCTTCAGCCAGAACAATGATATCCTTACCGTCAATATTATACAGGTCAACCTGCGGTTTGATGGTGTCCTTTGTATGGCCATAGTTTTTATTTAGCCAGTCCATATCGATCTCGATATCGAAATGGCCGATATTGCATACGATGGCCTTATCCTTCATCGCCTTGAAGTGCTCGCCGGTAATAATATCGCGGCAGCCGGTAGTGGTAACAATAATATCCGCTTCTTTTACAGCATCGGCCATTTTCTTTACTTCAAATCCTTCCATAGCCGCCTGCAGTGCGCAGATCGGGTCTATCTCCGTAACAATAACACGGGCGCCTGCGCCGCGCAGGGAATCGGCTGAGCCTTTGCCCACATCGCCAAATCCGGCTACTACAGCTACTTTACCCGCCATCATTACATCTGTAGCGCGACGGATAGCGTCTACCAGCGATTCGCGGCAGCCGTATTTATTGTCGAACTTGGATTTCGTAACACTGTCGTTGATATTGATCGCAGGGATCGGCAAGGTGCCTTTGGTCATGCGCTCGTAAAGACGATGCACACCGGTAGTAGTTTCTTCCGAAAGGCCTTTGATATGCTGTACCAGCTCAGGATACTTGTCAAAAACGATATTGGTAAGATCGCCGCCATCGTCCAGGATCATATTCAGCGGACGATCTTCGCTGCCGAAAAACAAGGTCTGCTCAATACACCAGTCTGCTTCTTCCAGCGTTTCGCCTTTCCAGGCAAAAACCGGTACTCCGGTAGCTGCAATAGCCGCTGCTGCATGGTCCTGGGTTGAAAAGATATTACAGGAGCTCCAGCGTACCTCAGCGCCTAATGCTGTAAGCGTTTCTATAAGTACCGCTGTCTGGATGGTCATGTGCAGGCATCCGGCAATGCGCGCCCCTTTTAATGGCTGCTGCGCGCCGTATTCGGCTCTCAGGCTCATCAGGCCGGGCATTTCAGCTTCAGCCAGCTTTATTTCTTTACGTCCCCATTCAGCCAGGCTGATATCCGCAACTTTGTACGGGAGGGTCAGGTCGATATTCTGCAAACTTGTTGACATTTCAGTTTGTTTTAAAAAGTTTTTGCGAAATTAGCATAATAGAATAAAATATTATTATTCTATTGATTTTTTAGAACAAAATACTGTTGTGCCTATCAATAGCAGAACAAATTTGTAGCCATCATGGAAACATCGAAAGCAGAAAAGGGTGGTGGTGTGGTATTGGACGAAAAAGATTTCGCTATCCTGCGCCTGCTGCAGGAAAATGCGAAAATGACCGTGCGGGAGATTGCTGCCAAAGTGCATCTCAGCACCACGCCGGTGCATGAGCGAATTAAACGTATGGAGGAGAATGGCGTGATCCTGCAATACGCGACTTTGGTTAACCATGCCAAAGTAAAAAAAGGACTTATGGTGATCTGCTATGTTTCTTTAAAGGAGCACAGCAAAACTTCCGGCGCAAAGTTTATTAAGTCCATACAGGGGATGTCCGAGGTAATCGAGTGCTATAATATCAGCGGGGAATTTGACTTTATGCTGAAAGTGGTAGCCGAGCATATGGAAGCTTACTATGACTTTCATGTAAACAAGCTCAGCCAGATAGAGAATATGGGGCATCTGCAGAGCGTATTTGTCATGGGCGTGATCAAGCAAACCCATGTTCTGCTGGGAACACCAGGCGATTAAACTGCCTGGTCTATAAGCTGTACAGCTAACAAGTGGCTGTACAGCTTATTTATGTTCTATTCGTACCGCATGGCCGGGTAGCCAAGCAGACGCCGCCATAAGCCCAGCTGGCCGATGCAGTATGACTCCCGGTCAAGACAAAAGGTGATGGCCTGGAACAGAGTATAGGGACCGCCCGGCATACCATAAGGATCAGGTCCCTGCAACTGCTCATCAGATAGATGTCCCAGCGTATTTCTCAGCACCGGTGATATTTCGTTCCAGTCCCGGATATATTCCGCCAGGGAAGGATATGGCGTATTATCCTGTATGCCTTTGTGATCGCTGAACAGCTCATGCGCGGTTTGCCGGTAGCCGGATACACCGATAAGCCTTGCGAGCTCATAACGTTCCTGTACCAGGCTTCCGGCGATCCACGCCATGTGATTGGCTTTTGTATTAAGCCTTTTATTCGCATCTTCATCTGTTACGTTTTCCAGCACATTTCGATAGTATTTCGTATGCTCGTCGTAAAGAGCTATAAATCCCGCCAGGGCCGCTCTGCTGTTTGTTTTCGTTTCCATAATAATGCTTTTATTGCCAACTGAAAATATCAGCATAAAGTTATGCGATGCCGGCAAACGGAATGCAGTGCTGTTAATGACAATAACAGGGGGCAAACGCGACAGCCTGGTATTTTTATGAAATACCAGGCTGTATTGCAACTACATATTAACCATTTTATTGACGGCCGTAAATATTGTAATAGTTATAGTCGGTCATAGGCGCATCTGTAATACCTACCTGGCGGCCAATGGTTACAACCTGTCCGCGATGATAGGTGGTATGATTAACTACCTGGAGCAGGTATTCGAATACGGGGAAGTTACACTCGAACCACGGATTTACGATCTTCCTGGTTTCAGTGATCTGCTGTTCCGTTATAGCCTGTATATAATCGGCCAGCTCGGCAGAACGTTCTGTGAGCATATCAAGCAGCTCTGTAGTAGAACCGGTGAATTCCGAGGGTGTAAATTCCGAACCTTTTATTACTGATGTCCAGTATGACTGGGTATTGTAGATATGGAGCACAGTCGATCTTATGCTGTTAAAGCTGGATACGACTTCCTGTAGCAGCAGGCTTTCCTCTTTTGGTCTCAGCCACTCTGCCATCGTTTTATTGGCCCAGAGATTATATTTTGCAAAATTGCCCATAGCGTACATCAGTGGCTGCGCTATTGCTTCCTGGTTGATTGCTTCTGTCATTTTTTATTCTTTTATAAAGTTTATGGATTATGGCACAAATTAAGCGACTATTGGCTTCTGCTTGCAGGCGCAAGGAAATATTTTTTCAAACTGATCTTCACCTTAAGTTGCTGATATTTGTTAAATTTGGCCTTCGCTCAAAATATCCATGATGCAAAATAACCTGTTACGTGTTTTTCTTTTTATAGTGGTCAACTGCCTCCTGGTCTTTGTGCATTTCCGGCTTTTTAATATGCAGCCGGTATATGGTTTCGGAACCGGCCTGGTTCATTGTGTTTTGCTGATCATTTTCCCCTATTCGCGTCTATTAAAAAATACTGATCAATGAATAAGACTAAAGTGACTTTTGCGGGCATCGCTGTGGTGGCCGGCCTTGTATTTATTGTTTTGCTGGTGAACAGCTGCTCCAGGGTCGAGCCCAACTATGAGGGCGTCCTGATGACCAATTATGGCCGTAATGGTAAAACTGATTTTAGGTCGGTTACCGGAAGACAAAATACCCTGATGCCCGGCACCACCTTGTACCAGGTACCGATGTTTGAGCAGAAGGGCGACCCTACCTCCGTTGTGATTACTGCCAAGGATGCGGGTGTATTCAGTGTGGACCCTACCTATACCTACCAGCCGGTAAGAGGGAAGGGTATCGAGATCGTATTCAATTATAAGCACGTAGGTGTAGCCGAACCCAATGTGATGATGGATAATATTGAAAATGCGGTGCTCAATCAGCTGGTGATTAATGCTTACCGGGAAGAGGCGCGTAATTATACCACGGATTCGCTGATGAACAACCTCAATTCTTTCGAGCAGAATGTCGAACACAGGCTTATGGCCGATTTCGAGCGGAAGTTCTTTGTATTGAATAACCTTACCTCAGGACTGAAGCCGCCCGAATCCATGGCGCATGCGATTGAAGCGCGCAACAATGCCATCCAGCAAGCTGAGCAGGTAAAGAATGAGCTGCAGGTAGCGCAGATGAACCTTGAAAAGGCAAAGATAGACGCAGAGGCAAACAGGGTAAGGGCAGCGGGGCTTGATGCCAAAGTATTGCAGGAAAAGTGGATTGAAGCGATCCGTAATACGGACAATAAGGTAATTATTACCGATGGCCGTACGCCGGTTATTCTTAACCAGTAATATTACCTGATTATTTCAATCTTTCCGGACCTGGAAAGTCCGCCGGGATTACACCCCGGCTTGCCTTCAGGAATGCTGACACCTAACTTCTCGTAATATGCTTTCCAGACAGGGAAAAAATCACCGGTGCCGGGTTGTTTGAAAGTCATAGGTTCCAGCGTAAAGAATGGTTGCCCATTGTTGGCGTATTTAAACGCATCGTACAGGAGCTCAGAGCAATAGTATTTTCCGTTGTCGTACAGAAATTCATCGTCATAGGCCGTACCCAGTTTTTTTAACGAGAAATCTATTGCTTCTTTAATGAGGTGCCGGTATTTTTTCTTTAGTCTGCCATGAACATTGACTGTGGTCCTGTTCAGGAAGGAATCAACCGGGGTCAGTCTGACCCCTTTGCCGATTGCTTCGATAACCATGGTATCCCCTTTGTTTATATAGACCATACCTATGTGTGAAAACCGGTAATCTTTATAGCTCTCCGTTACCGTTTCAATAGCATCGCATAGCCCCCCGCAATCCAGGTCCTGGAAAATAAGATCACCTGTTCTGTATGGGGCTGGCTGGCTGGCGTGCAGTTTAAAGCATGCCAGTATCGTGATAATGATCAGCGTTATTTTTCTCATCCGGTTAATATGGTTAAAAAGGACACCGCAGGAAGAGCAGTATCTATTCAAATATTTTTATTTGCTTTCCTTCAATACCATATCAATAGTAATGGCGGTCGCGACAATAGCGATCTTTTTTGTATCCTCGGCATATTCCGGAACTATAGATACGATATACTTATCCGCAGTAGTGAAGGCTTCTTTCAGCAGACCATTCCACTTTTTGGTAATTGTGCCTATCTGTCGGTCCTGCTCATCCTTTATCGTAAAGTTCCATCCTTTCCAATCGCCGGTAATTTCTGCGATTTGTGCTTCACTGGCATCAAATATCCTGAAGGTAGGCTTCATGAACCTGAATTTCTGGCGGATAAAGCCTATTGTCGAACCGTTGGCATCAGCGATCACGATTTTAGACATCCAGAAGGTCCATCCGCGTTTTATAGTCACAAGATCGGTATCCTGCATATCCTTTATTGCCAGCTGGAACGGCATCATGGGTTTAATGCTGACCAAAACGCGTAAGAACTTATGCCAGCCGCTTACGCTTTGCTTAATATTGCCTATCTGCTCGCCATGCTCATCATACACTTTATAAGCATTGGAAAATTTGAACAGGCCGACCTTTTCATCAATAAAATAATTGTTCGTTTCAAAAAAGTTAGGAAAGAGTACAGACATAATAAACGTTTTTATAAGAAAATACATTAAAGATATTTTGACAAAATATCAGCTGCTCTTTTGGCTACTGCCGGATCTTCAATCAGGGGTGGCGCATGGTGCGGCTTGATACGGGCATCAATTATCAATGGGCCACGACATCCCCAGTGCTTGTGATCTATAAAGCTGTCAACGCCGTATATATCATGTGACGGGTTGCACCGTGTAAATGTCGCCCATAGGAAATTACGTATGCTCGCGGCAAGAAAGCCGCTGTCATCGCAAATGACAATTAATGGGTTATGCTGCAGCGCTGTCATTCCTTCCTGTATCATCAGCATATCGCTCAAAGCATGCATTTCTACTTTGGTAGCGTCATACCCGTTGAAAGCTGCTGCCTGTAACGCGATAACACCGGGCATTACGAGCCTGGGCTTTTCAAAATACTGCAGCTCTCGGAATGCAGCAGGGATATCTGTGCAGAGGCTGCGCTTTGCATCGCCGCAGGCGGCAAAAACGACCTTGCTGCCGCTGTTAAGGTCTGTGCCTGAATAGTCCAGCGTATCGATGGTGGTATTGGTATAGAAATGAACATCCCTGCTGAAATCTATTCTTTCCAGTACGTGTTGCAGGAATGCTGCTTCATTGTGGGTGCTGAGCTTTTTATGTTCTTCTTCAGCAGTTATAAAAAGGAATTTTGCCAGGCTCAGCTGCCCGGTTCCCAGTATACGGTTGGCCTGCGTCAGTATTTCAGCCGGTTGTTTTGCAGGCAGGTAAGGTGTATAGCGTTCGCTGCCAATGGCAAACAGGAGCGGGTGTACACCTGCCGCGTCTACGGCATGTACCTCTTTCACTCCCGGTATCTCCTGGCGTATGGCATTGCCGGTCAGCTCATGTATCAATGCTCCAAAAGCAGTATCCTCCTGGGGAGGGCGTCCTACAACCGTAAAGTTCCAGATGGCGTTTTTGCGCGCGTACACCTTGTGGATCTTCATTACGGGAAAGGGGTGGGTAAGACTATAATAGCCCAGGTGATCGCCGAAAGGACCTTCGGGTTTATTGTCTCCCGGGAAAACCTCACCTGTCAGGATAAAGTCGGCATCATTGCTGATACAGAAATCGCCTGCATGGCTATAGCGGAAACGTCTTCCTGCCAGCATGCCGGCAAAAGTCAGCTCGCTGAGCCCTTCAGGCAAGGGCATTACAGCTGCCAGCGTATGCGCAGGATGCCCGCCTACAAAGCAGCTTACTTTAAGCGGAACCCCCTGGCTATTTGCTTTGGCCTGGTGGATGCCAATGCCGCGGTGTATCTGGTAATGAAGGCCGGCCTCTTTATTGAGCTCATAGTCGTTACCGGTAAGCTGTATGCGATACATACCCAGGTTGGCATTCATAATACCGGGCTTCTCAATATCCTCGGTATATACCTGTGGCAGGGTAATAAAAGCGCCTCCATCCATCGGCCAATGGTGTATTAACGGGAGGTCTGTTATGTTTACTTCTTCAAAATCGCCGGCCGGAAAAGCTTTCTTTACCGGAAGGGCTTTCATTGCTGCAATTCCGGTACCGATATTCCGGAACGGATTTTTCAGCATGCTTAGCGGATCGTTACGCAGTTCTATAAGCTTCTGAACGTTATCCCATGTATCGCGGAAAATGAATTTGCTGCGTTCCGGTGTACCGAAAAGGTTGGAGGCGGCTCTGAATCGGGAGCCTTTTACCCGCTCAAAAAGTAATGCAGGCCCGCCTTTTTCATGGGCTAAAAGATGTATAGCAGCCATTTCAAGGTATGGGTCTGTTTCTTCTTTAATTCGGATGAGGTGCCCGTTTTTTTCAAGATCAAGCAGGCATTGCTCCAGTGTATGATACATAAGTATTTTCAGCCGATGCGGTTATGATTGTAAAGATATCGGTGCGTGTAATGATACAATCTTTAAATAATTTTAAAATTACCGGTTATATAATAAAAAGCACCGGTAAAGCCGGTGCCATTAATGTATCTGCTATGGCGGTTATGCTTCAGCAGTCGGGCCTCCGAATGTAAAGGGGAGATTATTGGGCTGTTCCTGGTCCTTGATAACGCCGTTCTGGGACTCGTAGCGCTTAACATTGTCAATCAGCGCTCTCATGAGTCTTTTTGCATGGTGCGGCGTCATCACTACACGCGATTTTACTTTTGCCTTAGGTACTCCCGGCATTACATTCACAAAATCGATCACAAATTCTGCAAATGAATGGGTGATAACCGCAAGGTTTGCATAGGTGCCATCTGCTATTTCTTCTGTCAGCTCGATATTGATCTGTTGCTGTTCCTGATTCTGATTTTCCATTTTTTGTTTTTTTATTAATATTATTTTTACCGGCAAATATAAATTTTTCCACCGTTAAGGCTCTATAAAAGACTTTAACCCCTCTGTTATCCTGCTTATTGGTAAACCCATCACGTTATAAAAGTCCCCGTTGATCTTTTCGATACCTATCAGCCCTATCCATTCCTGTATAGCATAGGCGCCCGCCTTGTCAAAAGGCTGGTATCTTTTGATATAATGCGCTATCTGGCTATCCGTGAGCACGCGGAAGGTCACTTCCGTTTTTTCCCGGATATCAAGGACGCGCTCCGCCGATTGTATCACTGCGCCTGTAATAACACAATGTGTTCTGCCGGACAGATTTTTTAATATCCTTCGCGCATCCGCCTCGTCCACTGGTTTGCCGATAATCTGGTTATCCAGTATTACCACTGTGTCTGCCGCAATTATAATGCCGTCCTTTCTTTGCTGCCATACAGCCTGTGCCTTATTGCGGGCAATAAATAGCGGAACCTCTTCTTTATTCATGTCCGAAGGGAAGTCTTCATCCGTATGTGCCGTGAGCACCATAAATTCAATTTCCGCCTGCTCCAGCAGCTGTTTTCTCCTGGGTGACTGGGAGGCCAGTATTACCTGTTGCATTTTTTAATTTTTATCCTTGTTTAAAATGATAGATCAGCAGGGCGGCAAGCCCGGAGATCATGATCAGCTTAAGCCATTTGCTGGCCGTTGCATAATGCCTGCTTGTATGCTTCCCGGGAAGGAAGAACAACAGGGCCGCAAGCGGGATGATAAGCCCTACGAGTACATATATACCCAATAAGAGCCCGGCGCCCGATATCAGCTTGTAGGCTGCTATGCATAATGGAATAATAGCCAGTACTCCCAAACAGGTTACTACGTATCCTGAAGGATGCAGGCCTATCTTGATCGGCATGGTCATACAGCCGTCTTCAGCATCGCCTCTAAAGTCTTCCATGTCCTTTACGATCTCGCGCATCCAGGTAAGCATAAAGGCGAAATAGGTATAGACCATAATTACCCAGAACGGATTTACGATGTTCCGCCCGGAAGCCTGTATACTGTAATTCCTGCGCATAAAAGGATATAGTGTCGGCTCATATACGGCCAGTATCAGTACAGTAAGTCCTGTCAGCAGCGCTACGGCCAGGTTGCCGCTTATAAACTGTCTTTTCAGGTGGGTGGAGTAAAACCACAGCAGAAGGGTACAGAATAACTGGATGCTTACCACCCACATGTTTTGTATTTCCCGGGCAAGATAGCAGGCAAGGGCAATGCCGGCCAGATTGAAAATGGTATGAAAAATGATAGCCCAGCGTCGCTTGATCACTTTTTCGATAATAACTTTATCAGGTTTATTGACAATATCAATGCGCACATCAAAGTAGTCGTTGATAATATAGCCGGCAGCAGCAATAAATACGGTTGACAAAGTGAGCAGGAGAAAGTTCCGCCCGTTAAGAAAAAGAGGCCTGTTCCAGGTTGCCATCGGAACGATGGCACACCACCATACCGACCATTGTGTGAGCAGTATAATGACCAGGTTACGCCACCTGATCAGCTGGAAAAATGCAGGAATAGGTTTCATACTTTGCTGACCCGCCCGGGCTTAATCAATTTGTTCCGCCTGTTATGTTTTTAATGCAATATATTTGGCAATATTTGTTGCAGGCAGCGATCACCTGCAAAAATGAAGCAATATTTTTACAACTGTGCAAATCAGCTTTTATTTTTAAAAAGACTATGCGGGAAGGACAATTTATCAAGAAGAATAAAGAGCGCTGGGACTCCTATCTTACACCCACGGAAGATCCCGATGAGCTGGCAAAAAGATTTACTTACCTGGTAGATGACCTTTCCTATGCAAAAACGAATTACCCTTTCAGTAAGATAGTAAAGTATATTAACGGTATTGCGGCAGGCATTTACCTTTCCATCTATAGAAATAAAAAGGAGAAAAGCAATCGTTTTCTCTTTTTTTTCACAACAGAATTGCCTTTGATCCTGTATAAGCATCGCAAAATCTTAGTCTTTGCTTTTCTATTTTTCCTGGTATTTATGGCTATAGGAGCGTTTTCTGCCTGGCAGCAACCTTCATTTGTACGTACAATATTAGGCGATGCCTATGTGAACATGACAGAAGATAATATTGCGAAAGGGGATCCTTTTGGCGTATACAAGGACCAGGATTCCCTTACCATGTTCCTGTATATAGCCTCCAACAATATCCTGGTGGCATTCAAATGCTTTCTTTTCGGGCTGCTGTTCTCGGTGGGAACACTTTACCTGTTATTCACCAATGGCCTTATGCTGGGCGTATTTGAACAAATGTTCTTTGCCCATGGTATTGGTATGCAATCGATACTTGTTGTATTTATCCACGGAACGCTGGAAATCTCTGCCATTGTAATCGCAGGGGCTGCCGGCATGATCATGGGAAACGCGATACTCTTTCCCGGGACCTATAGCAGGATGCATTCCTTTAAGCAGGGGGCCAAAGACGGCGTAAAGATCATTATCAGCCTGATACCGGTATTTATTGTTGCAGCCTTGTTCGAAAGCTATGTGACCAGATATACCGGCATGCCGGTATATCTGAGCATTTTTATATTAGGTATATCCCTGACCTTTATCCTTTGGTACTATGTACTCTATCCCCGTAGGGTTTATGGTAAAATTACCGGCGCTATGGCAAAGGATCTGAAATAGATGGCTGGTAAGGATTCCTCTTTTTCCATTGCTCGAAATCCCCGTATACCTTGCTGTTCATTTTTACCCAGGCGGCAAATTCCTGAGAATTGCCCGCGGCGCCAAAAAGCCACTGGTTGTAGGCATCAAAATGGCCGTTGCGCAGGAGTTTGTCATGGTAGGCGAAAAGCGTGGAGGAGTAGTTAATGGAATAGTCCCTGAACCACTGCAGGATAAAACGAGTGCGCAGCATTATCAGGTTTTCAATGGTAATCCCATCGCTTATAGCGGCGGCGTTCTGGCTCATGATATCCCTGAAGATGCCGGCAAAGCCGCTTACGGTATTTTTGCTTTTATTGCTGCCTTTAAAGCCAGGCAGCTGCTCATTGTCGGAGGGTGAAAACAATTTACGGTATGCTTCCAGCATGATGCCTTTCATCTCTGCCGCTTTGGGTGATCCTTCATCCAGGTTCACATAAATTTCTCCCAGCATAAGCGTCCAGACAGGATCATTATTCTGGTTGCTGGCTTTGGCAGCATTGTAATAATTTAAAGGAAAAGAAGGCTCGGCTTTAATGCCCTCAAGCCAGGATGCCAGCGCATCCTTGCGCCCCTTTTCTTCCGTGTTCAGTAAATTGCCTTTAGAGTTATAAAGCAATCCCGAGTTGGGAAACTTCTTCAGGCCTTCGGTTAATATTTTTTTTGCTTTATTACGGTTATCAAGAGAAGCTTCTATCGCGCTGGCAACCTGGTAGGTCTGCTCGTCTGCTACTTCGGAGGCCACGACCGGGTCTATGATCTCTTTGGCCTTTTCTTTTTTCCCGGAGAGGAAATAGGTATAGGCAAGGTCCCTCCTGAGCATTACGTTATTAGGCGCCAGCCTTATTGCCTGCGCGTACATCATTATGGCATTATCATAGTCTCCGCGCGAAAGGTACCCGTTAGCGCTTTCATACATTTGCTTCAGCTCAGGAGAGTTAAAGTCGTTCTGCGCGTACAGCGCTGTTGATAAAGAAATGACTGATGCTGAAACTATAACTCTTAAAAAAGAAGACATTTATTACAAAATTGAATGAATATTTGCCGGAACGGCACCGCTGTGCAAAAATATGGTAAAACATACCGGACTGGCAAATGAATTAAATCCTGTCAATATTATACATTATATAGATTCCCTATCTTTGCCGGGCATTTACCCCGCTTACCGGTGCTGTATCCTCACAGCCGGCGTTGTTAATAATGTTTTTTTAACAAAAAATGCATGATTTTGCCAGGTTGTATTAAAAAACTCCCGAAAGATAAAAAATAATTGCTACCTTTGCAGTCCTTTTGGAAATTTATGGCGAAACAGTCCCTTATTAAACAAGACGGCAACATCATTGAAGCGCTTTCTAATGCTATGTTTCGTGTAAGACTGGAAAACGGTCACGAGATTCTGGCGACGATTTCGGGAAAAATGCGGATGCACTACATACGTATCCTTCCCGGCGATAAGGTAGGCGTTGAAATGAGTCCATATGATCTTTCCAGAGGCAGGATTATATACAGGTATAAGTAATAAGGTAATTCATTCAAAATTCAATAAACATGAAAGTTCGTGCAGCCATTAAAAAGCGTAGCGCTGATTGCAAGATCGTGCGTCGCAAAGGTGTGTTATTTGTAATTAACAAAAAGAATCCCCGTTTTAAGCAACGCCAGGGATAAGCTATTTTTATTCTTAATTTTTAATTTTTATTTAGTTACATGGCTCGTATAGCTGGTATCGATCTTCCGAAAAACAAACGCGGCGAAATAGGCCTTACCTATATTTATGGTATCGGCCGTAGCACTGCCCGCTACATTTTAGAAAAATCAGGTATTGATTTTGATAAAAAAGTTAGCGAATGGAACGATGACGAACAAGGCGCTATCCGTAATGTTATCAACGGCGAATTCAAAGTTGAGGGACAATTACGGTCTGAAGTTCAGATGAACATCAAACGCCTTATGGACATCGCTTGCTACCGTGGACTGCGTCACCGTAAAGGCCTGCCCCTGCGCGGACAACGTACACGTACCAACAGCCGTACCCGTAAAGGTAAGCGTAAAACTGTTGCCGGTAAGAAAAAGGCGCCAAAGAAGTAAGATCATTCAATTGCATATTCGCCGGAGCCTCTTTTTATACTTCTTGGCAGGTTAGGGAATACGCAGCTTAGGAAACACCTGAGTACATTATTTAACAGACTACCTCATTTTCAAAAGAAATGGCAAAAGCAAAAGGAAATCCAGCAAAAGCAGCTGCGAAAAAGCGTGTGGTTAAAGTTGATCCGCACGGAGATGTGCACATCAGTGCTACATTCAACAATATCATTATCAGCATTACCAACAAGCAGGGTCAGGTTATCTCCTGGTCTTCTGCCGGTAAAATGGGCTTCCGTGGTTCTAAGAAGAACACGCCATACGCTGCACAACAAGCCGCCACAGACGCTGCAAAAGTAGCGATGGATGCCGGTTTAAAGAAAGCTGACGTTTATGTAAAAGGACCCGGTTCCGGTCGTGAAGGCGCTATACGTTCTTTATCCAACTCCGGTATCGAAGTGGTGACTATTAAAGATATCACCCCGTTACCGCATAATGGTTGCCGCCCGCCCAAGAAACGCAGGGTTTAATCAATATTTTATATCAGGAGCCGGGAGATTGCTGTTGTAATCTCCGGTTTCCGTTTAATAATTTCTTATATTTATCCCTTCGTTTCCGATTTCGGTTTTTATATGAAGCGAGGGGTATTGTTTAAAAACCGTAAATTTTATTAAAAATGGCACGTTATACTGGCCCAAAAAACAAAATCTGCCGCATCTTCGGCGAACCTATTCTCGGTTCTGGTAAAAATCTTTCTAAAAACAGCAATCCTCCGGGTATGCATGGCGGTTCCCGTAAGCGCAAGCAGCCAAGCGAATATGCTGTTCAGCTGAAGGAAAAGCAAAAAGCGAAATATACCTATATGGTATTGGAGCGCCAGTTCCGCAATACTTACCAGGAAGCTGCCCGTCTGAAAGGGGCATCCGGTGAGAACCTTATCAAACTGCTGGAATCCCGCCTGGACAACACAGTATATCGCTTAGGTCTTGCGCCTACGCGTCCTGCTGCACGCCAGCTGGTTTCCCACAAACATATCCTGGTAAATGGTGAGCCGGTAAATATACCTTCTTACCAGCTGAAACCCGGGGATGCAATTGAGCTGAAGCCAAAATCAAAAGTGAACTCTTCTGTTACCAGCATGGTGCGTGGGAAGAATCCTTCCATCAACTGGCTGGACTTTAACGAGAAGGAATTCAAAGGTACTTTTATAGCACAGCCAGAGCGTGAGAATGTTCCGGAGAATATCAAGGAACAACTGATCGTTGAGTTGTACTCTAAATAAATAATTTGCTGCCCCCTTCTAACCAAGGGGGGCTTTGTTTTCATTTTCATATTAAATTCAACAAATAAAATTCAAATAATGGCAATATTGAATTTTCAAAAACCCGATAAAATCGTGTTGCAGAAAGCAACCGACTTTGAAGCGCAATTTGAGTTCCGCCCCCTGGAGCCTGGCTACGGTGTTACCATTGGTAATGCTTTGCGCAGGGTACTGCTTTCTTCTCTGGAAGGCTATGCCATTACGGGCATCAGGATTACAGGTGTTGATCATGAATTTGCCACGATTAAAGGTGTGATTGAAGATGTTACGGAGATCATCCTTAACCTGAAGCAGGTTCGGTTCAAAAAGAAAGGCGATGGTGATATGTCCGGCGATAAAATTGAGCTTGTAATTAAAGGGAAAGAGCAGTTTACTGCGGGTATGATAGGCGATGCAACGCCTAATTTCGAGGTGATGAACCCCGAGCTGGTTATCTGTAACCTGGATTCCAAAGCTGTTTTTGAAATAGAAATACATATTGGTAAAGGACGCGGTTATGTTCCCGCCGAAGAGAACCAGATAAAGGATGCCCCCATTAATTATATCGCTGTAGATTCTATTTACACGCCGATCAAAAACGTTAAGTACAGCATTGAGAATACGCGTGTGGAACAACACACGGATTATGAGAAGCTGGTAATGGAGGTAAGCACTGATGGTACCATACATCCTGAAGAAGCGGTGAAGGAAGCATCACGTATCCTTATCCAGCACCTGATGATCATCACTGACGAGAACATTTCCTTGAATACAAAGAAAGAAGAGAAAGAAGAGACAGTAGATGAGAGCATGCTGCAATTACGTAAGGTGCTGAATACGCCCCTGGAAGATCTCGAGCTTTCAGTTCGTGCCTTTAACTGCCTGAAAGCGGCGAAAATCAATTCTTTAAGCGAGCTGGTTCAGTATACGCAGGAGGAGCTGATGAAATTCCGCAATTTCGGTCAGAAATCACTTACGGAGATCGAGCAGGTATTGCATGAGCGTGGCTTGCATTTCGGAATGGATATCAGCCGCGTTAAGTTCAGCGAAAACTAATTTTTATGATCAGTTCCTGCGGATAGCGGGAGCTGATTTTTATTTTTAATCATACACTATATTCCTTGACACGGTATAGTGTTCAAAACAAAACAAAGTCATGCGTCACGGAGACAAAATCAACAATCTCGGCCGTACAACGGCGCACAGGAAAGCCCTGTTATCCAACCTGGCCTGCCAGCTGATCCAGCACAAGCGTATAACGACTACATTGGCAAAAGCCAAAACATTGCGTACTTACGTAGAGCCAATGATTACCCGTTCCAAAACGGACAATCAGCACAACCGCCGGCTGGTATTCAGCCAGCTTCAGGATAAGGAGGCAATTAAAGAATTATTCAGTGCAATCAGCGATAAGGTAGCTAACCGTCCCGGTGGTTATACCCGTATCATTAAGCTGGCTCCCCGTATGGGCGATGCCGCAGATATGGCCATGATCGAGCTGGTTGACTTCAATACTATTTACACTAAGGATGCTAAGGCCGGGGCGGCCAAGAAAACACGTCGCAGCCGCCGTGGAACCGGTACCGCTAAAGCAGAAGCTACAGCACCCGCCGCTGAAGAAGTGGTAAAAGAGACTCCTGCGCCTGAAGCTCCTGCTGAAGATAACGCTTCAGAAGAGACCAAAGCTGCTGAATAGTTTCGGATAGATACGGCCAGTAAAATATAAGCCCGCAAGATTCTTGCGGGCTTTTTTTCTATTTAAACCATTTCTCCATTCACACCTGGTCAAGGTACACGTCAAGGAGCCCTTCGGGTAGATTTACCCTGATCATTTTCCTGTCCATATCAATCCCCTCGATGGTCGCATCTATCAAAGGAATAATGACCTCTTTATTCCTGTAATGGATAGTGGCCAATACCTGTCCCGGAGTTTCAAAAAGGGTTTCTATAGGCCCGAGCCTGCCCAATGCAGCATCAGCAACCATAAAGCCTACGAGATCCGAAGAGATACCTTTAGGGTTTAGCCTTTGCATTTGCTCAGCTTCGATGTATACATTTTTTCCGCTAAGCTTTTTCGCCTCCTCTATTGTTCCGGTTTCGTCCAGGCGTAGCAATACGGTATCGTTTGCTATCTCCTTTTGCTCTTCGATAAAGTAAGGGATATAGCTCCGGTTCTTTACTTCTATGAAAATGTGTGATAGCTTCCGGAAGCTTTTCTGAGGGAGGTTATGATTCAGGGTCAGCTTTCCGTCCAGACCATGTGTGCCGCTTATCTTGCCTATCAGGGCGTATTCCATGTTATAAGTTTGGCTTTTTGCTGTAATAGCCTTTAAAATCAAAAAATGCCCACACAGGCGGGCATTTTTGAGAGTTCTTATGGACATTCTTATTCCGCAGCAGGAGTTTCATCTGCGGCTGGTGCTTCTTCCGCCGTTTCAGTAGCGGTAGCCTGAGCTGCTGCAGCTTTAGCTGCATTCTTCTCCTCCACCAGGCGGATAGATTCCTGTGCTACTTTGTGTCGTTTTTCGCTTTTATGCTTACGATGTGTTTCTTCGCGCTGCGCTACCAGTTGCTCATGACCGGCATTCCACTGCTCAAATTTTTCCTGTGCTGCCTTTTCATCAAAAAGACCCAGGGATACACCACGCATCAGGTGCTTCATGTACAGTACGCCTTTGAAAGAAAGGATACGACGGCAGGTATTGGTTGGCTGTGCTCCTTTGTTAAGCCAGTCCAGGGCGCGTTCATTGTTGATACGTACGGTGGCAGGAACGGTTAACGGGTTGTAAGTTCCCAGTTTTTCAATAAATTTTCCATCGCGGGGTGAAGTGCTGTTTGCTGCAACGATGAAATAGAATGGGCGCTTTTTAGACCCATGACGCTGTAAACGGATTTTTACCGCCATAATAATTGAAATTATTTGCGTTAAGAAATAAATTTTTAAGGACTGCGAAAGTAAGAAATATTAATTAAAAAAGCGAAGAAAAAATATTTTTTTCTGTGACAAATCTATAATTCCATATTGTCAATCAGCCGTATATCACCGATGAAAGCAGCGATCAGCGCGACAGCTTTTTTGCGGGGATCATAATTTTCCAGCAACTCGAGCGTGCCGGCGTCGGCCAGCTCGATATAGTCGACACGGAATCCTTTTTTTTCAAGCAACTCTTCGCATTCCTTCTTAACAACAGGGAAATTTTGTTCTTCCTGTTTTGATTGTATAGACACCAGGCATTGGTAAATAATTGCGGCCAGGGCTCTTTGTGGTTCTGTCAGTCTCCGGTTGCGTGAGCTCATGGCGAGACCATCCGGTTCTCTTTTAGTAACAGCGATTTTTACCGTTAACTCAGGATATTTTTCATCAGCAAGCCTTTTCAGAACCATGCACTGCTGGTAATCCTTCCGGCCCAGGTACAGGGTGTCCGGCTTCACGATCTTAAGAAGGCGGTCTACTACCTGGGCAACTCCCTGGAAATGTCCCGGGCGGTATTTGCCTTCCAGCACTGTTTCCAGGTACCCAAGATTATAGGGCTTTTCCAGCTTTGTTCCCTGAGGATAAACGTCTTCAACCGAGGGAAGGTATAATGTATCACAACCGGCTTCAGTAAGCAAGGCTATATCCTGTTCTGTAGTTCTGGGATATTTGGCAAGGTCTTCCGGATTATTGAATTGGGTGGGATTGACAAAAATGCTGCAAACTGTTGCCTGGCCTGCTGTTAAAGCTTCTTTGACAAGGGATATATGGCCTTCATGCAGTGCGCCCATTGTGGGAATAAAGCCTATATTTTTACCATTTTTCCTGGCTTGTTCCAGGTGGCTCATAAGGTCTGAATATTTATGAAAGATATACATGAATATCTGGTATTGAACCGTGCAAAATAGCCATAGCAGGCTCACTTGGCATGATTATTGTATTTATTTCGTAACTTTGCCGCCAAACCTACGCTAAAATTACGGTTTTACAAATTTCAAGAAACATTTACATTCATGTCTATACAGAGCAAAAAGCGTGTACTGATTATTGCCAGTGAACTTTCTCCTTATCTTGAAATTACGGATTTTGCCCATGTGCTGAATAAGCTTGCCGTTAAATCTTTTGATTCCGGTCTGGAAGTGCGTGTTATCATGCCGCGTTTCGGTACCATTAATGAGCGCCGTCACAGGCTGCATGAGGTGGTGCGCCTTTCGGGGATCAATATCGTAGTAGATAAAGATGATTATCCTTTGCTGATCAAGGTCGCATCGTTGCCTAATGCCCGCTTGCAGGTGTACTTCATGGACAATGAAGACTTTTTCAAACGCAAGTTCGTTTTCCGCGACGAGCATGATCACTTCTTTGAGGATAATACCGAAAGGATGATCTTCTTCTGTAAAAGTGCCCTTGAAATCGTAAAGAAATTCGGCTGGCCTCCTGATATTATTCACTGTCATGGCTGGATGACCGCGCTGGTGCCTTTATTTTTGAAAACCGCTTATAAAAAAGAGCCGGTCTTTATTCATTCTAAAAGTATATTTACCGCCCAGCAGCCGCAATTTACCGAAAGCCTGGGCGACCAGTTCATCAAACAGGTTTTGAATAGCGTAGCGCTTAAAGAAAAAGAGCTGGAGCCATACAATGAAAGTGATAATAAAGCGTTGATATATGGTGCCAGCAAATATGCTGATGTAATTGTACATGGAGATGAGCAGGTTGATTCCAGGATAACTGACGAGTTTAAGAACGGGCGCTACAAGAAAGTGGTAAACTACTCGGAGGATTGGAAGGAAGATGTCTCCTCCATCTTTGATGTTTACCAGAGCCTGCTGAAAGATTAAGGGCTCTTTATGGAAGAGGATTGTTATCATTTAATTCAGAAAAGATAAAAGCTTTGAAGATCATTCAAAAAAACACTTTAAAAGCCTTAGCAATGTGCGCAGGCTTTTTTTCATTAGTAGCCTGCAAGGAAGCAAGCGTGATCAAACCTGATTTGATACCTCCTGTAGATAATATCAACACTTTCAGGCTTAGTGCAGCCGATTTTGACATCCAGATACAGAACGGTTATTTTGATTCTTTGCGTACGGATGACGCTACCTATCCTATTGCCCCTATAGGTAGTATTGATAATGATCCTTTTTTCGGAACCACAGATGCGGGTATTTATTTTCAGGTAGCTCCTAACGTGGATAAGTTCTCCTTTCCCGATGATATGACGGGAATTGATTCTGCTGTTCTGGTACTACCCTTTACAGGTGTTTCGTATGGTGATACAACGCATACCAGCTACCAGGCTTTGAAAGTATACAGAATCACCCAGGCTGATTTTAAGATTGATGTAAATACCCAGAAATATTATGCTTTTAGCAGTGTCAGTGCTGACATGGCAAACCCTATAGGTGCAGGAAGGGTCTCGGCTAAAGCCATTAAATATGATAGTACGGCATATCCTGCCGGAGGAGATACTGTAGGATCCCAGCTGCGTTTAAGGCTTACAGATGCCTTCGCAAATGAAATAAAAGGCCTCAGCGATGATGTGTTTGCCAATTTTTCTTCTTTTATAGATTATTTTAAAGGAGTGTACGTAGCACCTGATCCATCGGCTGCAGCGGAAGACAGGAAAAGGATCAGCTACTTTTATTTGGGTGTGTCATCAAGCGATGTCTATAGAAAAGCAAGGATTGAGTTTTGGTATCATGTTACCGGCAGTACTACAGGTAAAGTAGCCATGTTCACCTACAACCCTATATCATCAGCTTTCTTTGCGGGTATAAAACGCAATCGTACGGGAACACCTGCTGAAGCTCTTTACAGCTCGATAGGTGCTGCCAGGGACAGTATCGTGATACAGGGAGCTCCTGGCTTTTACACGGATCTGACAATAAAGAATATCCAGGATATCCCGGCAAGTATTATCAATAAGGCTGAAATCCGGATAACGGCTTTGAAGCTTGGTAATGATGATATTTTAACCACGCCGCTTCAGCTGATACCTTCCGGAGTCGATGCAAACGGTGCGCTATATACTATAGCAGATCTTCTGGATGTTAGCGGATCCCAAACATCAGGCACACAGGCATTCGTCGGAGGCACTCCAAAGGAAGTGGAGATTGACGGCGCGAAATATATACAATACACCATTAACATCCCCAGGGAACTGCAGCAGGCAAAAACGGCAGGTAAAACAGAGCTGAAAATACGTTTATCTTCCTCTACCAATTTACCCGGCGCTTATCGCATGGTTGCGCCTGGCCCCGGAGCGCCTGGTGCACTACAAATGAAATTCGATGTTATTTACTCTAAAATGAACTGACAAAAATAATCAACCCGAAAAAGAATCATTATGTGTGGAATAGTAGCTTATATTGGTCCCAGGGAGGCTTATCCCATTTTAATAAAAGGGCTTCAGCGCCTGGAGTACAGAGGTTATGACAGCGCAGGAGTTGTACTCCTGGACGAGACTCTGAATGTATTTAAAAAAGCAGGTAAAGTAAGTGATCTCGAAAGCTATGTTGTCGGGAAAAATGTTGGCGGTGCTATAGGGATAGGCCATACCCGCTGGGCTACGCACGGAGAGCCTAATGATCGTAACGCGCATCCCCATCTGTCATATTCCGGGAAATACGCTATTGTGCATAACGGGATCATTGAGAATTATGCCTCCATAAAAGAACAACTGCAGCGGCAGGGCTATGTCTTCAATTCGGATACCGATACCGAGGTGCTGGTAAACCTGATCGAAGAGGTGCAGAAGCAGGAAATGGTTCCGCTTGCAGATGCTGTACGTATTGCGCTGAACGAAGTTATCGGCGCATATGCTATTGTGGTAATCGACCGGAATGATCCGGATACCCTTGTTGCTGCCAGGAAAGGAAGCCCGCTTGTTGTGGGAATAGGTAAGGGGGAGTTTTATATAGCTTCTGACGCCTCTCCCATAATTGAGTACACCAAAAACGTAGTTTACCTTGATGACCAGGAATATGTTGAGCTGAAGCGCGACGGCCAGATGAAGGTGAAGACCCTGGGCAATCTGGAGAAATCACCTTTTATCCAGCAGCTTGAAATGGAGCTGGAAGCAATTGAGAAGGGCGGGTTTGAGCACTTCATGCTAAAGGAAATTTATGAACAGCCTAAGGTGATCGGTGACGCTGTAAGAGGACGCATGAATGCTAAAGAAGGATGGATAAAGCTGGGAGGGGTAACAGAATATATAAACCGCATTAACCAGGCAGAACGTATCATCATTACCGCTTGTGGTACTTCCTATCATTCCGGTCTCCTGGCAGAATATCTTATTGAAGAGCTGGCACGTGTACAGGTTGAAGTGGAATATGCCTCTGAATTCCGGTATCGTAACCCCATTATCAGCGAAAAAGATGTTGTGGTTGCCATTTCCCAATCCGGAGAAACGGCTGATACGCTTGCAGCGATAGAAATAGCCAAAGAGCGGCAGGCGCTTATTTACGGTATCTGTAATGTTATAGGCTCTTCTATTGCCCGTGTATCGCACGCCGGCTCTTATACCCATGCGGGACCTGAAATAGGAGTGGCTTCTACAAAGGCCTTTTCCACGCAGGTGGTTATTCTTACTTTGCTGGCGCTGCAGCTTGCCGAGCATAAAGGCTCTGTTTCGACCTCCTATATACGCCGTGTATTGTTTGAGCTGGAGAACCTGCCGGCTAAAGTGGAGCAGACACTGAAGCTTGATGCACAAATAAAAGAGCTTGCAGGTTTATTTAAAGATGCGACGAACTTCCTGTATCTTGGCCGCGGTTATAACTTCCCGGTTGCGCTTGAGGGTGCGTTAAAGCTTAAAGAGATCTCTTATATACATGCGGAAGGATACCCCGCGGCGGAAATGAAGCACGGGCCGATAGCATTGATAGATGAGCATATGCCTGTCGTATTCCTGGCCACAAACGAAAGCGCGCATGATAAGATCGTGTCCAATATCCAGGAAGTGAAAGCCAGGAAGGGCAGGGTGATTGCTATTGTAACGGAGGGTGATGAAGAGATCAAACGTATGGCGGACCATGTGATCGAAATACCGGCTACCGAAGAAATACTTTCTCCGCTACTCACTGTAGTGCCTTTGCAGCTGTTATCCTATCATATAGCAGTGCTGAGAGGAACAAATGTAGACCAGCCCAGGAACCTGGCTAAGTCGGTAACTGTTGAATAAGATAATCATATTTATAAAACAGCGCCGTTGCTAATAACTTCGGCGCATTTTTATTAACAATGACTACAGCTATAAAATAATGCAGGCCATAGGGATTGACAATATATCGTTCTTTATGCTTCCTCCAGGTATTTACTGATTCTGCTAATGCTGTACTGCAAAGCTTATGACAGATTCAACGCTATCCTACCCCAATATCTATGAAGATCAATTTAGGCAGTCTCAAAAATTCATTGTTTTTTAAAGCAGCAATATTTGCGTTTTGCTATGGTGTGCTGTTTTATATGCTTCAGTTTTTTTTCGCGCATATTAGCATATTTCCGAATTTCCCTTCATCCGAAAATATCAAGCATAGCGATGTCGGCTTTTATGATAGTATAGCTCATAGAGGTTACGATGTTAATTCTAATAATACCGGCTTCTATATTCTCTTTCCTTTTTTATGGAAGATAAGCCACTTAGGGATTTGGGGAATGGTCGTTGTAAACATAATTTTCTTTGCATGTGGCTTTGGCTTACTTATGCAAACAATGCTACAACCGGAAAAGCAGTTCTGGATTTTGTGCCTGTCAATTCCTGCAGTCTACTTTGCATTTATTCCTTATACAGAATCCTTATTCTTTTTACTTGGATCCTGGCTGATCTATGCGGTGGAAAAAAAGAAAAAAATCCAGATATGGTTGGCGCTTATCTTGATTTCCCTGGTAAGAGCAACGGCTTTTTTCCTGTTGCCGGCCTTTTTAATTTCGGAATTATTATCAAATGCGCCAGGTTCGGTGTTGAGATCTCTTTTAAATTATTTGGTACGTTATGCCTTACCTATCCTGGTGGGACTAACTATTTTCGTGCTATGGCAGTACTTCGAGACAGATGTCTGGTGGGCTTATTTTAAAAAGCAATCTACAGTATGGGGGCATGTCTTTTCCTGGCCGGAGACTCCCTTATCTAATATTGAAGGTGCAGACAAACGACATCATTGGTTAAGCGCTTTGGCGATGTTCATAGATATGGTAGCGGTGGTAATGCTTGCAAAGCAATTACTGTTTTGGTTGAAGAATGGTAAAGTTGCAAAGCGTAAAAATCTTATCTTGTCATTGGGCTATTTATCAATGGTACTCGTATCTGTATTGTTTCTGAATCCCAAATATGGGGGAAACCGTACTAATGTGATGGGGGCAAACAGGTATACCTTTATCACACCTTTTTTTATATTCGCACTCAATTACTTTTATAACCGGCGCTATTCGATCCAAATGATACTGACCGTGTTTACAGGATTGTGCCTTTTTCTCCTCTTGTTCCAGGCTTACACCAGCTTAGCTCAGTTTATTGTTGTCGGCATGGTTCCTGTTTTGATCGTACTTTCATTCATGATTAGTAAAAAAGACAATAAGAGTAGCTGGCTGCTTATAGGGATAGTAGCTATCAACATTTTTATGCAGCTACAGCAATTCCAGCAATTTATCAGAAACCTCTATATGGATTGATGTCAGGGGTATAAATAACCGGTCTGTTATCCAGAAATATTCTTCCAGGTTTTTCTTTATAAAAATAAGTAGTTCCCGTCGGCCACATCACCAGCTCATCAAGCGCAATATGATTATCCTCTTCATGATAGCCGGTCGATATAAATTCTATTCTTTCTGTATGAGCCTTTACCGTAAAAACTTTTTCGGTCTTAAACCAGAAGTTATCGATAAAGGTACTGAAGCAGGATGGCATATCGCTTTCATTAATGAGATGGCCTTCCTTATCGTACTGTTTCATGATAAAATAGGTGAGATGCTCATTGATGCTATCACATTTGGCCCATATAGATAAGTTGTAACTCCTGTCCGTATCGGATACCGGGGGAGTGATGCTTACTACGACCGTTTTATTGGCCAGCTTCCCGAGCGCCCCATTCCCGGCAAAAACGTTCCTTTGCTGGCCATTGTCAAAGTGATTGACATAATAATACTCCTTTGATCCGATAAGGCCTTCCCTGTCTGCCTGTTGTAGGGCGAGATTTAAAACCGAGTCTCTTTCCCTTTTATTCCTTTTCTTTACCTTATGCAGGTCCAAAGCATATAGCTTGTTGTTTTCAAAATCCCCCAGGTAATCAGCGTATTTGATCAAGCCGGCTTCACCGGTCACCCTTACCGGACTGGCACCATTCACCAATAACAGCAATGGCTTATTGCTGAAAGAATCTATGAATGGTTTCTCCGTGTATGGCCCGTCAAAAATGCGCGCTATACCAAAGCTCCTCTGCCATGATCCCCTGGACATCATCACATCTACCATAGGCATACCTGTTTCCATGGCTATCTGGGCCAGGGGAAGCAGTACCGCTCCGGCATTATCGGAATAAAGCGAAATCTTATCCGGGCCGATATAAAAGAATGGTAGCCCGAGCGATGCCTGGAAGTCGGAGGGGTTTAGATTTCTGTCCTTAAACCATCGATCCCACTGATGGGCTGTGTGACAAAAACTGTTATAATCGCTAGTGGCATTTTTCAGGTTGTTGGACATCATCCTGGCGTAACCCGAAAGCTGAACAGTCCATACTATGGCAATGCATGACAGTAGTAAAAAGGCTTGCCAGTGGTGCTGCCTGTGCCTGAGATAAAGAAAAATCCGGTATAACCATATTGCCACAAATATCATTATCAGATAGTAAAATCCCCATGAAAACCTGCCCAGGCTTCTGAGCTGGCGAAAAGACGAAAGGTGATTCAGCAGGAAATCCAGTCCCCAGATAAAAGGAATGCCCATAGCTAACAGCAGGCAAAGAAATGCTGTGAACAACCATATACGGTAGGGCCTTACGGGATGGGTAAAACCTCGTTTATGGCTAAACCGTAAAAAAAGGTTTTTAAGCATAATTCCGACGAGAAAGAGAAGCGCAATAAGCGACACAAAGCCAACATAGACATATCCTTCACTTCCATAGCTGGCACGATTGTTCGTCAGGAATTGAAAAACGAACCCTAAAGGTGCTATTCCGCTGGTAATGATTTCCTTGGGGACAGTACAGGCATTCAATACTCCGGGTGGAAATTGCGGCCGGTCTTTTACCTGATCAGTACAGTACATAAACAGCTGCAACATAGCAATGGAACAGCAGCTGGCAACTATTAATGGGGCTACATGTTTTATTTTCTTTTTAAACGCGGCATGTGTGAGGATAAGATAAGAAAAACAATATGCCAGCGTAATGATGAACGAAAAACCAATATTGTAGATATGCATAAACCCTGACAATAAAGAGACAATTGCCAGCAGTATTACGGGTAATTTTTTACCTGTCCGGCTGTAGGACATCAACCAGTAAATGGTCATAGGAATAAAACATACAAATGAAAGTCCAAAATGGGCATTAACGCGTAGTACCTGTGGTGAAAAAAAGGCGATAAAAACCGCGGAGATTATTGACCAGACATAACCTGTACTGAACAGACGCAGAATTTTATAAATAAATACGCTGCCAATAGTAAAAGATCCGATGATCAGGAAGTGCATTACAAAAAGGCTGTAATGAAAGATGCCGGGAAATACAGTTCTTAGCTTGGCCATTGTCCAGGCTATAGCCGGCATATTATCGGTAAAAACCATGTGCTCGCCAAATGGATAGCCCATACCTGTAAAATGATAGCCATTGTCATATTTAATGAAGTACAGATAAGTAAAATAGTTTTTAAACCCGTCTCCATCGAGATTAAATATAGAACGATTGAGGCTGCCCAGAACAGGATAGAAATAAAATATTGTGAGCAGCAGATTCAGCAAAAGCAATATCAATGTAGGGCTTATCTTTTTCATGAATTATTTTCTATTTCTTGGAGAAGGCGATTTTTACAAAATTGATACTTTCGGTAAGTAATATTCGCCAGTTCATTTTTCTGAAGAAGACATCTTCTCTCAGCTTGGCCGGTTGTGCGCAAATATTTAAGGCTGGCCGCGCCCGGTACCCTTTGTAAATAAATTCAAGGTCGCACAGGTAACGATCGATAACGGTGTTTAGAAAGATTCGTTTTCCCTTTTGATTGAAACCTTTAAGGCCGCATTGGGTATCAGTTATAGGCATTGAGAAGAATACACCTATAAGCTTGCGCAGTATACGGGAAATGCCGATCCTGAACAATGGAACTCCGTCATAATATGTTTTATCCTTTACTCCCGCAACGATATCATAATTGCTGTTTAACAGATTCCAGACTGCTTCCATGCTTTCAATGTCATATGGGAAGTCGATATCCGTAAAGATTATGTATTCGCCTGTAGCTTTTGCTACCCCATGGCGTAACGCGTAGCCCTTCCCTTTATTTTCTTTGTAGCTTGTAAACAGGAAAGATGGGATAGCGGTAGCCAGTGCGCTTAGTGAAAGATCGGGAATGAACTTGCTTCCATCATTCACCAGAATGATCTCAGGGCCAAAACCCAGTTTTTCTGAAATGGAACCGTATGCTGTTAATATACGCTGTTCCCAACCTTCCTGCGGGTTATAACAGGGAAGCACAATGCTCAGTTTTTCCATGGAGATAATGGGTGTATTTAGCGTAACCGGTCAAGTGATTTGAGAAGCTTCTCGTCCTTTCTGATCCCGCCTCTCGCCAGGAACAGCAAAACGATAACGATGACAGGTATAAACGCCCCAAGCCTGTATCCGCCGGTTGCTCCTGCAGCTTCAGTTTCTTTACTGATGCTAAAGAACAGCCAGGCAAGCAGGCCGATATTCGCAAGTAGGTTCAGCCATATCAGACTAAGCTGGGACTTCCTGTTTTTAAACCTGAAAATAGTTACCAGGCTGAGCAGGATACTAATACCGGCCAGGATCATTCCTATGTAATTATTTCCCAGGGTTATGCTTACAGCAGGCAGTTTGTATATCTCGAAGTAAAACAGTGATGCCATTACAACCGCGGCTAAAAAGAGCCATACACTTTGAATACGTTGGATCATAGCGATGTTCGATTTTTTTATTTAAAAAATATTAGGAGAAAGCAAAAATAAGCAAAACGGTTAAGACCGTTCATATACAGTGGTTTATAAAACGTGAGGAAAAATTTGGAAGTAGGTGTCCGACAAGTTTTGGGCTTAAAATGACAAGGTTAGGTTACTAAATCGTTACTGAATACAACTAACCGAATGATGATATAACAACCTATATTTCAGTTATTTGCACCGATTTTCGTATTCCCTTGTAACTCAATGAAAGTTAATTTTAAACGTTAAACATTTGAGTTATGGAACAAGAGAAAAGATCCACGTTCAAACTGCTTTTCTACCTGAAGAAAAATGAACCGAAGAAGAACGGGAACGTCCCTGTTATGGGGCGTATCACTATTGACGGAACACCAAAATCCTTTAGTACCAAACTGGACATCAACCCCAATAATTGGGATTTAAAACACGGAAGGGTTTTGGGCAAAAGTGCGCAGGCGCTGAGTACCAATCTTAAATTGGACAATATACGGGTGCGTATCAATAAGATTTACGATGATATGCTCAAAGATGAAGGCTTTGCAACTGCACAAAAAGTAAAGCTATCATTTTTGGGAGTTGGTGTAATGGATGATGCCATCCTTAAAGTATTCAAGGACCAGAATGAGGATTTTGAAAGAATGGTCAGCAAGGGCAAACGTTCTCAAAACACCTACAATAAATACAAGACCGTTTACAATCATCTGTCCGAATTTATCAGGGAACGCTATCACAGGGAGGATATGGCGTTTCGGGAACTTACCTCAGACTTTATTCGGGAGTTCGATTTCTTTCTCCGCATAGATAAGGAGTGTACACATAACACAGTTTGGGTTTATACCATGCCGGTTATTGCTTTGGCAGAACTGGCAATTAAAAAAGGCTTGATTAGACAAAACCCTTTTGAAGATTATGAAATCAGCATGGAAGAAACTGATCGTAGCTATCTTTTGAAGAAGGATGTAGAAAAGTTAATGCTTCTAAAACCGTCCAAGCCCAAATACGAACTTGTAAAAGACCTCTTTATTTTCAGTTGCTTTACAGGGCTTTCTTATGTTGATATTCAAAAGCTGAAATGGAGCAACATACAGTCCTTTTTTGATGGCCACCAATGGATCATTTGCAGAAGAAAAAAATCAGACGTTGCTTCAAACGTCCGCCTATTGGAAATTCCGAAGCGTATTATTGAGAAATACAGGGGCGTTACACGCAATGAGTATGTTTTTCCGGTTCCTTCCAATGCAACCTGCAATAGTCATGTAAAGAAATTGATAGAGGACGCGGAAATTATTACAGAACAGAAAGTAACTTTCCATACTGCACGTCACACATTTGCTACCATGTTCGTGACCGAAGGTGTACCACTTGAAAGCCTTAGCAAAATGATGGGGCATAAAAATATTTCCACCACACAGATTTATGCAAAGATCACAAGTCAGAAAATCAGTAAGGACATGGATTTAGTATCACATAAATTCGCCGGAATGGAAGCTGCATTTATTGAAATGGAAGAAGAGGTTCTTGTGTAAAATTATTATTTACTTACAAATCGAAGCAGGATTAAGTCCTGCTTTTTTTATGCCCATACTTAATCCTTAAAGCACATTTATTTCTCCGGCACACTCTCTGCCATAAAAGAGCTTTGACAGGATGTATTGATAAACCATACAAAAAATCTTCCCCTCTGCTGCTCAACTACATTTTTAGTATCGTTTACGTGGCTTCCCAGGCCACGATAATTTGAAAAAATAAAAGGTCTTTAAAAATTTCTGTTACAACTGAATACAGATTTTGTAATCACACAGAACCGTTTCCTAATGCCTTTTCCACCTGCTTCCACATAGTTTTTATTCAAGAGCCGGTATGCCGCTTTTGTTCCATTTCAAGAGCAAAGGTATGATCGTGTTCTTAACCCAGGAACAAGGTCTTGCCCTTGGGTTTGCCAAAAAATCTCCACCCATGCGGGTCGTATTTGTTTGGCAAAACCTTGTTCCTGCTAAACACTAACCTTTTATGCTCGTGAAACGAAACAAAGCATACTCCGGCTCTTTAGACGAATAAAAAAAATGTCAGTAATGGAAAAATACAGCATTGGAAACGGTAACAGAGTGAAACGAAACTTCAGCACCTCCTCTCATTACCGAATAAATCTAAAAAAATCAAATCAGAACAAATTTCATAACGCAAAAAAGTAGAAAACATGAACATCACAGGAAGACTGACAAGGGATGCGGAAGTACGCACAACGTCACAGGACAAACAAGTAGTAAACTTTTCGATAGCGACCAATGACAGCTACCGTAACAAACAGGGCGAACGCATAGAGCAAACAACCTACTTCGACTGCTCATACTGGATAAGCCCCAACGTAGCGAAGATACTCACCAAAGGCACATTGGTAGAGCTGACAGGCAGGGTAAGTGCAAGGGCGTGGACTGGCAATGACGGAGAAGCACACGCAGGGCTGAATTTCCATACCTCAAACATCAAACTGCACGGAGGTGGCAAGAAATCAGAAACCGTTCAGGCTACCCCACAAACAAGAAGCAACACTACAACAGGGCAAGGCACAGAGGACGACCTCCCATTTTAACAAAGAGCATTAAATCATTTTTCAACATCAAAATTTTAAGCATCATGGCACATAATATCAATTTCAACGAGAGAACAGGACGTTATTCATTCTTTAGCGTACAACAAAAAGCATGGCACGGTTTAGGGCAAATCGTGGAGCAATACCCGACAAGCGAGGAAGCTATCAAATACGCAGGGTTAGATTATGAGGTAGTAAAATCCCCACTGTTTACCAAAGGTTCGGGCATAATCGAAACAGCTAACGGCATAGAGATAGGCAGTAGCGAATTGGAAGTACCCAACTATTTCGCCAACATACGCACCGATAACAATGCTGTATTGGGTGTGGTGGGCAAAGACTATCACATTGTACAAAACCGTGAAGCCTTCAATTTCTTTGACGCCATTGTTGGTGGTGGCGAGGGTATTCTGTACGAAACCGCAGGAGCATTAGGCAACGGAGAACGCATATTCATCACCGCAAAACTTCCTGACTATATCCGTGTAGGCAATGGCGATGACGTGACAGCAAAATATATCTTCCTCACGACTTCGCACGATGGTAGCGGAAGCATTACCGCAGCATTTACACCTATCAGGATTGTATGCCAAAATACCCTTAACGCTTCGCTTCGCAACATGAGCAATGTTGTACGCATCAAGCACACTTCGGGAGCAAAACAACGTTTGGAAAACGCTCACAAGGTTATGGGCTTGGCAAACACCCTAAGCAAACAGTTAGAAGGCATTTTCAATGAGTGGACTAAGGTAAAAGTAACGGACAGGGAAGTAAGAAAGTTAATCCAATTGGCACTTTGCCCGAATAAGGAAACGCTTGACCTACTCAAAAAAGGTGCAGAGGATGAAGTTTCTACGCTGTTCAAAAATACCGTAGAGGATGCCTTTGCATACGCAATGATAAGCGATACACAGCAAATGGACACCACTAAAGGCACATTGTTCGGGGCTTACAACGCTGTTACAGGCTACTATCAGAATGTACGCAACTATAAGAATGATGAAGCCAAGTTGCAAAGTATTGTAATGGGCGGCACTGCACAGTTAAAGACCCAAAAGGCTTTTGAACTATGCACCTCCTTTGCAACAGACGGAGCAGAAATTCTAAACCTTAATTAAATAACTAAAGGCTACCGCCTTAAACGGTGGTAGCCTACTAAAAATATGGTGATGAAATCAAAATCAATAGACGAAGCGAAAAGTATGGCTAAATATAAAAGCCTTGAAACTGTGCATAAGGATGAAGCCATATACATCATTTATTGCAGTAGAAGCGAGTATTTCTATGTAGATACGGACAGCTTAATACGGCTTTGGGAACGGCTGATAGGCTACTATGAAAATGGGGTTTATACCACTGAAAAATAACCTCATAATATGATGCAAGTAACAGATTTGAACGGTTGCCCTATTGAGGTAACCAACCTTAGTGAAGCCATAAAAATGGCGAGGCAATATAAAGAATACCGACATGAGGATAAAAGTTTCTCCGAGTTTGACAAACGGCAAAAAGCCTACTGGACGGATATGTACGAGAAACTGACAGCAATCAAAAAAAGATTAGACGACAATTAAAATTTAAGAACAATGAACGCAAATTTTTTCAATCAGATAGCACAGTTGGATTTTACAGGTAATCTGCAACTGACCATAGCAAAAGGCAATGACAGTAACCTTATTGTATCGGTTTTGCTCAATAACGAAGGGTGCGGAGATAACGCTAAAAACCTAATCCCCCCTTTGACCTTTAACGCCACTCCGCAGGAGTTTGACGAGGGATTTTTTGAGCAGATAACCACGCCTATACAAAAGGCTTCGGGCTTAATGGTGGATATGGAAGCATTTATGAAACAATTGGAGGAAGCCAAAAAAAATTCCGCAATGGAGAAAGAGAAAGCCGATAAGCAGAAGAAAGAGCAGGAAGCCAAAGACAAAAAATTCAAAGATGGAATGGCAAAGGCTGAAGAACTGGAGAAAGAGGGCAAGTTCCGTGATGCGTGGATGAAAGTACCCGATATAACAGAGTTTCCCGAAAAAGCAGACGAGATACGCAAACGCAAGGGCGAACTATCCGCAAAATTTTCAACACCGAGCCTTTTCGGAGCAGAACAGGAACAGATTGTTTAACGCCAAAATTCAGAAACCATGTTATTAGCAACGCAATTAGAAAGAGTATTTATACTTAACGATAAAGGACAGCAAATAAAACTGACCGACCCCGAACCAAAATGGAGCGTGGAAGCCGTGATGAATTTCTATGCAAATTCTTACCCTATATTGACCACCGCAGAAGTATCTGCCCCTGTTATCCGTGACGATACAGTACAGTACCGATTTGAGAGTGTAATGGGAACTAAAGGTTAAACCAAAAAGCAAAAACGATGAACTATGCAACGCAACATCATATCGGGTACTATCAAAACCCCACAGCAACCCAAACAGCGGACTTTGCACAGACAGTTGGGCGAGTTCGCAGACTGGATGCAAAGACCAAAGGACGCAAACGAGATACGGAAAGACAAATTGAAAGCCGTACCGATAGCCATGCTACCAATGGTTTTCTAAGATGTTCATTCCTCCCGAAACTGCAAGAAGCGGAAACGGCACAGGCTTGTAAGAAATCTGAAAAAACGGAAAGGGATTTTTACCAGTCCCTTTCCAAACTTGCAGGACATTACGGCATACAACCTATGCAGTCCAGGCAATACGGCTATCCCTACAATATCGCTTTGGCTTTGGATGATACAGAAGAACAGTTAAGGAAAAAGTTTCGTGATTGGGAAGAAATACGTTTGATACAGGATAGTAAGAAAACGTATTTCGTAAGCGAGGAACGGTACAGTACAGGTGCAACCCTGTATTATATTCCTATAGTGCCATTGTACCGACTATCCAAGAACCCTAACCGTAAGCAAGCCGTACAGCTATTGCAGTCCGTGTGTGCCTACCTGTACCACATTGCAGATGTTCCTTATTATCGGCAGGAAAGCAGTTACCTGTATTGGATGTATGAAATGGTAACGGAGTGGATTGTATGCGATGATGAGAACGAGGACACGCCAACCTATTTAAACGAGATTAGGCAAGCAGAACAGATAGGCGAACGTATGGAGCAGAAGATTTACAACGGGCAGAATTTGAGCCGATTTAAAGAGCGTTTAATTGCTTTTAAAATCAAAGACAGCTTTGACCAAGATTGTTACAAACTGGCAAGCGAAGCCTTTGCCCTGTATGGACAATTCCCGACTGCCACCATAAACCGAAATGCCCTGCCAAACGGAGAAGCTAACGAGGAAGATATGGAAAATAGTATAGGGATGGAAAAGTATGTTTCCTTTTGTGCCGATGCAAAAGGCATTTTATTTCAAACACTTTTCGACAGCGTTAACACCGAGTTGCAGGAATACGGACAGATGGAAGAACCCACCATTGTGAAACGGTTTGATGGTAGTGACATTACCGCCAATACCCTTGAATTTGAAAACCGTGTTTTCGCCTTAATTGAGGAATTGATATACATACTGAATAACTATTAGATACAGCAAGCGATGAAAGATATAACACAAGACTTTGGAACACTTTACCACCCCTTATCGGCTTTGGTTTTCTACCAGACCAAAGGAAGTAGTAAAACCACCTATGTAGAGCATTTTGATATGGATAAGAACGGTAATCCTATCAACGCCCATCCTTTGACCGAACGGGAAGCCAAAGTATTGGCAAAAGCACTTAATACGGAAAAGGAAAAGAGCAAGGCATTTTTAAAATCTAACGGCATTATGCCTACCAACGTCCTGCACATTAATCCGAGTGAAAACGGTACGGTGCTTTGGTACACCAAAGCAAGAAAAACCAAAATGTACTTTACGGAAAGTCTTGAAATACCAAACGGCACGGCAGAAGTACCTGCAATGCTTTGGTATGCAAGCAAACAGAGCCTTGTTGTTTTCGCCCTCGATAAAGACCGCAGACCTACCGAGAAAACCGCATTGTTTCACGCTCCGTTTTTCAACGTGTACGAGGATGGACACGTATGTATGGGTAATGTAAATGTGAACATCAAAAATTCGGCTTCGATGGAAGAATTTATACAGGCGTGGGAAAGCTATTTTTTTAACAGCTATTTCAGCCACTTGGTAAACGATCACAACCCCATAAAAGGGAATTGTATGAGCCTTTGGAAAGACCTTATCAGCACAGACAAAACCTTTCCTAAAGAGGTATTGAAAAAGACAAACAAGACCATAAAAACGATATTGTAATGAACACAGAAATTTTAAAAGTCCATTTTACGGACAGCTATCTGATAAATCCCACTAATCCGATAACGGTAAACGTAATCGGTGCAGGTGGCACAGGCTCAAAAGTAATGACCGCTTTGCTTGAAATGAACCACAGCCTAATCGAGTTAGGACACGCAGGATTATTTGTACGTCTTTGGGACGACGATATTATTACCCAAGCCAATTTAGGCAGACAGCGTTTCGCTGAATGTGAGGTCGGGTTGTACAAGTCCGTTGCCATTATCAACCGCATCAATCGTTGGGCAGGTACGAACTGGAAAGCCGAAGCAAGGAAATTTGAAAAAGACAGTAAGGAAAGGTTGCCCGAAAACACAGGAGCAAGTATTTATATTTCTTGTGTGGACAGCGTAAAAGCAAGGTTTGAGATTGCGGACATATTAAACGGATTGAACAACGGCAAAGCTTATTCCAACCGCCCACGCTATTGGCTGGACTTTGGCAACAGCCAACATACAGGACAGGTTATATTATCTACAATAGGAACGATACAGCAACCCAAGTCCGAGAAATACGAAACGGTGGCAAGCCTGCCAATGATTACGGATGAATTTGGCGAGTTGCTCAAACAATCCGAACTGGAAGATGATACGCCAAGCTGTTCCCTTGCTGAAGCGTTGGAAAAGCAGGATTTGTTTATCAATTCATCTTTGGTGCAGATGGGTTGCTCCCTGTTATGGGGTTTGTTCCGTAACGGATTGACACCATACAGGGGATTTTTTCACAACCTGAAGGATTTCCGTACCCACCCTATAAAAGTCGCCTGATTGGAAAATCGGGCGGCAAAAAGACACTCCCTCCCGATGGTCGGGGCAGTCTTTTTGCATCAAAGCGGTGCAACCCCTTTGCCAAAATAGGATACCCACGCACCATTCCTTCCGACACATTTTACCAAACAGGTTGCGGCATTATTTGAGGGATATTCATTATCCCTTTCGTTGTTTTAGGGAGCTTCTTTTCTTACCACATTGGCGACCTAAGAAAAGAAGCAAAAGAACGCCGCTTGCTTGATAAAAATCATTTGTCGAAGGACACGCTTAATTTTTTAAATTTGATGTTCAACTACATCATTGATAAGAGTTAAATGAAAAATCAGCTAAAAATTATTGCAGTAAACATTCTTGAAGAATGTGTAGATCATATTAAAAAGAATTTAAAAACAAATAATCCTTACCCATTCTATAACGATTATGAGTTGGTGAAAATTGAAAAATCAGAGAAGTTACAAATTGTAAAAAAAGAAAATGAAAAATTAAATTATGATTTTTTCAATATTAACAAATCAAAAGCACCAGCAATAAGTATTAGTGCGATTGTTGGTAAAAATGGCAGTGGAAAAAGCGCATTGATTGATATAGTTCTAAGACTAATAAATAATATATCCTACAAAATACTTTCTGATAAAGTAGATGCCGATCTTATGTTTGTTGAGGGGGTTTTTGCTCAATTGTATTTCTCAATTGGAGATCAATATTACCTACTGCAACAGCAAGGTGAAAGTATTATTTTATATCACTTCTCTTCAGGAAAATGGAACAATGTGAGGGATGCTAAAAAAGTCTTGGGGGAACACTTTTTCTATACAATTGTAATGAACTACTCGTTACATGCTTTCAACACACTGGAATACAAAGAAGAATGGGATAAAGTAAAAAAAGACTGTTGGCTTCGTGGAATTTTTCATAAAAATGACGGCTACCAAACGCCAGTTGTTTTAAATCCAATGCGTACAAATGGTAATATCAACATTTCCAGAGAAAATGCTTTAGCTAATGACAGATTAATTTCCCTGCTTTTCAATGAAAAAAAACAGCGTAATGCACTATTTACAGAAATTAACGAGAAAAATTCTGTCGAGTCAATTACTATTACTCTAGAAAGAAAAAAAATAGATGAAAAATGGGGCAAAATTATAGACAATTGGAAAAAAGCTGGCAATAGGATAGAAAATGATTTTTTTGATGGATTGAGGGATAAAATTATTAATCTATGGAAGCACAAATATCAATTTAAAACAACAAAAAAAGAAGATGAAGAATATGATGCGGCTTTACTTTATCTTGTATACAAGACTATTAAGGTATCACAATACGATGCATTCGATAATTTCGCTCCATTATCCCCCTTGTATTCAGAAGATTGGACTAAAAAAACAGATGAGGAACTTAAAAATTTAATTGAAGAAATTGATAAAGATAAAAGTCACCTAACTTTCAGAATAAAACAAGTATTAGCTTTCCTTGAATTAAGACATATTTCAGCAAAGAATTATTCTATTGATGAATTTGCCAAATCTATTGATGGCATACACAATCTTAGAAAATGGAGATATATCGATCTTATCCCCCCTCATTGTTTTGAAACCGATATACAATTGAAAGAAAAAAATAGTAACAAGATGGCTTACTCTTTTTCTAAACTTAGTTCAGGGGAAAAACAGTTAGTGTATACTACTAGCTCTATCCTGTATCATATAAGAAATCTCAATTCAATTGAAGGTAATTTGCGTAGGGTTAAATACAATCATATAAACATTATTTTAGACGAAATAGAGCTATATTTTCATCCTGAGTTTCAAAGGCAATTTGTTAATAATCTTATACTTAACATCCAAAATATGGAGTTTCATATTGCTAGCATAAATATTCAAATGGCAACACATTCTCCATTTATTTTGTCTGACATTCCAAAAAAGAATGTCTTGTTTTTGGAATATGGAAGCAACATTGTTGATGAGATGCAAGAAGATACTTTTGGAGCAAACATTCACACTCTTTTACAGCATGGTTTTTTTCTAAATGGTGTTCCAATCGGTGATTTTGCTAAACAGAAAATCAACCAAATGTTTGCAAGGCTTCATAAGGGAGAATGTTCGGATGAATTATTTAATGAAATACTGTTGGTAGGTGAACCATTTATAAAAAGTCAATTATTGAAAAAGTATAATGAATTAAAACCAGTAGAATATTCAGATTTAAAAGATGAACTTCGAAAACTTCGTGCTGAACTGAATGAATTAAAGAATAGCAACCAATGATAAAAATCAATCGTAGTAATTTAGCAATTATAGCAGGCAATTATTTAAAAGAATTGAAAAAGAAAAGGTTCAATAAAAAGAAGAATAATGTTCTACAAAATTTCTGGGTAAACAACAAAGATAGAATCATCAAATCAAATGATTTAAATAGTATTATTCAAGAATTTCAAGCTTTAAATCAAGATGGTTTCGATGACTTTAAAAAATATATGATAGGACAATATGAAGAGATATTTTATAATCAAAAAATAGGTAAATGGTTATCTAAACAACTTGATATAAAAACTTGTCCATACTGCAATCGACAATACACTTTTACAATAGAAAAAGGAACTAAAACTATTCGTCCTGAGTTTGATCATTTTCATTCAAAATCAGAATTTCCTTATTTAGCTCTTTCATTTTACAATTTAATCCCTTCTTGTTCTATTTGTAATCATACAAAACTTGATGATTTAATAGATACAAGTCCTTATAACGAGGGATTTGAAGATAACTTTAAGTTTAGAGTTAAAACCAAAACTGGCGAAGAAGAATCATTGGATTGGGCCTTAGAGGAAAACATTGAAATTGATTTTTCAGACACTAATCTAAATATTGGAGCATTTGCTCTAAAGGAACTATATAATGAACATATTGATTATGTGAAAGAAATAATAGACAAAGCACAAGCTTATAATCATAGTTATTATACTTCACTAATCGATTCCTACAAGGGGCTCGGAAAACAAGAGGCCGATATTGATCGGTTTATTTGGGGAAATTATCTTGAAAATGCAGAACATGAAAGACGTCCCTTATCGAAACTCACTAGGGATATATTACAGCAGTTAAAGATAAAATAAAAATATTAAAACTTCTATCAGCCATAGACAGCTTGGTCAATGGCTCTTTTAAAATCATCCACATCACTACCAAACAGCAGATAACTTGAAAAACCAATATCCAAAAGAGATTTCCCAACTTTCTCATCATCTATATCACTATGAGCAATCAGTTTGATCACAGGATATTCTGTTTTTAATTTGTGAAGCTGCACCAGCACATTTTGGTCGTAAAAATCCAAATCAATAATACAGATTTTGGGAAGTTTATTCAATGAAGACAATTGAGATAGTCCATCCTCAATATTTTCTGACCGACATAGGATTTTCATTTCGGATGCAGCGAGATCTTTACAGATGCTATCGGTTATCGGGCTTTTATCATTAATAAAAGACAGAGAGATTGTTTTTTGTGCAGTACCAGTTTCCATATCATACCTTTTTTGTGTTGATGTAGCCCTGCACAAAAAGAAAGCGCAGGCAACTACACTTACCGCACATTGAGGTACTGGTATACCCGACAACGAATAAGCGAGCGCCCACGCCTATAGCGTGAGCGTTCCTACTTATCTGTCCCGTTGTCTAAAAATTACCAGTTTTCAATGTGGGACTTAAAGCAAAAACACTTTAAGTATTTCTATATTTTCAACGGTAAAGATACTAAACTCGTTCCTTTTCGATAGCATGTATGGCAAAAAAAGGTTGCAATCATTTTGGTTTAGCGGAAACGTAATTTCGCTCCAGTATGGTCAGAATATCGCTTTCCTTATAAATAATCTTACCGGCTATTTGTACATACGGCAGTATGCTATCATCACGATATTGCTGTAAAGTCCGTTTGCTGATATGGAGTAGCTTGCACACTTCTTCTCCAGACAGATATATTTCCCCGTTCATTACAGGGTGGTAGTTTTTCAGTATTTCTTCGATACGGCTTCGCAACCGTTTTATCATCTTCTGTTGTGTGATGATTTCTTCGGCTTCATTCGTCAGTAAATCCATTTTCGGCAGTATTGTACGGCTGTCCGACTTCAAGCAAAGCCTGTACATCCGAGAGTTTATAGTAGTTCTTACGGTTCAATCTGGAATAAGGCAATAACCCTTTGTCCTTGTACGTCTGTAAAGTCCGCTTGGTAATGTTCATCATCAGACACACTTCCTGGTTATCGAGCCATTGTTCTTCATTAAATATAGATGTGTATTTCTGTGTGGCATTTTCGGTCAATTCCAAAAGTGCCTTCAGTTCATTTTTCATTCCATCCAATGCGGATTTTTGTATTGCGATTACTTCCATTGTTTGCTCAATTTTGCTATGGAAGTCGAATTTATAAAGACTTAATACTGCATTGGGGAATGTTGCAGAGTTTGGCTTTGAGAAGTAGTGTTTGGCGGTTTACTATCCTGTAAAAACAAAAAATCGGATAGTTACTAAGCTATCCGATTTATTATTTAAGTCCTGTTTTATAAGTGTTATCAAGTTTGTTGTGAATTATTGTTGCTATAACCAAAACTTCTGTCATTTGTGAGAGTTGGGTATCCTCCAATATCTTTGGATTGTGTGCCTTTGGATTTCTGTACATAGAAAAAAATCCTTTACAGAAGTTTCCAAAGCCTTTATGTTCACTTTCTTCGCTCGGATTAGTTAGAGTATTAAAAGCAAGCATAGGTCTTTTGTCTTTTCCCAACGCAAAACAATCATCAACTAAATCTGCTCCGTCTGAAGTATAGCCACTTTTTTGCCTAAGCCTTTCTGCGACACTTTTTGTAATTTCAAGTATAGCGTGAAAATAGTTTTCCTTTAACCATTCAGCTTCGCAGTAAGGCAAAATTTCTGAGTGAACCCCAATGCCGTGTACTTTTTCTTTGATTTTAAGTGATCTGCTTTTAGCTTCTGAAATGGTTTTAGCCCTGTCAACTTGTCGTGGTTGTCCAGTTTTATCAATTTCTATTCCTTCATAAACCAGTTTCTCATTGATAGTGGTTCTATCCTTTTCAAATTCATCTTCTGAATTGTATCTTTTTGGGTTTAATAGTCTGACAACGAACGCTAAGACATTATTTCCACACATATCTTGAACTTGTCTTTCTTTTAAAGCATAAAATAGTCTATCTGTTTTGTTTGTACCAAATTGAGATTGAGAAATGCCAGCACCAGATAAATGTTCTGTAATTTTCGTATGTGTTAGCATATTTGAAATAATATCTGATATATTTCGTAGGGTAATGTCATCAAAGGATTTTGTCATTTTATAATTCTCTCTTTTAAACTTCTTATCTTATTTTTTGTATCTCTACACTCTGCTTTTCTTTATCTTTTTTCTCACGAGAGTAAACCCACAGCGATAATAGGCCGAATATAATCAGGGCGTATGCTATCCATTTACCAACCCTTTCAATCAATTTAATGAAAACCGAACTTTCATAAGATGAAAAACCCTCTGCCCCCATAGGGCTGCGCCTGTAAAACTTTCTCCGGTTAATCCAATAACGAAGACCCAAGCCTGCAACCAAAAATATGATACCTATAACTAGTGATGCGACCATAACAAAAACACTTTATTTCCACTATTTGAATTTAAGAAAAATATTTTTTCAACCTATAAACGATTTGTACTTAACGCGGAAACGGCTTACCCATCGGATAAGCCGTTTTTAATGAATTGAAATACTGCTCTTAATCGCTGCTGTTAAACTGAAAGCTCACTTGCTTTTCATTTCCGAAGCTATCCGAAATCCAAACATCAAATGATTGCGATACGGAAGACGTTGAAGTGTAGTATAGACGAAACTGCTCCGTTGGTAGCTGGTACAGGTCATTGGGCTGATACGGCGGTTCATCGTAGTATTGCAGCGTTCCCTGCCCGTCAAACTGGAAATAGCGGAGGAAATACTGCGTGCTGCTGTAATTGCCCGTACGCTGTATGGTAATGCGTATTTCTACCGTCTGCCCGTTGGCAACGTCTTTAGGCACTGGCATTACACTGACCTCAAAAGGAAAATTGTTCTGTATTTCAAGTTCATCATCTTTGCTGCAAGATACCAGCGTAACCGAAGCTGTGAGGATTGCCAGGAATACATATAATGGCAGTAGCCCTGTTCTGAATTTATTGAATATTGCTATCATCGTTTTTACGTTTTAAAAGTTAAACCTTAAACCCACACCGGCGGATGGACGGAACTGTTCCAAATCCGTCCCCCACAGAACTTTAGTACGCCCATGCAGGACTAATACAAAACGGTCGGACAGGTACGTTTCAAAAGTGAGGCGACCGCCTGCTCCGTAGATAAAATTATCTTCGCTCAATATCTTCGCACCGTCGTACAACATCGCTTCTCCCCGGTTGATGCTTTCGTAGCCGACCACGCCTGTTACGGCGAAATTCAGCGTGATATTCTTTCGGGCATCGCCCAACAAGAAGAAACTGTAACCGCCCTCTGCGGAATAGGTTTCCTGCGGTATGCGGAGGTCTTTGTACCCGTGGTACTGGTGGGTATATTCCAACGCCCAAAGTTGGTAGTTGCCATTCTTACCGTTTACTGTCATTGCTGCGCTGATGTAGTAATCATTGCCAATCTTATCATCGGACAACACACCTGCACTTATTTCCATTCCTTTCTGCTTCGGCAGCATTCTTTGCGCCTGTGCAGCCGTGATGCCTATCAGGACAATCAACACGGTGTAGATATACTTTTTCATATTATTGCTTTATAGGGTTATTAAAATTTCAGGTGCATATCGTTAATCAAACGGGCTTTGATTAAATCGGAATTTTCGACTTGCAATGTTTGATGTCTGCCACCGTTTTTCTCAAAAATCTCAATCAGCAGCACCTTGTCATCGGCAATGGTAAACTGGTCTAACAGGAATACGTTTTGTTCGGTCGATTGTCCGGCAATGCCGTCCAATGGCTTGTAAGTTCTCAAAGGTGTTAAAGGACGTTCCTGGACTACGGTGCGTTTGGCTACCTTTTTATCCACCACTTTGAAATTGATAAAATCAATCTGAAACGGCACATTGGTACGGTTTCTCAATTCCGTATGGAAATAGTATTTGCCGTTGTGTATGTAAATGCCTTTGAGGATAAACTGGATGCCGAAGCTCTTAGCCCCGATATGCTTTACAATACGCTTATCTTTTTTGTAAATGGTTTCCAGTAGCAAGCCTGCCAGTGAGGGCGAATTGTTGCCCAATTCTTCAAAAAGCACATCGTTACCGTTGGCTTTATCCACCGCCTTTTGCATTGTGAGCAGGTCGTAGCTCAATACCTCCGGGTAGGAACTGTAATACACGTTGAAGCTGTAAAAACGCCCGTCATTCGTGATAACGGAAAAATTCGTTTCCGGCTCAAAGTCCCTAACTGATGCTTTTACACGCAACACGTTTTCTGCATCTTCAGCTTTCCCTGCAATCAGGTATTCGCTGCCCAAATCCACGTAGCGAATGGCGGTCGGGAAAATCAGGTGCGACGTTTTATCGTAGGTAACTTCCATACGGTACGGTTCTATCTTTCCCAATGCAAGCGGTGTTTTTGCTGTTGCACTGTCCTGTGCATAGGTTGTTACGGCAAAGCCGAGTATCAGGGCAAAAGCCCAAAAGGTTTTTAAATGATTTTTCATTGTTTTATTTATTTGAGTTCAACATTATTTTTTCGATACGAGGAAGACCTGATAGCCCGCTTTCAGTGTAACCTTTGGCGTTCTTACTTTCTTGGCGAAATAGCCCGAAATACCCTGTACCACGCCACGGCTTAGGTCAGCGGCTACCTGCTGTCCGGCATTCTGCGTGAGCATTACGCTTGTTTCCCCGGTCTGGCTCATATTGCCCGCCATTTCGGTAAGGGCGTTCATTTCCGGCGAATAAGGCGCGTACAAGCCCTGCTGTCCGTCCAAATCATAAATGGTAATATCAACCGGGATGATGTTGCCCTCCAGTTCTACGGAGGTAACTTTTAATTGCAGCCTGCCATTCTGAAATTTGGCATTAGCCGTTACAATCGTTCCTTTGGGGATGGTACGTTGCGGGGTTTTAGCAGGCTCTAACAAGCGTAAGCGCACACCCGTTTCGCCAACTACCGTTTGGGCTTCGTGTACACAGGCTTTGATACTGTTTTTGGGTTGTACTACCTCTTCAGTAGAACCTGCGGTATAAAACCCACGGTTTTTTGTTTGGCTCCAATCGGCTGCAAAGGCACTGTCCGACGGTTCACGGTACAGGGCTGATACAATGTTCTTTCTTGTGGGTGTAAACGATACGAATTGCTCTTTTTGGTTAGCACCCGCAGCTCCCGTAGTTGCACCGTTTGCAGGAGCAGCATTTCCGGTATTGGCATTTTGCGGCAGATACTTTGCAGCCATTTCATAGGATTTCTCCATTAATTTGAGTTGGTCGTCAACGGTGGCCACAGGTGGCACATCTTTTTCCGACAACTTCGCTTTCAGTTCGTCCACCTGCTTACGCAGTTCCATTGTTTCAGAATTGTTGTCCTGATAGAATGAACCCAATGTACTTTGCGCATTGCGATAGCTGTTCAATGCCGAATTTCCGTTTCGTCCCGAATTTCTGCCACCACCGCCAAAGCCGTCGCTTTCCTCTTCTTCAGGAAGCTGTTCATTGGTCGGCACGTCCTTGTCTTCTGTATTCCAGTAGTCGGAAAGTGTTGTAAGTGCATTACGTTTTTCCTGATCCTTGCGTTCGAGCATTTCCTGCTCATACGCCTTGCTTTTATCATCGGGCATTCCTGCTCCGGTAGCCTGCGGCACGGCATCGTTCAGCCCGATATTTTCGACTGCCTTTTTATCTTTCGACGGTTTAAATATCAGGTACATACAGCCGAGAAATACCACGCCCATCAAAAGGAATATGATTGGCTTTTTGAGCTTGTCGGCTTTGTTCTGTGTGCCGTCTTGCAGCACATCAGCGGTTTCATTCGGGTTCCCCTCTGTTACCCGAACAACCGATTTTTTGTTCTCATTTTCTTTCATAAATCTGATTTTTTAAAATTGTTGATACACTGTCTTGCAACCTTGCAGGGTTTTTACTTTTGAGGACAGGGTTTTCGATATGCTCTATGACCATACCGCTACCGGACTTTGAGGTGTCGTACATCACTTTGCAAATGACCGCTATGGTAAGCAGCAGGTAACCCACAAAGAAGTACAGCGTATATTGGTGCTGCTTGCGTAAAGGCAACGCCCGCCAACAGTCGTCCAGCTTGTCAAAGTACCTGTCCATATTTGCTCTTAATTTTTTCATAGTCTTACTATTTCTGTGTTATAGCTTGAAACGCTTAGGACTTTTACCCGCCTTTTGCTTCGGCTCACCGTTGACCAGTGCGACCGCTTCCTTTAATTGGGGTGCGGACATTACTGACAGGTTTGCCAGTTCCGATTTTTTGAGCAGTTGCCCAAAGCCGTCTTTCTTGGCTATTTCCATACGGTTCAATGAGAACTTGCCGTTCAGGTACTTTACCCACATACTGCATTCTACACGGGGCTTGTCGTCGCCCGACCATTGCAGGTAGCCTGTCAGCAACAAGTCCTGCTTAGGCAAAGTATCTGCACCTTTTTGGCAGCTTTCGAGGTAATCGCTGATGCTGTCTTTCAGCTTTCCGGCATACGCACCCTGCGTATGGAAATACCCGTTATATCCTTTGTCGGTAAGGATTTTTGCGAAAGTGCTTAAATCTGATAATGCTTCCATAAGATTGTTTTTTTAGCGTTCGATGACCTCTATATCCTTATTTTCCACGACTGCAAATTTTTCAATATTGAAGCCCTGCGGATTATTGTCGGAACGAACGGAGTTGACGAGATAGCAGGAAGTAATCAGGT
>Ga0164243_10000466_pt1 | contig 76227 bp, 71 predicted proteins | sample OricompcompostOP_FD_108781 | JGI IMG/M metagenome (GOLD analysis project Ga0164243, IMG submission 108781) | Organic Plus compost microbial communities from Emeryville, California, USA - Original compost - Organic plus compost (OP) | ecosystem: Engineered > Solid waste > Mixed feedstock >... | reverse complement strand
GAGCCCTCGGCGATCTTCGTCATCTTCATCACGGCGGTGTGGCCGGTCGTCATCAACACCGCGGTCGGCATCCGCAACATCCCGCAGGACTACCAGAACGTCGCCCGGGTGCTGCGGCTGAACGCCTTCGAATACGCCACCAAGATCATGGTGCCGGCGGCGGCGCCCTATATTTTCACCGGCCTCAAGATCGGCATCGGTCTGTCCTGGCTCGCCATCGTCGCCGCGGAGATGCTGATCGGCGGCACCGGCATCGGCTTCTTCATCTGGGACGCGTGGAACTCCTCGCTCATCAGCGACATCATCGTGGCGCTCATCTATGTCGGCCTTGTCGGCTTCCTCCTCGACCGCCTCGTCGCGCTGATCGGCTCGATCGTCACCCGCGGCACTTCGAATTCCTGAGGAGGCGCGTCATGAGCACCGCACATCTCTCGCTCGAACTCGTCGGGAAGACCTTCACCCGGGGCTTCGCCACCACCGAGGTCCTGAAGGACATCGACCTGAAGGTCGGCAAGGGCGAGTTCATCTCGATCATCGGCCATTCCGGCTGCGGCAAGTCCACGCTGCTCAACATCATCGCTGGGCTGACCGACGCAACCACCGGAGTGGTGCTGCTCGATGGCGCCGTGGTCGACGCGCCGGGGCCCGATCGCGCCGTGGTCTTCCAAAACCACTCGCTGCTGCCCTGGCTCACCGTCTACGACAATGTCCGCCTGGCGGTGGACAAGGTGTTCGGCGCGACCCGCTCCCGGGCCGAGCGGCACGACTGGACGCTGCACAATCTCGAACTCGTGCAGATGGGCCACGCCTGCGACAAGCGTCCCTCCGAGGTCTCGGGCGGCATGAAGCAGCGTGTCGGCATCGCCCGCGCGCTGGCGATGGAGCCCAAGGTGCTGCTGCTCGACGAGCCCTTCGGCGCGCTCGACGCCCTGACCCGCGCCCATCTGCAGGACTCGGTCATGGCGATCCACCAGCGGCTGGGCAACACCGTCGTGATGATCACCCACGACGTCGACGAGGCGGTGCTGCTGTCGGACCGCATCGTGATGATGACCAACGGCCCCTCGGCGCGCATCGGCGAGATCCTCGAGGTCGCGCTGGAACGCCCGCGCCAGCGGCTCGACCTCGCCGCCGACCCGGTCTATCTGCGCTGCCGCCAGGCGGTGCTGAAGTTCCTCTACGAGCGCCACCGCTATGTCGAGGCGGCCTGACATGCGCCAGCGCCTCGTCGTCATCGGCAACGGCATGGCCGGCATCCGCGCGGTGGAGGAGGTGCTGCGCCAGGCGCCGGGGCGTTACGCCATCACCGTGTTCGGCGCCGAGCCGTATCCCGCCTACAACCGCATCCAGCTTTCGCCGGTCCTGGCCGGCGACAAGGACCTCCACGACATCGTCACCCACGACCGCGCCTGGTACGGGGCCAACGGAGTGGAGCTCTTCACCGGCACCCGCATCTCCGGGATCGACCGCGCCGCGCGGGAAGCCATCACCGAGGCGGGCGAGCGTTTTCCCTACGACCGCCTGATCTTCGCCACCGGCTCGCACCCGGTCGTGCTGCCGCTTCCCGGAGCCGGCCTCCCCGGAGTCCTCGCCTTCCGCGACATCGCCGATGTCGAGGCCATGTCGGCTGCAGCGCGGCGCGGCGGGCGGGCGATCGTCATCGGCGGCGGCCTGCTCGGCCTGGAAGCGGCCAGCGGGCTGCAGCGGCAGGGCATGAGCGTCAGCGTCGTCCACCTGATGCCGAGCCTGATGGAGCGCCAGCTCGATGCCGAGGCGGCCGATCTCTTGCGCCGCGAACTGGAACGACGCGGCATCGCCATCTTCACCAGCGTGCAGACCGAGGCGATTCTGGGCACCGACCGGATTACGGGCATCCGCTTCGCCGAGGGCGGCGAAATCCCGGCCGATCTCGTGGTCATGGCGGTGGGCGTGCGGCCGAACGCCGACCTTGCCCGCGCTGCCGGGCTTGCTGTCGAACGCGGCGTCATCGTGGACGACCAGCTCCGGACCTCCGATCCGGCGATCTTCGCGGTCGGCGAATGCGTCGAGCATCGCGGCATCTGTCATGGTCTCGTCGCCCCGCTCTACGCCATGGCGGAAGCGTTGGGCGGCCATTTCGCCGGGCTCGACGCGGCCTATGTGCCGCAGCCCGTCGCCACGCGCCTCAAGGTCAGCGGCATCGACCTGTTCTCCGCCGGTGATTTCGTGGGCGGTGCGGACACCGAGGACCTGGTGCTGAGCGATCCCGGCCGGGGCGTCTACCGCCGTCTCGTCCTGCGCGGCGACCGCCTCGTCGGCGCGGTGCTCTACGGCGATGCCGCCGACGGCCCCTGGTATTTCGACCTTCTTCAGAGCGGACGATGCGTCGCCGCCATGCGCGACGACCTGATCTTCGGCCCCGCCTTCTGTGCAGCAGCGTGAGGAGCGTGATGAGCGGCGATTTTTCGGCAGAGCAGAAGCGCTATCTCGAAGGCTTCATGTCCGGTATCGGCGCGCTGCGCGGTGGCACGCAGGCCGCGGCCCCGGCTCCGGCAGAGCCGACCGGTCCCGATGCCGCGCATCTCAAGGCGCAGGCCCGGACAGAGGCTGCGGGCGGCAAGCTCGTCAACGAGGAGAAGGCCAAGCGCGAAGAACACCCGCTGGATGCCTATGCGCGCATGAAGGCCGCCGCGAAGGAGGGCGCCTTCCCCAAGGGCGTCGATGTCTTCCGCTGGAAGTTCCACGGCCTCTTTTACGTCGCGCCGGCGCAGGACAGCTTCATGTGCCGCCTGCGCGTGCCGAACGGCATCATGACGCACTGGCAGTTTGCCGGGGTGGCCGACCTCGCCGAGCGCCACGCCGCGCCCTATGCCCACGTCACCACGCGCGCCAATTTGCAGATCCGCGAAATCCCCGCGACCGACGGCATCGCCGTGCTGGAGGGGTTGGTCGCGCTCGGCCTGACATCGAAGGGCTCGGGCGGCGACAACATCCGCAATGTCACCGGCACGCCGACCGCGGGCATCGATCCGCAGGAACTGCTCGACACCCGGCCGCACGCCCGCGACTGGCACCATCACATCCTCAACGACCGCTCGCTGACCGGCCTGCCGCGCAAGTTCAACGTCGCCTTCGACGGCGCCGGACTGGTCGGGGCGCTGGAAGACACCAACGACATCGGCTTCCAGGCGGTCGAGGTGCGCGAAGGCTTCGGCGTGGAACCGGGTGCCTGGTACCGCCTCGTGCTCGGCGGCATCACCGGCCACCGCGACTTCGCCCGCGACACCGGCGTGATCCTGCGCCCGGAAGACGCCACCCGCGTCTCCGACGCCATCATCCGCGTCTATATCGAGAGCGGCGACCGCACCAACCGCAACAAGGCGCGTCTGAAATATGTGCTCGATGACTGGGGCTTCGAGAAGTTTCTGGCGGCGGTCGATGAGAAGCTTGGAACACCGCTGGCGCGCGTCGCCCCCGAGGCGCTGGTGGAGCGTCCCGCCTATGACCGCCACGCCCACATCGGTGTCCACCCGCAAAAGCAGGCCGGGCTGAACTGGATCGGTGTCGTGCTGCCGGTCGGCCGCATGACTTTGGAGCAGATGCGCGGCCTGGCGGCTATTTCCCGTGATCTCGGCGACGGCGATATCCGCCTCACCGTCTGGCAGAACCTGCTGATCTCGGGCGTCGCCGATGCCGATGTCGAAAAGGCCGTCAGCGCCATCGAGGCGCTCGGGCTGACCACGAAGGCCACGGCCATCCGCGCCGGGCTCGTGGCCTGCACCGGCAGCCAGGGCTGCCGCTTCGCCGCCGCGGCAACCAAGCAGAACGCCGAGGAGATCGCTGCCTATTGCGAAGCCCGCGTCGAGATCGATTCCCCCGTCAACATTCACCTGACAGGCTGCCATCATTCCTGCGCGCAGCATTACATCGGCGATATCGGCCTGATCGGCGCGCGTGTCCCCGTCTCCGACGAGGGCGACACGGTGGACGGCTACACCATCCTGGTCGGCGGCGGCTTCGGCAGCGAGGCCGGGCTTGGCCGCGAAATCTTCCGCGAGGTCAAGGCCGAGGACGCGCCCGTCCATGTCGAGCGCCTGCTGAAGACCTGGCTCGCCCACCGCGCGGCGCCCGATGAGAGCTTCGCCGCTTTTACCCGCCGTCACGACATCGAACAACTGACCGCGATGGTCGCGGAGTCTGCCCAATGACCTTTCAGCCAACGCCCTTCTACACCCCCATCCTGCCCGACAATGCACCGTTCACCTCCGAGCAGCGCGCCTGGCTGAACGGCTTTCTCGCCGCCATGCTGTCGCCCGGCGGCGGCGCGCCGATCTCGCTCTCGCCTGCGCAGGCCGCGGCTTTTCTCGGCTCCGACACGGGCGCACCGGAAGCCGACGCTGACGACGGCGCTCCCTGGCACGATCCGTCCATGCCGATGGATGAGCGCATGAAGCTCGCGGAGGGCAAGCCGCTGCGGCGGCGCATGATGGCGGCCATGGCGCAGCAGGATTGCGGCCAGTGCGGCACCAATTGCGAGGACTATTCGGCGGCCATCGCCGCAGGCAAGGAGGAGCGCCTCAACCTCTGCCAGCCTGGCGGCAAGGAAACGCTGCGCATGCTGAAGAAGCTCGCGGCGGAACTCGACAGTGCGGCGGCGGCTTCCGCAGCCGAAGCCAAGCCCGCTCCCGCTGCGGTGGCCGCTCCCGGCCATTCGCGCGAGCATCCCGTGCCGGCCATCTTCCGCGGGCGCCGCCGGCTGAACCGCGGAATCTCCGCCAAGGAGACCTGGCATGTCGAGTTCGAGCTGCCCGAGGGCGTCACCTACAAGGCCGGCGACTCCTTCGGCGTGGTGCCGGAGAACGATCCGGGCCTCGTCGGAGCCATCATGCTGCGGCTCGGCCTCGCCGCCGATGCCCGCGACGGAGAGCGCCTGATCCGTGACGTGCTGATCCACGATAAGGCGCTCGGCATGGCGCCTGACGCGCTGTTCACGCTGCTGGCCGAAACGGCACGTGATCCCGACGAGAAGACCCGCCTCGCCCGCATGGCCGAGGGCGCCGACGTCGACGGCGATCTCGAAACCATGGACGTGCTGGCTGCGCTGGAGAAGTTCCCCTCCGTCATGCCGGAGGCGGACGCCTTTCTCTCGGCGCTCGATCCCCTGCAGCCGCGGCTCTACTCGATCTCGTCCAGCCCGAAGGCGGATGCCGTACGTCTCACCCTGACGGTCGATGCCGTGCGCTACGACATCGGCAGCCGCACGCGGCTTGGCTGCGCCTCGACCTTTCTCGGCGGTCGGCTGGAGGAGGGGGCTTCCGTCCCGGTCTACATCCAGGCGGCGCACGGCTTCGGCCTGCCGGAGGATGGTTCGGTGCCGATCGTCATGGTCGGCCCCGGCACCGGCATCGCCCCCTTCCGCGCCTTCCTGCAGGAGCGGCTGGCGACCTCCGCCAGCGGCGGCGCCTGGCTCTTTTTCGGCCACCAGCACCGCGACAGCGACTTCTTCTACGAGGACGAGCTTTCCGGCCTGCAATCCGCCGGCGCGCTGAGCCGCCTGTCGCTCGCCTGGTCGCGCGACGGCGACGCCAAGACCTACGTGCAGGACAAGATGCGCGAGGAGGGGGCCGAGCTCTTCGCCTGGCTTGAGAAGGGCGCGCATTTCTATGTCTGCGGCGATGCCAAGCGCATGGCGGCCGATGTCGAGCGCGCGCTTATCGCGGTGGTCGAGGAGCACGGCGGACGTGACGCCGCGGCCGCGAAGGCCTATGTCGCCGCGCTCAAGGCCGGCGGGCGCTACCAGGCCGACGTGTATTGAGGGCGCGCGTGCACGCATGAACGCCCACGTTTCCGCCGACGCCCCGGTCCGCACCACCTGCCCCTATTGCGGCACCGGTTGCGGCGTGCTCGGCAGCGGCGCACAGGTCACGGCTGGCGATCCCGACCATCCGACCAATGCCGGGCGGCTGTGCGGCAAGGGATCGGCACTCGGCGAGACCCTGAGCCTCGACACGCGCCTGCTGCATCCCATGGTGGAGGGGCGGCGCGCCGACTGGGACAGCGCGCTCGATCTGGTAGCCCGGCGCTTCTCGGAGGCCGTTCGCCAGCACGGCCCCGATTCGGTGGCCTTCTATGTCTCGGGTCAGCTTCTGACCGAGGATTATTACGTCGCCAACAAGCTGATGAAGGGCTTTCTCGGCTCCGGCAACATCGACACCAATTCGCGCCTCTGCATGGCCTCCTCCGTCGCCGGCCACCGCCGCGCCTTCGGCGAGGACGTGGTGCCCGGCTGCTATGAGGACCTGGACGAGGCCGACCTTGTGGTGCTGACCGGCTCCAACGCCGCCTGGTGCCACCCGATCCTGTTCCGCCGCGTGCTCGATGCCCGCACCCGGCGCGGCACGCGCGTGGTCACGATCGACCCGCGGCGCACCGCGAGCGCCAAGGACAGCGATTTGCATCTCGCGGTGCGGCCGGGAACGGACGTGCTGCTGTTCAATGGCCTGCTGGCGCATCTGGAGCGCTGCGGGCGGGTGGACCGCGCTTATGTCGCCGAGCACACCACCGGTTTTCCCGACGCGCTCTCGGCAGCAAAGGTGGATGCCGGCGATGCCGAACTGGTCGCTGCGGCCTGCGGCCTGGACGCCACGCAGCTTCTCGCCTTCTACGACATGTTCGCCGCCACCGAGCGCGTGGTCACCGTCTATTCGCAAGGCATCAACCAGTCCTCGCACGGCACCGACAAGGTCAACGCCATCATCAACTGCCATCTCGCCACGGGCCGCATCGGGCGTGAGGGCATGGGGCCGTTCTCCGTCACCGGCCAGCCCAACGCCATGGGCGGACGCGAGGTCGGCGGTCTCGCCAACCAGCTTGCCGGGCATATGGATTTCTCGCCGGAAAGCGTGGAGCGCGTCGGCCGCTTCTGGCAGGCGCCGGGCATCGCCACGCGGCCAGGGCTGAAGGCGGTTGATCTGTTCGAGCGGCTGGCGGAGGGCGGCATCAAGGCGCTGTGGGTCATGGGCACCAATCCGGCCGCCAGCCTGCCCGATGGCGAGCGCGTGCGCCGCGCGCTGAAGGCCTGCGATTTCCTCGTCGTCTCCGACGTCGTGCCCGACACCGACACCGCCCGCAGCGCCCATGTGCTGCTGCCCGCCGCCGCCTGGGGCGAGAAGGACGGCACGGTGACCAATTCCGAGCGCCGCATCTCGCGCCAGCGCGCCTTCATGGCGCTTCCCGGCGAGGCGCGGCCTGACTGGTGGATTATCACGCAAGTGGCGCGGCGCATGGGTTTTGGGGCGGCTTTTCCGTACACGAAACCAGCCGACATCTTCCGCGAGCACGCGGCGCTGACGGCGTTCGAGAACGAAGGTGCGCGCGTGCTCGACCTCGGCGGCCTGGCCCTCCTGTCGGATGCCGACTATGAGCGCCTGGCGCCGGTGCAATGGCCTTTTCCTGCCGGGCAGAAGCCGCAGGCGCGGCTGTTCGGCACCGGCCGCTACCCCACGCCCGACCGCCGCGCCCGCTTCGTGCCCGTAGTGCAGGAAGCGCCCGCCAACGCACCCGACACCGCGCGGCCGCTGGTGCTCAACACCGGTCGCCTGCGCGACCAATGGCACACCATGACGCGCACCGGCGATGTGCCCCGCCTGATGGCGCACCAGCCGGAGCCGGTGCTGGAGATTGCCCCGGCCGATGCCGCTATGCGCGATCTGAAGGATGGCAACCTCGCCGAAGTGACCAGCGCCTGGGGCCGCGCGGTGGCGCGGGTGCGCGTGACGGCCGACCAGCAGGTGGGCCAGATCTTCCTGCCCATGCACTGGACCGACGCCTTCACCGCGCGCGGCTCGACCGGGCGGTTGGCCAATCCGGCCTGCGATGCCCTCTCGGGCCAGCCGGAGCTCAAGCACACGCCGGCGCAGGTACGAGCCTTTCCCATGCGCTGGGAGGCGCTGGTGCTGTCGCGGCGGCGCTACCGTCCGACCGGGCTGGGCTACTGGACGCGCATCACGATCGCCGGCGGCTATGCCTACCGCCTGGCCGGCGGCGAACCGGCGGACGAGGGCACGCTTCTGGCGCGCGAGCACCTGGCGCGCGGGCGCGAGACGGTGGAATTCCTCGACCGCCGCCGCGGGATCTTCCGGGCCATGAGTTTCGACGAGCAGGGCCGGCTCCTCGGCTGCCTGCTGGTGGCGCCCGCCGGCGCGCTGCCCGATGCGTCCTGGCTGATGGAAGTCTTTGCAGCCGACGAGCCGCTTGCGCCCGACAGCCGCCGCGCGCTGCTCGGCGCGCGCCCGGCGCAGGCCGGGCCGCCGGAGGGACGGATCGTGTGCTCGTGCTTCGGGGTCGGGGTCGATCGCATCCGCCGGACCATCCGCGATCATCAGGTCGGGGACACGGCGGGGTTGGGAAAGCTTTTGAAATGCGGCACCAATTGCGGCTCGTGCCTCGCCGAGCTGCGCGAGATCGTGGCGCAGGAGCGCGACAACGCACCGGCCTGAATGCGGTCAACCCGCGAGCGCGCTCGCCACCGGCAGCAACAGGAGCGTCAGCACGGCGAGCCCGATCAGGGTGGCCGAGGTCCAGCCGACGATACCGGCAATGCGCTCGCCGGAGGTCGGCGGACTAATCGAATAGTCCGCGTCGGGGTTTTGCCAGGCCATGGTTGCCTCACATTTCTTGTTGTTGCGGTGGAAAACGCTCCACCGGGCAAAACGTTTCGTGGCTCTCGCTTCAGGGCAGGTGGAGCTCGGCCAGGCCGTCGAGCACGAACTGCATGGCAAGTGCCGCCAGCAGCACGCCGGTAAGCTTGGCGAAGACCACCTGTCCGCTGACGCCCATGATTCGCTCCAGCCCCGACGACAGCGCCAGCACCGGCAGGGTGACGAGGATCACCAGCACGATGATGCCGATCAGGATGGCGATCTGAAGCGGGTCCGGCCCGGCGCGTCCCGCCAGCAGAATGCAGGCGGTGATCGAGCCTGGCCCGGCGATCAGCGGCACCGCGATGGGAAAGGCCGCGAGCTCGGCGCTGTACTGGGCTTCCGCCAGTTCGGAGGCCTTCCGCTCCTGGCGCTTGGAAAACACCATCTCGAAGGCGATGGCGAAGAGCAGCAGCCCGCCGGCGACCCGGAAGGCCGGAATGCCGATGCCGAGCAGCGACAGCAGGAGATTGCCGACCAGCGCCGAGCCGACCAGCACCAGAAGCGCGATCAGGCAGGCCTGCGCCGCCAGCGCCCGCCGCCGCGCCGGGGGCATTTCGGGCGTGAGCGACAGCAGGATCAGCCCGAGCCCCAGCGGATCGACGAGGACGAGCAGCGTGACGAAGGCGGAGATGATCTGGTCGAGCGTCATCATGGGTCCGCAGGAAAGGCCGCTCCGGCCGGAGCGCCCGTGCGCCGCCCAGACTAGCGCAAGTGTTGCGTCAGTTCTCGGGCTAGAGCCTTGGGGTTGCGCCCGCGCGTCGACGGCACGACCTTACCCACGCAGAGGCTGGCGGGGCCATCACGGCCGCCATTCCAGCAAACCACCGGGAGCTCTTCATGGCCGGCGACGTGACCGACAACCCGCAATTGCACCGTTTCGAACTACCGATCGCCGGCGACGACCTCGCCATCGCCGCCTACCGGATCGACGACAAGGGGCGCGTGGTCCTGACTCATACCGAGGTGCCCAAGGAATATTCCGGCCAGGGCATAGGCGGGCGCCTGGCGCGCGGCGTTTTCGACGCCATCCGCGCGAGCGGCCGCAAGCTGGTGCCGCAATGCCCTTTCATGGCCGCCTGGTACGAGCGCCATCCGGACTATGCGGACGTCGTCGACGCGTGAATGTGGGGTGCTTGTCCGCCGCTGTGGAATGATCAGCGGCTTTTGGCGGGCCATGCGGGATAGCGATGAGAACTATATCCACTCCATAGCCCTCTATAGCCCTCCAAAATAGGAATGAGGGGAAGATAGAGCTGCATCACCGTCATCAGATGTGCGTACGGGTCTAGCTACCCGGCATGGCCCGCGTCAGGCCCATCCTCCAAGCTCAGCAGCGACCTTCACGAAATAGCTCGGAATGTGCGCGAGCACCGCGCGTACAATCTCCTCTTGCTGGCAAGCCGCGCGAACGCCGCCGCGGTCGACCACATTTCCCCAGACGAGACCGAGAAGGCTCGCTACATGCCTATCCGCGAACCCAGCCTCGTGAAACGCAATCGCCGCGCGATCGGTCAGGCCGTATTTAATCTGCTTTTGCAGCAGGCTGACGCCCATGTGCAGTGCGTCGTCCAAGCCCTCGGTCAGGTCCGCTATCGATGCAACGATCATCGCAACATCGTAGCCGAAGCCGCTCTCGCACAGCGCAACAGCATCTTCGACGGTGACATGGTCACGCCCGACCCGGACTCTGGCCTCAGCCAAAATGTCGAAGATCACGGCATAGGATCTGCCTGCCACCCACTCCTCAAGAGCGCGAGGAACCAAATTCTGATCGCTAATCGCCTGGAGCGCGCGGGACGTGGTGAAACGGAGTGCCAACGGAGAGATTTCGGCGAATAGCCGGTTCTCTTGCACTGCGGCCTGCAGGGTTTCCAGATTCCCAGTCAACCAAGTTTGGAGTTCTGCAACCGCCGCCGGCGGTAGGGGCGACCGTCGAATAAGCGCGCGCTGGTCGCCATCGGTGTTGGCCGTGATCGAATCCCCGATCGATCGAAACACTTCGACGAGACGAACCCGCGTCTCCTCGTCAGCAAGGTGATAAGCCAATGTATTAGCGGCAAGTTCACCGATCCGCGCTGCGACGTCCTCTCCCTCGGCAAAGGTCATATTGGCAACGAGGAAGGCGGCGATATTCTGGACAGCGCGGGCGCGACCTTCGATGAACCGGCGGAATTCCCGCTCGCTGATGTTAGGTTGCGCGGCGAGCGCTGCGTCCACGACCTCGTCTATCCGGGCGGTATCGGCGAAAGCGAGGTCGAGCCAATCGGGCGGAATCTCTTGGACGATCGGCGGTTGGCGCTGCTGATACGCATCGAACAACGCAAGGATCGAGCTGCGAGAGGGTTCAGAGTTTCGAGCATCGAGCAGTTCGGTTGCGCGGTCCCACGTCCATCGGCCGCGAAATTGCAGCCGCTGATCATAGATGGACGGGGTCGAGAAGATGACACTGCCTTCGGTGTGCATTCCTGCGCGACCGGCACGACCCATCAGATTGTGGAAGTCGCGCACCAAAATCTGTTCGCTGCCTTGGCGCGTCGATGTGACAATCAAATATTTGAGCGGGAAATTCACGCCTTGGGCTAGCGTCGAGGTGCAAATGACGAACTTCGCCAGCCCCTCTTTCATAGCATGTTCGATCGAGAGCCTGATGCCGTGCGGCGTGTCGGCATGATGAGCGAATATCCCCAGCCCCGCTGAGCGGGTAGCCGACGCGCCAGCTCCGAGCTCAAGTTCGCAAAGCGCGCGAACCTTCTCTACCTCTGCGGCGTCCGAGGTTTCAATCGGCCATTCAAGGGCGACCCCGCGATCGACGATCTCGACAGCACGCGAACAGATTTTCGTCACGCTGTCTTTTCGGCCGCAGAAGATCGCAACACTGCCGTTGCGCACGACGTGCAGCCCCAGGAACAGACCGACGTCGCCGCCGGTCTTCTCAGGAAATCTACGCTGGGCAGTTTCCCTGCCGCGGAGCGGTAGAGCGATGTCGCTGATAATGCGAGGCACGAAATATTCTCGCTCAGCCGGATCCTCCGGCTTCACGTATTCGAGTCGCCCGCGTTGGTCCTGCCAGCTCGCAAAAGCGATGCTTTTGGTCGTCGGTAGCAGACCCTCGGCACCGACAACCGCATCGGCATCGCCGATCAGCCATGCAGCGACATCCGGCGCGTTGCCGATCACGGCAGAGATGAGAATGATCTGGGTTTGAGCGGGGAGCGACATGCGCAGCGAAGTGAGGAGGAGTTCGTAGGTCGGCCCCCGGGTCATTCCGTCGAATTGATGTCCTTCGTCATAGATCACCAATCCGATCCTCTGGGCGAGGTCCGGAGCCCGGCGCATCATATAGAGGAGCTTTTCGGGCGTCACGATGAGCACAGAGTCTTCGGCAAACAGCGCATCGAGTGCGAGGTCGAATTGATAGGCGTCTGATGCTTCGTCCAGGCGCACATTCTCACCGGCAAAAGCTGTTACCAGGTCGCCTCGGATGTCGTGGCAGAGCGAACGATAGGGTGCGACGATCACTGCAAGGTGTGCTCGACCGGATAGAAAGGCCGATCTAATGATGATTTCGGTGGCGCGAGTCTTGCCAGCGCTGGTCGGCATCTGAATGACCACGGAACGTCCAGCGAACACGCCAGCATCCGCGATCCGCTGCTGAGCAGGCCAGAGTTCGATTGGAAAATGCGACTTCGCGAGCGCTTGGCGCCACGCGTCCGGCGCCAAGCCTGATGCTGTTGGCAGGATTGTCCGGGCAGAATTTCTAAGCTTGAGCGCACACAAAGCGCCAGCAATGTCGGCGTAGAGCAATTCGCGCGGTGAGCCGGATCGGTGGAAATACTCGCGGATTCTGCGGCACGCTTCGGCAATGCCATCCGCCCCGGCCTCGAAGCTGAAATAGCCGGCTAGCGCCTGGAGAAGCTCTGTCGTCGCCGCTTGATGAGCATGGGCCGCCTCGGCCGGAACGAAGCTGTTCTTGAGGATGCTGTAGACGAGATGACCAAGCCCGCCCGCGAGGTCGAGGCTCGGCTCCGTCATGTGCCGAATGATTACCGTCGCGCTGCCGACATTCCCGGCGATGTAGTATGCCGCTGCGCACAGGAGTGAAAATTCGGTGTCTAAGTCGGCATCGAGCTGCGCGTTCAAATATGCATCGAAGAAAACTGAAGAAAAGCGTAGCACATCTTGCGGGTCCTCATCCAACTCGTCCCAGCCGGGCGGTTGAGGAAGCGCGGCCGGTGCCACTCCTGCAACATCGAGCGTATCTGCGACGGCGGCCGCAACATCTCCCAAGATGCCGATTGCCAATGAGAAGAGTAGCGACGGGTCGCGCGGCAACGCATTGAAGTCCGCTGGCGCGACGCGGAATTCGTGCATCTTTGCCCGTGCTCGCGCGGTGGATAGGATGGTGAGCGCGGTCGCCTCAGGCCTCATCGGCTGCCCTCTCGTAAAGCGTATGTACGAGCTTCATCAATGACGGTCCGCGGATAACCAGAAGGCGCAAATTCTCTTGGTTAAAATGAGCCGCACCGTTGGTCGCCGCCATGTCGGTCTCGGCGAAGACGGCCTCGTCGAGAATGGCGGCCGCTCCGTTGATCCGGCGAAAGGGTCGGTCGGCCTCGTTTTGAAAGCGCTCGACCTTTCGGGCATCGCCCATTTCGCCCCGATCGAAGAAACGGCGTTTAATCGCATTGAGGCTCATGCCCTCGCGAAGTCTGTCCTTTACGCTGTCATCGATCGCATCCTGGAGCCGGTTCGCGCCGGACGCAGACATGCCAGATTTGGACTCGAAGATAAAAAGCTCGTCGGCCGGACCGGGGTTGTCCTCGTTCGCGAACTTGAACCCGATAACATCGCAACCCTTTGTCGAGTCATTTCGGTTCCAGCGATCCTGGTAGCGCAGCTCGCGTGGGCACCAATATCCTAGGAAATACTCGATGAAGTCGGCGACGACGATCTCGCCAAAATCTCCCGATCGGAGGCTCGGTCCGGGTGCCACCTTCGCATCGGGGAAGAGAATGGTCCTTAGATAATCGGGATGGCCGAGTCCCGTTCCGCCAGCCATGAACGGTAAATCGGCATCGGCGATGTAGTGGTTGCGGAAATGCCGAGCCCAGTCTGAAAGGATTTCAGCGTCATCTTGCGGATTTAGTTCCCATATCTCGATTTCACGGCCACACGCCGTTGCTTGACGCTCTCCAGTATCGACCAGCCAGTTCAGATAGCTCGGTGTCGTCACGGTATGCCTCCCCCAAGGCCGATAAATAATATGGCGTCGATTCGAAGCCATCTTTGCAATGCAGAATGCGCGCGTCTCTTACGAAGTATAATTTAAGTCAGATTTCATAATTAGTTCTCAGCAATACCATAGCTTCGGCTCATTTCTAATTTTGTAGAAACCTCCTCACATGAAAAACCGATAAGGATAAACATTCCGAGGTAGGTCCGGGACGTTCGCTATCGTGCGGGCCAGTTTCTGCGAATAACGAATGCTGACCGGCACCGGGTCATAGAGTGCGTCGTTATTCCAATCCATCTTGGTCAATGCCAACGCCTCGTGAGCGGTCAATTCGAGCGGCCCGCTGCCTGCATGACGGATCAGTTGCAGCGGCCGGGGGATGCTCTTCTTGCTCTGATAGTAATCGCCTTTGGTTGAGACCTCGGGAGCATTGCCCGCCACCCATACCAAGGCAGAATTGCCCGTGCGGATCACCATCGTCCCGCGCGGCACGGGAAACCCCGAAGGTTTAGACGGCGGTTTCTCTACGCCCGACTTGATGAGCCAGACGCCGCGCCAGCACGATGCCGAACTGACCTCGACGCACTCTATTTCCGCCACGCCGGTAAAGCGGCCGCCGTCGCCCAACATCCCTTCGCCTTGAAGATCTCGCGCACCTCTGCCGATGTTGTCGGTTGGCTCAACCTGATGCGCCTGGCCGCGGTCGGCATCGATTGGAGCAGAATTGCCGAATAGCGCAGCACCGGGAATGCGCGGGCTTTGGCATTTGGAATCTGAACGGGTACGAGACGCGGCGTAGGTCGCCCTTCCATCACCCGATCAAGAAGCGGCTTGGGTAAATCGGTTACCTTGATGATATCGGCAGCCAGTTCGTCGAAGGTCGCGCACTCAACGACGGCCACATCCACGCCAGCCGCTCCGGCGCGCTCTAGGAATTCGATCACTGCGGGCAGTAAACGCGAAGCTGACGACGTGAGCCAGTACAGTCCGTTCGGAAATGGCGAAGGCGCATCGAGAACCGTGTTCAGCGCCTCCATGATCGAAGCGTCGCGTCCGCTATAGCCGACGAAGATCATTCCGAAGCGCTTGCCGGATTCCACCAGCACATGCCGCATCCGGGCGTCCTGTTCCTCTAGTTCCGATCCCGTGTTCTTAATCGCGATCGACTGATAATCACCGTGGAGCTTAGCGACCAACGGCCAGTCCGATTCATTGAGGCACCGCATGGCACGGTCGGCGGAATCGATCGCCGCCACAGTCGGGCGGTTCTGGCCGTCTATCGGAAGGATCGCATTTGCCGAATGCGCCGACTCCTCGATAAGCGGATCGAAGTTCGTGGTGAAGACGCTATCGACCTTGCCAGCAGCCATAAGACTGCCAAGCACCTTATGTCCAAAACAGGGAGTGCCCTTGGAGATCGCATCGTCTATATACTGTCGGCGATGCCGAGCCTCTGGATAGACCGCTTCGAAGGCCTTGGCATATTCTGTAGGATCACCGTCAGGTGGCAACAGCGAGTTTTGGCGGAAAAAGGCATCGATCCTGTCGATCCAGATCGGGTCAGCGGTATCGATCTCGCGCTTTGACAGGTTTGTTTCGCGGCAAAAGATCTGCGCCTTGAAATCGCGGATCATGGCATAGCCAGTCGGAATGCCGGAGGCGGCCGATGCGCCTGCGCCGAGGAACCAGGCCACAAGATTTGGCCTGAGATCGAACGCTGTCGCGAATTGTGCAGCGGAGATAGTTTTTATCGGCACAGGCTCCCCTTTCAGGCCGTCGTGGGGAGCGGGTCGGTTCCCTCGCTCAAGATGGCGAGATAACGCCGGCAGGCGAGGTAATTGGTGCCACATGGAGTGAGGTCGATCTGGGAGCGGCGCTTTGGACCGTCCCGGCCACGCGCATGAAAGCCAAGCGTGAACACAAGGTACCGCTGAGTCTGCGGGCCGTCGATATTCTACACCGCGCACAGAAGCTCTGTGGCGACAGTCCGTATCTATTTCCCGCCCGCGATCAGACTAAGCCCCTTTCCAACATGGCTTTTCTTATGACACTGCGACGTATGGAGCGGGCCGTCACCGCGCATGGTTTCCGGTCATCATTTCGAGATTGGGCGTCTGAGACCTCAAGCTTCCCCCGTGAGGTCGCGGAAATGGCGTTGGCACATGCAGTGGAAAACAGGGTGGAGGCGGCGTACCGCCGCGGTGACTTGCTCGAGAAAAGGCGGGAAATGATGGAGAGTTGGTCGCAGTATGTTGGGGGATAGATGTCCGGGAAAAAGAACGGGATCGGAGACCTAATTGAAGACTTCCAAAAAGGTCTCTCTCTGAAGAGAAAGAAAAACGCCGAGTTGTTCTCGTACGCGGAAGGCGAATTTGAGCAGGCGATATGGAAAGAATTTCTACCCGCGAACGCTCTTTCTCTTCTGGCTAATCCTTCTCCATCCTACTTCGCGCATAAGGAAACCGTTTTCGTTGGTCTTTGCACGTGGGCCCTCGAGCCTTCCAATACCCGCCTGCGCAAAGCCGCAATGGTCCACGAGATGCTACGCATACTTGACGCCGATGAGAGGAGAGTTCTGCGGCTAGTAGCTAACGATTCTTTTCTTGCCCACATGGCCGGTGTTTACGCGAGAGGTCCGGAATTCTATGAGGAGTTGTTTATTCCAACACGAGGGTTACGTGGGTCAACCGGTTTGCCGTCTCGCGGCTATGTCAAAAATCGCTTAGCCTCAAAGAGGCCGGAGCTTTTTGACGCCATCGATTTTCTATCTATACTTCATTTCCATGTTTCTAATCTATCAGAGTTCAAAGAATACGGAGTTCCGAGCGTCAAGAAGGGAAGTGAATTGTTTAAGAGGCTTGGATTCGCAGGAGGAGCGATATCCGCTAGCACCGTAAAGTCGAGGTGGCGCGAATGGAAATCCACGATCTCTCTGACCTATGCGGCTCGTTCCGTATATGCGGACTCTGGAAAAACGTTACTCGACGAAATGCTCGCGGGGACCGCAAGGTATTCGCGGTGGGAGGGTCTCATTCCCACCTGGCTCCAGCGGGCTCGATTTGTTGCGGAAGATATTTTGGGGCGTATTCGCGACGTCGATGGAAATCACCCCGGTGCTCTGGATCTCAATCTCCCTTATTTTAGCGATCTGAATCTCCAAGCTGAAGTCTTTGAATGCCCTGATTTCTCGCCCGAACAGGTAAACGCGATCAAAGCCAAGTTCCCCGACCAGCGATACAAGAAGGCCCGCGCATTGGTCGGTAACTTGGTCAGCCCAGCGATAACCTAGGTATCGATCTCAAGACCGATACCGCTTTTGTTTTGAGCGTTTAATTACGTGCCTCCACCCTGCGGAGGCTGCAGTCCCAGCCGCCTCCGCCAACGAAGGAGGAGGCCGTGGCCTCAGAGCATTTTCATGTTGCCGATGACGCGCGATCGGAATGGTTGCGCGTGCGCGATATCGTCCGCCCACAAGGGATTTTGCCGATTTCGGCGAGCACCTGGTGGAGTTGGGTGCGCTCTTCCAAGGCTCCCGCTCCATATCGCCTTTCGTCACGCGTGACCTGCTGGAAACGCAGCGACATAGAGCGCTTCATCTCAGGTCTGGCAAGAGAGGCGGTGTCGTAACCCGCTTCTCGATCTCGTCGCGCCACGTCAGTCCCATGCAGAGAGTTCCACAGGGGCAGCAGGGGCGCACCTCGCAGTTCATTTCTGTAAAGCCGTCCTAGCAGGCGAAGGGTGAGTCATGTCTAAAAGAAAATTTAAAGACAAATTACACAACAAAAATAGAAAAGACTGCGTCTTGTCAGTCAGGCTCGGAGAGCCGGGTTCCGCCGCTCGATATGCGAAGGGGCTCAGGTCCAACTGGAACGTACTTGAGGGGCGGCATCGTCAGGCAATACGCGAACACATTGCAGACATTTTCGCTCTCGGCTGCTTCCTGAAGGAAAATGACGAGGCGTGGTCCGATTTTTGTCAGCCGAGACATTGGAAATCATTGCCGATCTCTCCGGTGGGAGCGGTTCGGGGCTCCGAGTTCCGATGGGCGCTGAGGATGGCTGTCGGCGAAGAGGTTCCTGCGGCCAGAATTTCTTGTTTTGAGGGGATACTCACCTTTCTACACGAACGCGGGACGTCTCCGGATGCAGCGCGCAAAGAGATTCTGGATGTAGGCGTCAAGAAGCTGGACGAGGCCGCCCGTGACCACCGTAGGGAAAAGCGAGTGTCAGCGATCGAGCCGGAGGATGTCACCGAAATTGAGGTGAGCTCGGGTGGTTCCCGTCCTCACCTGAGGGGTGACTGCTCAGCGAGAATCCGAAAGCCAAGATTGCAGAAGAGGACGCGCATCATCCTGGAATTTGCCGATGCAGGCGACCAGGAGGATGTTTGGTCCAAGGCGCCCACAACAGTCATGTTGATTGGCGATTTCATCCAGGAAGGTAGAGAGCGGATATTGCGGGTTCTCCAGTCGTCGGCGAGCGACGGCATGATAGAATGGCTTCCGCGCTGAGTTCGCTTGTCGAACTTTCTTGCTGTCTTACTGAAGTGTGCTGGGGTGCTTTGTAGTACAGGCCCCACCCCAACACCCCCCCCTCAGCACGATCAACAAGGCCCTCGAGGCCATGAAAGCGAGCATGGACACCATGGACTCGATCGATGACGCACACACCTACCCCTTCGATGGCCGGTCAGGCATTGACCTTTTCGCCAGCCAAGCAGACTTCGACAACGCACATCACGAGGCGCAGAAACGGATGCTCCGGTATGTGCAAAGAGCACACTCAAACTACCAAATGCTGCCCCGGCAAATTAAGGAAGAGACCTCCAAAGGCGGCGGAATCTATCTCTATGCCAACGCCGCGGAAGCACGGGCTCGATATAGTGCCTTAGCGGTCCGACATTTCGCCGACCTACTCGAACGTGAGCAGCCGGAGCACGTCTGGATGGTCACGCTGGCTTCGCGCGACTACGCGATGAGCCTTGCCGAGGCCGAGTGCGCTGATCTCGCACCCCTGAAGAATTGGGCCCACCAGATGCTGCTGGGCTTCAGCTATTTCGGGATGATCGACGCTGCCTTCTATTCTCGCAGGAAAGCCAATCCAACCGATACCCTTGGGACAGTGTCGTGGCACATTCATGCGTTCGTGTGGGACGTCTCTGAAGCCGACCTCGCGGTCAGAATCGCTAGCATCAATGAGCGCGTCCACAGTGTCGTGCCCGGCCTTACGGCAGCTCATGCCTCTCCGGTTGATCTTGATCGGTTTGCCCCGCGGCTCCGCTATGTCCTGAAGGAGCCGCTGAACGAGTACGCCGACTGGCCTAAAAAGAGCGAAACGGTCGATCCCGAGACGGGTGAAATCGTCATCATCCAGACTGGTAAGCGGCGACAGGCAAAGCGTCCGCTGCGGGGCGGAAATCAGGTGCGCATGGCCAAGGTGATGGCAGAGCGGACACTCGACAAGCTGACCATCGCCGGGGGTGGCGGGCGGGATCTCATGGGCCACCTCAATGCAGCTGCCCTTGCCCCATATAGGGAACAGCAGCGCAAAGTCCGCGAACGCCGGTATCGCAGGGAGTTACGTCGCAAGCGTGGTCGGAGGTCGACATACTAGGCATCTTCTGAGGCAATGGCATTTATCTGCCGCCGGTCGCCATCCACTCATCGAGGAACAGGTTCATGCCCACTTTGCTCAGGACCCGAACCGTCTATTCCGGCTGGTGCAAGGTGCAGGTCGCCGACTTCCGCGATGCTAATGGCTGTGAGTTCAGCCGGGAGATCGTGGACCACGGCAGTGCCGTCGCCGTCTTGCCCTACGGTCCCGAAAACCGAACGGCGGTGCTCGTGCGTCTGATGCGGGCGCCGGTGTTTGTTGCTGAGAGGCGGGTCGATCTACTCGAAGCCCCCGCGGGCATGATCGAGGATGAGACGCCTGCAGAGAGCATCCGCCGTGAAGCTATGGAGGAGATCGGTTTAAGGTTGCGGGATCTCGAACATGTCGGGCGTACGTGGAGCAGCCCGGGCCTGTCGACGGAAACGATCGACCTCTACCTCGCTCCCTATAGCCCTGCCGACCAGGTAGTGCAGGGCGGTGGGCTTGCCGCGGAAAACGAGGGCATCACCATTGTGGAACTGCCGCTCAACGAGCTCCATGACATGGCGCGCCGCGGGGATATTGCCGACCTGAAAACCCTCTGCCTCGTCCTGGCGTTGAAGGATCGGCATCCGGAGCTGTTTGAGGGCTAAGGAAAGACGCAGCAGACCTTACGCTTTTTTACCCTCGGAATCATCAAAGGCGAGGAAATCGGTCACCGCAACATCGAGGGCGGTGGCGAGCTCATAGAGCGTGATGATTGTCGGGTTCCGACGTCCACGTTCAAGGCTACTAAGATACTGCTGACTGATACCGGAGCGCGCTTCGACCTGCTCCTGGGTCAAACCTTTTTCCCGCCGAATACGAGCGAAGTTAGTGCCCACGAGGGCGCGCATGTCCATGCGCTATGGGTTGCGCATTTAGGTCCCCTCAGTTTATCAACTTTAATATGTATTGATGGGGGGCTGATTCATGCGCATCGCGGTTTTGATTATTTCTCTGTGCCTAACGATGTTGGTCGGGGTGCAGTCGTGCACCGTCATGGTGGGCGGCAACGTCACCGAGGACGCCAACCTCTCCGGCGGCGGCGCCATCGGCATGCTGCTGGCCTTGCTCTTCGTGCTCGGCGCGGCCTTCTCGATGGGCCTGCCGCGGGTCTCGATGGTGTTGTTCGCCATCGGCGCGGTGCTCGGCATTGGTGTCGCCGGATCGAGCGGTTTCAACGATTTGATGATCTGGGGCGTGGTCTCGGCCGCGCTGGCGGTGATGTCGTTCTTCGGCAACCGCGAACTGCGCCGCAAGCGTGACGCCAAGCAAAGCGCCTAAGGGGAAGATGGTGATGCCCAACCTCAAGCTGGCGGCATGGACCCTGCTTGTTGGCCTCGCCTGTGCGGGGCCAGCGACTGCCCAGGTCAACATTCCCGATGTGCCGGGCAGGCAGGGTGTCGAAGGGCGCAACATCCAGGAGCTTTACAATCGGGCCCTGCGCAATGGCGTGCCCTTCCAGGCGCTGTTCGCACCCGGTCCCTTGCCGGGGCCCTTTGCCGCCGGACCGGCCCTTGCTGCCTTGCCGCCCGACACCAGCCCGCTCGGGCTGGAACTGGCGGAGATGAGCAATGCGCTGAGCGGCAAGACCTACTTCGAGGTCCGCAACCTGCTGCGCCTGCGTGGTTACGAACCATTAACCATAATTTCCGGCCAAGCCGACATCGCCAAGACCTGTGCGGTGGGGGCCGAGGATGTCTGCGCCACCTTCCCGGAGACCGAAAGCTGCATCAGCACTTTGGTGGGAATGGTGTGCGACTTCAGCTGGCGCGGCGACAAGGGCGACTTTCTGGTGACGGCGCTGCTCGGGCGGCTGAAGATCCCAATGGTCAACGGGCTCGAGACCACCGCCGCGCGGCAGGCCGAGCGCAACGCCGTGGCACGCGCCCAATAGGGCTTCCGATGCCCGCTTTTCGCCAGACCTGCGGTGAGGATTTGCCTGCGGATTCAGGGCAGAGGCAAGCCGGCGGCAAAAACCCAAAACTTGACGAGCAGGAATAAAATCCTATATACAACAGGCCGTTGCACGGTGCGTCAGCACCCAGGCACGGCAGCTTAATGCTCGCACCGTTCGACCCTTTGGCCCGTTCTGGGCCGCCACTTTCGGGAGACGATGATGAGCACCAAGGACACCACAACACCCGCTACCCCACCCAGCGCGCAGGTCAGCCCGGCAGCCGCCGCGGCTACCTTCGCCAAGGACGACCTCGTGTTGGCCCGCGACCAGGACGAGGGCTGGTTCGAGGCCGTCGTCATGGATGTGCGGAGCGACGGCTCGGCCATGCTCAAATGGCGGGACTTTTCAAACGAGCCGGTGTTCTACCGCGAGGCCAACCAGCTGGCGCCGCTGCCCCCGGGGATCTCGCCCGCGCCCAAGGCGGCGTCGTGATGACGGGCGAGGCCCGGGCCGGATCGACCGCGGCCGAGATCGCAGCTGAGGTTGCGGCGCTGAACGATGCTTTCCGTAAGCGCCCGGCCGGTGGGCTGGTGATGCTGACCCAAGGTGTGTTGGCGCTGGATGGCGGCGCCCAGGAGCGCCTGATCGAGGCGGTGCGCGGCTTCGACCGCTTCACACCCGACAACGACCCCTATGGCGAGCACGACTTCGGCGCGATCGATCTCAGCGGCGAGGCCTTCTTCTGGAAGATCGACACCTATGACCGCTCGCTGGCCTTCGCCTCGCCCGACCCCACCGATCCAAGCCTAACCACCCGCGTGCTGACCATCATGCGCGCCGAGGAGTGGTGAGAGACGAGAGCAAAGAAAACAGGGGCGGCACCCGGGTGCCGCCCCAATGCAATGTGGAGGGTCTAGAATGAAACACTATAGGCAGGCCATGGCGCGTTACGCCACCTTTAGCGGGCGCGCTTCGCGGGCAGAGTTCTGGTGGTTCAACGGCGTGCTGTTCGGGCTTCTGTTGATCGCGCTGGGCATAGACAAGACGGTCATTGCACCGGGCGGGGAGGGGATGGGGCCGCTGGTGCTCCTGATCGAGCTCATCCATGCGCTGCCCGCGATCGCGGTGACCGTGCGCCGCCTGCACGATACGGACCGGAGCGGCTGGTGGTTTTTGCTGAACTTCACCGGCATCGGCATGGTGGTGGTGCTGGCCTTCACGCTGCTGCGGGGCAGCGAGGGCGCAAACCGGTTTGGGCCTGGCCCGATTGCCCCGGCCTCACAAACGGCCGCTGGCGGGGCGTTTGCCGCCGCCCCAGCCGCCCCACCGCAGCCGGGCGCAACCGACACCCTTGCTGAAATCGAGCGGCTGGCGGCGCTGCGCGATGCAGGTAGCCTCAGCGAGGCCGAGTTCCTGGCGCTGAAGGCCAATGCGCTGACGCGGGACATGCGCCCATGAGCAAGGCCGGCGAGGCGTTCGCGGTTCTGGGGTTCGTGGTCGTTGCACTCGTCATCATCCTGCTGCCCGCGATCATCGCCTTCCGCCGCCATCACCCCAATCGCTGGCTAATCCTGGCCGTCACGCTCGTCTTCGGCGCGACACTGCTTGGCTGGCTGGTGGCGATGGTCTGGGCGCTGAATGTGGCGCATGCCCCCAAGGAAGGCTCGGAGGGCGGCGAGGGCGGGCTCAACCTGTTCGTCAACGATCCCCAGCGGGGCGAGATTGTGGCGCCCCAGGGATCGTCAATGCCCCTCGACATTGCCGGGGAGCTCGAGCGGCTCGTCTCGTTACGCGACAATGGGAGCCTCACGGAAGAGGAGTTCGGTGCGTTGAAAGCGCGTGTGCTCGGCCGGATCTGACAGCAACCGAAAAGGGGGAAGGGCAGGGGCCGCAAATGCGGCCCCTGCTTTTTTGTCTAGTCGTAATTGATCCTCGGGAAGGCGGCCGAGGGCAGCGCTGCAGTGAACAGGCATAGAAAAAAGCCGGGCTGTTGGAGCAGCCCGGCTGTTTGTTAGAGTGAGCCCGATGATCAGGCGTTCTCACTCACATGCCAGCTCGGCAGGACGATCGCGACGCCCAAGCCAGTTTGCTTGTGAAAGACCTCACTGCTCACCAGCATGAGGTGACCTCTGCGTTGCCGCGCCTGGAGCATACTCGAGTTCCAGCCGAGCGCCTCCAGAAACCACGGCGCACATTCGGCGAGCGGGATGACGTCGCCATCGCCAGCCTCCTCTCCGATATACTGGAGCGCCGCGCCCATGAAGCGCACCAGTGCCATGCTCGCCTGCGTGGTCTCGCCGGGAGCGAAGAGATGCGTGAACAGCTCCGCCCCACATGGCATGAAGGTGGTTGCCCCCATGTCGTAGTGTCCGTGTTCGCCGATGCTGCGGATGATGGTCTCGAACAAGTCCACCAACGTCCGGGGAACGGTCGTACGAATATCCGTGGAACGGATATGGGCCGCGAGTATCCGCACGAGTTCGTCCGATGATGTGATCGTGGTCATGATGGTCCTTTGACCGCTCGCGGTATTGCGAGCGTGATCACCCTTTACGGAGGGGTCGGCCGCTCCAGCGGAGCGCGGGACGCTGCGTCCATGCGGCGAATTTTATGGGTCAGACCAAGCCCTCTTTCCGCAGCTTGCTGCGACAGCGGCCGCATGTGACGTGCTGGACGACGGTCGTGACGAGAACGAACCCGGTGGCGGTTTGCAACCTCGGCGGCGCGCCTAATGCCAACTGCCCCGAATAGCCACAGATGGTAATCGACCGGCCGTCCTCCGCTGGACGCGGATTCCAAGTCATGTGAATGCGCATGGGACTCGTCGCAGTGTACTCTCAGCCGCGACAATTTAGCGAAGCCCATCTGAATGTCAGCTTCTGACCCTTAGCGGAAATTGCCAACCGCCAGCTTTGCTGGACGCAGCCCGCAGTGACTATGAGGTGGTGCTGATTCACCCGATGGAGCCGGAGACCGGATCAAGACTTTCACGGGAAAATACAGGTGGCTGGCGCGAGAATCCTCACATCTCGAGATTGGGACGCGACATAAACGGCACTTGCAAATATTTTTCTGCGCCCTATACCGACTTCATCAGCTTGGGCAGCAGAAGAATGCACAGGCGGGCGGTTCGTCATTGATCTGCCGCGAAGATAATTCCGACAGACGGATGTACTCTGCGGGTTATGTTCTTTTGGCCGAATTGACGCACGGCCCGCTGTGCCAGGTTGAACTTCCCGGTTTTGGAACTCCTTGTCCGTCACGCTTTCGGGTTGTGCCTTTCAAGTCCGCCCGAAACGCTACTGGCGTCTGCGTTGCAGCGCCGCTTATGACAAGGAGGCCATCATGGCCATCGGAACAGTGAAATTCTTCAACGGTCAGAAGGGCTATGGCTTCATTCAGCCGGACGACGGCGCGCAGGACGTGTTTGTTCATGCGACGGCAGTCGAGGCGGCTGGGCTCTACACGCTGAGCGAGGGCCAGAAGCTGTCGTTTGAAGTGGTTATGGAGCGCGGCAAGAACAAAGCCGTGAGCCTGCAGCAGGCCTGATCCAGGTTAGATCTTGCTGATCCTAAGCCCGGCTTCGCGCCGGGCTTTTTTTGCGAAGCTCGTATGTGGGCTGCCGTTGGTCGTGATCACTGCGCTGCGGCGCCGGCTCTTGATTGCCCATAACCTGGAGATGGGATTTCCGGCGATGGTCCTGCGCTTCGATCATTGCTCGAGCCCGCATGGATGTCACCTGACAGCCGGTCGAACGCAGCGCGGGCGCTGGCCACGTCGAGGGTGACGACAGCGCCATAGATCGGATCTTGGCCGAGCGCTTCAATGCTGTCTGCCACCGAGATCTGGTCGGGCGTGGCGCCCGGCATGGGAAAGGCTACGTCATTGCGCGTCGGAATCAGGAAAACGCTCGTTGCATCATAAATGAGCGTCGGCGACAGAAAGGCCAGGTTCGACGTCACCGTGGCTCGATGCCTCTGCTCAATCAGGGGCTTGGTCGTTGATTGCAGATGCTTCATGTGCCTTCATCAAGGGCATGGCTCTCATGCCTGCGTCCAACTTGGGCAAAACATAGGAGGCTTTGTTCGAATCCGAAGCACTGGAAAAAACGTGCAACGAGAACGCGAAATACCGGAGGAAACGATGGCAGTGATTGACAGGCGCGCCCTTCTCATGGGCTCCGCGGCACTTGTGATAACTCTGCAGACCGCGCGAGCCGCCACGGACCGGCTGGAAAGCATGGCTACGAGCCAGGACACCATCTGGAACGGGGTCACCATCACGCCGGAGGGCCGGATTTTCGTAGCGCTGCCGAATTGGCTTGGCCCCTCCGCCGGCGTAGGAGAAATCGGCAAGGACGGCAAGCTGCGACCGTGGCCAGACAATGAGTGGAACCACTGGGCCAGCGGGACCGACGCGGCGAAGGGGCTCGTCAGCGTCAACGCGATCCGTCTGAACCCGAAAGGTGATGAACTCTGGGTGGTGGATTCCGGGGCGCCCCTTGGCGGGAAGCGGCTGCCGGGCGGTTCCAAGCTGGTCGTTTTCGACGTGGCCAGCGGAGCGCTCAAGAAGGTTCATGCCCTCGAAGATCTGTTCCCGGAACCCAATGCGGCACCCAATGACATCCGCTTCCATGGCGATTATGCCTTCGTCTCCGAAAGCGGCGTCGGCTCCATCATTATTCTGGATCTCAACACTGACAAGCTCCGTCGCATGTTGGTTGGCAATCCGCTGCTCAAGATGGATACCGCGAAGCGGCCGGTCGTGATCGACGGGCAAGTCGTGAAGACTGCCGCAGGCAAACCCTTCGGAACCAATGCCAACCAGCTTGAGGTCTCTCCCGATGGTCACTGGTTCTACATTCAGCCGTTGAATGGCGGCATGTCACGGATTGAAGCCAAGCTGCTGACGGATCCCTCCACCAGTGAGGAAAAGCTGACGGAAGCGCTGCAGTTTTGGGTGGAAACGCCGCCTCTCAGCGGCACAGCCATAGATGAGGATGGAAGTCTCTACCTCAACTGCGTCAACGAACGCGCGATCCGGCGTCTGAAAGCGGACGGCACGATGGAAACGGTAATACAGGATGATCGTCTGCGCTGGGCGGATGCACCTTGGCTGACGGCTGACGGGTATCTTTGGCTGCCAATTGCCCAACTCGGCTGGACGCCGATGCTGAACGGTGGGAAATCCCGCATCGAATGGCCGACGCATCTTTACCGGCTGCGCGTGCGCAACGTCTGAGGACCCGCTATGGAGTCGCGCTGAACGTTCAGCGCGACTCTGCTGAGCGCAGTGCGCAGGAACCGCTAATCCGGAACCAGTATCCGGAGAGGAACTTCTAGTGATGCGGCACGCAGCGCCACGCCGTGAAGCTGCGGGCCTCCAGGTCATGAATCGCCGGATCAAGCGTCCGGAAAGCTATCCCGAACTTGCGGAACGGCTGCGGCAGCATGTCCACGAAGCGACGGCAGGCGACCGCTTCACCTCGCGGATGCAATTTCTCGCCATCGCCGGCATCTGGCGCGAATTCGGCGGATCCCTCACCCTCGTGGCTCCCGAGCCGGGGCCGACATTGCACCGTTCCATAACCGCCAGGTGGTGGTGCTTCGGCGTGGATTCTCTAAGTTGTCCTGAGACCGAGCTGCTGCGGCCATTGCGAGGCCCAACCAATACGAGAAGAATTAGTACGACCGGCGGCGGCCTAATCCGGGTCTCGGCTTGCAAGCCGTCGACTGCGCTGTCCAAGGCGCTGTGCCGCGGTCTCAAATCTGTTGCCAATCTCCGCCATCGGCCATGATCAGCTTCCGGCCTGCATCTCGGTGATGCCGTGCCGCGCACAGACCTCCAGCCTCGGCCAAGGTCGGATATCTGCCAAGGCAGGGGTGATCTTAACCGCCCTTCTGTTTTCCGCCTCGCCAGATGTTCACGAAAATCTGCTGCAGGTCACGGGGAGCTGTCTCGCGGCGCCGCCCCGCTTGCCGGCAAGCCTAGCTGTCCTGCGGAACGCCGGCCGGCCTGCAATCCTCGATCTGCACCTCGGCGAACATGGCCTTGCGGATCAGCGCGTGCACGCCCCAATTGCCGTCGGCGACCTGGGTGATGCCGAAGTCCACGCCGATCGACATCAGCGAGATGGCCTCGTCCTCCTCCAGCGCATAACGCTGCATCAGGAAAGAGCGCGTGGTGCGGAAGGCGCTGCGCAGGGCGCGGTTGAGCGACGAGCGCTTGAAGACCTCCGACTGAGCGTTGCGGCCAAGCTCGCGCAGGTAGTTCTGGTAGCTGAAGCCGTGCAGCAGCCAGGCGTCCTCGGTCTCGATCAGGGGGCTCGACAGCCCGCGCAGATAGGCCTTTCCGGTTTCGCCGCGCTTGTGCAGGACGAGCCGGACGCGGCCGGTGAGGGAGCATTCCAGCGCAGTGCCGCTGACCTCGCCGTCGCCCTGCGCAAGGTGGGGGTCGCCGATCGAAAGCAGGGCGCCCGGGACTGCCACTGGCAGGTAGACCGAGGAGCCCTTGCCCGCGCGCCAGTTGTCGACATTGCCGCCGAAATAGCCAGGCGGCACCGAGTCCACGATGGCGCTCTCGCGGGGCGCCACCGCGACGAAGCCGAAATGCGGGCGGGTGGGAACGCGCACCGCCGCGCGGCCCGGACGCTCCTCGACGGTGCGGTGGTCGACCGGCACGCCGGGATAGTCGATCGTCTGGTGGACGACGCCGAAGGGGTCGGTCTGCGGCGTCCACCGGTAGCTGTAGACCGCCTCGGCGAAGCCCGACTGGCCGGCGGCGTCGGTGCGGTAGATGGTGACGACCTCGCGCGGCCGCGGCTCTTCCAGAAGATCCTCGTGGTGGTAGCCCCACGCCGCGGCGACATTGCTGCCGAAGGCATAGCCGGCGTGGTCGGGATTGGCGCTCGGCCGCGGCAGGATGTCGAGGATCTGGACCTCGAGCACGTCTCCCGGCTCGGCGCCTTGGACGAAGATTGGTCCGGTGCAGATGTGCACGCCGAAGCCCTCGCCGGCGCCGCGGCCGAAGATGCTGGCGTTCATCGGCCCGGCGCCCCGCCGGTCGACCGCCTTGTAGTCGCGGGTCCAGCGGAAGACGGTCTCGGCGCCGGCGTCGCCCTTGATCATCCGCTCATAATCGTCGAACGCGTGCTGGGTCAGGGTCTCCACCGTCACCTCGGCGCCCGATCGTACGCGCAGCACCGGCGGGATCGAGCGGCTGAGATAGCCCCAGTGCACGGTTTCGCGGGAGACGGCGAGGTGGTGGCTCCCGGCGTCGCCGCTGCGCACCGGGTTGGTCGGCTCCTGCAGCGCCGGCGCCAAGGGGATGGGCTCGGGCGGCGCGGCGGCCTCCTCCGGCGGCGGCCCAAGGCGTGGGATAGGCCGGACGCCCGCATGCATCGGCCGCCCGCGGGTCCAACGCGTCTCCTCCGAGGCGGGCGCGTTGCGGCGGAACTCTCGCGGCGAGATGCCGTAGGCAGCACTGAAGGTGCGGCTGAAATGCGCGGCCTCGGCGAAGCCCCAGCGGAAGGCGATCTCGGCGATGCTGCGGTCGGCGTGCTGCGGGCTGATCAGGTCGCGCCGGCAGTGCTCCAGGCGGCGATGGCGGACATAGTCGGAAAACGAGCGGTCCTGGCTCTCGAAGAGGCGCTGCACGTAGCGCGGCGACAGGCCCTCGCGCTTGGCGATGTCGGCGAGGGAGAGCGCGGGGTCGCGCAGCCGCGCCTCGATCTGGGCGCAGACGCGCGCCAGATGGGCGGACTGCACCTGCGTGGCGCTGTCCTCCTCGGGCCGCGCCTCCGTCAGCAGCGCGGACAGGACGAGCTCGGCTACGGCGATCTCGGCGGCCATCAGCTCGCCGTCCTCCATGAACGCGAAATTGGCCGCCAGCGCTCGCATCATGGGCCGGATCGCGGCCGCGGCGACGGTCTCGCCAAGCACCGCCGGCGGCAGGACGCCGCCACGCCCGAAGCGCCCGGCCAGCCGCTGCCGCGGCAGCTGCAGCAGCAGGAGCTCGAAGTCGTTACGGAAGTGCAAACTCCAGGCGGCCTGGCTGTCGCAGACCCAGACATCGCTGTCGGCGAACTCCATCGCGCGCCGCCCGCCGTCGCCGAGATGGCCGCGCCCGTGCGTCACCGCTCCGACGAAGACCGCATCGTCCGCCGCTTCGACGGGTGTGAAGTACTGCGCTGTCGAGCGCAGCAGGGCGATCGAGCCGCCGGTCGGTGACCGCTTGATGGAGACCTCGCCGAAGGAGAAGTCGACATCGGCTGCGAGGTGGCCGGCGAGCGAGAGGCTGGCGAGCGTCTCGTGCCAGGCCTGTTCCTTGCGGCTGGCGGGAAAGGCGTTGATGGAAACGGGGAGGGGACGTGCCATGCCCGACAGAAGCAAGAAGCGAACCATGGCTTGTCAGAACGCGCACAAAAACTTGTCCGGAACGCATCATTCTCGCCGGCCAATGCCTGCCGCAGATCTGGCAAACATCTGATCTGACACAGCTAATCGGAAAGGTGGGTCCGGGTTTCCTGCGCCGTTGCCTAACGCGTGATCACTGCGCGGGGATTGTGCAGCGCACTATCCGGCACGAATAATGGCTGCGTCGGGAGCAGAGAAACCCCGGCGCCGGGCTCCGGGCCGGCACCTGGATTTTCTCTCCGGCCACCGAACAGACCGTGTGCTTGTCAGGCAGCCGCGCGAAGCCCCTTCGCGCGAACGGGATCGGCTTGGCCAACCGGCACCGCATTCGCGGAGCGAAAGATCGTTCCAAAGCTCACCACGGAGGCCGTCATGGATCGCCGCAAATTTCTGACTAACGGGCTTCTCGGCACTGCCGCCACCGCGGCGCTGGCGGCGCCGCATGTGGCGCGGGCGCAGGACACGTTCAACTGGAAGATGACGAATGCCTACGGGCCGGGCTCGCCCTTCTACGTCACCGGCCCGGGCAGTCCGACCGACTTCTGCGAGATGGTGCAGAAGATGTCGAACGGGCGCCTGAACATCCAGCACTTCGCCGCGGGCGAGCTGATCCCGGCGCTGGAGGGCTTCGGCGCGGTGTCGGCCGGCACGGTCGAGATGAACGCCGCCAACTCCTATTTCTGGGCCGGCAAGGTGCCCGCAGCGCAGTTCTTCACCACGGTGCCCTTTGGCCTGAACTTCCAGGGCCACACCGCGTGGATCTACCACGGCGGCGGCCTCGAACTCTGGGAGGAGCTCTACGAGCCCTTCAACCTGGTGCCGATGCCGATGGGCAATACCGGCGTGCAGATGACCGGCTGGTTCCGCAAGCCGATCGAGAAGGTCGAGGATTTCAAGGGCCTGAAGATGCGCATTCCGGGCTTGGCCGGAAAGGTCTACGCGCAGCTCGGCGTCGACGTGAAGCTGCTCCCGGGCGGCGAGATCTTTCCGGCGCTGGAGCGCGGCGTCATCGACGCAGCGGAGTTCGTCGGTCCCTACCAGGACCGCCGCATCGGCCTGCAGAAGGCGGCCAAGTACTACTACACGACGGGCTGGCACGAGCCGAACAACGTCACCGAGCTGATCGTCAACAAGAACGCCTGGGACAGCCTTCCCGACGACCTCAAGGCGATCGTGCGTTCGGCCGCCGCGGCCTGCAACGTGCTCAGCCACACCTGGTGCGAGGCAACCAACGCCGACGCGCTGACCGACCTCGTCGACAAGCAGGGCGTCATCGCCAAGCCGCTGCCCGAGCCGGTGGTGGAGAAGCTCCGCGACGTGACCAACAAGACCCTCGACGGCCTCGCCGCCAACGATCCGGCGATCAAGAAGGTCTACGACTCCTTCACCGCCTTCAAGGCCAAGCACGACAAGTGGGCCGGCGTGTCGGAAGCGGTCTATCAGACGCAGATCCGCACCTGACCGCCATGCCGAGCCTGCTGGAACGGATCGCCCAGGGCATCGATATCTTCATCGAGATCTCCGGGCGGCTGGCCGCGTGGACCGCGCTCGCGCTGGTCCTCGTCATGGCCAACAACGTGCTGCTCCGCTACCTGTTCAACACCGGCACGGTGGCGCTGCAGGAGCTGGAATGGCACCTGATGTCGCCGCTCACCCTGCTGTGCATCGCCTACACGGTGAAGCACGAGGGGCACGTCAGGGTCGACATTTTCTTTGGCAGCCTGCCGCTGCGCGTGCAGCAGGCCATCGACCTGTTCTCGGCGGCCTGCGTGCTGGCCTTCGCCGTGATCGTGATCAGGCTCTCGATCCCCTACGTCATGCAGTCCTACGCGATCGGCGAGGGCTCGCCCGATCCCGGCGGCCTGCCGGACCGTTACATCATCAAGGCCATGATCCCGGCCGGGTTCGCGCTCCTCGCGATCCAGAGCCTCGGCGCCGTCCTGCGCGCCATCGACGCCTTCCGCACCGGCCGCCACGACACGCCCCAGATGACCAGCCATGCCGTTGAATGAGATCCTGTCCATCGCGTGCATCGTCACGTTCTTCATCCTGCTGTTCCTCGGAGTCCCGGTTGCGCTGACGCTGGCCATCAGCGGCTTCGTCTTCGGCTGGCTCGGCTTCGGCGACGGGCTGTTCGCGCTGCTGCCGGCGCGCATCTTCGGCGTCACCGCCAACTACACGCTGATCGCCATTCCGCTGTTCGTCTTCATGGGGGTGATGCTTGAGAAGTCGCGCATGGCCGACGAGCTGATGGACGTCATCGGCCACCTCTCGGGCAGCCTGCGCGGGGGCATGGGGCTCGGCATCGTCGTGGTCGGCATCCTGATGGGCGCGACCACGGGCATCGTCGGCGCGACCATCGTCACGCTCGGCCTGCTGACCCTGCCGACCCTGTTGCGGCGCGGCTACGACAAGAGCCTTGCCTGCGGCACGATCTGCGCGTCCGGCACGCTCGGCCAGCTGATCCCGCCGAGCACCATCCTGATCCTGCTCGCCGACATTCTCGGCCAGTCGGTCGGCACGCTGTTTGCGGCCGCCGTCTTCCCGGGGCTGATCCTCGCCGGCATCTTCTGCGCCTGGATCCTGATCGTCGGCATTGTCTGGCCCGACAAGGTGCCCCCGGTCTCGCTGGAGGAGCGCCAGGCGCTGTCGCGCGGGGCGCTGTTCATGAAGGTGCTGAAGGTCGGCCTGCCCCCGGTGGCGCTGGTGCTTGCGGTGCTCGGCTCGATCATCGGCGGCGTGGCGGCCCCGACCGAGGCGGCCAGCATGGGTGCGCTCGGCTCCATCCTCGTCGCCGCGGTGTCCGGGCGCCTCAGCGTCTCGACCCTCATCGAGACCACGCGCTCGACCGCGCGCATCACCGCGATGATGTTCTTCGTCCTGATCTGCTCGCAGGTGTTCTCGCTGGCCTTCCGCGGCCTCGGCGGCGAGCGGCTGGTGCACGACGCCTTCGCGCTGGTGCCCGGCGGCCCCGACGGCATCCTGATCTTCATGCTGCTGATCATCTTCGTGCTCGGCTTCTTCATCGAGTGGATCGAGATCAGCTATATCGTTGTGCCGATGTTCCTGCCGCTGATGCAGAACGCCGACATCAACCTGACCTGGGCGGCCGCGCTGATCGCAACCGTGCTGCAGACCTCGTTCCTGACGCCGCCCTTCGGCTGGGCGCTGTTCTACCTGCGCGGGGTGGCACCGCCCGAAGTCTCGACGCTCGACATCTACCGCGGCGTGGTGCCCTTCATCCTCCTGCAGTTGCTGGCACTCGTCGTTGTGTTCAGCTTTCCCGGCCTGGCGACGTGGCTGCCCGGCGCCATCGGCTGGTAGGGCGGGCAAGCCCATGCCGGAGCCCTACGCGTGAGCCGGGCATGGCGCCCGCCGCATTCGCTCGCGTCGTGCGCGCCTGCCAGGACATTCCCGGGCAGCGGCTGTTGCAGCATCTCGACGAGGAGGCCGAGGCGCGGGGGCGGCTCGTCCGAGCGGCTAAAGCCCGAGGAATCGGGTTATGCCGCATTTCCTCCGCGCCCGTGCGAAAGCCGAGGCAGCCTAGATGGCGGCCGAGGCGTCGGCGCAGAATTCGATCAGCAAGGGCACGTCGCTTGCGGGCGCAGCCTTGCTGAACAGGAAGCCCTGGCCTTGGTTGCAGCCCTCCGCGCGCAGAAGTTCGAGATCCTCGGCGCGCTCCACGCCCTCGGCGGTGATGGTGATGCCGAGACTCGACCCCAGCCCCACGATCGCCCGCACAATGGCCTGCGAATCGGGGTTTTGGCCGAGGTCGCGAACGAAGGAGCGGTCGATCTTGATCTTGTCGAAGGGGAAGGAGCGCAGATAAGCCAGCGAGGAATAGCCGGTGCCGAAATCGTCCATCGAGATGCGCACGCCGATCTTGCGCAGCGCATGCAGCGTCTTCAGCACCTGCTCGCTGCGGTCGAGGAGGAGCGTTTCGGTGATCTCCAGTTCGAGCCGCTGCGGCGCGAGGCGGCTGTCCTTCAGTGCCGCGAGCACGAGGTCGACCAGATTGCCGGTGCGGAACTGCAGCGGCGACAGGTTGACCGCGATCTTGACGTCGTCGGGCCAGGCTGCGGCGTCGTGGCAGGCTCGGTTCAGCACGAAGCTGCCGAGCGCGCCGATCAGCCCGGTCTCTTCCGCGATCGGCACGAATTCGGCCGGCGAGATGGCGCCGCGCTCGGCGTGATTCCAGCGCAGCAGCGCCTCGAAGCCCGCCACCCTGCCTGAGCCGAGGTCGACGAGAGGCTGGTAATGTACTTCGAGCCGGCCCTCGGCGATGGCAAGGCGCAGTTCGAGTTCGGTGCGGCGGCGCGCCTGGGCGCGGGCGTCCATCTCCGCCTCGAAGAAGCGCACCGTGTTCCGCCCGTCGTCCTTGGCGCGGTAGAGCGCCATGTCGGCATTCTTCAGGAGCTTGTCGGCGTCGGCGCCGTCGAAGGGCGCCACGGCGATGCCGATGCTGGCGCCGATCGTGACCAGGTGGCCGTCGAGGTCGTAGGGCGCGCGCAGGATGTCGAGCAGGCGGTGCGCCAGCGTTCCGGCGTCCTCGGCCGCGCGCAGATTGGTCTGCACCAGCGCGAATTCGTCGCCGCCGAGCCGCGCCACGGTGTCGGTGTCGCGCAGGGCCTCGCGCAGGCGGTTGCCGACCTCGCGCAACAGCATGTCGCCGACCGGATGGCCGAGCGAGTCGTTGACGGTCTTGAAGTGGTCGAGGTCAACGCAGAGCACCGCGACCTGCTGGTCGCTGCGCTCGAGCTGTGCCAGTGCCGTCTCCATGCGCTCGCGGAACAGGACGCGGTTGGGCAGCCTGGTCAGCGCGTCGTGGTGCGCCATGAAGGCGATGCGCGCCTCGGCCTTCTTGCGCTCGGTGATGTCGAGCATGGCCATCATCACCCCCGCCTCCCCGTCATAGGGCAGCGGCTGGGCATAGATCGCCACGTCGATGGTGCGGCCGTCGCTGGTCGTCTGCTTCCAAGTGCGGCCGGTGTGCTCCTCGAGGTGCCCGCCGATGAGTTCGCAGAGGTTCTCTGCGTCCTCGGCGCGGTGCAGGTCGTCCAGCGTCATGCGCAGGAAGTCGGCGCGGGCATAGCCGTAATGGGCCACCGCCGCCTCGTTGACCGCGAGGATGCGGCCAGCCGGCGCGGAGACCACGCACATGGGCATGGGATTGGCGTCGAACAGCAGGCGGATCGAGGCCTCGCGCTGCTTCATCTCGGTGATGTCGAGGCGAAGGCCGATGATGCCGCCCTCGCTCGTCCGCCGTTCCTCGATGAGGATGCAGCGGCCGTCCGCCGTGCGCTGCTCGTGGGCACCGCGCGGGTTCTTCAGCCGGTCGAGCCGTTCCGCCAGCCATTCCTCCTCGCGGCCCTCCGCTTCCGGGTACTGGCCGCGGGCGACGCCGATGCGCAGCGTGTCTTCGAGCTTCACGCCTTCCTGGAAGAGGTCGGCGCTGCCCTCGTAGAAGTCGGCATAGCGCTTGTTCCAGAGGATGTAGCGGCCCTCCTCGTCAAGGAAGACGACGCCCTGCGGCAGGAGGTCGATGGCCTCGCGCAGGCGGTTGTGGGCGCGCTTGGCCTGGGTGATGGCCTGCTCGGCTTGGGCACGGACGAAAACACCGGGGCTGAGCGCTGTCCTTGCGGGCGTCTTGCGGACGACGCGGTCGCGGGTGGCGTTCGGCTTGCGGCGGATGTTCATCGGTGCGGCCCCAGTGAAGTGTGGCCGTTCTATCTATGATAATATTAAGTGAATCTTTCGGATGTCGACACGGAGATCAAAGTATACATAGAGATCACATGATTAACTCGTTCTGAGTGCACGGCCAATGGGCATTTCGTGCCGAGTATTGCTTTAGCGATGGGCACGTCACGGCATGGCTGCCACATTGCGCGGCAAAACCACCGGAGCGGTGCAAACCTCGCATGCGGGAATATTTTTCGAGAGCCGGTGCGTCTGCGCGGTTACGGGGGCCAGCTTGTCCCGGTCGCGTTGCGCGCTGTGGGCAGTCCTTGTCTGCTGAAGGTCACGATCGACCGCAGGAAGCTCCTGGACCTTCAGCCACCGCGGGCGCCCGCGAGATTCTTCTCGTTGCCGTGATCTCCAACGCGACCGGCTTCCCGACCTCGACGCGTCATGCGTCCGCTGCACCTCACGGCAGTCCGATGATGGTCCAGAGGATCAGGGCAAAGCCGCCGAGAAGCCGCCCAGAAAGCCGCTTCCAGCCACAGAGGCGTTGTGAAGCCCCCTTTGGGGGTCGCCCAGCGTCAGCTCCTGGCGCGAGTTGACGACGCACTGCGTTCGCTTTGCCCGGCCGCGCTTCGTCCGGAACCTTCGCGCCGATCAACGCGCCCGGAGGCTGAGCATGGAATCTTAGGTCATCTGGGGGCCGTTTGGTCTGCGAGCGACCAGATCGATCTCGATCAGCGCGTCATAAGCGAGACCCGTCACGCCGACACAGGTACGCGCGGGCAATCGTCCTTCCGCGAAATAACCGCGATAGGTCTCGTTCATGGCGGCGTAGTCTTCCTGGAAACGTGTCAGATAGACACGCGCCATCGCCACATCGGCGAGGGTCAGATCGAGTCCCGCCAGGACGGTCCGCAGGTTTTCCATGACGTTGCGGGTCTGCGCCACGATGCCCTCGGGCAAGACGCCGGGTTGGTCCGGGGTGTCGGGCATCTGACCGGTGATGAAAACCAAGCCATCGGCTTCGACCGCATGGCTGAACGGCGCGACAGGCCTCGGCCCGCCCATGATCATGTGGAATTTCAAGGAACCTCCCTGGGCATGATCGTCAGGGACGTGGGACAGAGGCTCTTGGGAATGACGGCATGCACGCCCCAATTGCCGTCGACCACCTGCGTGATGCCGAAATCCACCGCAGCCGAGATCAAGGTAATGGTCTCGTCCTCGCTCAGCCCGCAGGTGTTCATCAAGAACCGCCGTGTCTTCCGGAACGCATCCTTCATGGCGAGGTCGAGCGAGGCCTTGGCATAGACCTCACTCGGGCCCTTGGCGCCGAACTCGGCGAGGTAGTTCGGGTGGCTGAAGCCGGTCAGGACCCATTCCCGCTCCGTCTCGATCAGCGGGTAGGTGAGGTCGGCGAGCGCGGTGCCGGATACCTCGTCACGCTTGTGCAGCCGCAGCTTGAGCGTGCCCGTCATCGAGCATTCGATGGCCGTGCCGCTGAGTTCGCCGTCGCCCTGGGCGGCATGCGGGTCGCCCACAGACAGGAGCGCGCCGGCAACCGAGACCGGCAGATATACGGTCGATCCCTTGCCGAGCCGCCAGTTGTCGATATTGCCGCCGAAATAGGCCGGCGGCACGGAGTCCACGAGGTCCGACTGGCGGGGGGCGACCCCGATCACGCCGAAATGCGGCCGCAGCGGAATCCGTATGTCCTCCAGCACATCGTGGCGGAGTTGTACGCTGGCCGGGTCCACCGGCACGCCGGGATAGTCGTAGGTTTTGTGAACGATGCCGAATGGGTCGACTTGCGGTTCCCAGCGGTAGGAGTGCACTGCTCGCGCATGCGGAACCTCCGCATCGGGAAATATCTCGAAGATCGTCACGGATTCGCGCGGCCGCGGCTCCGTCAGCAGTTCGGAATAGTGATAGCCCCACCAGGCCGCCGCGCTGCTGCCGAAGAATCGGCCAGCAAAAGCGCCACTGCCGCTCGGGCGTGGCGCGATGTCTAGAATGCGGACCTCGAGCACGTCGCCGGGTTCGGCGCCCTCGACGGCGATCGGCCCGGTGCAGATGTGAACACCGAAGCCCTCACCCGCGCCGCGCCCGTAGACGGAAGCGTCCATCGGGCCGGCGCCGCGGCGGTCGACTCCCTTCTCCGTGGCCGTCCACCGGAAGACGCTCTCGGCGCCAGAATCGCCGCTGATCATTCGCGCGGGGTCGTCGGAGGCGTGCTGGGTCAGGGTCTCTACCGTGACGACGTCACCAGACCGGACTTTAATCTGCGGCTCCAGGGACCGGCTAAAATAGCCCCAGTGCACGGTTTGTGCGCTCACGGGCAGGTGGTGGCGGCGCGGCCGGGAGCTTGTTGGACGCCGGTGCCCGGCGGGCTCGGCGACCGTCGCCGCGACGACGAATCCGGGCTCCTTGCTGTGCAACTGCGACAGCGCCTCTTCCGGCCAGCCCCGATGGCTTTGGTCGCGCGACCGCGGTGCGTGCTGTTCCACCTCCCGCTGGCGGAACGCGCGGGGCGCCAATCCGAAACGATCGCGGAAGGCACGGCTGAAATGGGCGGCGTCGTTGAACCCGGAACGATAGGCGATCTCGGTCACCGAGACCCCACTGATGGTCGGATTGGCAAGATCCGCGCGGCTGCGCTGCAGGCGGCGTTCGCGCAGGTAATGGCTGAAGGTGTCGCCGGAAGTCTCGAACAGCTTCTGCAGGTAGCGTTCAGAAATGCCTTCGGCCTGCGCCAGACGAGCCAAGGTCAGGTCCGGCTCGTCGAGCCGTCTCTCGATGGTCTGGTAGACACGTTGCAGCAGGTTTGTCTGCGCGGTGCTCGTGCTTGGGCGGGCCGCCTCACGGGCGAAGCGTTGCACGATGCCGACCGCGAACTCGATCAGTGGCTGCTCAATGACGGCCCAATCACCTTCGGCCACGGAGTCCAGACTTTCGGTCACGCCTGCGAGCAAGCGGGTGAACGCCGACGTCAGTCCCTGCGCTAGCAGGATTTCCGGCTCGCTGAGTTCCACCATGAACCTGCGGCCGCGGAGGGCTCCGCCATCGATCTCGAGCACCGCCGCCCGCACATGGCGCTCGCACACCAAAGTGCCATTCCCATTGCGAGGCAACAGGACGAGATCGTGCGGCTGCACCGCCCGGCAAGCCCCTCCGCATTTCAGCAGGGCTCCGTGATCAAGGGGAACGACGAATATGGGTGGAGCTCCGTGACCTATCAGCGGTGCCAGAGCCTGCGCTTCGGCGACGACGCAGCCCAAAGTGATGCCGTCGCTGAGTTCGCGCACTAGAGCGCTGGCATGCAGCCCCGGCTGGTCCCCAAGCAGCGTCGCACGAAGGCCAAGCGTGTTCAGCGCCTCCTGCCAAGCGCGATGGCGGGCGCCGGCAGAGTAGGACTCGTGAGTGAACTGACGGACGGCCATGCCCGAGGTCAAGCAAGCGCCATGCCATGCCTTCGTCACCGCTGGAGCGCTGCTACCAGCACTTGAAGACGCTCTTGCGGATCGAACCATGGACCCCCCAGTTCGCATCCACCACCTGCGTCACCCCGAAATCCGCCGCCACCGACATTAGCGCGATGGCTTCGTCCTCGCTAAGATTGTGCACCGTGATCAGAAAACGGCGCAGCTTGCGGAAGGCGTCGCGCATTGCGCGATCGAGGCTCGAATGCTGCGCGACCTCCGTCTGGGCGTTGGGGCCGAGTTCGGCGAGATAGTTCGGGAAGGTGAAGCCATAGACCGACCAGAGTTCATCGGTCTCGAGCATAGGATGGGTGATGCCCTCGAGGATCGTGCCGCCCAGATCGTTCTTCTTGTGCAGCACGAATTCGAAGTCGCCGGTCATCGACGCCTCGATGGCGGTGCCGCCAAGCTCGCTGTCGCCTTGGGCGGCGTGGGGATCGCCAACCGAGAAATAGGCGCCGGCGACCGCCACCGGATAGTACATCCGCGCGCCCTTGCCGATGCGCCAGTCGTCGATGTTGCCGCCGGTATAGCTCGGCGGAATCGAGCTGACGAAGTCCGCTTCGGCGGGCGCCAGTCCCATTGTGCCGAAATGCAGGCGGGCCGGGACCCGCACATTTTTCAGGATGTTCTCGCGTTTGGTGACGCGACCGTGGTCCACCGGCACGCCCGGATAGTCGATCGTAGGATGGACGATGCCATCGGGGTCGGTCTGCGGCATCCAGACATAGTTATACAGGGCTTTCGCGGTTGGCTCGCCGGAGGTATCGAGCTCAAAAATGGTCACTACTTCGCGCGGCTTCGGCTCCTCGATCAGGTCATGGTAGTGAAAGCCCCACGAGGCCGCAGCGTTGGAGCCGAAGCAGCGCCCAGCATAGCAGGCGCTGCAGCTTGGGCGCGGCCGCACGTCGAGGACTCGCACCTCCAGCACGTCGCCCGGCTCCGCGCCCTCAATGGCAACTGGGCCGGTGAGAAGATGCACGCCGATACCCTCACCGGAGCCGCGAATGAAGGGGCCTTCCGTCGGCCCGGCGCCGCGCCGCGCCATTGCCTTGTGTTCTCTAGTCCAGCGAAAGACGCTTTCCGCGCCGGAGTCCCCCTGGATCATGCGTTCGTAGTCGTCGAAGGCGTGATGCGTCAGCGTCTCGATGGTCACGCGATCGCCTGAGCGGACTGTGAGGGCCGGTGCGACCGCCTTGCTGAAATAGCCCCAGTGGACCGTCGAGGGACAAACGGGAAGCGTGTGGTGGCGCATTGAGGGGCTCCTAAACACGAGGGAAAGGGGGAGAAGACGTCCGCCTAGGCCGGCAGCCGGGTGTCGTCGGCGGCGCCCATCACCCTCAGAAAGCGAGCGGTGCGCGGATTTCGGGGATTGGTCAGCACCTCGTGCGCGGGGCCTTCCTCGATGATCGCGCCGCCGCTGAGGAACACCACCCGGTCGGCGACCTCGTCCGCGAACCGCAACTGGTGGGTCGAGATGATCATCGTCAGGCCGTCCTCGACGGCGAGGCGGCGGATGACGTCGAGCACCTCGTTAACGAGTTCGGGGTCGAGCGCCGAGGTCGGCTCGTCGAGCAGCAGGACTTTCGGCCGGGGAGCGATGGCCCGGGCGATTGCCACGCGCTGCTGCTGACCGCCGGAGAGATGCCGCGGCAGCGCCTCGGTGCGGTGGCTGAGGCCGACGCGGTCGAGAAGTTCGCGCGCGCGGCGGTCGGCATCCTCGCGGGACCAGCCGAACACCCAGCGCAGCGGTCCGGCGATGTTTTCCCGCGCGCTCAGATGGGCGAACAGGTTGAACTGCTGGAACACCATGCCAACCCCGGCACGGGCCCGCTGGAGGGCAAGTCCGCGCGGCGTCAGCGCGCGCGTCCGACTGTCGGTGCCGAGCGTCTCGCCGCCGACCAGAATCTGGCCGAAGTCCCAGCCCTCCAGCCGGTTGATGCAGCGCAGCAGCGTGCTCTTGCCCGAGCCGCTGGGGCCGAGCAGCGCGACCACCTCGCCCTCTCGCACGCTGAGGTGGAGGCGGTCCAGCACGACGTGATCGCCATAGATTTTGCGCAGGTCATGGACCTCGACCACCGGCGCTCTGTCGGCGAGCGCCGCCTCGCGGGAGAAGGCATCGAGGCGAGGGGAAGGGGAGAGGGATGCGGGCAGGGGCTCGGCCGGAGCGGTGGAGGCGTCGTCTGCGCTCGCCGGCATGGCCGCGATCACCGGGGCGGCGCGGTGCCAGGGCAGCAGGCGCGCAAGGCGCTCGCGCGGCGGCGGCTTGTCGAGGTCCAAGAGATCCTCGACGACGAGCTGGATGCCGCTGATCGCGCCGGTCAGGACGAGATACATCAGGCCCGAGGCGAAGAAGATCGAAAAGAAGTCGAAGGTTGAGGACGCCAGCTGCGTGCTGCGGAGCGTCAGCTCCTGCACCGCGATCACCGAGGCCAGCGACGAGTTCTTCAGGGCGCTGATCGCCTCGTTGCCGAGGGCAGGCACCATGATGCGGACCGCCTGCGGGGCGATCACCCGGCGCATCAGCACTCCGGGCGTCATGCCGAGCGCCTGCCCGGCGATGATCTGTCCGCGATCCACGCCAAGCACGCTGGCGCGCAGGATCTCGGCGATGAAGGGACCCTCATTGAGGGCCAGCGCCAGGCCGCCCGCCGCCAAGGCGCTGAGCTTGAGCCCTATATGCGGCAGCGCGTCGTAGGCGAAGACCAGTTGCAGGATCAGGGGCGTGCCGCGAAAGATCACGGTATAGGCGCGAGCCAGCCCAGCCAGGAGTGGAAACCGGCTGAGCTGCATGCTTGCGAGAATCAGTCCCACCAGGAACCCGCCGCCCAAGCCAAGCCCGGTGACCGCCAGCGTCCACTGAATGCCGGTCAGCAGATACGGCAGGGTTAGGTAGTGCAGGAACAGATCCATGATGGCGACCTGGCCTTATTTGGCGAGGACGAGGCGCGGCGCCTCGAGGGTGCCCGCATCGAGCGACCACTTCTTGAGAAGCTCAGTCTCGATGCCCGCCTTCTGGATGACGACCAGAGCGGCCATGATGGCGTCGCGGAACTCCGTTTTGCCGCGCGGCACGCCGATGCCGACCGAATAGGGCAGCGTCACCGCTACCGCCTTCTCCAGCTTGTCAGGATAGGCCTTCACCGCCTGGTCGACGGTGTTGACGTCGTTGATGTAGGTATCGGCGCGGCCGGCCAGGATCGCCTGGATGCAGTTCGCATTGTTGTCGTAGAGTTGGATTTCGGCCGACTCCTTGCCTGCCGTCTTGCATTCCTCCGCCAGATTCTGAATCAGCGGCACTTCGACATAGCCTGTGTTCTCCGCGGCGGTGGCGCCGCATAGTGATGTGTTGATGCCGGTGATCTTCTTCGGATTTCCCTTGGCCACGAGGACGCCATCGAACACTTTGGAGTAGGTGATGAAGTCGGCCGCCTTGGCGCGCTCCTCGGTGGCATAGATGTCGGAGATGACGATATCGGCCTGGCCGCTCTGCAGCGTAGTGAGCAGCGCCGCGAATGTTACGGGCTTGTAGCTCAGCTTGAAGCCGAGGCAGTCGCCGAGCGCCTCGCCGAGGTCGATATCGAAACCGATATACTTGCTAGGGTCCTTGGGATCGAGGGATTCATAGCCCGGCGTGTGCGGGTTGATGGCGTTGACCAGGGTCTTGCCTTTCAGGTCGGGATATTTGGCCTGCAGATCGGCGCAGGCCCTGGGCGTTGCGGCCTCGGCCGACGCTGCCAGGGACAGAGCGAGGGCGGCCACAAGGCCGAGCGCCAGCGCCCGCATCCCGAGACCCAAAGTCTTCGGGGCCGCACCTTTCGGTACCTTCAGGAACATGGTGTGCATCTGAGACTCTCCTTTCGAGCTCACCCGAGGCAGGAGGGTCCCTGCAGCGTGGCGAGGCGAGCTTAGGAGAGGCCCACGCCTCAAACTTGTTTGGAGGCGTACTACTTCTTGCGAACGATCGGCTGCTCGTTTGCCTAAAACGATTGCCCGATGCTCATTTTTTGGCCGGCATCAGGCATCTGCAGGCGTTCGGCGCCGCCTTCCGCCTTTGGCGCTGTGCATCATCCTTGCGAGTTAACTGGATCGGGCGGGGCTGTTCAAGGAACGAGGCGGCCATGCGCCAGCCTGATCTTTTCCGTCCATCCGCCGTGGAACGCCGGCCGTCTAGTCGGGCCAAAGACCCCGTTGAAGCCGAAGCACGTCTAGGCGATCCGACAGCAGTTCAAGGCGGATGACGGAAAAGGAATCCAATCCCCGGAAGTGGCGCCAAGCGCTCTCGGTGGCGCTTCGATACCTTCGGCTCGGGTCGCTCGACTCAGCTCTTTGGCATCGCAAGCTCTGCCACCGTCGAGGTTTTCTGGAGCAGCCGCGAGACGGTCGAGCGGCTAACCGCGAACGAGCGTCCGATTGCTGCTGCGGATTCTCCAGCCTGATACCGCTCGCGTGCTTCTTTGATCTGCAAGGCGGTCAACTTCGGGCCTCTTCCCATGCGTTTTCCTCGGTGTCATGCCGCCCCCACGCTCTGACGTACGGATCCCCGGGCAGCCACTGGACAGTGAGCTAGGCCCCATCCGGATCGTAGCGCATAGGCGTCGGCGGGCGTGATCTTGGCCTTGGCTTTTTTCGAGTCTAGGGGGACGAAATCGCCCTAGGCCGAGCGCGGTTCACGTTGGCAGATGAGTTGCTGACGTCTATCGCGAGGGATCTGGCGCGAGGCTGCGTAACCAGTCGTTTACCATATTGGCGACGGAGCCCAGTTTACGCCGCTCCACGACGCCGGGTGGGTTGTGCTGCCGACCGCCCGAACGCGAATCTGCGATCGCTGCGCGGGCTCCATCCGCGGATGGCTCGTGCGGCGGCGCGCCGCTGGCTCTAACGGCTGAAAACGAAATGATCCGCCGAGGAAACCAATGCTTTCCTACGCTACAGCCAGTTAAATCAGTAGCTTACCTGCCCGCTTCGTTCTGAGGCGAAGGCTCTCCGGAAAAATCCCCACATCGGCCAGAAGTCGCGATGCTGCATTATCTCTGGGAGGTTTGGCTCTGAATATCCTGCTGCCAGCGCATCGGTCGCAGCGGAAGCTGCGCTTCTCACAAAGAAGAGGCGATTATGAATCTCGCAAACCCGACGCCGGTGCGTCGGGATTGACCCGCACGAGCTGCCCCTCCGCAGCCTTGTAGAAGAATTGGCTGGCGACCAGCCAGCCTTTGAGTAGGCGCAGCGGGGCGATGATACAGATGAGCATTACAGGGTAATCATTGCATTGGTGAAGTATGACACACCTTGAGACACCTCCAGCCACACAGCGAGAAAGGTGGGGGGAAGACAGAAGAACATCATCGAGAAGAAGGCTGGTCCGTCAGCGGGATCGGCATAGCTGAAATCTAGGCCGCACACTTCGCATTGGCGGCAAAGCCTCAGAAAGCCGCAGAATATCTTTCCCTTCCCGCACCGCGGGCAGAGCCCCTTATGCCGGTGCTAAATGGGGATAGCTCCGGCCCTGCGCCGGTTTTGGGATCAACCGCTACGGTATTCTCAAGGGCCTTCGTCGGGTCGCTCATCCAGAGAAAACCGCCAAGAGACGGGTGTGTTCCGAAGCAGCTAAGCGCCGTTTTTCCCAGATGACTTTCTTGGGGTCTTTGCTTTGGGCCCTCTCTCGCCGCGCCGATCTTCTTCACTGCCGCAACAAACCGCTGCTCAGAGTCGTCGCACTGAAGTTCGCGGGCGGCCTCCTTAAAACGACTTATCTGCGCCTCCGTCGCTCTTTCGGTTTCTTGGGGGCATTGAAGTCGAACTCCGGCTCTCGTTCGAGTACCTCGCGCTTCTGTTTGCGTTTGGGTGCAAGTCGGACGCCTGGCCGATACCGCGGAAACCGGCGTCCGCACCCTCGGCCGAATCAAGGACATCATGAAGGAAGAAGCCATCGGGGCAGAAATTGATCGACGTGTTCAGGAAAGGCTTAAGCGTGCCACCGACGCCTGATTGCAGGAGCGGGAGGTGCGCGTAAACTCCCACGGTTGCCGTTCCCCTCAACGGTGCTCCTGAATGCCCTCTGTCCCGGCAGCAAGCCGGGGCGGAGGGCGCTTTTGTCGTCTCAGCATGGCTGTATGTCTCGGAACCAAGGGCGCGCCGCGCCTGTTCCGCCTTGGTCTCTACCGTGCCGAACCCCCATGCGGCTCGGCGAAGAACCAAGGAAAGCAGAATGCTCCGATATATCGTTCCCACGGTGCTGCTTAGCGTCTCGCTAGGCCTGCCCGCCGCCGCCATGCCCGCCGCTGGTCCGGCCCCGCAGGCCGAGGGCGCCGAGCTTATCCCCGCCCAACTCGTCATCCGTTCGGACAGAGATCGCCACCACGATCGCCACGACTACCGGCCCGGTCATCGCTACAAGAGCGCTCCCCGCGGCTGGCACCGCTACCACGCCCGCCCGCGCGATTGGCAACGCCGACGCTGCATCATGGTTGGCCCACTCTGGTACTGCCCCTAACAGAGCGATGCGCCCCCAATTGAGCCCCTGTCTGGCCATCGAGCCGGGCAGGGGATCTTTTTGTGCAAGCGCTAGCTTCGTGCAAGCTACCGCTTCTAATGGCGGCTACAAGCACCCGCAGCACATCTGAGCCGCCTTCGGGCGGCTCTTTTTCTATCAGCTTGGGAGCCGGTCGCTGTGACGCACTCCTATGAAGTGGAAGCCACGATCCGCGAGATCGGAAAGAAGTATCTCTTCTGGACTGCCGCCGGTGGCGGGGAACACCCCATTAAACGGGTAATTGCACAGATCATGAACTTCGGCGTTCCCGAGGATCTGGCGCATCTGGAAGCTCTAGTCGGTCCGCACGCCCTAGGCCGCGTGATGAGGTATGCAGAGCCTGGCTGGTTTCGTGTAGAACGATGGCGAGCTTGGCGCGTGAGCCTGCCTGAGGACTCGATCGGCGATCTTGCAGAGGAGCCGCCGCGAAGGACGTGACCGTCAGGCCGGCCAATCCTTGCTTAGGGCGTCCTCGTTGAGGTGGCGCCCACCCCCTCGATCCTGATCCCGACGTTCTTGCTGCCACAAGGCCGACAGCGCAATTTCGGCACCAGATCCTTGTGCAGCGCTTCATGCTCCGGCCCAAGCCTTCTGGCCAAGGCCTCCAGGTCCAGGTCGACGTTGTGGTGGCAGGAATTGCACCCCGCTGCGACGGTGTAGTTGAAATATGCCATGCGCGCGGAGCGTGGCGTTGCGTCTCGATGCTCATGCGAACAGACAGAGAACATTCCCGCTCGCGGAGTCAATTACCAGCAGCGGGAAAGGTCGACCCGGGAGGCCCACTGGAACCCTAGACATGCACGGCGGTTGAACAACGCCCCCCGGTCGAAAACGAGCTCCTCCATGCCCCTTTACCATTTTCGAGGTCCAGTTGGGTCCGATCCAGAGCCGCTGGACCTCAAGGATGATGACGAGGCGTGGTCGGAAGCCATAAATGCTGTGCGGCGGTCTACTCCACGATTGCGACGGCTCTGTTCCGCACGAAACCGACTGGACGTTGCGGGTCGTTGATGAGGGGGACGACGAGGTCCTCAGGATTACGATGTCATCCGGCGGCGTGGCCGAGGGGGCGGGTAGGACTTATGGCCGACGCACTCCTTACTCGACTGGAGCTCTACGGGCCCCTGACGGACGATGAGAAGCACGCCTTGCGAGACGCGGTGCGCACCATCAGGACGTACGAGGCGCGCGAAGTGATCGTGCCACAGGGCAGCACCCCTTCGGACAGCACACTTTTGATCGAGGGCTTTGCCATCCGCCACCTCCATCTGGCGGATGGCAAGCGGCAGATTGCGGCGGTTCATATTCCGGGCGACTTCGCCGATCTCCACGGTTTCTTGCTGAAGAAACTCGATGACGGCGTAGAGGCTCTCTCCCCCTGTACCGTCGCTTTGCTCCCCCACGAGAAGCTGAAGAGGATCACGCGACAATTTCCGCATCTAACGCGGGCCTTGTGGTTCACTACTCTCCTCGACGCTGCCATCATGCGACAGTGGATGAGCAGCATCGGGCGCATGTCTGCCGCCGAGCGGCTCGCGCACTTCATCTGCGAAATGCATGATCGTCTCGGCGCCGTCGATCTGGCGTCCGAGCGCAGCTTCTCCCTTCCGATCCGCCAGGAGGATCTAGGCGATGCGTTCGGCCTCTCCACGGTCCATGTAAACCGATCGCTTCAAGAATTGCGGAAGGCTGGTCTTGTCCAATGGACGGGAAGAACGGTGACCATTGGAGACAGAGAGGCGCTGCAGGAATTGGGTAAGTATAACCCGGACTACCTCCACTTGGGCGTCACGATTGAGCGTGATCCGAGGCAGGTCGACGAGCCGCGATTCACCTAGGTCATTGCGCGCTGCTCATACCGTTCGATACTCCCGCAATGATCGAACGCGACCCCAAAGCCATTGCGAAGCACTGTCGTGAGACGGCGGCGCGGGAGGATTTGCCGCCGAGCCACCGTGAGATGCTCGTCAGCTACGCCCGCTTCTATAATGCCCTTGCCGATCAATCAGCGAAGGAGGGCGGCCATCCCGCCCTCTCGGGCTCGCCGCAAGACGCCGGACCTAGCGCTCAGGCTGTAGCCGGGCGCTCCGCAGGGTGAAGGCGGCGCGTGATCATCGGCCATGGATCGCTCCTCGCTGTTGGCCGGGAAGAACGCATGCCGTGGCGCCGCGGGTTGGTTTCCTGTTCGGGAGCAGCGTTTAGTGCTTCCGGGAGAAGAAGCTCCGGAGCCGTGACAGAAAACCCGGCTCCGATTTGGCGCCGTCGTGGCGCCGGGCTTCGACGCTCTTCGCCGCCGCGTCGCGTTCTTCCGCGATGCGTAGCAGATGGCACCGGATTTCCTCATCTGCGGTCTCATTCGCCAAGTTGCGACAGTGCCGCGCCCGAGCGCGCAAGCGATCGGCTTCCTCCATCGCGAAACCTCTGAAATAGATTAGCTTTTGAGAAAGTGTGGGCGACTTCGATGGTTCCCGCTTAAACACGCGTCATTGAACGGACGCGCTTTCGGTGGAATGATCGGTGTATGACTGACCGCGACCCCGCATTGATCGCAAGGCACTGCCGCAGGGCCTCGACCCGGAGAGACATCAGCTCTCAGGAGCGGCAGATGCTCGCTGGCTATGCGCGCTTCTATGAGGTGCTCGCGGATTGGCATCCGAAACGACCCGAGAATTTAGGGCGGGGCGACCAATCGCCGGTCCGCGATCGGCGGCAGCCTTAAGCGGCCGGCCGCACCAGTTCCTCGCGGATGGATCCCGCCGGCAGGGGCCGCAGCAGCTCTCTTTCGGGCCGGCTGAGATAAATCCAGGCCGACCAGTCCTGCGGCGACAGCACCACGACTTGCCGATTGTGGAAGGGCGCGATGTCGGTGCCCGGCTCGGTCGTCAGCATGGTAAACGCTTGGTTACCGCCGGCCTCGCGCCAGATTCCGGCAATGGCAAGGAATGGCGCGTCTGCCAGGGTGAAGCGGTGCTTGGCCTTTGGCGACTTCGTGCCGGTGAACTCGAAAAACGCCGATGCCAGGATCGGGCAGCGGTTGCTCTTCTCGAATGAGCGGCCTTCCGAGCGGAAGTTGAACACGGGTGAGGCACCCTTGCGCGGCGGCGGGAAGGCAAAGCGCATCGGCCCCAGCTCGACGCCATTGCGGGCCGCGCGCAGCACCGTTCCGGTCTCACTGATGCGGATGCTGGGCGCCTGCGACAGGCGGCCGGGCCCTGCCCAGCTGCCAGCCCAAGCTCGAGCCGCTCCATGGGGCAGACGAAATCGTCCCAGTCGATCTTGCGCTCGTATTCGTTGCACATGGGCCAACAAACTACTTGGCTCGATGCAGCCAGCGGATTCGACGTGTGCGTCCGTCGCCAGCGGCTGTTCATCTTGCGGTGCTTCCACCTCGATGCAGACGACTTCGCCAGCGGACGGAGGCAGATTCTGAATGATGCGCGTTGTTGCGGGCGCGAGGTCTCTGCCTATGCGAAGCTTGGACTTCGCAAGCTACCGGCGCGCACCGTATAGCGGAACGCTGGCTGCTCCCCATGCGAGATCGTGAGACACTCACCCGCCGACGACAGACCCGCCGAAAGGCTGCCTTCGCCGCTTCGCTGTCGTCAGATATTCGGCCTCTGCCCTGGGTAGACTGGCAGCCCTCGGAACATCCTCAAAATGCCGGAGATTGAGTCTGAACGGCGATTGGCGAACGCATCACATCAGCGGGTCGGTCGACGTGGTCAGCGGCTGGAAGGAGGTAGAGGCGACGCTGGCCAATATCACGCCCGCCTCAGGTCTGGCGGAACAGCACCGCAAAAATGGCCAAAGCTGGCTCCGGGAAAGAACTGAATCTCGTTCCTTTCTCCCGAGGAGCCAAGGCTTCCCAAACAGGCGCAAATGCTCGTGGAGCTGATCTTTATTGCCGGGGGGCTTCTCATCATCGGAGCGGCGTGGGTTCCGCTCTTCATACGTGGACTCCCGCTCTCGCTGCCCATGGTGGCGGTCGGCGCGGGCGCGCTGCTCGGCCTGACCGCTTCCGACGGGACGATCCTGCGGGGCATCCCGCCCGAGTCGGTCGAACTGATCTTGCGCCTGGCCCTGCTCAGTGCCCTGATTAGCGCTGGCCTGAAGATCGACCGGGCCTTTAGCTTTGCCAACTGGACCAGCGTCTGGCGGCTGCTCGGGCTAGTGATGCCGATTTCGATCCTGCTGATCGCGGCACTCGCTATGGCGCTGATGGGCCTAGACTGGCGGCAGGCCCTGCTGCTCGCCGCCATTCTCTCGCCGACCGATCCGGTGCTGGCCTCAAGCGTGCAGTCCGGGCCGCCGGGCGTTGGCGAGGAGGGTGAGACGCGGTTTGCCCTAACTGCGGAATCGGGCTTGAACGACGGCCTTGCGGCTCCCTTCGTTACGCTAGCATTCCTGCCGCTGGCCATGGATGTGCCGGCGGATATCGGCCATTGGGCCATGACCGATGGGGTCTGGAACATCGGCGCCGGAGTGGTTGCCGGCATGGCCCTCGGCATCCTGCTGGTGGTGGTGAACCGGCAATTGCCGGGCGACTACCGCCTGTCCGGCAGCAACAGCGGCATGGTGTCTGTCGGGCTGGCGATCCTGACCTATGGTGTCGCCGAGCCGATCGGCGCCAACGGGTTCGTCGCGGCCTTCGTGCTCGCCGTGACGCTGCGCAACAGCGGACGCTCGGTTGAATACAGCCGCCGTCTCAACCACGCGGCCGAGCAGATCGAGCGCGTGATCACGGTGATCGTGCTGACCGGCTTCGGCATGGCAATTATCACCAGCGGATTCGACGCGCTCCGCTGGAGCGATGCCGTCCTCGTCATTCTCATTTTGCTCGTGGTGCGTCCGATCGCGGTCGTTCTTGGATTTCTCGGCTCCCCCTTCAAGCCGCGCACGCGGATCGCGCTTGCTTTCTTCGGCATACGCGGCCTGGGCTCGCTCTACTACATCGTGCACGCAGCCAATTTGGGAGCCGGTCTCGTCGATCGGCATCTCATTGAGGTCGTCAGTCTCGTCGTGTTGTGCTCGATCCTGCTCTACGGCGTGTCCGGCGACTATGCGACTCGTAGGCTGGACCGCCATTCCGGAGGCACTTCGGGAGACCGAAAGGCCAAATATCGTCGGGAGGCTGGAGCGCCCAGCGAGCATGAGACCTGAATGGCCTACGCGGCATCGGGACTTGGAAGAGCGGTTCGGATGCCTCGTGAGTTGACAGATAGAAAGACCGGAAGCCAGATCTGGAAAGCACGGTTCGGTATCTCGGCATCGAAGTGAATGAGGCCTTGGCGATCTCTGAACAGCTAGAGCTCTGACCGGCGATGGGCCGGCTCAGCCCGCCCAAGGGCGCCATGCGGACGTCCGCTTTCCGGCGCTCAGCCCAAATTCCGCTAATGGCGCAAGGCGCATTCGCCGCGTTGGATCTATGAGCTGAAGGGCGATCTCAGGAAGGTAGCCATGCGTCAGCCTGTCCTGCGAATTTTTAGCTCGCTTAGAGGCGATGTCGATCGATCCTTGCCGTCGTCGATGCTCTACAACCTAGAGAACCAGGACCTTCGAGCCCTTCGGCACGCGGCCATAAAGATCGATGACGTCCTGGTTCATCATGCGGATGCAGCCGGAGGAGACCGCCTTGCCGATGGTCGCCGGCTCGGTGGTGCCGTGGATGCGGTAGAGCGTGTCGCGGCCGTTCTTGAAGAGATAGAGCGCGCGGGCGCCGAGCGGGTTTGTCGCGCCGCCTTCCATCCCCTTGGCCCATGGGCCGTAACGGTCCGGCTCGCGGCGGATCATGTCGGGTGTGGGCGTCCAGTGCGGCCATTCCGCCTTGCGGCCGACATACGCCGTGCCGGTGAATTCGAGCCCGGCCTTGCCGACGCCGACGCCATAGCGCAGCGCCTTGCCGTCCTCCATGAGGAGATAGAGGAAGCGCTGGTGCGGATCGACCACCAGCGTGCCGGGCTTCTCAATGGTCGGGTAATCGACGACCTGGCGGACATATTGCGGCTTCAGCACGCTCGGGCTGACACCGGCGACCGGGAATTTCTCGGTGGTGATGGGACCATAGCGCGCCACCACGTCCGGCGGGAGCGTGGGCGCCAGCGCGGCCTGCAGAGGTGGCGTCCGGGTCGAGACGCAGCCGCCGAGCGCCAGCGTCAGCGTGCCGAACAGGAATTCGCGCCGACCGACCGAGCGGCGCTTCTGAACAATCTTCGTCATTGGGAAACGCCCTTCGCACGTGCATCCGCGATCGCCTGTCGAAAGCCGTCGGCGTCGAGCGCGGCGGCGATCTTGAAGGGACCGATGAGGAAGACCGGCGTTCCCGGCAGGTCCAAGGCGTCGGCCTGGGCCAGGTTGCGGCGCAGCAGAGCCGAGATGGCGTCGGCATGGGCGTTGATGTCCGCCTGCAGGCGGGTCATGTCCACGCCCACGTCGCGGATCGCCTTGGTCATCTGGGCGGGCGAGGCGTTCGAACCGGGAATGGCGAAGAGCGCGTCATGCGCCACCTGGTACTTGCCCTGATAGCGCGCTCCGAGTGCCAGCTGCGCGCCATAGACCGAGGCCTCGGTGAGGATCGGCCAGTCCTTGTAGACGACGCGGATATTGCCGTCCTCGCGGACGACCTTGTTCAGCTCCGGCTCGGCCTTGTTGCAAAAGGGACAGTTGTAGTCGAAGAACGCCACGATGGTGACGTCGCCCTTCGGATTGCCGCCCTCGGGCGCGTCCGGATCGTGCAGCACGGCGTTGACATCGAGTTCCTGCGCCCGGAGACCTCCGGGCACTGCAGCGGTCAATACCGCCACGAGCCCGAGGACCAAGGCTTCCCTGCGTCGCATCACTTCTCTCTCCATTGCGTGTTGGTGGGCGGGCCGCCGGCAAGGCGCGGTTCGGCCTGGACAAGATCGAGGGCGCGGCCGAAGGCTTCGGCCGTGACTTCGCCAACCATGCGCGCGGCGTTGATTTCCGAGCCGGTGCGGGGATCGAGGAAAAGCACGGTGGGCGGCCCGACGACCGCGTGCTGCTGCATGAGTGCGGCCGTGTCGCCGTTGGTCTGCGTGACGTCGGCCCGGATCACAGTGAAGGCGTCCAGCCGCCGGCGGATGTTGGGATCGGTGAAGACCTCGCGCTCCATGGTCTTGCAGGCGGTGCACCAGTCGGCGGTGAAGTCGACGAGGACCGGGTGCTGCGTGGTTCGGGCTTCCGCGAGAGCGGCGCGGAGTTCGGCCGGCGAGTGCACCACGGTGCCGGCGGCCTGCTGTTCCGGCACGGCCGAAGCCGGGCGGACAAGGGCGTCGAGCGGGCGCAGCGGATCATTGCTCCCGGCCGCGCCGCCGACCACCAGTACCGCGCCATAGACCAAGGCAGCAATGCCGAGCGCCTTGCCGAGGTGCCGCACCCTGCCGCTTGCGGCGGTGAGGGGATGGAAGGCTCCGATGAAGACGCCGGTTCCGATGGCCAGCAGCGCCCACAGCGCCATGCTGGCGATGTCCGGCAAAACGCGGCTGGCGAGGACCAGCGCAACCCCGAGGAAGACGAAGCCGAAGAGATTGCGGCTCACCTGCAGCCACGGACCCGAGCGCGGCAGGATTCCGGCGCCGAATATGCCGACCGCCAGCAGCGGCAGCCCCATGCCCAATCCCAGCGCAAACAGCGCCAGCGCACCGCGTGCGGCATCCCCGGTCTGGGCGACATACAGCAAAGCGGCGGCAAGCGGCGGCGTCACGCAGGGGCCGACGATGAGCGCCGAGGTGAAGCCAAGGGCGCCCGCGCCGAGAAGCGGTCCGAACCGGCTGTCTGGACGGCCCAACAGCCGCGCCGCGAGGCTTGAAGGAAGCGATAGCTCGAAGACACCGGAACTGGCGAGCGCCAGGCCGACCATGACGAGCGCCATGAGGCCGAGGGCGACTGGCGTCTGCAGGGCGACCTGCAGGTTCTGCCCCGACCACGCCGCAGCCACGCCGAGCACCGCATAGGCGGAGGCCATGGCCAGCACATAGGCCAGAGAGAGCGATAGCCCGCGCCAGACCGACAGCCTTTCGCCGGATCGCGACAGTATGCCCATCAGGATCGGCACCATCGGCAGCACGCAGGGCGTGAAGGCGAGGAGCAGCCCAAAGCCGAGAAAGGTGGTGAAGAGGAGCGCGCGGCTTCCCGCTAGCACGGATGCGAGCGAACCGGACTTCTCTGCCGTCTCCGACAGGATTTCCGGCTTGGTCTCGATCGCGGGAATGGCGTTCAGCCCGCCGGGCTGCACCGCACTGACCGTGAGCGAGGACAAATCCACGTCGCGCGTCGCCGGCGGATAGCAGATGCCACGCTCGGCGCAGCCCTGATAGGTGACGCGGAGTTTTGCGGCGCCGTTGAGCGCGGAGGAGGGGATGGCGGCCGCGACCGAGTGGTGGAAGACGGCGACCCGTCCGAAATTCGGGTCGTCCTTGGTCTCGCCTTCAGGCAGCGTCAGGGCGAGGGGGCTGCCGTCGGCATTGGTGGCCATGATCTTGTCGCGGTAGAGGTAATTGCCTGGCGCAATGTTCCAGGCGAGGCGCAGCGTGCCGTCGTCGTCGCGGCTCGCCTGGAGCGCGAAAGCAGCCGCGCTACCGATGGCCGATGATGCGGCAGGAAAGGCCAGCAGGGCGGCCATGAGCAGGAAGAACGGACGGACGATCTGGGAAATCATGGTCGGCGGCGCTCGGTTGGTCGCCGCGAACCTCACGCCCCAGCTTAAGCCAGCCTTAAGCGGGTCTTGTCAGGGCGTGGTGCGGAGGTGACCTGAGGTGCGCATTCTCGTGGTGGAAGACGATCCGCTGATCGCGGACGGCATCCGCGCCGGCCTGCAGATGGCGGGCGCCAGCATTGATGCTGTCGAGACCTGCCAGGACGCGCTGGCCGCGCTGGCGGCGGACGAGTTCGCAGCGGTCGTCCTCGACATCATGCTGCCCGACGGCAGCGGGCTCGACGTGCTGCGCGGCATGCGCGCCCGGGCAGACCGCACGCCCGTCCTGCTGCTGACCGCGCGTGACGATGTCGGCGACCGCGTCGCCGGGCTCGACGCCGGTGCTGATGATTATCTTGGAAAACCCTTCGACCTCGATGAGCTAGGTGCGCGGCTGCGGGCGATCATCCGCCGGCAGTCCGGGCGGGCCTCGTCCTCGCTGAGCCACGGCGCCATCAGCCTCGACATGGCGCAATCCTCGGTGCGGGTCGATGGCGAACCGGTACAGCTCTCGCGGCGCGAATTCGCGATCCTCTCGGCGCTCATGGAGCACCCCGGCGCGGTGCGCTCGCGCAGCGATCTGGAAAGCCGCCTCTATGGCTGGGCGGACGAGGTCGAGAGCAATGCCGTGGAGGTTCACATCCACAATCTGCGCGCCAAGATCGGCCGCCGCGCCATCGAGACCCTGCGCGGCATCGGCTACCGCATGAGGCTGGAATGACCGGCTCGCTCCGCGTCCGTCTCTTCGTTGTTCTCATGGTCGCGACGGGCCTGATCTGGCTCGCCGCCGTGGCGTGGATCACCACCAGCAGCAGGCGCGAGGTGGAGCATGTGCTCGACAGCCGCCTGCAGGAAGCGGCGCGCATGGTCGTCTCGCTGGTGGAAGGCATGCCCAAAGCCGCGAGTGCTCCCGGCGCTGGCGCGCCGGCGTCCGTAATTCCCAACTATGAGCGCCAGCTTTCGTGCCAGATCTGGTCGCTCGACGGCCGCTTGATCGCGCGCTCCAGCGGCGCCCCGCAAAGGCCGCTCACCGACCAGCCCGACGGTTTCTCCGAGCGGCAGGTCGACGGCGAGACCTGGCGCGTCTTCTCCGTGGAGGACAAGGGCAGGGGCGTGCGCGTGCTGGTCGGCGACCGGCTGGGGCTGCGCGAGCAATTGGTGGCGGACCTCATCAAGGGCCTGCTCGGGCCGGCGCTGTTGATCGCGCCGCTGCTGGGGCTGGTGATCTGGATCAGCCTTGGCCGCGGACTGGCGCCGGTGCGCCAGATCGCCCGCGATCTCGCCGGCCGCGACGCCGAGGACATGCGCCCGGTCAACCTGACTTGCACGCCTTCCGAAATCCGCCCGCTGGCGGACGCCATCAACGGGCTGTTCGGAAAAGTCGGGCAGGCCCGCGAGCGTGAGCGCGAGGTCACCGCTTTCGCCGCGCACGAACTGCGCACGCCGCTGGCCGGACTGAAGACACAGGCGCAGGTGGCTTTGGCCGCAGAAGACGAGGCGGTGATGCGCAAGGCGCTGCACCAGATCCTTGTCGGCGTCGACCGAAGCGCCCGCCTCGTGGCGCAGCTCCTGACCATGGCCCGTCTCGATGCCGGCGCTGATGCCCGGAACCTGGGTCCGGTCGCGATCGGCGAACTGGTCGAGGACGTGGCCGACGCCGCGACCGCGCCGGAGGGACTGTCTGTCGAGATCGACCCGGCGCTGATGGAGGTGCGCTGGACTTCCGACGCCGCCTCGCTGGAACTGGCCTTCCGCAACCTCCACGAGAACGCCCTGCAATATGGGCGGTCGAAGGTGCGCTGGTCGTGGGATGCGCAAGCCTCCTGCGTCGTCCTCGAGGATGATGGCCCCGGCATTCCACCCGACGAACTGCCGAAGGTAGGCACCCGCTTCTTCCGCGGCCGCCACAAGAGCGCGGTCGGTAACGGGCTTGGAATTACTATTGCTGTTAAAGCTCTGGAGGGCGCCGGACTTACCTTGGTTCTTTCCAACCGCAGTGGGACATCTGGGCTACGGGTCGAGATTAGCCATATGGGCTGATAAACCGCGAAGACGGTGGCTCTGCCGCCGTTGCCGCACGTCCGCTTTTGGCGCAAAACTGACTGTGCCAGTCACATCAGGGTATACCGTGCCGCGACGTAACATCCGAGCGCGGTAGGGCGTCACACCAGGATCAAAAACCTAGCTATGTTACACCGTCAGCGAAGCTTTAGGCCCTGAGGTTACGGCCCCCGCGGCATTGGTCGTGCTAGCGTCTGTGCTGTTGTTCAAACCTTGAGCTCTAGGTTGGCTCTCGACTCCGACGTCTCCACTCCAACCATTCCGGCCGCGGTGCATTGCATCTCGCCTCGATAGCTTGACAGCCGAAGAGATATTGGGTGGATTATATCAAATATCAGATTTGATATTTTAATTGGGGGGATGCGATGAAGACTCGGTCTCTTTTGGCGGTGATGGCTGCTTTCCTCTGGGCCACATCCGCTCACGCGGAATATCCGGAACGGCCAATTCAGGTGATCGTGGGCTTCAGCGCGGGCGGCGGCATGGATGCGACCATCCGCACGATCGCTCCCACTCTCGAAAAAATACTCGGGCAGCCGGTTGTCGTTATCAACAAACCGGGAGCAGGCGGCGCGCTCGCCTGGACCGAGGTGGCTCGGGCAAAACCCGACGGCTACACGCTCGGAAGCGTGAACTATCCGGCAATCTCCGGCGTGACGGCCAGCGGGGGGCTGCCGTTCGATCCCCTGAAGTCATTTGAATTCCTGGGGAATGTCATGGTCGACCCGGCCGTGACCGTCGTCTCGGCCAAGAGCCCCTATAAGTCGATGGGTGATGTCGTTACCTATCTGAAGGAGCACCCGGGCGGGCTGTCCTATGGCGCCACGGGATCCACCAGCCTGGACGGACTGACCGTCCTCGCCCTGGCGAAGAAGACCGGCGCCAAGTTTCGGATCGTGAACTTCGCAGGCACGCCGGAGCAGGCGACAGCTCTCCTGGGCGGGCATGTCGATGCGGTCGGTCTGGCCGTCAGCGAAGTCCAGCCCTTCATGTCCGACGTTCGCGTCCTGGGGGTTGGCGGCACCGCCAGAAACAGCCTCCTTCCCGATGTGCCGACCTATGCCGAGCAGGGCGTTGCCCTGGCGGTTGATGAATCCAGCCGCGGGTTGATTGCGCCCGCGGGCACGGATCCGGCAATCCTCAAGAAGCTCCGCGACGCCATCGAAACGGCGACAAAGGATCCGGACTATCTTGCTCGGGCCAAGAAGGTCTCCCAGCAGGTGACCTTCCGCTCCGCGGATGAGGTCCGCTCGGCCGTCTCCACGCAGATCGACTTCCTGAAAAGCACTCTCGAGAAGAAGTAGATCGAAAGGCCGCCCAGGGGGTGTCTCCTGGGCGGCGCTTCAGAGCACCTCGCCGACGAATTTGTGCCGGATCAGGTCGAAGTCGATCTCGACGCCGAGCCCCGGCTTCTGCGGAGCCGCGACCATGCCGTCCGGACCGACGGCAATGTCCTCCACCAGCCCGTATTTTTGGGCGGCGTCCGGCAGCAGGACCTCAAAAAATTCCGAGTTCCTGATCGCGCACATCAGATGGACATTCGCGATATTGGTAAGCGAATTGCCGCCATGGTGGATCTCGAAGTTCATGCCGAATGCCTCCGCCAGATGCGCGGCTTTCAGGCAGGCGGTCAAGCCGCCTTTGACGGCCGGGTCTCCACGCAGCATGTCGGTTGCCTGGTTGACGATCCACGGCGCAAATCCCGCGAAACCACCGGATGAGTACTCGGTGGCGACGATGGGAATGTGCAGCTGCTGCTTGACCTTGACGTAGCCGAGCAGGTCCTCCGCCGGCAGCGGGTCCTCGTACCAGTAGAAATCCAGGTCTTGGATGGCGCGGCCGACCCGGATCGTTTCCTCGTAGGTGTACGACCAGGTCGAATCCAGCATCAGCGGATAGGCCTCGCCCACCGCCTCGCGCACGGCCCGGCAGATCGCGATGTCATCCCGCCAGCGGCCGGGCGGATGGATCTTGTAGGCTTTCCAACCCTCCGCCTTGATCCGCAGCGCCTGCTCCACATACTCGTCTACAGAGGCAAGGACTTCGGAACTGGCATAGGCCGGGACGCTGTCGCGGAAGCCACCCATCAGCTTGTAGACCGGCAATCCCGCGACCTTGCCGGCGAGATCCCACAGGGCCACGTCCACGGCGCCGATCGCCCGGTACGTCGTGAGCTTGATGCGCTGCATCATCCGCCGCAGAAGGCGCTCGCGGTCGAGCGGATCCTCGCCGACCACCATCGGCTTAAGCGCGCGCACGAGCGACAGCGCGTCGAGCTCCGCGGAGCGGGAATAGGCCCCGAGGAACGAATGGCCGGTGACACCCTCGTCGGTTTCGATCGTCACGAGACCGAGACACGATCCTGCGGCGCTGCGTGAGGCACTGTGGGCGCCATAGCGGACATCCGCGACCGCATCCCACCGGAAAAGCTCGACGTTGAGATTGGTGATCTTCATCGGTCCTGTCTCTTTTCCGAATGGGCGAAGGCCGTGAGGTTGCGCTCGCAGATGTCCAGCATTCTTGCGGAGACCATTCTGTTTCCGCGGCCCGCCACATGGGGCGAGATGATCAGGTTGGGAGCCGACCAGAGCGGACTTCGGGGATCAGGCGGTTCTGTCGGGAAGACGTCCAGCGCCGCCCCTGCGAGAGCTCCCGTCTCTAGCGCCGCGATCAGGGCGTCCGTAGCGATCACGTCGCCCCGCGAGACGTTGATCAGACGTGCGCCCCGAGGCAGCAGGCACAGGGATTCCTCGTCGATCAGCCCGCACGTTTCCGACGTCAGCGGCACCGCCAGGAAGAGCGTGTCGGCCAGGGGGAGCGCGTCCGCGAGCGGAAGAAAGGGGACGTGCGCGAAACCTTCGGGAGGCGGCTGGTCCGGATGCCGGCGAACGGCCAGGACATCCGCGCCGAGTGCTTCCAGGCGCCTCGTCAGCGCCTTTCCGATGGCGCCGAAGCCAACCACGGCGGCCCGCGAGCCCTCCAGCGAATCCAGGCGTCCGTCGATGTCCGCCTTCAGCCAGCGGCGCCCGGCCTGCGCGTCCATCATCTCCGGAATGCGGCGGATCAGCGCCAGGGCAAGCGTCAGCGCGTGTTCGGCGACCGCGTCGCCATAGGCGTCGGCCGCATTGGTGATGACCAGGTCGGTGCGGTGCCTGAGGCTTGCCAGCTTGTCGGTGCCGGAGCCGAGCACCTGCAGCCAGCGCAGGCTGCGCGAATGCTCCATCGCTTCGACGATCCCCGGTGTGATCTGGGAAGGCTGGCAGAGCAGGGCGTCGGCGTCCGCGATTTCGCAGGCGCATGTTGTAGCGTCCTCGATGACGACTGGCTCCACGCCAAGGATCGCGCGGACCGCCGTGGCGATTTCCGCGGCATGGTGCGGCGAGCGGATGAGAACCTTCACGTTCCGGCCGCTCGGTCAGTTCGCCTGCAATTCCCGCCGGGCAGCTTGCCGGTCTCCCGAGAAGGCCGCTTCCACCACGTGCCTTGCACCCTCGAACTCGACCGGGCGCGGATTGTTGTTGATCAGGCGTGCCGCGGTGAGGGCTTCGCGAGCGACGCGCTCCTTCTCGTCGGCCGCGAGGCCCATGGCGCTGAGGCTTCCGGGGATCCCGACCGACGCGAAAAGGGCGACGACCGCGTCGATGGCGGCGGTGCAGGCGGCTTCCTCGTCTTCCAGTGGCGGAAGTCCCATGGGCGCGGCGAGTTCGGCATAGAGGGGGGAGGAGACTGGCCGGTTGAACTCCATGACATAGGGAAGGAGGGCGGCCACGCCTTCGCCATGGGATGTGTGGGTGAGGGCGCCGAGCGGGTATTGCAGTGCATGAGCGAGCGCCGTGCCCGCTGTCCCGAAGGCCATGCCCGCCGCCAGGGCGCCGAGCATCAGGCCTTCGCGGGCTTCGATGTCGCTGCCATCCTCGCTGGCGCGGCGCAGGTGCCGGAATATCAACTGCACCGCCAGCTTGGCGAAATGGTCGGAGAGGCTGTTCTTCCCCACGAAGACATTGGTTTGCGAGAGTTCGGGCGTGGCCTCTCGGACGGTCGCGGTGAAAGCCTCGATTGCATGGGTGAGCGCGTCGGCGCCGGAGATCGCGGTCAAGGCCGGCGGACATGTGAGCGTGAGTTCCGGGTCGCAGATCGCGACGGTCGGCACCAGGTAGACGCTGGAAACGCCGACCTTCAGCAGCCGGCCCGGGTCGGACAGCACGGCGACGGGCGTCACTTCCGAGCCGGTGCCTGCGGTGGTCGGAATGGCGATCACCGGCGCGATGGGCGAGGGCACTTTGCCTTCACCATAATAATCCCGGATATCGCCTCCGTGCCGGTGGATGAGCGCGGTCGCCTTGGCGAGATCGAGGCAGCTGCCGCCGCCGATGCCGATGATGAGGTCGGGCTGGAATGCGTCGGCTTCCGCGGCGGCCTCGGCAACGGTCGAGAGCGGCACATCGACGAGCGTGCCGTCATAGACGCGCACCTCGACGCCGGTGCGGCCGAGGTCGGCCATCATGTCTTCGAACGCGGGCGTGCGCGCCATCCGCGCGTCGGTGCAGACGAATGCCCTTCCGCCAAGCGAGCTGGCGATCCTGCCGAGTGCTGCGCGTTGGCCACGACCGAAAATGATGTCGCGCGGGCAGCGCAGAAGACCAAAGCTCGTCACGGCTGACTTCCTTCATGTGCGTTTGCGTAGGCGGTGATCCGCCGCCAGACGTCGGGATTGACCGATATGCCGGCGGCCTCGCGTTCCCTCCGTGCCCTCACGGCCCGGTCGCCCGGAACCAGGACGGGCCGGTCAGGGTCGATTGGTGCGGTGCTGCGGATGGCGTCGAGATAGGCGGAGATGCCCTGGGTCGTGACTTGAGAAGGATCGATGAGGATGAAGACATCGCCCTTGTTGCAGACATGGTCGGAATCGAGCGTGCCCTTCACGTCCGTTCCGAGCGCGGCGCCGGCGAGGCCCGCGACAAGAATTTCGATCGCCAGCCCCAGTCCGTAACCCTTGCCGCCGCCGAAGGGCGCGATCGCGCCATGCTTGGCGGCCTCAGCATTCGTGGTCGGGTTGCCGGCAGCATCGAGCGCCCAATGCTCAGGGATGGGAGCGCCCCGCGCGGCGTGCTCATGGATCTTGCCCATGGAGACGATGCCGGATGCCATATCGAGAACGAAGGGTTCGGGCGTTGACGGAATGCCGATGGCGATCGGGTTCGTACCCATCATCGCCGACCGTCCGCCAAGAGGGTGGACGAGCGCCTCGCTCGTCGTCATGGCAATGCCGATAAAGCCCTTTCTGGCGAAGTGGCGGACATACCAGCTCAACATGCCGATGTGGTTGCTGTTGCGGATAGCCCCGAGAATCACGCCGGCCTGCGGTGTCCGGCGGGCCGCTTCGTCGAGGGCCTTCAGCATCACCACGGGGCCGAGGCCCATCTGGCCATCAACCCTGAGAAAAGATGGCGTGCGCCATTCGTGGAGACCGGCAGCAGCCGGGTCCAGGACACCATTTCCGATTCGCTCGATCAGCCGCGGAAGACGCTGGACACCATGGGACGGATGTCCCATCAGCTCGGCTTCAACGAGCAATTCCACTTGAATTGAGGCATGTTCCTGGGGAACACCGTGAAGAGCGAGTGCTAAACGGCATATTTCACGTGCTTCATCGGCACTAACGAGCATTCTTTATAGCGTCCCAAAATCAGATCGTATATGATATCTAGAATGCAACCGCGGACCCAGTCAAGAATCCAGTGAGCGCCCTATGACCGAGCGACTGAAGAAGGCCAGTGCAGCTGGCGGTTCAGCCTTGACCGTGACACGTCCCGCGAGCCTCGCGGACAACGTTTACGAGGTTGTGCTCGGCCAGTTGATGACGCTGCAGATTCAACCGGGGGAGCGGCTGACCGTCGACAACCTCTCCCGCGATCTCGGTGTGTCGCAGACGCCCGTTCGCGAAGCGCTGGGCCGTCTCGAGGCCAATGGCCTGGTGATTAAGACCCATCTGGTCGGTTACCGGGCCGCCCCGCAGTTCACGCGCCATCAGTTCGAGGAATTGTATGATTTCCGGCTGCTGCTCGAGCCGGCCGCCGCGGCGCGGGCAGCCTTGGCCATCGACGACGTCAAGGCCAAGCACACCGAGGAGATCGTGCGGAAAATGGCGGGCGCCCATCCCGGCAACCGCTATCGGGATTTCGCCGTGCTCGATTCCGAATTCCACGATTACCTGGCGACGATCAGCGGCAACATGCTGGTCGCGGAGTCGCTCTCGCGTCTGCACACCCACATCCACATCTTCCGCCTGTATTCCCATACGCGCGTCACGCAGGAAGCGGTGGATGAGCATCGCGCCATCTTCGAAAAGCTGAAGAAAGGCGATGCGGACGGGACGGCCGCCGCGATGCGCTCTCATATCGAAAAGTCACGCGATCGCGTGATGTCCGTTTTCGCCTGACTTTCTTCCCGGCTCCCTAGACAGCACGCAGCCATGTCGCCACGTGGCTATTGACCACGCACGTTCGTATGCATAGCCATATATAAAATCAGATACGATATGGAGAGCTGAAATGTCCGTCGCTCATGCCGCCGCCAACGCCGATCTGGCGCTCTCCAGTTTGCCGAGCCAGCTCTACATCGGCGGGCGATGGCACGACGGAAGTGAGAACGGCACGTTTCCCGTGATGAACCCGGCCACGGGCGAAGTTCTCGCCAATGTCGCTGATGCCACGTTGAGCGATGCGCGCGCCGCGCTGGATGCTGCGCAGTCCGCCTTCGCTCCCTGGGCAGCGCGCACCGCCCGCGACCGGGCGGAAATCCTGCGCAGGGTCTACGAGCTGATCATGGCCGAGCTTGAGCCGCTCGCCCGTCTCGTCACCATGGAGAACGGCAAGGCGCTGCCGGATTCCCGCTCGGAAATCGCTTATGCGGCCGAGTTCTTCCGCTGGTATGCGGAAGAAGCGGTGCGCAACATTGGCGAGGTGACGCGTGGACCGAGTTCGGGCGCGCGTATCCTCGTCCAGTACAAGCCGGCCGGGATCGCCGTTCTCGTCACGCCGTGGAATTATCCGGCGGCGATGGGCACGCGCAAGATCGCGCCGGCGCTGGCGGCAGGGTGTCCGGTCATCATCAAGCCGGCATCGGAAACGCCTCTGACCATGCTGGCCCTGATGCCGATCCTCGAGAGAGCCGGGGTCCCGGCTGGGCTGGTCAACGTGCTGCCGTCGCGCCGGTCCGGCCCTCTGGTCGAGGCGCTGCTGGCGGATTCGCGGGCTCGCGTTGTCTCGTTCACGGGGTCGACCGAGGTCGGCCGGACGCTTCTGGCCGTCGCGGCACGCACTATTGCCAATCCGGCGATGGAGCTAGGCGGCAACGCGCCGTTCGTGGTGCTCGAAGATGCCGACATCGACGCCGCTGTCGAGGGCGCATTGATCGCGAAGATGCGCAATCTGGGCGAGGCCTGCACGGCTGCCAATCGCTTCTATGTGCATGACGCGATCCATGATGCTTTCGCAGAAAAGCTCACCCAGGGCATGCAAGCGCTGAAGGTCGGCTACGGGCTCGAAGAAGGCGTGCAGGTCGGCTCGCTGGTCAACGAGGCCACGCGGCGCAAGGTCCATGAACTGGTGCAGGACGCACAGGCACGGGGAGCCGGGACGAAACTCGGCGGGACATTGCCCGAGGGACGCGGCTTCTTCTATCCGCCGACAGTGCTTGTCGATGTCCCCGACGATGCCCGCTGTTTCCACGAGGAGATATTCGGTCCGGTCGCCGCATTGTCGCGCTTTTCCGATGAAGCCGAGCTCATCGAGCGCTGCAACAACACCGAATATGGCCTCGTGGCCTATGTCTACACGCGGGACCTGGCGCGCGGATTGGCGCTCTCGGAGCGGCTCGATTTCGGCATGGTCGGCCTGAACCGCGGTCTGGTGTCCGATCCCGCAGCCCCCTTTGGCGGGACCAAGCAATCGGGACTCGGCCGCGAGGGTGCGCACGAGGGAATGCTCGAATTCCTGGAGTCGCAGTACATTTCGGTGAACTGGTGATCGTCGGCGCTCGGGGAGAATTCTCATGATGATTGAGTGCCGGTACGACCACATCCACCTCATGGTCGGTGATCCTGAAGGCGCCGCTGCCTGGTTCTGCGACCACCTCGGCGGGCAGATCGTCGGGCGCGTGGCATCGCTCGACAGGCCCAGGATCGACGTGGATCTGGGAGGCGTCCGCCTGTTCCTCTCTCCTTATCCGGGAGAAGGCGCCAGTTCCTCAGAACGGAAGCGGGGAATAGACCACATCGCCTTCGCGGTCGCCGATGTGGATCGCGCCGCCGAGGTCCTGAGCGGCCGGGGCGTCGTCATCCTCGAACCGCCATCCTCGTCCCGGCCGGGCACGCGCACCGTTTTCCTGCAGGGACCCGACAATATCCGAATCGAGCTGCTGAAGCGCGGCTGACCACGGTCGGCGGACGCTTCGATGCGCTTGACATCACCGGAATGCGGAGATCAAATATCCTATATTCGATCGGATGCATGCAACGACATCCAGCGAACCCGGCTCCAGCCAATGGGAGGGACTTATGAGATCCACATTGAGGATGGCGCTGGCCGCCATAGCGAGTCTGGCCGTATCCACCGCGGCATTTGCGGCCGATTATCCCAGCCGCCCCATTCAGGTGATTGTCGGCTTCAGCGCCGGCGGGGCGATGGATGCAACGATCCGCACGATTGCGCCGACGCTTGAGAAGATCCTTGGCCAGCCCGTGGTCGTGATCAACAAGCCGGGCGCCGGAGGCGCGGTCGCCTGGACCGAGGTCGCGCGCGCCAAGCCGGACGGCTACACGCTCGGAAGCGTGAATTATCCGGCGATTTCGGGCGTCACGGCCAGCGGGGGGCTACCGTTCGATCCCCTGAAGACCTTCACCTTTCTCGGGAACGTGCTCGTCGATCCGGGCATCGTAGTCGTGCCGACGAAGAGCCCCTACAAAACCATGGGCGATGTCGTCGCTTATCTGAGGAAGCATCCCGGCGGGCTTTCCTACGGCGCTACGGGGGCGACCAGCCTCGATGGACTGACAGCGCTGGCGCTTGGCGAGAAGGCCGGCGCGAAGTTCCGTATCGTCAACTTTGCCGGCACGCCCGAGGCGGTAACGGCCGCACTCGGCGGACATATCGATGCTCTGGGGCTCGCTGTGTCCGAAGTGCTGCCCTTCCTGCAGGACGGTAGCGTCCGCATCCTCGGTGTCGGCGGCACGGAGCGGAATGCTCTCATCCCGGATGTGCCGACCTTCGCGGAGCAGGGTTTTCCCATTCCGATCAACGCCTCGAGTCGCGGCTTCGTCGCGCCGGCCGGGATGGACCCGGCCATCGTGAAGAAGCTTCAGGATGCGATCGAGCAGGCGACGAAGGATCCGGATTATCTCAAGCGGGCCAAGAAGGTCTCTCAGCACATCACCTACAGTGCGCCGGATGCCGTGTCGGATGAGATCGCAAACCAGATCAACTTCCTCCATGCGTCGTTGCCTAAGTGATCTCTCGGGTGGAGCGCCGCTCTGGCGCTCCACCAAAAGGAGCGGCTCATGAATGGGCGATCCTCCCAGCTTACCGCGACATCCGTCGTCTCGGCTTCCCTGCTGATTTTCGCAATTGCGGAGATCTATGCGGCATCGCGCCTGTCAGTGACGGAAGACTATACGCTCGGACCTGGCGCGCTTCCGATCATCTATTCGGTCGGGCTGTTTATATTCAGCGGGATTTCCCTTTTTGAATCCATCTCGCGAGCTCCGAAATCGAAGCTCGAGGGAGGCAATTATAGATATGGAATTCTTTGTGTGTCGTTTCTCCTTATGTTCATAGCCTCAATCTATGTTATAGGATTTCTATTGGCTACGATACTGTTCTGTGCTTTGTTCTGCTTTTTTATCTCTGAGATGGGTATCGTAAGGAGTTTTATCTTCTCGGTTCTCTGGGGCGGGACGGTGTATGCGGTGTTCTACTACCTCCTGCAGATACCCCTCGAAGCCGGCTTTCTCTTTTCCTGACGCGGAGCTCGCGACATGTTCACACCACTGATCGACGGCTTCGTGAGGATCATGGATCCCTGGCTTCTCATGATGTGCTTCTTCGGCACATTCGCGGGCACGCTTGTGGGCGTCCTGCCGGGGCTCGGACCCAGCGCGGCAATCGCGGTCCTGCTGCCGCTCACCTATGGTGCTGATCCTCTCGTCGCCCTCGTCGCGATGGCCGGCGTGTATTACGGCGCAATGTATGGCGGCACGATCACCTCGGTGCTGCTTAACCTGCCCGGCGAGGGGGCTTCTGTCGTCACGACCTATGACGGTCATCCCCTGGCGAAGCAGGGCAAGGGAGGCGTTGCGCTGGGCCTGGCGGCCATAGGCTCGTTCCTGGCCGGTACCATCGGGCTGGTGCTTCTGACCATCGTGGCGGTTCCGCTGGCCGGCTTTGCCCTCGCGTTTGGTCCCGCACAGTATTTCGCGATCATGGTGCTGGCCTTCGTAATGGTGTCGTCGCTCGCGCGCGGCGACATGGTCAAATCCTTTCTTTCGCTGTTTCTTGGGCTGGTTCTGGCGACGGTCGGTCAGGATGTCGTGTCGGGTCAGGCGCGCCTGACCTGGGGCACGCTGGAGCTTATCGACGGCATCGGCTTCATCCCGGCCGTTGTCGGTCTCTTCGGCCTGTCGGAGATCCTTTACGACATCACCCACCCTGCTGACGAAGTAAAGCTTTCGAGCGTCCGTCTCAGGATCAAGGATATCCTGCCCTCGCTTGCCGATCTCCGGGAATCGTGGGGGGCGATGGTTCGCGGCGGGTTCATCGGTTTTTTCCTGGGCATTCTCCCCGGCGCGGGCGCGACCATCGCGTCCTTCGTATCCTACGGCATCGAAAAGCAGATTTCGAAGACGCCTGAGCGCTTCGGCAAAGGCGCCCTGCAAGGCGTCGCCGGGCCTGAATCGGCTAACAATTCCGCAAGCTCGGGGGCGTTTGTGCCTCTGCTTGCCCTCGGTATTCCGGGATCCGCCACGACCTCGGTGCTGATCGGCGCCTTCATTGTGCTCGGTATCCAGCCAGGGCCACGGCTGTTCACCGATCATGCTGACGTCGCCTGGGGCCTCATCGCCAGCATGTATGTCGGCAACATCATGCTGATCGTGCAGAACATCCTGCTGGTGCCCTTCTTCATCTGGCTCTTTGTGGTGTCCCAGCGGACATTGCCGGTGATCGTAACCTCGCTCTGCGTGATTGGCGTCTACAGCGTCGGTAATTCGATGTGGGACATTTGGCTGATGCTGATCTTCACGGTCCTGGGCTACGGCTTCAAGGCCGCGAAGATTCCGGCGGCGCCGCTCGTAATAGCTCTGGTACTCGGATCTGATACCGAGAATGCCCTGCGCCAAAGTCTGGTCATCTCGATGGGGTCGCCGACGGTCTTCTTCCAAAGCCCGATCTGCCTCGTTCTGTTCGCGATCGCCGGCTTGTCGCTGCTCTATCCCCTCATAAGGCCTCGCATGAAAGCGGTCGTAGAGACCGAATGAAGCCGGCTTGCTCACTCTCGAACCGCGGAGAACCAAAATGAAGATTGTGGACGTGATCGGCTATCCGCTGTCGGTGCGCATCCCCGAGGACCAGCAGAATACTCTCGGCCTTGGCAGGCTGACGAAACGCGATGCCACCATCATCAAGATCGTCACCGACAGCGGTATCATCGGCTGGGGCGAGGCCCATCACGCGCGCAATCCGGGCACCGTCGCGCACCTCGTCAACACGACGATCCGGAGCCTCGTCCTCGGAATGGACGCGTTTGAAACCACGGTGATCTGGAACAAGGTCTACCGCGCCCAAGTCGGCAGCCATGGCATGGGAGCAGGCTCGGTGATCGCCCTGAGCGGGCTCGACATGGCCCTCTGGGACATCAAGGGCAAAGCCGCCGGAATGCCGCTCTACAAGCTGCTCGGCGGATCCCAGAAGCAGATTCCGGCCTATGCCGGCGGGGGCGGCGCGCTGGGTTTCCGTTCGCCCGACGAGACGGTCGACGAGGTGCACAGCTTCGTCGAGGCGGGCTTCCGCGCGGTGAAGCTTCGGCTGGGCCAGTCCAACAAGCAGGATCTGGAGCGAATTGCCGCCGTGCGCAGCCGGTTCGAGGACCTTGCGATCCTGACCGATGCGAACACCGCCTTTACCCTCAACGACACCCGCTACATGATGCCGGCTCTGGAAGAGCTGCGGGTGAGCTGGCTGGAGGAGCCGTTCCCGGCCACCAATTTGAGGGCCTATGAGGTTGCTTCCACCTACAGCAGCACGCCGCTGGCTCTCGGCGAAAACTCCTACACCCGTTTCGAATTCCTGCCGCACGTCGAGTCCGGCAATATCCGCATCTTCCAGCCCGATGTCGGCAAGTGCGGCGGCGTGACGGAGATCATGCGGATTGCCGCAATGGCGTCGACCTGGAACATCGAGGTGCATCCGCATGGCGGCGTCACGGGCCTCGATCTCGCGGCCGGCATCCATATCCTCGCTTCGATCGAGAACGGCGGGTATTTCGAATCCAGCGAAGGCTGCAATCCGCTGCGCGAGGGGCCGTTCAAGAACAAGCCCTACGAGGTCGACGCGGATGGTTGCGTCCGGCCGCTCGAAGGACCGGGCCTCGGCATCGACGTCGATGAGGACTTCATCAAGGCCAATCCGGTCATCGAAGGTCCGGGTTTTGTCTGATCCGAAGGGCTGGGTCCACGTCTCGACATGAAGATCAAGCGCGCAGACATCCTCCACGCGGCGTTCGGCTGGCGGACGATTTCCTTTCTCCGGATCGAGACGACGGACGGTGTCGTCGGCTGGGCCGAGTACACGGACGGCCACGGGTCGAGCAATACGGGCATCAGCGCGGTCGTGGCGGCTCTTGCCGGGAGGATCGTCGGAGACGACCCCCGACAGGTCGAAACAATCATCGCGAAGCTCGAAAGCCTGACCGCGCAGGCGCCCGTCGGGTTGAACCAGCAGGCGATCGCCGCGCTCGTCAACGCGCTCGTCGATATCAAGGCCAAGGTCTTGGGCGTGCCCGTGCGCGAACTCCTGGGCGGGTCGCTGCGCACCCGGATTCCGCTCTACTGGTCGCATTGCGCTGGCTATCGGGCACGATACGCCAGTGAGATCGGCGTCGATCAGCCCCGGACCTACGAGGATCTTGTGCGCATTGCCGCGGAAGTTCGGGAGCGGGGCTTCCGAGCGCTGAAGACCAATGTGCTGACGAGGGAGGGCGACCGCTTCACCGCCTATCGCCCGGGCCGCGGGGCCAGCGGGGGATATCCCGAGCTCAACCCGAACCGGGCCATCGAGCAGGAAGTGGTGCAGCAACTCGCGGCGATGCGGGAAGGAGCCGGCCCCGATGTCGAGATCAACCTGGATCTCAACATGAACTTCAAGCAGGAGGGCTTCCTGCGGATGGCGCGGCGGCTCGAAGGTGCGGGTCTCGGCTGGATCGAGCTGGACAGCCGGGATCCCGGCTTTCTGGCATTGCTACGCAGGACGGCGACCACGCCGATCGCATCGGGCGAGAACCTTTACGGGCGGCGGGGATATCTATCCCTGTTCGAAAAGCAGGGTGTCGATGTCGCCATCGTCGATCTGGTGTGGAACGGCTACATCGAAGGCCTGAAGATCGCGTCGCTGGCGGATAGCTTCGACATCAACGTCGCGCCGCACAATTATTTCGGCCATCTGGGCGACTACATCAGCGCCAATTTCTCTGCTTCGATTCCAAACTTCCGCATCATGGAAATGGACGTCGATGGCGTTCCTTGGAAGCAGGATCTTTACACGCATCCACCTGAGATCGAGGACGGCTGCATGGTCTTGGGCGGTCGGCCCGGATGGGGCACTGACATTGACGAGAAAGAAGTGGGCAAGAGACCACCCAAATAGGCTTCTACCTCGATTTCTGGGAAGTAAGGTGTCTTTGCCGCGCTTGACCTATGCAACGGTTTCTATCGTCCAGATGCGTCCATCTCGGCCCTAGAAACGACCGAGGCGTAGGTGTTGAGGCCGTCTGATGTCGCTGTCCGACGGAGACCTCATGCCCACTTCTGGCCCGAAGCCGAAGCTCCGCGATGGCTCGATCAGCTAGTCGGTGTTTTCCTCAGGATCCGGTAAATCTGCATTCGCGAGCAGCCAAAGGCTGCAGCAATGACGCTGGGACCATGGCCTTGGCCATGCATCGCAAGGACGCCTTCGTGGTCGAGACGTCTTTTACCGCCTCGATAGACGCCTTGTTCCTTAGCTCGGGCAATCCCCTCGCGTTGGCGTTCTTTGATGAAGCGCCGCTCCATCTGAGCCACCATGCCGAGAACCGTAAGCACGACATGGCCCAGTTCCCCGCGTGTTGAGACGTGAGGGTCAAGCACCGTGACGTAGGCGCCTCTCTGTTCGCATTCATGGATCAGGTTGAGAACGTCACGCGTGTCGCGGCCAAGGCGATCGAGCCGGGTGACAACGAGCTCATCGCTTTGTGCTCGACGGTACGCTCATAGAGGGGCCAAAAGTACTGGGTGAAGTTGTCAATAGAGTAATAGGTAAGATCGCCCGTCACGTTCTCGAATCTTGTACTAAGGGTGCCTTTTCTACTGGAGACGAGACCGTGCTCGGGCTCTATCAGTCATTTTATCAGAAGTTGCAGTTCCGCGACCGGTCGCTACCGAGGCCTTGGGTATTCACGACTAACTATGATCTTTTCAATGAACGGGCCATGGATCGACGAGGCATACCTTATTGCAATGGCTTCTCAGGCGTCGTTGAACGCCGCTTCAATCCAGCGATGTTTCGCTACTCACTTGCCGAGCAGCTTGACATAGGCAGCCGCAGGTGGTCCGCCGTGGACGGCTTTATCTATCTCGGGAAGCTCCACGGTTCGGTGAACTGGATCGAAGACGACGAGACTCTCTTTCCAGTGCGGGAACTTGCTGACGTGCCCCCCTCTGTCGATCGCAGGGTACTAATCTATCCCACCCCGGCAAAGCAAAGCGCTAGCTTCGTAAGTCCTTATGCTGACCTTTTCCGTGAATTTCAGACTCGCGTGGTGCAAGACCAGAGCGTTCTGGTGGTTATTGGGTACGGCTTCGGAGATCAGCACATAAACAACATTATTTTTCAGGCGCTAACGATCCCTAATTTTCGCCTCATCATCTTTGCTGGGGCGGACGCCACGGGCTCAGTTGCGGAACTCCGGAAGCTCGGTGACCCCCGCGTTTGGCACATAGGCAGCGAACACTCCTGCGTGCGACCCGCCCATCATTTCAACGCCTTCGTTGAGCGCTTCATGCCTGAACTTCCCGGTACCAAGATCGAAAATGCCGTCGAGAAGGTTCTCAACAGCCTCATCTCGAAGCAGGCAGAGTCGGGGAAGGGGGGAGAAAATGGCCACGGATGACGCCCGTCGGGCGATCGGCAAATTGGTTTCAGTGGCGGCCGACCGTTTTGTCGTCGAACTACATAGAGGCAGCGATAATTTCACCGTGGTGGGATTCGACGACGTCCACTATGTCGCAGCGCTCGGTTCGTTTATCGTCATTCCAAGCCAGACCGAGTACGTCGTGGCAGAGGTCGTTGGACTTTGGGAAAAGGATCCGACCAGCGGCCGTTCGAACGACAACACAACGGTCCTGGATAAGGCGGGATCGTCGAAATTTCTCGAGCTAGTGCCCATCGGCATGCTGCCGCAGGCTGTTGATGGGGCCTTCCGTTTCGGCGTCTCGGTATTTCCCTCCCTCTATGCCGATGCGCTCTACGTACTTGATGAGGAACTCGATCGGATCTTTGAGGTCGCCGATTGGCAGGAGCCGGTTCCGAGTGGGAGTGAAAGCCATACACGCTTCAAGGCGCTGTCGATCGGGACTTCGGTCGTATTCAAGGGCTACGACGTCAAGGCAAAAGTCGACGAATTCTTCGGTGGCCATCTAGCCGTACTTGGGAACACAGGTAGTGGCAAATCGTGCACGGTCGCGAGCGTCTTGCAATCCTTGTTCGAGAAGCGCGACGAACTAGCCGCCCGAGGAGCAACTTTCCTGTTGCTTGACGTGAATGGGGAATACCGCCCTGCGTTCTCCAAGCTGCCGCTGCCGATAAAGCGCACGTATCTCGCTCTGCGACCCGATCCTGCATCAGCGGCTCCGGCGCCGCTTGACCTCAACGAACACACGTCCGTCTTCCGGCTTCCCCACTGGTTCATGTCGGTCGAGGAATGGCAACTCCTGCTCCGCGCAAGCGAGCGGACTCAACAGCCAGTGCTACGAACTGCACTTGGGCTCACTAGCCTATTCGCCGATCCCTCCGACCAATCTGGTGGCCTTCGGCGCCATATCCTGGGGATGTGCCTTAACGAGGTATTTGGCAGCGGGGAATCTCCGGTATCCAAGGCGCATCGCATGGTGGCACTGCTCGATCGGTTTGGAGACCATCAGCTCAACAAAACGTTGCTTACTAAGCACGGGTTTAACTTTCAATTTGGGAACTTTAACGCTGGGCCAGGAACAGAGAATTTCCTTGGCGAACTCAAGACCTTCATTCTTGAGAATGTGTCGATTCCAGCATACAGCGGGAAACCCTTTGACTTCTCAACTCTGGAGCAGTGTTTCGAGATCGCGCTGCTCTATGAGGAGGCGCACGGAAACAAGCAGATCCGCGACTACTGCTCGCAGATGTTGACGCGGTTCAAGTGGGTGAGGGACCGAGAGGAGTTCGCCTTCCTGCGAGTGCCCGCTGGCCACTTACGGGAAGAGGAGGCATCCGTAGACCTGTTTGTTGAGCATCTGCTTGGACTCGTCCGTCAGAAAGCCCAACTCCACAAATGTGCGCAGTTGATTTTGCTCGACATGAATGAAGCCGCAGACGAAGTGATTGAGGTTGTCTCCGCGGTCATCGCACGGCTTCTGTTCGAAAGGTTGCGCAAGGCCGACCCCCGCAACCGTCTTCCCGTCCATATCGTTCTGGAGGAAGCGCATCGCTATGTGGCCGAGCGGCCCTCGCATCATGCGATCGACGCTAGCCTTATATTTGAACGGATTGCCAAAGAAGGGCGTAAGTACGGTGCGTTCTTGGTCGTGGCCTCGCAACGGCCCAGTGAGCTTTCCAAGACAGTTCTGTCGCAGTGCTCGAACTTTGTCGTCCACCGGATTCAAAATCCGGACGATCTCGCACACATCCGCCAGATGACGCCATTCATCTCCGACAGCGTAATAAAACGCTTGCCGTCGTTGCCCAAGCAGCACGCTCTTATATTCGGGAACGCGGTGAATCTACCGACCACATTCAAAGTGCGGAACGTTTTCCCCCGACCGAAGAGCGACGATGCGCAAATCCGGGAACTGTGGTTCAGGGTTGCGGGAGAGCCGACGGAGCTGCAACCAAATGACGGCTGAACGCCGCCGTCCGTCGCGAGGCTGCTACCGCAGCGGAGGCGTATCAAGAGCGTGAAAAACTTCCCGGCGGGAAAACCACGTCCGCGCGCGGCCACAAGCATCAGCACGTCGAGGCTGGTTCCAGGTGCAGCCGCGGAAGGAGGGAGGTTCCAGTGAGGCAGGCTACCGGGCGCAGCAGCGCCTATAGCTCTTCAGCAGAGGCTTGCCGCAGTCAGGGGATCAGCGACTTTGCACGAGGACTAGCTGGGCATTGAAGGCTGTCGCTGCTTCATCCGCAAGCTCTCGCAGGAGGCGCTGCTCTTCCTGCAGTTCACGGGCTCGCCTTGTCTCCACCCGAGGCGGCTCGGACTTCTCGCCTAGCTCGTAAACGTGATCCTGGGCACCTGTTCGATAGGCCAATTTTTTTATGGCTCTGCTTTTAGCCGATCGCAGATTTTCAATCATGTAAGGCAACTGCTCGCTGAGGGGCGCCTTAGCTTTTGCTAGTCTGTCGGCCAGCCGCTTAACAAGGTCTGGCCCACTGAGCGCATCAACCGGCCTTGGATCTGAGCATAAGAATGCTTTCCGTTCATCGAAGGCTACATGGTGGGATTCGTCGTCCAAGACTCCGATTTCGCTGGGAGCTATGAAGATGGACCGTCCGGAGACATTATTTTGGCTCCATGCATCGTTGATCTCGGACAAAAGGTGAAATTTTGGAGCCACATAGAAGACGTTATTGGGGCCATTATCCAGTGCAAGTAGCATCTCGTGCTGATTAGATTTCTTCCTTTCAGTGACCTTAAAGCGATAGTAGGGGCGTGAAAGGTCGAGGCCGTAATCCCTGATTTCGATTGCGCTGGACCGGACCAAACAATCCGATCTCTTAAATTGCAAAAAGAGGGGGACTGCGGGAAAATCAAGCTTCACGTCATATCCTCCTCCCGCTTGTCCCTCCTCAATGAGACTGGGAAAGATTGGGGCTGCTGCAAGCGGCGCCCAACCAACTATTTCGTTGGTTAGAGCGAAGCCATATGAGAACTCGGAGATCTCAGGCGTCATATGATGGCTATGTTCCTATCGGGATGTGTGCCGTCCTTCCCGTGCGACTCCATAAGTTCAGATGTCGCTCGAAGAACTCTATGGACGTCAGCACTACAGGCGACTGAAAACTGTAGCATCACGCATTTCGCAACGCCCTCGACTAGTCCGCTAATGGTCGAGGGCGGGTACATAGATGCGCTTCAGAGGCAGCAGTGACTGGTAACGTGGATCAAATTTCTCGTAATGCTGGAAGATAAGATCTACCAGCTGCTCGCCATCCAAGAGGCGAAGATTCGATTTCGCCCGGTCGTATTCACGGCATTCTCGTGTGTAGGAACCTAGGCAGACGAAGAGAGCGTGTTCTCCTTGCTCAGTGTGCCCGATGGGTTGTGCCACCTCAGGGCGACCAATGGACGTAGTCACCTGTTTGCAATGAACTTTTATTATCGGAGGTTCGAAGCCGAGTTCATCTTTATGAGCGATAATGTCGACGCCGCCGTCTCCCGACTTCTGGGTCACCCTCGCATGATAGCCTATGCACCTCAGGAGATGAGCAATGAATTGCTCGAACTGATAGGGATCGAGTCCACTTTTGAGCTGCCGAATAACGAAGTCGGAGGTGGTCTCTTCTGCCCGAACCGAGACTGTCTGCGTTACTGCCTCGTCGTCGCTGTCCGGTTCGGTCAATAGCTCTATAGGAGGGTGATCACCCAAAGCCGATCTGAATTCAGCCTGATGGTTCCGGATTTGGAACAGAGTGATGAAAGACCCGATCTCGTAAAGCGCTGCTTGCGTGAAATGATCTCGCGGCAGATGTCTGAGCCACCGGACGGAGCGGCAATTGGGGTAGTGTGCATCCCAGGTCGGGTCGTATCTGTAGGGGCCTTCGAACCGACCTAGATTGACCATCCGGTCAGCTTTGGAGGGATAAACAAGCAGATCCCCATCGCGAACTTCATGAACGAAACGGTAAAGGATGCCTCCTGAACCGGGATGCTCCCATGTGTGGCTTCGGGGAACGTTTCGGCAACGACTCTCTTGAAGGTTGCTCGATCGGCCGGAACTTGCGACAGGTCGCCTGCTTGCGCCCACCCAATCCCGACCGCACCGGATTCGAGCGGCTTTGAGCCCACGCTCGCGTCCATATGCAGGCCCCAAAGCCGAAAGTCGGACATAATGCTCCCCTCGCTTTTGCGCCCGCCCGATACTGAGCGAGGTGCGGCTGATCCCTTGACTATCCGCTATGGTGCAGGAAGGAACAGCAAAAGCTACCGAAAATGTGGGGCTGAAGGTGGGGTGAATTTGGCGCCATGAAATTTTAAGATGAATAATCAAATGCTTAGAATGGTTCTTGGCGGAGAGAGAGGGATTCGAACCCTCGATACGGTTGCCCGTATACACGCGTTCCAGGCGTGCGCCTTCAACCACTCGGCCACCTCTCCGTGCCGCTTTCGCGACGCGGCTGCCTCATAGCG
>Ga0164243_10000465_pt1 | contig 76228 bp, 70 predicted proteins | sample OricompcompostOP_FD_108781 | JGI IMG/M metagenome (GOLD analysis project Ga0164243, IMG submission 108781) | Organic Plus compost microbial communities from Emeryville, California, USA - Original compost - Organic plus compost (OP) | ecosystem: Engineered > Solid waste > Mixed feedstock >... | reverse complement strand
TGGTGCGCGGGCGTGGTCCTCGCGAAGTCCGAGTCCGCGGCGACGGTCGCCGCCGTCGGATCGCGGCTGCGGGAGCGGCTGCCCGGTGCCCGGATCTGGCTGCTCATCGAGAGCGCCCTCGGGGTCGAGCTCCTCCCGGTGCTCATCGGAGCCTGCGAGCTGGTCGACGGCGTGATGCTGGGCGGCGGCGACCTGCGGGCGGACCTGCGCGCCCGGGCGACCGGGGACGACGCGGAGCTCGCCTACGCGCGCTCCCGGCTCGTCGTCGCGGCGGCCGCGGCTCGCATCGCCCATGTCGTGGACACGCCGGAGCCGGCCATCCAGGACGCCGAGCGCCTGCGCCGGGTGTCGGGGCTGGTGCGAGGCCTCGGGTTCACCGGGAAGGCATGCATCCATCCCTCGCAGCTGTCCGTCGTCCGGGAGGCCTTCGCACCCACGGCCGAGGAGACGGCGTGGGCCCAAGGGGTGCTCGGCACGGGCGACGGAGCGCAACGCGTCGGCGGCGAGATGGTCGACGAGGCGACGAAGCGGCTCGCCCGCTCGATCCTCGCCGAAGCCGGCTGAAGGGCGCGACGGAGCATGCGGATCATCGGCGCCGTGCTCGAGGAGGCTGGACGCGGGCTCCCCTACAGACACAGCCGGCCGCTGACCGTGGGCGAGCTCGAGCTCGCGCCTCCCGGTCCGGATGAGCTGCTCGTTCGGATCGAGGCAGCCGGAGTGTGCCATTCCGATCTGTCCGTCGTGGATGGCACCCGTCCGCGCGCGCTGCCGATGCTGCTCGGGCATGAGGCGTGCGGCAGGGTGCTGGAGGCGGGGGAGAATGCGGACCCATCCCTGCTGGGACGGCGGGTGGTGCTCGCCTTCCTTCCTCGATGCGGGCGCTGTCGGGCGTGCAAGACCGACGGAAGGCTCCCCTGCGAGCCGGGAAGCAGCGCGAACGCGGCGGGGACGCTGCTGTCCGGGGCGGTTCGGCTGAGCCGACGGGGCGAGCCGATTCACCACCACCTGGGGATCTCCGCCTTCGCAAGCCATGCTGTCGTCGACCGTCGCTCGGCGGTGGCGGTGGGAGAGGACGTTCCTGCGGAGGTCGCCGCGCTGCTCGGCTGCGCCGTGCTCACCGGGGGAGGCGCCGTCGTCAACGCCGGTCGTCCGGTCGCGGGTGAGGCGGTCGTGGTCGTCGGTCTTGGCGGAATCGGGATGGCGGCGGTGCTCGCCGCGCGGGCGCTCGGCCTCGGTCCCGTGTACGGTGTCGACCCGCTCGCCACCAAGCGCGAGAAGGCAGGCGAGCTCGGCGCTGACGGGGCGTGGACGCCGCAGGAGGCGGTCTCGCGGGGTCTGAAGGGGGAGGTGGTGGTCGAGGCGAGCGGGAATGCGGCCGGGTTCGAGAGCGCTGTCGCGCTCACGGCGCCGGGCGGCCGGACGGTGGCCGTGGGGCTGCCGGCGCCGACGGCCCGCTCCGCTCTGTCACCGCTGGGCATCGTCGCGGAAGCACGAGAGATCGTGGGGAGCTACCTGGGCTCCGCGGTGCCCGAGCGCGATGTGCCGCGCTTCGAGGAGCTGTGGAGGCTGGGGGTCCTTCCCGTGGAGCGTCTCATCAGCTCCGTCGTCGGCCTGGACGAGATCAACGACGCCATGGACGCGCTGGCTCAGGGCCGTGAGCTGCGCCAGATCATCACCTTCGACGGGGTGCGCTAAGCTTGTGAGCCGTGTCCGGTCAGCCCGACCGGTCCGCCGCCTTAGCTCAGTCGGCAGAGCGATTCACTCGTAATGAATAGGTCGTGGGTTCGATTCCCACAGGCGGCTCCGAGTCCCTGCCTCCGCGAGCTCAGCCGCGTGGCGTCCGCAGCCAGTCCAGGAGCACTCGGGCGTGGTTCACCTGGGGGTCGTGCGCGGCGTAGAGCAGTGTCACCCTGTCCGCGGCAGGTGCGCGCGCCTTGCCGCTCCCGGTCCCGCTCGGCGGCTGCTCGCCTCGTGCCTCGATGGTCGCGCGCAGCTGCTCGGCGGCGGGGTTCCCCTCGAGCTCCCGCCGGTAGCGGTTCGCGAACTCCTCCATCCGCGCGGGATCGTGCTGCCACCACCGGCGCAGCTCCGGGGACGGCGCCACGTCCTTCGCCCACAGGTCGAGGGCGGCGCGCTGCCGGGACAGGCCGCGCGGCCAGAGCCGGTCGACGAGGACGCGCAGCCCGTCGGAGGGCTCGGCGGGATCGTAGACGCGCTTGATGCGCAGCTCGGGAGCGCCCTCGCCTCTGCCGGCCATCCGCCCTCCTGTCCGGTCCGCCCCGCGGCGACCCCGCGGCGATCCGCGGCCGACGCTTCGCCCGCGGCCGACGCGCGACCCCTGGCGACCGCGGCCTCGCCCGCCTCTTCCAGGACGCTACCGCGCGGCGGCTCTCCTGCCCAGGGGGCAGCGCGAGTAGTCTCGGAGAACGGCGGTGGCGAGCTTGAGGAGCCGGAATTGGTGGTGGGGCCCGAGGAGACGCCGGACCCCGAGGAGTCCATGGGGGTGCTCGAGCGGCAGACCTGGCTCGCCTTCCTCGCGGTCACGCAGGGGCTCGTGCCGCGCCTGGACGAGCATCACAAGCGCCGCTTCGGCGTCAGCCATCTGGAGTACATGACGCTGATCATGCTGGCCGAGTCGGAGGACCGATCCAGCGAGCTCTCCGCCCTCGCCCGCAGGGTCAACTCCTCGCTGTCCCGCATGTCCCACGCGATCCGGCGGATGGAGCGCGACGGACTGGTGGAGCTGTCACGGTCGAGGAAGGACCGCAGGGCGACCGTCGCCGCGCTCTCGGCGAAAGGCGCAGAGCTGCTGCGCCGCGCCGCGCCGGAGAACTGGCGCGAGGCGCGACGGCTCCTGTTCGAGCCGCTGACGGAGCAGCAGCGCGAGCAGCTGCGCGAGATCAGCCTCGCGCTGCTCGCGCACTGGCGGCCGGAGGACCCGCGCCCGTGGCTGCGCTGAAGCGGATTGGTTGAAATTTCATGTTTCTGCGATAGTCTGCGGCGGGGAGGGGAAGCATGACCGAGAGTCTCTACAACGCGCAGACCGTGCCTGCCGGCGGTGAGGGGGATCCCTCGCCCGACGAGCTCGTCGCCCGTGCCATCGCCCTGCGTCCGCTGCTGCGCGAGAAGCAGGACGAGCACGCCGAGCTGGGCAGCTACTCGGAGGAGGTGCACAAGGCCTTCACGGAGGCGCGTCTCTACGACATCCTGCGGCCGCGGCGCTACGGCGGCCTGGAGTACCCCGTCTCCGTCTTCTTCCGGGTGGCGATCGAGATCTCCCGTGGCGATCCCGGCGTGGGCTGGTCCTTCACGCTCGGCTCGGGGCACACCTACCAGCTGTCCTCCTACTTCCCCGAGCGGGCGCAGGAGGAGGCGTACGCCGCGCGGCCCTTCGTCGCGCCCTCTCGTGCTCTTCCCATGGGCAAGGCGGTCAGGGTCGAGGGCGGCTACCGCCTCAGCGGCACCTGGGACTACAACTCCGGATGCACCTGGTCGACCCACGCCATGCCGGTCGCCCCCGTGGTCGACGAGGACGGCCGAGCGGTCAACCATATGTTCCTCGTCGATCGTGCCGACTTCGAGATCCTCCCGGACTGGGGCGGCGACGCGACGGTGGGTCTGCAGGCCTCCAGCTCGAACTCGATCGTCATCGACGACGTGTTCATCCCCGAGCACCGCGCCGTCGTCTACGACTTCAAGGCCCATGAGTGGGGCGACACGGGCACCGTCGGCTACCAGCTGCACAAGAGCCCCCTCTATCTGGGGCGAAGCCTGTTCTTCTTCTACGCGGAGCTCGTCTCCACCCAGCTCGGAGCGGCCTGGGCTGCGCTGGACGAATGGGAGCAGCTGCTGGAGCGCCCGACCAGCTTCCCGCCGCGCATCCCGCGCACCGAGTCCGGGGAGTACCAGCTGTGGTACGGGCGCCTGCTCTCACTCGTCGAGACGGCCACGACGGTGCTCATCGGCGCGGCGACCCTGCAGACCGAGCTCAATGAGCGCTGGATCCAGGGCGGCCCGGAATACACCGTCCGGATGGACGCCCGCGTGCGCGGCATCGTCCTCAAGGCTGCGGAGCTCGCCGACGAGGCCGTGATGCTCGCCATGCAGACGGCCGGCTCGTCCGCGGCGAAGCGCAACTCGCGACTGGCGAAGTACGCGAGAGACGTGCTGATGTACCGCACCCACATCGGCGCCCAGTTCGACGCCCTCTACGCCGCCGGCGCGCGTACCGTCCTGACCGGCCAGCCGCCGACGACCTGAGCGCGGACCGCCGCCGGACCGCCGCCCCAGCGCATTCGAGGCCGATTCCCATATCGGTCTGCCCGGCGGAGTGCCAGAATACCGGCCATGCTGTCTTTCGCTCTGGGCTCCAGGCGCGAGAGCGCGGGGGCCGAGGCGGACGCCGCATCCGTGGGGATGGATCCTGACGCGCTCGAGCGCGCCGTCGACCTCGTGCGCGCCCGCTCCGCGCGCTCCCAGCTCCACGTCATCCGCCGCGGCGAGGTCGTCCTCGACCGCTCCTTCGGCTGCGACGCCGATGCCCTCTTCTGGACCTTCTCCGCGTGCAAGCCGTACCCGGCGCTGCTCGTGCACCTGCTGGCCGAGCGCGGCCAGCTCGGGCTGGACGAGCCGATCGCCGCGCACTGGCCGCGTTTCGGGCGCAACGGCAAGGAACGCGTCACCGTCCGGCATGTGCTGCAGCACCGTTCCGGTATCCTCACTCCCGGGGGCACCCTCGGCGACGCGCTCACGATGACGAGCTGGGGCCTGTTCGCCGCGAGGATCGAGGCGGCCCGGCTGCGCTGGGAGCCCGGCGAGGTCCCCGCCTACGAGCCGATCTCCTACGGGTTCATCCTCGGGGAGCTGCTGGAGCGCGTCACCGGCCGCCCGTTCGTGGAGCTCGTGCGCAGCGAGATCATCGAGCCGCTCGGCTTGCGCGACAGCCACTTCGGGCTGCCGGAGGAGCTCTGGGACCGGCATGTGGACGTGCGCGGCGAAGGCCTGGCGGCCGGCATCGCGGGTCGCGCCGTGAACCGCCGTCACGTGCGCGCCGCCGTGATCCCCGCGGCGGGCCTGTCCACGACCGCACGCGACCTGGCGGCGCTGTACCGGGTGCTCCTGACCGACGGCCAGGCGGAGCAGGGCCGCATCCTCTCGGCGCACACCCTCCAGGCCGCGCTCGTCCCCTCCAGCGACGGCGAGCTGGATCGCGGGACGCGGTCGCACATCCGCTGGTCGCAGGGCTTCCAGCTGGGCGGGCCGCGCGGGCACGAGGGGGCGTACACGCCGATGGGCGAGCGCAGCAGCCCGCGGGCCTTCGGCCACAACGGCAGCAACTGCTGCATGGCGTGGGCGGACCCGGAGCGGGAGCTGGTCTTCGCCTACACCAGCGACCGCCTGCAGGACGGGGAGCGGGCCAAGCGTCACCTCGCCGACCTCGCAGACGCCGTGATCGGCGCCTGCGAGGAGGCCGCGTGACCGCCCGCTAGGGCTGCATCTGCGGCCAGTCCGGCCGCACGCCCACGCGCGTGCCGCGCACCGCGTGGGTGGTGAGCGCGAACTCCGCATGGGCGAAGGGCACGATGTCCGCCACGAGCTGCGCGAACAGGCTCGCGTCCGCAGCCTGGAGGAAGCGCACGGCCCGTTCCAGGTGCTCCGGCCGGTAGTTGTGCACCCCGCGGATCGTGAGCAGCCCCCGTACCACCAGCTCCGCGGACAGCGGCACGGACGGCGCCGGGAACACGCTGCCGGCCAGGACGATCGCCGCGCCCACGTCGGAGCATTCCAGCAGCGTCTGCACGGAGCCCTCCGCGCCGGAGAGCTCGAAGGCCACGCCGAAGCCCACCCTCCCCGAGCCGCCCCAGTCCGGCCGCCGCGCCGCCGCGTCCGCGATCGCCGAGCGCACGGCCCGGACGCCGGGACTGGCGGCGGCCTCTGCGCCGAAGCGGCGCGCCAGCTCCCGTCGCGAGGAGTCGACGTCCACGGCGACGACGGTCGCGCCCGCGCCGCGCGCCGCCGCGATCGCCGTCAGGCCGAGCATCCCGCAGCCGGAGACCACGACGATCTCCCCGCGCAGGGGGCGGATCTCCTCGGCCGCCTCGACGGCGGCCATGATCGTCGCCGTCGCGCAGCTGGCCGGCGCCAGCACCTGGGCCGGGAGGTGCTCCGGCACGCGGACGATCGTGGTGCGCGGCTGCAGGTGCGTGTGGGTCGCCACCCCTCCGGACAGCTCCCAGCCACGGCGCATCCGCTCGTGCCCGTACTTGTGCAGCTGCTCGCACTTGTTGGGGATGCCGCGGCGGCACATCCGGCACGCGCCGCAGTCGATCGCCACCGCCCAGACGATCCGGTCACCGATGCGCAGCTCGCTGCCGTCGCTGGCCCGGGCGGGACTGCCGGGGCCGAAGGCGACCACCCGGCCGACCTGCTCGTGCCCGAGGACCAGCGGGACCTGCGCGAGGCGCTCGCCTGCGACGGTCCTCAGATCCGAGCCGCACACCGTGGCGAGCTCGATCTGGGCGAGCAGCTCGCCCTCGCGCAGCAGCACGTCCGGGACGGCGACGCGCTCGAAGGGCTTGTCCACGCCGCAGAAGACCACAGCCTCCGCGGCCGGCTCGAGGGGCACCTCATGCACGGCGGGAGCACCGAGCGCGGAGTCGGCGCTCATCGTCCCAGGCTCTCCAGCAGGGCGGGCAGGTCCGCGACACTGGCGAGGACCAGGTGCGCGCCGGCGTCGCGCAGCTGCGCCTCGTCGCTCGCCCCGGTGAGGACACCGACGACGAGTCCGGCGCCCGCGCGCACGCCCGACAGCATGTCCGACGGGGTGTCGCCCACCACGGCCATCGCGCCGACGCCCGAGACGCCTGTCCGGATGGCGGCCGTGAGGTTGAGGTCCGGCGCGGGCCGCCCGCGGCCCGCGTCCGCGGGGGTGAGCAGCAGCGGCGTCCCATCCTGCCAGACGATCGAGGCGAGGACGCCCTCCGCCGTTCGGCGGGAGAACCCGGTCGTGAGCACCACCTGGCGTCCGGCCTGCCTCAGCGCGACGATCGCCTGCACTGCGCCCTCGATCGCGGTGATCCGGCCCTCGCGCACGAGCGCCTCGTAGGCCGCCTCGAAGCCCTCGTTCAGCTCCTGCGCCTCCTGCTCGGTGTCGAGCAGCCGCCGGAACACCTCCACCTTCGACTGGCCCATCGTCACGGCGACGTGGGCGCGCGCCGCCTCCAGCCGCTCCGGCCCGTGCAGGAGCTGCCAGGCCCGCGCGAACGCCTCCTGCACCAAGCCGTCGTCCGCCACGGTTGTGCCGGCCATGTCGAGCACCACCAGTTCGATGTGCCCGCCCGGGCCGGCCTGCGGGGCGTGTGCCGCGCCGTCGTCCTGCTCGCTCATGTGCTCACCCCCAGAGCTTCTCGATCACGGACTCGCCGAGCCCGAGGCCCGTGGTCATGCCCGTGCCCGTCGTCACGCTCACGAGCTGCACCCCGTCGGCGATGGGAGTGCGCAGGAAGTCCTGCGCCGCCGTGGCGTACACGCCCTGCCAGCGCTCGCGGACGGCCAGTGGGCGGCCGAAGGCGGTCTCGCCCAGCCGGAGCAGGAGCGCGAAGGCGGCCTCCTCCTGGAAGGGCGGGGCGGCTGCGTCCACCGCGTGCGTATCGCCCACGACGAGGCTGCCGTCCGGTCGTTCCGCGTACATCTCGTTCACATCCCACTGCAGGAGCTCCGGGGCCTGGGCGGCGAGCCTGGCGCGCACGGCGCCGGCCGAGGGCTGCCCGGCGAACGCGCCGTAGCGCAGCAGCGAGGTGCCGGTCAGCAGCGGCGCCCCGAGGCCGACGCCTTCGGTCAGGAGCATGTCCAGGCGGCAGCGCTCGACGCCGTGCCGCTCGGCCGTGCGCGGGAACAGCTGGTCGACGTCGGCGTTCACCGCGATGACGATCGCCTCGGCGCGCAGGGAGCCGCGCGTGGTGTGCAGCAACCCGGGCTCCGCGCCCAGCGCGGAGGTGCGCCATCGGAACGCGACCCCGGAGTCGGCGAGGTATCGCGCCAGCGCAGGTCCGGCCTCGCGCGGGTCGAGCTGCAGGTCGCGGGGCAGGAACGCGCCCCCGACGGCGCCGCGCACGGGAGCGCGTCCGGCGATCTCCGCGCCGCTGAGCAGGACGCCCTCGCCCGCCTCCTCGAGCACCGCGAGCTCGTCCTCCGCCCGCGCGGCCACGAGCGTCCCGGACTCGCGCAGCCAGAAGCCCGCGCGGCCGGCCAGCCGCAGCCACAGCTCGCGGCTGCGCTCGGCCAGCTCGCGCGCCTCGCCGGCCTGGACGCTCGGGGCGATATGGCCGAAGTTGCGGACGGTGGCCCCGGTGATCGCCGCGGAACGCTCCACGACCACCACCGAGCGCCGGCGGCGCAGGGCCGCCACGGCGTGCGCGAGCCCGACGATGCCGGCGCCCACGACGGCCAGGTCGTAGTGCGGGGTTCCGTTCACAGGGGCGACCTGCCCGTGGGGGGCGTCCAGCGGGCTGGGCCGGTGCGGCGCTCGAGACTCATCGGAAGACGCGGCGCAGGAAGGCCGCGATCCCCTCCACCAGGAGGACCGTGACGACGATGAGGATCACGAGGAACGTCACCTGCCCGTGCAGGGAGACCAGGGGAGCGGCGATGGTGAGGTAGAAGCCGATGCCCGTGCCGCCCACGATGCCCAGGAGGGTCGCGGCGCGGATGTTCGTGTCGACGAGGTACAGGCTGTTGCTCACCAGCGAGGGAACGCCCTGCGGCAGGGTGGCGGCGAGGAATCGCTGCGAGCGGCGGGCGCCCACGGCGGTGAGAGCGCGCTCCGGCCCGGACGGCACCTCTTCGAAGGAGTCCGCGATGAGCTTGCCGAGCAGTCCGATGCCGCCGAAGGCGAGCGCGATCACGCCGGCCTGGTTGCCCAGCCCGGTGACCATGATGAGGAAGATCGCGAGGACGAGCTCGGGCACCCCCCGGATGATGACGAGGATGACGCGGAACACGTTCCGCACGAGTCCGTTGGGAGCCACGTTCCGGGCCGCGAAGGAGCCCAGGAGCAGCGAGAACACGAAGGCGAGCACCGCCGCTGCGCAAGCCACCTGGACGGTGGTGAGCATGGCCTGGAAGTACTCCCAGAACGACCTGTCGCCCAGGCTGGGCGGCCAGAAGCTCGCCAGCGTCGGCCACACGTAATTCCAGTCGACGTCGTCCAGGGACAGGCGGGAGACCAGGACGCTTCCGACGACGACCAGCACGGCGGTGAAGAGCCAGAGCTTGTTGCGCACCCGCGCGCCCGTCCAGGGCTGGCGCATCATGGCGTCCACGGTGAGCGGGCGCGCGGAGCCGCGTGAGCGACGGCGCGGGGGGCGCCCGCCGCTCGCAGCCCGCACCACGCGATCGCCGATGCCCCTGCCGGTGGGCGCTGCGCCCAGGAGGCTGCGACGGAGGGCCGAGGAGACGATCTCCCCGATGATGCAGAGCACGAAGATCACCGCGGCGATGCCCAGGCCGCGGCCGTATCCCTCCGGGAAGTCTTCGAAGGCGAGCTTCATGGCGTAGCCGAGGCCGCCCACGCCCGCGTAGCCGAGGATGACGGAGCCGCGCAGGTTGATGTCGAACCGGTGCAGGGCGACGGCGATCCAGGCGGGCAGCACCTGCGGGAACACGCCCGCCCAGAACTCCTGCCACGGGCCTGCTCCGGCTGTGCGGATGGCGAGCCGGGGGCCGTTGTCGATCTGCTCGATGGCGTCGGCGAAGAGCTTGGAGATCATCCCGATGGAGTGCAGGCCCAGCGCGATGATGCCGGGCAGCGGGCTGCCCAGGACGAACATGAGGGCGAGCGCGAGCGCGATGACGACGTCCGGGATCGCGCGAGCGACCACGCCGATCGACCGGCCCACCCAGCGCAGCCAGCCCGCCGGGCTGGTGTTCTCCGCTGCGATGATCGCGACGGGCACCGACAGCAGCGCCGCCAGGAGGGTGCCGAGGACCACGATGCCCACGGTCTGCCCGATGAGGTAGGCGAGATCCCCGGGCGCCGGCAGGCTGATCGGGTCCATCTTCTCGAACACCGTGAGCGCGGTGCCGAGGCTGGACACGATGTTGTCCCAGCTGAACTCCAGCTGGAACAGGGAGTAGATCGAGAAGGCGAACAAGCCGATCACGACGACCGTGCCGGCCACACGCCCCCAGTCCGTGCGCTGCCTCGGCGGCTCGGCCGAGAGCGGACGCAGCTGCGCTTCGCGTCGGGGGGCGAGCTCGCGCAGTGCGGTCACGAGGCGTCTCCGCCTGCTCGGGCGGTGGCGCGCCGTCCCCTGACGGCGGCGGCGCCGGCCTCCTCCGCCTGCACCGCCGCGGCGACCCCGCCGAGCTCGGTCTGGATCGCCTCCAGCTGCTCGGTCGAGGTGGCCACCTTGCCGTAGATCTCCATGACCTGCTCCTTGGACAGGCCGGCCGCCGCGGTGTCCAGCACGACCTCGCCGTGGCGCAGGCCCACGATCCGGTCGCCCCAGCCCAGGGCGAGGTCGACCTGGTGCAGGCTGCACACGACGGTGAGCCCGCCGTCCGCGGCGATCTCGCGGATGAGGCGCATGACCTCCTCGCTGGACTCCGGGTCGAGCGAGGCGACCGGCTCGTCCGCGAGCAGCAGTACCGGGTCCTGCATGAGAGCGCGGGCGATCGCGACGCGCTGCTGCTGGCCGCCGGAGAGCTGGTCGGCCCTGTCGTAGGCCTTCTGCAGCAGCCCTACGCGATCCAGATGATGCAGCGCCTTGCGGCGCAGACGCTTGGGATAGCTCCTGATGCCCAGGCGCGGGCGGGGGAGCTGCCCCAGCGCACCGGTCAGCACGTTCTCGAGCACCGTGAGCGAGGGGACGAGCTCGAACTGCTGGAAGATCATCGCGACGACGCCCCGGAGGCTTCGCAGCTTGGACCCGCGCAGCGTGGCCACGTCCTCCCCGAACACGAGGACGGATCCGGAGCTGGCCGTCTCCAGCCCGTTCAGGTGCCGCAGGAGGGTGGATTTGCCGGAGCCGGAGAGCCCGAGCAGCACCACGACCTCGCCCTTCTGGACCGTCAGGTCGACATCGCTCAGGGCGACGGTCGTGCCGAAGCGCTTGGTGACCGAACGCACGGCGACGACGGGCGGGAGCGCGGTGCTGCTCATGGGCTTCTCCTAGGCTGCTCTCGCGGTCAGGACGCGCACTTGGCGGCCGTGATCTCCTTGCACAGGTCGAACAGGCCCTGGTAGTAGGCCTTGTCGACCTTCTCCACGCCGAAGTAGCCCTTCGTGAAGCCTTCGGTCAGCGCAACCCCGGAGCCCTTGATCGCGTCCAGGCTGGCGCCCTGGATCGCCTTCGTGAGCTTCTCCTTCACGTCGGCCGGCAGCTTCGAGGAGATGGTGATCGGACCGCCGGGGACCAGCTCCTTGCCCACGACCGTGACCTTCTTCTCCTGGGCGGCGGGCTCGGCGATGGCGTCCTCGGCGAAGCCCGCGTCGCACTGGCCGGCGGCGACGGCCTGTGCCGACTTGTCGTGAGCGCCGGCGTAGACGGCCTCGAAGTCGGCGAAGGTCGGCGCACCGCTGGCGTCGGTCCCGCTGGGCTCGACGTTCAGGCCGGCCTTCTTCAGCTGGTAGAGACCGAACAGGAAGCCCGAGGTCGACTTCGCGTCGACGAAGCAGACCTTCTTGCCCTTGAAGCCGGCCACATCCGTGATGCCGGAGTTCGGGTTGGCGATCGCCTCGGAGTAGTACCCGGCGGTGCCGCGGGAGGAGGAGGTGATGATGGCCGCGACGGGCTCGTAGCTCGCGCCCTTGTTCGTGGCCAGCACGAGCTGCAGGCCGCCGGAGGTCGTGATGTCGGCCTTGCCGGCGACCATGGCGGCCACGAGCGCGGTGTAGTCGCTCGTGGGGAAGTACTCGACTTTGAGCCCGAGCTCCTTGGCGAGGTAGTCCTCCAGAGGCTTGATGTTCTGGTCGCTGCCCGCCTGGTCCGGGGTCGCGGCCACCAGGAGCGTGCTGGAGTTCTTGGCGAAGGTGCCGCTGGCTGCTGCGCTGGAGCTGGTGCCGTCCGCGCTGCTGCTGGAGGAGGGCTTGTCGGCCGTGCAGCCGGCGAGGGCGAGCACGGCGGCGGTCGCGAGGGCGGCCGCTCCGAGGAGCCGATGGGTGCTGGGGTGACGCATAGTCGTGACCTTCCGGTTCAGCTGTGATGAGGGGCGGACGGGCGGCCGCGGCGCCGATTCCGCCGGGAGAGTACGCAGCCGGGGGTGAATATGCCGCAAATGACATCCGGGCTCGCACGGAACAGTCGGCGGCGGAGGGTGGCCGCCTGCGCACGTCCGGGTGAACAGCGCTGACGCCGGACCCGGGCCCGTCATCGCCCCGGAAGGGACGATGACTCTCAATGCAGGAGGTGCTGGTCCACGAAGCGCGGGCTATGGTGCACGAACAGCGTTCCGCAACGCGATTCGAGCGAGGAGAGCCCTCAGCACACGCAGCCCGATCGCTCAATCGGGATTCGAGAATTTGCACGACGTCCTCCCTTCGCGAGGGCGTCATCCCCCGCCGCCTCGCTTGTCAGGGCGCACCCGCGCGGAGCGGGACTACCCTCGTCGCATGAGCAAGGCGCTGCTGATCGTGGACGTGCAGAACGACTTCGTGGAGGGTGGTGCGCTGGGCGTATCCGGAGGCACCGCGGTCGCCCATCGCATCGCCGACTACGTGACCGACCACGGTGACGACTACGCCCTCGTGATGGCCTCACGGGACTGGCACCGCCCCGATCACGACAACGGCGGCCATATCGCGCTGGACGGCGAGGCGGACTACCGGCTGTCCTGGCCGGCGCACTGCATCGCCGACACGGCCGGTGCCGCCTACCACAGCGCTCTGGAGGCGGTGCGCATCGACGAGCACGTGCTCAAGGGCCACGGCGAGCCCGCCTACTCCCTCTTCGAAGGCCGCACCGCCCAGGGCCTGAGTCCGGCGCAGCGGCTGCGTCAGGCCGGGATCGACGCCGTAGACGTGGTCGGCATCGCGACCGACCACTGCGTGCAGGCCACGGCGCGGGACGCGCTGGCCGAGGGCATGCGGGTGCGGGTGCTCACCGACTACATCGCGGGAGTGGACCCGGAGGCCTCCCGCGCGGCGCTCGAGCGTCTCGCGCGGGCAGGTGCGGACCTCGTCTGAGCCGCGCCGAACGACGACCGCGGCCGGGAGCGCCGAGGGCAGCGATGGAGGGGACCGGTACCAGCGCCCCGCGGCTGCTCGCCGTGGTCCGCATCCTGCACAGGCGCCTCGCCGAGGGCGCGTACCCGGCCGGGAGCGCCCTGCCCAGCGAGAGCGCGCTCGCCCGCGAGCTGGGCGTGGCACGCGGGACGCTCCGGCGTGCGCTGGAGCAGCTGGAGAGCGAGCACTTCCTCGTCTGCCAGCGCGGCTCGCACTGGATCGCCCAGGAGCCCACACGGTCCCAGAGCGTGAGCGTGCTGCGCAGCTTCGCGCAGTGGGCGCGCAGCCTGGGACTGGAGCCCAGCGGCCGTACCGTCTCCTCCCGGGCTGGACGCGCCAGCGCGCAGGAGGCCCGGGAGCTGGGACTGCGCCGCGCCGACCGGGTGCACCGCATCGTCCGGGTGCGCGGTCTGGACGGCAGGCCCGTGATGGTCGAGCGGACGACCTTCCCGGGCTGGCTCGCCGTCACCATCGCGGCCCTGCCGCCGGACGCTCCCTCGATCATGGCGGCGGTGCTCGCCGAGCACGGTGTGGGCCTGGGCCACGCGGAGCATCGCATCTTCGCGATGGGCGCGGCCACGGTCGACAGCCGCCTGCTCCAGGTACCGCGATCCGTCCCGCTCCTGCGCGTGCTGCGCACCGCGCGCCTCGCCGACGGCCGGCCTTTCGAGTACAGCGACGACCGCTACATCGGTGGCAGCATCGCCCTCTCGGTGGTCTCCTCCGCCGCAGCCGTCGAGACCGGCATGCCCCGCTGAGCGGGCTACCCGGCGCTCAGGCCGAGTGCCGGCCGGCGGGAGCGGGTCGGTACTTGGCCGCGATGCGCCGCGCGCTGGCGACGAGCTCGGGGACGAAACGCGAGGGATTCGCCCGCGGCCAGGCGAGCCAGTGCGGCGCGGGCTCGACGCCGCGCAGCGGCACGTAGGTGACGCCGGGGTGCCGGTAGTGCAGCTGCGTCTGCACGCTCATGATCGACAGGCCGACGCCGCGAGCGACCGCGTCCAGGTGCATCTCGACGGTGTTGTAGCGACCGGTCACCCGCGGGGTGCGCCCCGCCCGGTACGGCAGGGCCAGCCAGTAGTCCTCCCAGCCGTCGCCGGAGTCCTCGCCGCTGAGCAGGGGCTCATCCAGGATCTCGAACACGCTGATGCTCCGGCGTCGCGCCCAGCTCGATGAGCTGGACACGGCGATGACTGGCGGGTCGAGGAACAGCACCTCCGCCTCGATCTCCCCGCCGCTGATCGCGCCGAAGCCGAAGGCGACATCGGCGGTACCCGCCCGCAGCCCGCCCAGGTGGTCTTCGAAGCCGCACTGCTCGCGCTGGATCGTCACCTCCGGGTGCACCCGCCCGAACTCCGCGAGGGTGCGCGTCATCACCTCCCCCGCGCCGTAGGCGATGCAGCCGACCCGCAGGATGCGGCCGTCCTCACGCCGCATCGCGTCCACCGCGTGCTCGAAGGAGCGGATCCCGTCCAGGGCCTTCTCGGCGGCCTCGCACAGCAGCCGCCCGCGCGGCGTCGCCGTGACGCCCCGCGCCGAGCGTTCGAACAGCGGGAAGCCGACGCAGCGCTCTGCACGCTGCAGCTGCATGGAGACAGCCGGCTGCGTCATTCCCAGCTCCCCGGCGACCTGCGTGACCGAGCCGCGCCGGTGCAGCAGGACGAGCAGGTGCATGGTGCGAGGCGAGATCTCCACGGCGAGGCCCTCCTGCGTCCGCTGCCTGTTGTTCCGCATGTTGCCATGCATCCTGAACGGAAATGTAACTGTTCTATTACGAAATGTTTCCCACGACGCGTGTGCGATGCGGGAAATCGGGAGTGCCATCACATCCGCGTTATCACGCAGCCGCGGCGGCTTATTACCCGGGATCGGCGGATCCTCCCTACGCTCGCCCCAGCCCACAGGCGGACGTCAGGAGCCACACGGAACATGAGCAACACCCCCGAACCGGTCACCGTCGATTCCGGAGTCGTCTACCCGCTGCCCGAGCAGCTGCGCGAGACCACCCCCGAGAGCGTCATCGCAGCGGCGATGGCGATGAGGGAGGAGCTGCTCGCGCGCCAGGAGGAGACCGAGGAGCTGAGCTACTACCCGGACGCCACCCACGAGGCCTTCGAGCGGGCCGGCTTCTACCGGATCATGCAGCCGCGCAAGTTCGGCGGCCTCGAGTTCGGGGTGCCCACCTTCTACAAGGTCATCATCGAGGTCTCCCGCGGGTGCCCGTCCACCGGCTGGTGCCTGTCCCTGAACGCCGCGCACACGCTGCAGATGTCCGCCATGTACGGCGAGGAGGTGCAGCGGCGCGCGTACGGGCCCGACGGGGACTTCCGCATGGCGGGCCGCGACACCCCCCTCGGAACGGCCACGCCCACCGAGGGCGGCTACATCATCGACGGCACCTGGAACTACTGCTCGGGCAGCCCGCGCTCGAACTGGCTCTTCCTCGGTGCGCAGCTCGTTCAGCCCGGCGAGACCGCCGACCTCGTCTACTCGCTGGACGCCGGGCACCAGGTGCTCGTCGTCATCGAGCGGGAGAAGTGGGAGATCCTCTGGGACTGGCGCAACAGCCTGGGGCTGCGCGGCTCCGGCTCGCACAGCGTGCGGATCGACCGGCAGTTCGTGCCTGCCGACCAGGTCGTCATGGTCAACATGCTGGACATCTCGTACCCCGAGGACTTCGCCGGCGCAGCCGTCAACGCGAACCCGATGTACACCGGCCGGCAGACCGGCTTCTTCGGCGGGGAGCTCGCCTCCATCGCGGTGGGCACCGCGAAGGCGGCTCTGGACGAGTACGAGCGGCTGCTGCGCACGAAGAAGACGACATTCGTCCCGCACGTCCTGCGCGCCTCGCACCCGGACTTCCAGATCACCTTCGGCAAGGCCATGGGCATGATCGCGGCCGCGGAGGCGATCGTCCTGCAGCTGGGCGAGCAGTACATGCAGCTGTGCCGGCAGCAGGTGGAGCAGGGCATCCCGTTCAGCCACGAGGACGACATCCGCCTGGACGCCATGGCCATCCAGGCGGCGCGCCTGGCCTGGACGGCCACGGAGGACCTGCTCGCCCGCACCGCCGGCTCGGCGCCCCTGGCCAACGGGCAGCGCATGCAGCGCTACATGCGGGACCTGCTCACCTACCGCGGCCACCAGGCCGCCTCCACCTACGAGACCATGGCGCGCTACCTCGCCTGCCTGCACCTCGGGGAGGACTTCGCCCGCGCCTGAGCACGGACGTCGAGCCGCCGGAGGGGCGGCGCACACCATCACCTTTTTCTTGGGGGAGGACCGGAGATGCCATCCATCACCGAACCGGACGAACAGGCCGCCGAGCACGCCACCGGTCACGCGCTGAAGAGGAACGTCCTCGGCGCCTGGGGCATGGCCTTCCTCGTCATCGCCATCGCCGCGCCGCTGAGCGCCTCGGCAACGGGAATCGCACTGACGATCGGACTGGGCAACGGCACGGGGGCGCCGGGCGCGTTCCTGCTGATCGCGCTCATCCTCATCGTCTTCGCCGTCGGCTTCGCGGCGATGAGCCGGTACGTGACCAACGCCGGCGCCTTCTACGCCTATGTCGGCGCCGCGCTGGGCTATCGGATGGGCGCCGCGACCGGCTACGTGGCCACGCTGTCCTACAACCTGCTGTGCGCCTTCACCTTCGGCATCTCCGGCTTCTACGGCGCCCAGGCGATCAACGACACCTTCGGCACGAGCGTGCCGTGGTGGGCCGTCGCCTTCGCCTTCATCGTCATCGCCTTCGCGATGGGGTACTTCGGCACCGAGATCGGCGCCCGGATCACCGGAACCCTTCTGGTCATCGAGTGCGCGTTCCTGCTGCTCATCGACGGCTCGATCCTCGTGAACCGCGGCATCGGCGCCTTCAGCTTCGAGGTGTTCTCGCCGGGCAACGTCTTCAGCGGATCGATCGGGATCGCCCTCGTCTCCGCATTCCTGTCCTTCATCGGCTTCGAGGCCACCGCGATCTTCGGCGAGGAGGCGAAGGACCCGAAGCGCACCGTCGCCCGCGCGACGAGGATCGCCATCATCGTGACGGGTGTGCTGTTCGTCTTCACCGCCTGGGCGGTGATCGCCAACTACGGGCCCGAGCAGGCCGTGGACATCGCGACCGGTCCCGACGCCGGCAGCATGTTCGTCACCGCGATCACCGACAACCTCGGCGCCTTCGGGAACGTCGCATTCAGCGTGCTCATCGTCACGAGCTCCATCGCCCTCGTCGCCGCGAACCACGGCGCTGCCTCGCGCTACCTCTTCGCGATGTCCCGGGCGCAGCTGGGTCCCCGCGGGCTGGCGAAGGTGCACCCCCGGTACCGCTCGCCGCACATCGCGCAGATCGTGCAGGCGCTGTTCTGCGCCATCCTGCTGGCCATCTGGGCGGTGCTGGGGCTGGACCCCTTCCTGCACATGGGCATCCTCGGCACCCTGGGAGCGATCGGCGTCGTCCTGCTGCAGACTCTCGTGTCCTTGGCGGTCATCGTGTTCTTCCGCCGTCGGCGCGACCGGCGCGTGGGGACGACGCTGATCGCCCCGATCATCGCGGGCCTGGCGCAGCTGACCATCCTCGTGCTCGCCGTGGCGGCATGGCCGACGCTCATCGGCTTCAGCCTGCTGCCCCTGCAGCTCGTGCCCTTCGCCCTCGTGGTCATGGGACTCATCGGCTGGGTGGTCGCCAGCGTGCGCGGTCCGCGCGAGGGCGAGTTCCCCCTGCGCTCCGAGCAGGAGCTGCGCCTGCAGGAGGAGCGTGCGGCCTGAGGCTCAGACCGTCGCCGCGGCGACGGTCGAGAAGTGCTGCGCGATCTTCGACTCGCGGGTACCGTCCTGCGCCGAGGCGGCCCCGGCGAAGGCTCCCCGGTACCGGGCGGCCGGGTGGGAGTCCTCCACTCGCGCGCGGCCAGGCCCGTAGAGGGACTCGCGGAGGGTCGTGCCCGGGTACTCCGTCTGGGCGCGTCCGCGGCGCTGAAGCTCCGGCACCACGTGCTCGACGAGGTCCTCGAAGGTGCCCGGGGTGATCGCGTAGGCGAAGTTGAAGCCGTCGATGTCGCCCTCGTCGACCCAGCGCTCGAGCTCGTCGGCGACGGTCGCGGGGCCGCCGACGATCACCGGGCCCATCCCGCCGATCGAGCGCTGCTCGACGATGTCCGCCGGCGTCCAGCGGCGCTCCGGGTCGATCTTCGACAGTGAGGCGAGCACGGAGCGCAGGCTGTCGTTCTCCACCTCCTCCAGCGGCTGGTCGGGCTCCCACTGGCCGAAGTCGATCCCCGTCCAGCCGCCGTAGAAGGCGAGCATGCCCTCGCCCGAGGCGTAGGAGAGGTACTCCTCGTACTTCGCCTGCGCCTCGGCGTCGTTCTCGCCGGTGATGACGGTCACGAGCACGAAGATCTTCACGGAGTCCCTGCTGCGGCCCTGCGCCTCGGCACGATCGCGGATGTCCTGCGCGATCTCGCGCGCCTGCTCCGGGTTCGCCGGGCTGATGAAGACCCCCTCGCCGTGCTTGGCTGCGAAGGCGCGGCCCCGAGGGGACGCGCCGGCCTGGAAGATGACGGGCGTGCGCTGCGGCGAGGGCTCGGACAAGTGGATGCCCGGCACGGTGTAGTACTTCCCCTCGTGCGCGATGGGGTGCACCTTGGTCGGGTCGGTGTAGACGCCGCGCTCGCGGTCCGCGACGACGGCGTCCTCCTCCCAGGAGCCCTCCCAGAGCTTGTAGGTGACGTCGATGAACTCGTCGGCGATCTCGTAGCGCTCGTCGTGCCCGATCTGCTGGGTCAGGCCCAGGTTCACCGCTGCGCTGTTGAGGTAGCTGGTGACGACGTTCCAGGCCACCCGGCCCTTGGTGAGGTGGTCGAGGGTGGAGAACTTGCGGGCCAGCGCGTAGGGCTGCTCGTAGGTCAGCGCCGCGGTGACGCCGAAGCCGAGGTGCTCGGTGACGAGCGCCATCGCCGGAACCTGCATGAAGGGGTCGTTCACGGGCACCTGGTCGGCGTCGCGCAGCGCGGTCGCGGCGGAGCCGCGGTACACGTCGTACGTGCCGAGCACGTCCGCGATGAACAGGCTGTCGAAGCGCCCGCGCTCGAGGAGCTTGGCGAGCTCCGTCCAGTACTCAAGATCCTTGTAGCGCGTCGCATTGCTCTGCGGGTGACGCCACATTCCGGCCGACTGATGACTCACGCAGGTCATGTCGAAGGCGTTGAGGATGATGCGCTTGGGCATGACCCATGATCCTCTCACCGTCGGCCGGGAGACCGCAGTGCGCGTTACGCCGCGTTACCGGGCCGGCGGCCTGCCGTGCCCGTGCGCGGGTCGGCCGGCGCGGCTCAGACCAGGAGCTGATGCCGCGCGAGCTCGCGGTAGAGCGGGGTCGAGGCGACGAGCTCGCTGTGCGTGCCCACGCCGACGACGCGCCCCGCCTCGAGGACGACGATCTGGTCGGCGTCCACCACCGTGGCCAGCCGGTGGGCGATGACGATGACCGTGCGGCCTTCGGCGACGCGGTCGATGGCCTCGCGCAGGCGCTGCTCGTTCAGGCCGTCCAGGCTCGAGGTGGACTCGTCCAGCAGGAGGATCGGGGGAGCCGCCAGCAGGGCACGGGCGATGGCCAGGCGCTGACGCTCTCCGCCGGAGAGCATGACGCCCTCCTCGCCGACCTGGCTGTCCAGTCCCCGCTCCGAGCGGGTGAGCACCTCCCCGAGATTCACCTCCTCCAGCACCCGCCGGCAGTCCTCCTCGCTGGCATCGGGGGCGCCGAGCAGGAGGTTGTCGCGCAGGGTGCCGGCGAGGACGGGGGCGTCCTGCTCCACATAGCCGATGCGCGAGCGCAGCTCGGCGCGGTCCAGGCCCCGGATGTCCTGCCCATCGAAGCGCACGACGCCCGCGTCGGGGTCGTAGAACCGCTCGATGAGCGCGAGGACCGTGCTCTTCCCGGCGCCGCTGGGGCCCACGAGCGCGGTGCGCGAGCCGCGCGGCACGGCGAAGCTCACACCGCGTAGCACCTCCGTGCGCTGCACCGAGCCGTCCTCGGCCAGCCCGGCATAGGAGAACTCGACCTGCTCCAGCGAGATCGCGGGCGCTCCGGCCGTCGCCGTGCTCGCCGCCGCGCGGGCGGTCTCGGCGTCCCGGGCGCCCTCCTCCGGCAGCTCGACGACCTCCTGGATGCGGCCGAGCGCGCCCAGGGCCTGGTTGACCGAGGCGAAGGCGCCGAAGGCCTGCCCCAGGGGCATCACCATCATGAACAGGAACAGCATGAAGGCGGCCAGCGATGCGATGCTGATCGCGCCGGTGGCGACGCGGAAGCCGCCCACGCCGATGACCATGAGCATGGACAGCTGCAGGGCGATCCCCGCGATCGGAACGACGAAGGCCGAGGCCTTCGCCACGTCCAGCCCGGCCGACCAGGCCCCGCGGGCGTCGCGCTCGATCGCGGCGAGCTCGCGGTCGGTCGCACCGGCGGCCCGGATCGTCCTGATCGCGCCGAGCGCGCGCTCGACCGCCGCCGAGAGGTCGCCGACGCGTTGCTGCTGCCGCCGGCTCGCCGTGCGGATGCGGCCGGAGATGAGGACCACGGTGACGAGGGAGAGGGCGATGACGAGCACCGTGAGCCCGAGCAGGACCGGGTCGATGACGAGCATCGCGATGAGCGCGCCGAGGAAGACGAGGCTGCCGCCGACGGCGTCGAGCAGGCCCTGGGTCATCACCGCGTACAGCAGCGAGGTGTCCGAGCCGACGCGGGACACGAGGTCGCCGGTGCGCCGGGTGTCGTACTCGGCGATCGGCAGGCGCAGCAGGGTCCGCACGAGCCGCTGGCGCGCGGAGAGCACAACCCCGGTCCCGGCGCGCTGGAGCAGGTAGTGCTGCATCCCGGACAGCAGCGCGGAGACGATCACGAGCGCGACGAGCGCCCAGACGAAGGGGCCGAAGGTCTGCCCGCCCTCGACGGCGGCGATCACCTGGCTGACGAAGACCGGCTGCACGAGGCTCGCCGCCGCGGCCAGGATCGAGAGGACGATCGCCGCGGCGATGAGGCCCCGCCGCTCGAAGACGTAGGGCAGCAGCGCGCGGAAGGAGGCGCGCGGCCCGTCCTCGGCGCCGGAGCGCCGGCCGAGGCCGCGCCGCGGCCTGTCGTTCGCGGATCGGGCCGGGGTCGCAGTCGCCATGTCGTCCATCCTCTCCGACGTCGCTGGGGGCGGCGTCCACTCCTCCTCGCCTCCGCGTCCGCGTCGGCGCGCGGTCCGGCTCGGCGCCCTCGCGGCCTGCCGAGCCCGCCGACGCTAGGCGTCGATGTCGACGTCCTTCGTCTCCCGGCTGACGAACAGCGCCACCAGGGTGATCAGCGCCATCACGGAGAGGTAGACGCCCACCAGGACCGGGCTGCCGGCCGCGCTCTGCCACAGCCACACGGCGATGAGCGGGGCGACGGCGGCGCCGAGGATGGAGCTGACGTTGTACGAGAAAGCGGAACCGGTGTAGCGGACGTTCGTGGGGAACAGCTCGGGCAGCAGCGCCCCCATCGGCCCGAAGGTCAGGCCCATCAGCGTGAAGCCGACGATGAGGAAGACCATCACCCAGGCCGTGCCGCCGCCCAGCAGGGGAGCGAACAGGAGACCGAAGACGATGATGGCGGCCGTCACCCACAGCAGCGTCCGCCGCCGGCCGAATCGATCCGCCAGGGGGCCGGAGACCAGCGTGAAGACACCGAAGAACACGACACCGGCCATGAGCATGAGGATGAAGGTGTTGTAGCCGTAGCCGAGCCCCGGATAGAACTGCGCGGCGAAGGCGGCGGGGTCGAAGGGCTTGCCTGCCGTCTGGGCGGCCTTCGCGGCCGCGGCCGACGCCGCCTCCAGGCTGCTCGCCTTCGTGCCGAAGCTCAGCACGAAGGAGGTGAGCAGGTAGAACAGCACATAGGTGGCGAGCATGAACGCGGTGCCCAGGATGAGCTGGCGCCAGTTCGAGCGGAAGACCGTGGCCAGGGGCAGCCGGCGCACCGCGCCCCTGCGCACGGTGCGCTGGAACGCCGTGCTCTCCACCAGCCGGAGCCGCACCCACAGGCCAACGGCGACCATGACGATGCTGAACAGGAAGGGGATCCGCCAGCCCCAGCCGAGGAACGCCGCGGAGGGCTGGCCGGGCGCAGCCGCGTTCGGCAGCGCGAGGCTGATCACGAGGAACAGGCCGTTGGAGATGAGGAAGCCCAGGGGGGCGCCCAGCTGCGGGAAGGTGCCGTACCAGGCGCGCTTGCCCCGCGGAGCGTTCTCCGTCGCCACCAGCGCCGCCCCGCTCCACTCGCCGCCCAGGGCGAAGCCCTGCGCGAGGCGGAGCACGAGCAGCAGCAGCGCCGCCCACCAGCCGATGTCCTGGTAGGTCGGCAGCAGGCCGATGAGGAAGGTCGCGATGCCCATCACCAGCAGCGAGCCGACGAGCGTCGCCTTGCGTCCGAAGCGGTCGCCGAAATGCCCGAAGACGATCGCGCCGATCGGCCGTGCGACCATCGCCGCACCGAATGTCGCGAAGGACGCCAGCAGCGAGGTGGTCGCGTCTGCGGTGGGGAAGAACAACCCGGGAAAGATCAGCGCGGCGGCGGTCGCGTAGGCGTAGAAGTCGTAGAACTCGATGGTCGTGCCGATGAGGCTCGCCATGATCACGCGCGAGCGCGGGTTCGCCGGCTGAGCGGCCGACTCCAGCTCGGTTGCGGAAATCGACATCTCGGCCTCAGCTCCTCGCGTTCCGGCGCGCGGTGCGCACGCCGAGCAGCGATTTTACGCCGCTTCCGCGGGGTGCCCCGGCCTCAGCGCCAGGCGACCGCGATGACGCTGTTCGCGAGGGTGAGCACGCCGATCGCCCAGAGCCAGAACGACGGCGCCGGGTTCCGCTTGCGGAAGACGAACACGAGGACGGTGATGACGATCACCACGGCGAGCTTCACCGCGTACTTCCCCATGTCGGGCCGCTCCGAGCCGAGCAGCCCGGCCTCGAGGATGCCGATCATCAGCACGCCGGTGACCAGCTGGGTGAGGGCGCCGTGCACCATGGCCGGCAGGACACGGCCCTTGCCCGCCACGACATCCCGCAGCTGCACGAGGAAGGCTCCGAGCAGCGAGGCCAGGCCGAGGAAGTGCAGGATCAGCAGGATGATGAAGACGACGTTCATGCCCTCACCCTAGCCAGCGGCCGGAGCTCAGCGCGCCGCGCCGCGCAGCCCGTCCAGCGCGGCGAGCGTGGCCAGAACTGCCTCTGCCGCCTCGGCGCCCTTGTCCTCCTTCGAGCCGGGCAGGCCCGCGCGGTCGAAGCCCTGCTGCTCGTCCTCGAGGGTGAGCACGCCGAAGCCGACCGGCTTGCCCTCGTCCAGCGCGACCCGGTTGAGCCCGTCCGTCGTCGCGGAGGAGACGAACTCGAAGTGCGGCGTCCCGCCTCGGATGATGACCCCGAGGGCGACGACGCCGTCCGCGCCCGCGCGCAGCGCCGCCTGCGCGGCCACGGCGAGCTCGAAGGATCCGGGCACGCGCACGAGCGACCAGTCCGCGCCGGAGGCCTCGAGCACGCGCTGCGCGCCGGCCACCAGACCCCCCATGATGCCCTCGTGCCAGCTCGCGGCGACGACCACGATCCGGCGCCCGCTGCCGTCGACGGCGATCTCCGGTGCTCCCGCCCCGCTCATCGTGCTCCTCCCTCTGCCGCGGCCCCGGGGGTGGCGGCGGTGTGTCCCGCGGGGGGCAGGACGTGCCCCATGCGGTCGCGCTTGGTCTGCATGTAGTGCTCGTTGTAGGCGTTGCGCCCCACGATGAGCGGGACGGTCTCGGCCACGCGCACGCCGTGCTGCTGCAGCTGGGCCACCTTGTCCGGGTTGTTCGTCAGCAGACGGATGTCGTTCAGGCCGAGCTCCCGCAGGATGCTCGCAGCGGCCGCGTAGTCGCGGGCGTCGTCCGGCAGGCCGAGGGCGAGGTTCGCTTCGACGGTGTCCAGGCCGCCCTCCTGCAGCTGGTAGGCGCGCAGCTTGTTGATCAGGCCGATCCCCCGGCCCTCATGGCCGCGCAGGTAGACGACCACCCCGCCCTCGCGGTCGATGAGATCCAGGGCCGCGTCCAGCTGCGGGCCGCACTCGCACTTGAGCGAGCCGAAGGCCTCGCCGGTGAGGCATTCGGAGTGCACCCGCACGAGCGCGCCGGCGCGGGGCGGCTCCCCTGCGACGATCGCGAGGTGGTCCTGGCCGGTGGAACGGTCGAGGAAGGCGTCATAGCGCATCTGCCCGTGCACGGTGGGGATGCGCGTCGAGGCGCGCAGGCTCACCCGGCGGCGGACCTCGGGCCCGCCGGCGGGCAGGGGCTCGTGCTCGTCGAGGTAGGCGATGAGATCGGCGATCGTGATGACGGGGATGCCCTCGCGCTCGCCCAGCTCGATCAGCCCCGGCAGACGCATCATCTCGCCGTCCTCCGCGATGACCTCCCCGATCGCCGCGACGGGCCGCAGCCCCGCGAGGCGCATGAGCTCCACGGCGGCCTCGGTGTGCCCGGCCCGCTCCCGCACGCCGCCGTCCACGGCCCGCAGCGGGAGGATGTGCCCCGGCCGGATGACGCTGCGCGGCCCGGAGGCCGGGTCGGCCAGCACCCGCAACGTCGCCGCCCTGTCATGCGCGCTGATGCCCGTGGTGACCCCGGAGGCGGCGTCGACGCTGATGGTGTAGTTGGTGTGCTTGGCGTCCTCGTTGTTGCGCACCATCGGCGGCAGCTCGAGCGCGTCGGCGATCTCGTTCGTCATCGGCGCGCAGAGGAAGCCGGAGGACATCCGCACCGTCCACGCCACCCACTGCTGGGTGGCGAGCTCGGCCGCCAGGATCACGTCCCCCTCGTTCTCGCGGCTCTCGTCGTCGGCCACGAGGACGGGCCGACCCTCCCGCAGGGAGGCGAGCGCTTCCGGGATGCTCGACAGGCCGTTCATCGCAGCGCCTCCGCCAGGGGCGCGGCAACGCCGAAGGCGGCCATGCGCGCCACGTGCCGGGCGATGATGTCCGTCTCGATGTTCACCCTGTCGCCGGGCCGGAGTGCTCCGAGGGTCGTCGCGCGCAGCGTCTCGGGGATGAGCGAGACCTCGAACCACTGCTCCTGCGCCTGCGCCGGGCTCACCGCGCTGACCGTGAGGGAGGTGCCGTCCACCGCGATCGAGCCCTTGTCGACGATGAGGGGAGCGTGCTCGCGGTCGACCGCGAAGCGCAGCCGCCGCCACGCGCCCTCCTCCTCCTGCTCGACCAGGCGTGCCACGCCGTCGACGTGGCCCTGCACGATATGGCCGCCCAGGCGGGCGTCCGCAGCCATGGCGCGCTCCAGGTTCACAGCCCTGCCCGGCTCCCACTCGCCCGCCGTGCTCATGGCGACGGTCTGCCCCATCACGTCGGTCTCGAAGGTGTCGCCATCGCTGGCGACGACGGTCAGGCACACGCCGGAAACGGCGATCGACGCGCCATGGGCCACCCCCTCGAGCACGCGGGGGCCGCGCACGTGCAGGCGCAGGCTGTCGCCTCGAGGCTCGACGCGCTCGATGCGGCCGACCTCCTCCACGAGTCCGGTGAACATCCTCATGCCTCCTTCGCGGCATCCGCCGGCACGGCGGTGAACAGCCAGTCCTCGCCCAACGGCCGGGCGTCGCATATCCGCAGCTGTCGCGCCTGCCCGATCGCGGGCACGGCGAGCGATCCGAGAGCGGGCAGGCCCTCCGCCCCGAGCAGCAGCGGAGCGACATAGACGAGCAGCTCGTCCGCCAGCCCCGCCCGCAGGAACGCGGCGGCGATGGTCGCCCCGCCCTCGACGAACACCCGGTGCAGACCGCGCTCGCCGAGCTCGGCCAGCACCGCGCCGATGTCCTCCCCGTCGCGCTGCAGGTACGCCTCCGGGTGCGAGCGGATCCGCGCGCCCTCGGGCACGGCCCGCGCCCCGAGGACGACCGGCACGGGCTGCTGCGGGCACAGCGAGCCGTCGGGCCTGCGGGCCGTCAGCGCGGGGTCGTCGGCGAGGAGGGTGCCTGTCCCGACGACGATCGCGTCGGCGAGGGCCCGCCGCTCGTGCACGTCCGCGCGCGAGGAGGGGCCGGAGACCCAGCGGCTGCTGCCGTCTGCGGCCGCCGAGCGGCCGTCCAGGCTCTGCGCCCACTTCACGGTCACATGCGGCCGGCCCAGGCGCGCGGCGGCCAGCCAGCCGTCGTTCAGCGCGTCGGCGCGGGCCGTCTGCACTCCGCCGGTCACCTGCACCCCGGAGGCGCGCAGGCGATCGGCGCCGCCCCGCGAGTGCCGCCCGGGATCGGTGCTGCCGTAGACGACAGCGCCGATTCCGGCGGCGACGATCGCCTCGGCGCAGGGGCCGGTGCGCCCGGTGTGGTTGCACGGCTCGAGGGTGACCACGAGCGTGAGGCCCGCTGCCGCGGCGGGCTCGCGGTACTCCCGCGGCAGGCGCGCGATCGCGTCCACCTCCGCGTGGGCGGTGCCCGCGCCGCGATGCCAGCCCTCCGCCACGATGGCGCCGGAGGCGTCGAGGATCACGCAGCCCACGCGGGGGTTCGGGTTGCGCCGTGGCGAGTTCTGCGCGAGCGCGAGCGCCCGTTCCATCGCCCGCTCGACGATGGCCGGGTCGAGGGCGGCAGGATGCGCGTCGAGTGCTGCGGACGTCGCCCTCACCTCCCTCGGCCTGTCCTCGTCGGATCTGCTGAGCCACGAGACGGCTACGGGGGTCGACGGCGCCGGCGCGAACGCGGGAGCCGCAGGTGCTGCCTCCCATCCGGACTAGCGCACTCCTCACGGAATGCGCATCACCGTCGGTGCCGGAATTCCACCGGCTCAACCACCCGCCTCCTCGAGGGCCGCATAGGCGATCCTCTCGGCGCGAGCGGCTCGCGGACTTTGACCGCCGGTTCGGATTCACACCGACCCCGGAGCACGCTCTGCTCCTCCCACTCTAAACCCTCGGCAGGAGTGCTCCGTACGGTGCGACGGTCCCGCGCGCGGGGGTCAGCGCCGCGGACGGATCAGGCCGATCCGGTCGTAGACGGCGTCGAGGGTCCGCTCGGCGACGGAGGCCGCGCGCTCGGCAGCGTCCGCCAGCAGCCGGTCGAGCTCGGCCGGGTCGGCCAGCAGCTCCTCGGTGCGCCGCTTGATCGGCTCGAAGGTTCCCGTGACGACCTCGGCGAGCGCCTTCTTCAGCTCCCCGTAGCCGCGGCCCGCGAACTCGTTCTCGATCGACTCGACGCTGCGGTTGCTGAGGACGGCGAAGATCGTCAGCAGATTCGACACTCCCGGCTTCGCCTCGCGGTCGAAGCGGATCTCGCCGTCCGCGTCCGTGACGGCGCGCATGATCTTCCGTGCCGTGACGGCGGGGTCGTCCAGCAGCTTGAGCAGCCCGGCCTCGCTGGCAGCAGACTTCGACATCTTCGCCGTGGGCTCCTGCAGATCGAAGATCTTGGCGGTCTCGCGCAGGATCTGGGCCTGCGGCACGACGAAGGTCTCGCCGTAGCGGGAGTTGAAACGCTCGGCCAGGTCGCGGGTCAGCTCGACGTGCTGGCGCTGGTCCTCGCCGACGGGGACCACGTCCGCCTGGTAGAGCAGGATGTCGGCCGCCATGAGCATCGGGTAGGTGAACAGGCCGACCGATGCGGCCTCGACGCCGCCCTTCTGCGTCTTGTCCTTGAACTGCGTCATCCGGCTGGCCTCGCCGAAGCCGGTGATCGTGTTCAGCACCCAGGCCAGCTCCGCGTGCGCGGGCACATGCGACTGAACGAACAGCACGCTCTGGCTCGGGTCGATGCCGGCGGCGATGTACTGCGCCGCCGTCGCGCGGGTCCGCTCGGCCAGCTGGGCCGGATCCTGCGGCACCGTGATCGCGTGCAGGTTCACGACGCAGAAGTAGGCCTCGTAGGCCTGCTGCATGCCCACCCACTGCGTGAGCGCGCCGATGTAGTTGCCCAGGTGCAGGGAGTCGCCGGAGGGCTGCATGCCGGAGAAGATGACCGGTTTGCTGGAGTTCATGATGCCTTCTGTGAGCGGTGGGGGAGTCGGGGCGGGAGGGTGCGCGGGCCGGGCGGCGGGGCCGCAGGCCGGACGCTAGGCGATCGCGTAGTCGGCGATGACCGGCGCGTGGTCGCTCCATCGCGCCGCATAGGAGGCGGCGCGGTCGACCCGGTAGTCCACCACCAGCTCCGCGAGCGCGGGGGTCGCCACGTGGTAGTCGATGCGCCAGCCGGTGTCGTTGTCGAAGGCCTGCCCGCGCGCCGACCACCAGGTGTACGGCCCGTCGACCTCGCCGGCGAAGCGCCGGCCCACGTCGATCCAGCCCAGGCCGGGCCCCTGGACGCCGTCCACGCCGGTGACCACCTCGCCCGCCGGCCCGAAGAAGCGGTCGAAGTAGGAGCGCTCCTGCGGGAGGAAGCCGGCCCGCTTGACGTTGCCGCGCCAGTTCTTGATGTCCAGCTCGCGATGACCGACGTTCAGGTCGCCCACGACGAGGGCGAGCTCGCGCTCGGCCGCGAGCTGCGCCATGCGCGCGCCCATCGCGGTGAGGAACACGTACTTCGCCTGCTGGCGGGGCGTGTCCACCTCTCCCGAGTGCACGTAGCAGCTGACCACCGTGACGGTGCGCCCGCCGACCGCGAAGTCCGCCTCCAGCCAGCGGCCGGTGCTGTCCACCCCGTCGATGCCGGCGCCCGGAAGGCCGAAGCGGGTCGCGACGGGCTCCTGGCGTGCGACGATGGCCACGCCTGCGCGGCCCTTCTGCGCCGACTCCTCGTCGAAGACGTGCCAGCCCTCACCGATGAGGCTCACCAGGTCGTCCCGGCCCGCGCGGACCTCCTGCAGGGCGAGGACGTCCACGCCGCTGCCGGCCAGCCATTCGCCCATGCCACGGCGATATGCGGCACGGACGCCGTTCGCGTTGACGGAGGCGATGCGCAGCGGGGAGGGCACGATCCCAGACTACCGGCCCTGGGCCGCGCGCTCTCGGCGCCTGCGCCGGGCCTCCTGCCTCGCCTCCTGCCTGGCGCGCGCGGCCAGTCCCTTCGCCCTTCCCTCGGCGCGCAGGGCCTCCCGGCGTGCGGCGCGCCGGGCCCGCGGCGAGAGCGGCTTGCGCTCCTGCTCGGGCGCGGAGCGCCCCGGGTCGCTCGCGCCGGTGTCGGCGCCATGCTCGCTGCCCCGCTCCGGCTCGCCCAGGCGCTCCACGCGCTCTTCGCGGTCGGCGGCCGTGACGGCCGACCATGCCGTGGCCATGAGCACCGCCTGGCTCATGAAGTTCAGCCACACCATGAGCCCGACGAAGGCGGCGAAGGTCGCCAGCAGAGGGTTGGAGGCGGCACGGCCGATGAGGAACGAGGCGAGCAGCTGCAGCACCGTGAGCGCGACCGCGCCCACGGCCAGGCCCTCCAGCAGCGCCCGGCGGGGGATGCGCAGCGCGCCGACCCAGCGCAGCGCCCCGTAGAGCAGCAGCGCATGGATGACGAGCATGATGGCCGTCGACACGATCTTCGAGCCGATGTCGTACAGCGGGTTGGCGCTCACCCCGGCGGCGTCGGCGAGCCAGCCGACGATGCGGTTGCCGACGAGGGACAGCGCACTGGCCACCACCAGCCCCACACCGGCGCCGATCGCCGCTGCGAGGTCGCGCAGCAGCAGCACCCAGAACGGCGCAACCGGGTCGGGAAGGTCGAAGATCCTGCCGATCGCGGTGCGGAGTGTTCCCAGCCACGACAGCGCCGTCCAGAACAGGCCCGCGACGGCGATGGCACCGGTCCAGCCGAGGATGCGAGCGCTCGTGAGCGCGTCCTGGTGGATCAGGCCGTCCGGCCCTACGAGGTTCGGGATGAAGGCGTTCAGCCGCCGGAACAGCTCCTCGCTCAGCTCCCGGTTGCCCGCGAGGATGAAGCCGAACACGCAGAAGGCCACCCACAGTGCGGCGAACAGGGCGAAGATCGCCTGGAAGGACATGCCCGCCGACATGAGCGGCCCGGAACGCCTCTGGTAGTGCTGCGCGACGCGCACGGGCTTGAGCCGGAGCACCCAGCCGACGACACGCCGGACTCCCGTCTCTGCGGCCATGCCATGAGGGTACCCGGGCGATCGCGCCCCTATGCGCCGGGCAATGCCGCCTCGGGACAGTCGCGGGCAATAGCCTGAGGCGATGAGACGAGGAGCCGTGCAGGAGCCGGCTCCCGGGGCACCTGGCCCGTCCCCCTCGGCGAGCTCCCGGCCGCTGCGTATCGGGCGGCCGCACCTCGTGGGCGCGATCGCCTTCGTCATGCTCGTGGTGTGGGGGCTGGCGGTCCTGGCCATCGCCGCTTTCCAGATCACCGTGCTGTCGATCCCGCTGCTCAGCCTCGGCTTCGCCGTGGTGGCTGTCGGGGCGGCCTGCTCCCTCCTGCGCAGCCACGCGACGACCAGCCCGCTGGGGCCTGTCATGCTTCTGCCGGCATGCACCATGCCCGTGGTCATCGACCGGCTGCCCCCTTTCGTGCTCGTGGGGCTGTTCGTCCTCGGCACGGCGATCGCCGCCGTCGTCCTCAGCCAGCGCGCCCTGCTCGGGCTGCTCTTCGTCGGGCAGGCCGCGCTCATCGCGACGGTGTCGGTCTGGGTGCTCTACGCGACGCACGAGGTGCTCGGCTGGTTCATCGCGCTGGCGATCCTCGCGGCCGACGGCGCGGCCATCGGCGCGCATCTGCTCGTGGACGCCCTGCGCCAGTACCTCTCCCGACCGAGCTGGTGGGGTGAGGCCTTCGGGAAGGTGCGCTGGGGGCGAATCGCCCTCTGGCTGCCGGCCTCCGCGGCGGTCGGCACCCTGCTCTACTTCGTGCGCCTGCGCGGGGTGCCCGGTGTGCTCGAGCCGCAGGCCACCGCCACGCGCGCGATCCTCCTCGTGGTGTTCGCCCTGCTGCTGTGCATCGTCTACCTCATCGGGATCGTGGGGGAGGCCCGGGACCGACTGCGGCTCACCGTCGACGCCTCCGCCCGGTTGCGGGACGCGCAGGGCGAGAGGGCGGACTCCCTGCTGCTGAGCTACGGTCGCGCGATGGTCGGGACGACCTCGCTGCGCATCCAGGACGAGCCGCCGGGCTACTTCGAGGTCGGCGTGCGGATGCGCGGCGAGCATGCGGGCCAGTACCTCGTCAGCGATCAGCGCGACCGGACCAGGCTCGGGCCGCACAGCCAGGACCGGGAGATCCTCGCCTCGCTCGTCGCCCTCATCGCCAACGCCCGCGCCGGCGCGGACGGCGAGGCGGCGGACGCCGCCGGCGCACCGGCAGAGGCGAGCGGCTCGCGGCGGGCGGCACGGCCGCCGCGCGAGCTGATCTGCGCCGCCCTGCACCGCGGCGACTTCGAGGCCTGGTTCCAGCCCATCGTCGACGTGCACGGCCGCCACATCGTCGCAACGGAGGCGGTCGCGCGTACCACCGACCCGGCGCTGGCCCGCTTCTCCCCGCCGCAGCTGGTCGCCGCCGCGCGGGCCGCGGGAGCGCTCGACCGGCTCACCGAGATCGTGCTCGCCTCGGCGCTGGAGGGCGCGGCACGCTTCCTGTCCCGCGAGCCCTCGATCGGGACGGTGCACGTGAACCTGCTCGCCGAGCAGCTGCGCAGTCCCACCGTGCACGGGCTGCTCGCCTCAGCCGCGCGCAGCCGTCGGCCGCTCCGGCTGTGCATCGAGCTGGCTGAGACGAGCGACCCGGCCGCGCTCCTGGAGGTGGCCGACGGCATCGCGGAGCTGCGCGCCCACGGCGTGCACTTCGCCTACGACGACTTCGGCTCGATGGCGTCCTCCGTGGCCGCCCTCGCCGCTCTGGAGTTCGACGTCGTGAAGCTCGATCGCGAGTTCGCCGTCAACCTGCACCGGCCCGGCTACCAGCGCGTGCTGCGGGCGATGACGAGCGACGCGAGCTCCTACGCCCGGGGTGCGCTCGTGCTGGAGGGGGTCGAGACGCGGGAGATGGAGGCCACCGGCCGGGCACTGGGGATCCGCCTCATGCAGGGCTTCCTCTACGGTGCACCCCAGCCCGCGGACGCGCTCTACGAGCGGCTGTTGTCGCGCGGCTCGGCAGCCTGACGCGGGCCTGTCGTGCGCGGGGGCGCCGTGCGGGGAGGTGCGGCGGGCGGAGGTGCGGCGGGCCCGGGGGCGGGCCCGGCTGCGGGGCCGGAGGCGGGCCCGGGCGTCGTGGCGGCCGGGCGCACCGCGGCGGAGGCGGGCATGACACGCGCCCCGAACAGCGAGGACAGTCCCCATCGGGTGACCTGCGCGAAGGCTTCCAGGACGATCCCGGTCGTCATCTTGGAGGCGCCGTGCTCGCGCTCGACGAAGATGACGGGCAGCTCATGGATCACCGCCCCGGAGCGCTCCAGGCGCCAGGCCATCTCCACCTGGAACCCGTAGCCGTGCGTGCTCACCGTGGAGAGGTCGACGCGGCGCAGCGCCTCTGCGGAGAACACCCGGAACCCGCTGGTGAGGTCGTGCAGCCGGGAACGCACCGCAAGGCGCGCATAGGCGGAGCCTCCGCGCGAGATGAGGCGACGGTGCAGCGGCCAGTTGCGCACGCCGCCGCCGGGGATCCAGCGGGCGCCGATGGCGAGATCTGCGCCGTTCGCGACGGCGTCCACGAGCGCCGGCAGGTCCTCGGGGGCGAAAGAGCCGTCAGCATCGAGCTCGGCGATCCGCTCGACGCCTTCGGCGAGCAGCATCTGGAAGGCCTCGATGTAGGCCGGCCCCAGGCCGTTCTTCGCGGTGCGGTGCAGCACGCGGACGCGCTCATCGGAGGCCGCGAGGGCGTCGGCCAGGTCCCCGGTGCCGTCCGGACTCGCGTCGTCCACGATGAGCACCCGGGCGGCCGGCCCGAGCGCGAGCACCCGGGCGACGATCGCCTCGATGTTCTCACGCTCGTTGTACGTGGGGATCACGACGGTGCACGCCTGCATCACGACCAATTGCTCCGATTCGTCTGGCTCAGTGTCCGCCTGGGTGCCCCCGTCGAAACGATTCCCAGCTTATCCGTCGGCTCGGCGGGATAATCTGAGCGTTCGCGGTATGCATGCCGATCCTGCCGGCCGGGCATCCGCTGACCGGGGGGAGAGGAGAGGCACCGGGTGAGCCTGAATGCGCCACGCCTCCGGCAGGTCGGGCTGCAGCTGGTGAGCTTCGCGCTCGTCGGAGGCCTCGGCTTCGTCGTCGACGTCGTGGTGTTCAACGCCTTGAGGACCACCGTGTTCGCGCCCGAGCTGGTGCCCGGCGGCCCCATCCTCGCCAAGGTGGTCTCCACCGCCTTCGCCATCCTCGTGAACTGGCTCGGGAACCGCCACTGGACCTTCCGGTCCCAGCGCCGACGCGACTGGGCGAGGGAGGGCGTCGAGTTCGTGCTCGTGAGCATCGCCGGCTCGCTCATCGGCCTGGCCTGCCTCGGCATCTCCCACTACGTGCTCGGGATGCGCACGATCCTCGCCGACAACATCTCCGGCAATGTCATCGGGCTCATCCTCGGCTCGGCCTTCCGCTTCGTGTTCTACCGGTACTGGGTGTTCCGCGAGGATCGCGGGCCCGCCGCACCGCGGAGGCTGCGCCGCGAGGAGGACCCTCTCGTGGAGCGCCCGAAGCCCGCGGAGGCCGAGGCCTGAGCAGACATGCGAGAAGCCCGTCCCGGCGGCCGATGCCGCCAGAACGGGCTTCTCGAGGAGCTCTCAGCGCGTGCCGTGCATGATGGCGCCCTTCACCTCGGCGATCGCCTTGGTGATCTGGATGCCGCGAGGGCAGGCTTCGGTGCAGTTGAAGGTCGTGCGGCAGCGCCACACGCCCTCCTTGTCGTTGAGGATGTCCATGCGCACCTTCGCCGCGTCGTCACGCGAGTCGAAGATGAAGCGATGCGCCGCGACGATCGCGGCGGGGCCGAAGTACTGACCGTCCGTCCAGAACACCGGGCAGCTGGAGGTGCACGCCGCGCACAGGATGCACTTGGTCGTGTCGTCGAAGCGCTCCCGGTCGGCCGCGCTCTGCAGGCGCTCCTTGCCCGGCTCGGGCTCGGTCGCGGAGATGAGGAACGGCTTCATCTCCCGGAACGCGTCGAAGAACGGCTCCATGTTGACGACCAGGTCCTTCTCCAGCGGCAGGCCCTTGATCGGCTCGACGTAGATGGGCTTGGTGATGTCCAGATCCTTCACCAGCGTCTTGCAGGCCAGACGGTTGCGGCCGTTGATCCGCATCGCGTCCGAGCCGCAGACGCCGTGAGCGCAGGAACGGCGGAAGGTCAGCGATCCGTCCTGCTCCCACTTGATGCGGTGCAGCGCGTCCAGGATGCGGTCCGTGGGGTACATCTCCACGTCGAAGTCCTGCCAGTGCGCCTCCTGCCCGGAGTCCGGGTCGTAGCGGCGGATGAGCAGCGTGACGGTGAAGGGCTTCGGAGCCTCCACCGGCGAGGCGCCGCTCTGCTCGACGACGGCAGTCGACATCAGTACTTCCTCTCCGTCGGCTCGTAGTGGGTGACCACGACCGGCTTCCAGTCCAGGGTGATGTGGTCCTCCGGGTCGGCCGAGTGGGGGTCGCCCGTCAAATAGGCCATGGTGTGCTTCATGTAGTTCACGTCGTCGCGCTTCGGGAAGTCGTCGCGCATGTGGCCGCCGCGGCTCTCCTTGCGGTTGCGGGCGCAGTAGACGAGCACCTCGGCCAGGTCGAGCAGGAAGCCCAGCTCGACGGCCTCCAGCAGATCGGTGTTGAAGCGCTTGCCGCGGTCCTGGATCGCGACGTTCTTGTAGCGCAGGCGCAGGCTGTGGATGACCTTGAGCACCTCGCTGAGCGACTCGTCGGTGCGGAACACCTGAGCGCCGCGATCCATCGCCTCCTGCAGCTCGCGGCGCAGATCCGCGACGCGCTCCGTGCCGGTGCTGTTGCGGATGGTGTCGAGCATCTGGGTGACCGCCGCAGCCGGGTTCTCCGGCAGCTCCACCCAGTCGGCCTCGCGCACGTACGCGACCGCGTTGTTGCCGGAGCGCTTTCCGAAGACGTTGATGTCCAGCAGCGAGTTGGTGCCCAGGCGGTTCGAGCCGTGCACCGAGACGCAGGCGCACTCGCCTGCGGCGTACAGGCCGGGGACCACGGTCGTGTTGTCGCTGAGCACCTCGGCGTTGTTGTTCGTCGGGATGCCGCCCATGGCGTAGTGCGCAGTCGGGAAGACCGGCACCGGCTCGGTCACCGGGTCGACGCCGAGGTAGGTCCGGGCGAACTCGGTGATGTCCGGCAGCTTGGTCTCCAGCACCTCCGCGCCCAGGTGCGTGCAGTCCAGCAGGACGTAGTCCTTGTGAGGTCCGGCGCCGCGACCCTCGAGCACCTCCTGCACCATCGAGCGGGCCACGATGTCGCGGGGCGCGAGGTCCTTGATGGTGGGCGCGTAGCGCTCCATGAAGCGCTCGCCGGAGGCGTTGCGCAGGATCGCGCCCTCGCCGCGCGCGCCCTCGGTCAGCAGGATGCCCAGGCCGGCGAGCCCGGTCGGGTGGAACTGGTAGAACTCCATGTCCTCCAGCGGCAGGCCCTTGCGCCAGATGATGCCGACGCCGTCGCCGGTGAGGGTGTGCGCGTTGGAGGTCGTCTTGAAGATCTTGCCGAAGCCGCCGGAGGCGAAGATCACGGCCTTCGCCTGGAACACGTGCAGCTCGCCCGTGGCCAGCTCGTAGGCGACGACGCCGGCGACGCGCTTCTGCCCGTCCTTCTCCACGAGGGAGAGGTCCAGCACGTAGTACTCGTTGAAGAACTCGACGCCGTGCTTCACGCAGTTCTGGTACAGCGTCTGCAGGATCATGTGGCCGGTGCGGTCCGCCGCGTAGCAGGCGCGGCGCACCGGGGCCTTGCCGTGATCGCGGGTGTGGCCGCCGAAGCGGCGCTGGTCGATCTTCCCCTCGGGCGTGCGGTTGAAGGGCAGGCCCATGTTCTCGAGGTCGATGACGGCGTCGATGGCCTCCTTGGCGAGGATCTCCGCGGCGTCCTGATCGACGAGGTAGTCACCGCCCTTGATCGTGTCGTAGGTGTGCCACTCCCAGTTGTCCTCCTCCACGTTCGCGAGGGCGGCCGCCATGCCGCCCTGCGCGGCGCCCGTGTGCGAGCGGGTGGGGTAGAGCTTGGTGATCACGGCGGTCTTGGCCTTCGGGCCGGCCTCGATCGCGGCCCGCATGCCGGCGCCGCCTGCGCCGACGATGACGATGTCGTACTGGTGGTAGTGGACGCCGTCACGGACGACGCTGCCGGTCTCAGCGGACGCGGTGGTGTTGGACACGAATGGACTCCAGAGATCAGGACGCGGGGCAGAAGGACGCGAGCAGCGCCGGGTCCGCACCGGCCGGGCACGGGTCGAAGGTGAAGACGACGAGGGTGCCGAGGATGATGAGCACCACGACGGCGACCAGCAGCGCCCACTTCAGCACCGCGGAGACGATCCGGCTGCTCACGTAGTCGTTCACGAGGGTGCGCATGCCGTTGCCGCCGTGGATGAGGCCCAGCCACAGCATCGCGACGTCCCACCACTGCCAGAACGGGTTGGCGAGCTTGCCGCCGATGAAGGCGAAGTCGATCTGCTTGACGCCCTCGCCCATGACGAGGTTCACGAACAGGTGGCCGAAGATCAGCACGACCAGGACGACGCCTGAGACGCGCATGTAGATCCAGCCGACCTTCTCCCAGTTGACCCCGCCGCGGTAGCTGCCGCGCCCGGTCTTGGCGCGGGGCACTTCGATCGTCGTCACGATCAGCCTCCGATCTCGCTGACGATGACCATGAACTGGCGGGGCACGAAGCCGGCCATGAGCACGAGCCAGAGCACGATGACGATCCAGAACATCACAGCCTGGTACTTGGTGCCCTTGCTCCAGAAGTCGATGAGGATCACCCGGATGCCGTTCAGGGCGTGGAAGACGATCGCGGCGACCAGTGCGATCTCGCCGATGCCCATGATCGGGTTCTTGTAGGTGCCGATGACCGCGTTGTACGCCTCGGGGCTCACCCGGATCAGCGCGGTGTCCAGCACGTGCACGAGCAGGAAGAAGAAGATCGCGACGCCCGTGATCCGGTGCAGCACCCAGGACCACATCCCCTCGCGGCCGCGGTAGAGCGTTCCGCCCGGGCGTGGTGACTTTGGTCGCCGAACCTCCGTCGCACGGGGTTCAGGTGCTACGACCGACATGAGCAACCCTCCTAGCCAATCGGCGCGTCGGCCGGCTGACCTTCGAGTGCGGGTCGGCCCGACCGCAGCAAGTCTATTCCGCCGCTGCGGGGCACGCTCGTTAGGTCAGCCTAAGTACGACCGCCGCCGCCGGGCCTGAGACTCAGCGCGCGGAGACGGTGGAGCGGGAGCCCGCGCGCCAGCGATAGGGAGCGCGCGGCAGGCGGCGGCTCGTCATCGCGGCGCCGTAGTGGGCGATGAGCTCCTCCGTGAGCGCGGCCCAGGTCTTGCGCAGCACCCGGCGCCGTCCGGCCTCGCCCATCCGCGCCCGCAATGCCGTGTCGGAGGCCAGCGTCGCCACCGCGGCACGCAGCTGCACGGCGTCGCCCGGCTCGAAGAGGAAGCCGTCCGTGCCCGGCGTCACGAGGTCAACCGGGCCTCCTGCTCGCGGTGCGATCACGGGAAGGCCGCTCGCATGCGCCTCCTGGACGGTCTGCCCGAAGGTCTCGTGGCGGCCGGGGTGCACGAACACGTCCAGCGCGGCGTAGGCCCGCGCAAGCTCGGCTCCGCCCAGACGCCCGAGGAACGCGGTCTCCTCGCCCAGGCGCGCCCGCAGCCGCGGCATGCTCGGCCCGTCGCCGACCACGACGAGGCGCACGCCGCGCATCCCGCGCAGCCCCGCCAGCAGCTCGACCTCCTTCTCCGGCGCGAGCCTGCCGATGTAGCCGACGAGCGTCTCCCCGTGCGGGGCGAGCCGTGCGCGCAGCTCCTGGGTGGGCTGCTCCCCGCGCAGCCGCGGGTGGAAGCCCTGCGTGTCCACGCCGCGGCCCCACAGCCGCACGTCGTGCACCCCGGAGCGCTCGAGCTCGGCGATGGCGCTGGAGGAGGGCGCGAGGGTGAGGTCGGCCGCGTTGTGGATCGCGCGCACGACGCGCCGGGTGAGGCCGACGGCGGAGGCCATCCGGTTCATCTTGGCGAAGCCGGCGATGTCGGTCTGGTAGATCGCGACGGAGGCGATGCCGAGCCTCCGGGCGGCCTGGATGCCCTGTGCGCCGAGCAGGAACGGGGAGGCGACGTGCACGACGTCCGGCTTGAACTCGTCCAGCGTGCGCTGCACGGCGGGCGTGGGCAGGCCGACCGGGAACTGGCGGTAGGCCAGCGCGGGCGCCTCGCGCACGGGGAAGCCGGCGTAGGAGGCGGGGGAGCCGGCGTCGGGGGCCATGACGATCGCGTCGTCGCCGCGCGAGGCGAAGTTCTCGAGGATCCGGCAGACGCTGGTGGTGACGCCGTTCACGGTGGGCAGGAAGCTCTCGGTGATGACCGCGATGCGCACGACGCCAGCGTCCGTGCCGACGGTGAACGGCAGGTCAACTCGACGTGGCGTGTCGGGCAACAGGCGGGGGAGCTTCGGGGCGGCCGGCTTCCGGCGGACGTGCGGGGTACCGTCCGGCAGCGGTCTCGGCGCCGGCGCCGGGCCTGGTCCCTAGGATGATCGCGTGACCAGCACAGCGGAGCTCATGCAGCGCTTCTACTCCGTCATCCCGGCCGGAGGGGTCGGCTCACGGCTGTGGCCGCTGTCCCGGGCGGAGGCGCCGAAGTTCCTGCTGGACCTGACCGGCTCGGGCAACTCCCTGCTGCGCTCCACCTGGACGCGACTGGCGCCGCTGGCAGGTCCCGAGCGGATCATGGTCGTCACCGGCCGCGCCCATCGCGCAGCCGTCGAGGAGCAGCTGCCCGAGCTCAGCGACGCGAACATCGTCCTGGAGACGGAGCCCAAGGACTCCAGCGCCGCGATCGGGCTGGCGGCGGCGATCCTGGAGCGTCGCGAGCCGGGCGTGATCATCGGCTCCTTCGCCGCGGACCATGTCATCCGCGGCACGCGCCTGTTCCAGCGTGCCGTGCAGGAGGCGGTCCGGGCGGCGGACGAGGGCCTCATCGCGACGATCGGCATCGAGCCCACCGAGCCGTCCATCGGCTTCGGCTACATCCGAACGGGCGAGCCGCTGCCCATCGCCGGCACCGCGGATGTGCAACGCGTCGTGTCCTTCACCGAGAAGCCGGACCGCGACACCGCACGCGCCTACCTCGACTCCGGCGAGTACCTCTGGAACGCGGGCATGTTCGTCGCCCGCGCATCCGTCCTCCTGGAGGAGATGGCCAAGACGGAGCCGGAGCTGGTCGAGGGGCTGATCGCGCTCGCCGAGGTGTGGGACGACGCGCAGCGCCGCGGGCCGCTGGTGGACCGGATCTGGCCCCGGCTGCACAAGATCGCGATCGACTACTCCGTGGCGGAGCCCGCTGCCGCGCAGGGCAGGATGGCCGTCGTCAGCGGTCAGTTCGAATGGGACGACGTGGGCGATTTCGCGAGCGTGGCGAAGCTCCTCACCCGCGGCCGCAGCTCCGACCTCGCGATCCTCGGCAAGGGCGCCCGCGTCCTCGCCGACGAGGCCAGCGGCATCGTCGTCTCCCAGACGCGCAAGCTCGTGTCGCTCGTCCGCGTGCGCGACATCGTCGTGGTGGACACCCCGGACGTCCTGCTGGTCACCACCGCCGAGCACGCGCAGCAGGTGAAGAACGTCGTGGAGACGATCAAGCAGTCCGGTCAGACCGCGATGCTCTGATCCGAAACGCGGCCGAAACCCGGGGGAGACTAGCGTCGGGAGCATGAGCACGACAGCGCGCCGTCCCTTCTATCTCGACTGCGACACGGGCATCGACGACTCGCTCGCGATCGCCTTCCTGTACTCGCGCCCGGACATCAAGCTCCGCGGAATCGGCACGGTCAGCGGCAACACCAGCGCGGCCCAGGGGGCGCGCAACAGCCTCGACCTGATCGCGCTGCTCGGCGATCGCAGCACCCCCGTCGCGGTGGGCGCGCACGACTTCCTCGAGGCCGGCTTCCACGGCGGCGCTCCGCATGTGCACGGAGACAACGGCATCGGCGGGGTCACGCTGCCGCCCAGCGGGCGCGAGCCCGTCGCGCAGGACGCGGCCGAGCTGCTGCTGTCCCTCGCCCGGCAGCACGCCGGGGAACTGGAGCTGCTCGCGGTCGGACCGCTGACCAACCTCGCCCTGGCGCTCCGCCGTGATCCGGAGCTGCCCGCCCTGGTCAAGCGGGTGACGATCATGGGCGGCGCCGCGCTGGCGCCCGGGAACGTGACCCCCGCCGCGGAGGCGAACATCTGGGGTGATCCCGAGGCGGCCGCGGCGGTGTTCGCGGCGTCGTGGCCGTTGACCGTCGTCGGGCTGGACGTCACGATGGCGCACCGCATCGGCGAGCCGGAGCGGCAGCGGCTGCTGGAGGGCGGTCCCGCCGCGCGCGCGATCGGCGCCATGCTCGACCACTACTACGACTTCTACGCCGAGGGCGTGCTTCCCTCCCGCGGCGCGGTGCTGCACGACCCGCTCGCGGCCGCCATCGCGACCGGCGCCGTGACCCCCGAGCTGGCGCCGGTGGTGCCCGCCGAGGTGGACACCACCGACGGGCCCGACCGCGGCCGCACCCTGTTCGACCTGCGCGGCAGGTACCGCGGCTATCCGGAGGTGGCCGGCGCGCACGTCTCGGTGGTGCTGCAGGCCGATGCGCCCTTCGCCTCGATGCTCGTCGAGGCGGTCCGCGCGCTCTGAGCGGCGATCAGGCGGGTCGCTGCTTGACGATGAGCAGACGGAACGGTCGGCCGTCCGCCGACCACCAGCGATGCGGCGTCCCGCCCACGTAGAAGATGGAGTCCGACTCCCGCAGGGCGTGCACCCGGCCCTCGACCTCGACCCGGACGGCTCCGGAGAGCACGAAGGCGAACTCGTCCTCCGCGTGCTCGAAGATCTCGCCCGGCTCGGTGTTCGCCGAACGGTGGTCGATCGGATGGAAGGAGCGCTCGCCGTGGGCGAGCATGCGAGCCTCACCCTCGGCGAAGCCGGCGACGGGGCCGCGGTCGTCGCCGGCCCGGGTGATCTGGACGGGCAGCCGAGCGGTGCAGGGCACGGCCTCGGTCGCCGCGACGAGCTCGATCGGGCTGGTGCCCAGCGCGACGGCGATGCGCCGCAGCGAGCCCATGCTCGGCTGGGCCAGCCCGCGTTCGAGCTGACTGAGGAAGGGGTGCGAGAGCTCGGTCATGCCGGCCAGCTGCACGAGGGTGAGCCCGCGGCCCTGCCTCAGCGCGCGGATGCGGGCGCCGAGCAGGGCGGCGCGCTCGCCCTCCTCCGCCTTGGCGGCCGCGCCTGCTGCCGGGGCGATGGCGCCCGTTGCCGTCGCGGCGGCCCCGCGCGTCGCCGTCATGGGCCTCAGAGCTGCCGGTCCGGGTGCATCCCCATCCGGGCGAGCACGGTGTTCTCCACGATCTGGATGACGTTGTAGAGCAGGAGCGACAGCGCCGTCACCACCACCACGCAGCTCCAGACGCCCCCGAAGTTGGTCAGCGGCAGGTAGGTGTTCACGAGGTTGCCGATGCCCTTGCCCGTGGCCAGCCATTCCGCCAGCAGCGCCCCGGTGATGGCGCCGGGCACGGAGATGCGCACGGCTGCGAAGAAGGACGGCAGCGACGCCGGCAGGGCGACCTTGTGCAGAGCCGTCCAGGCGTTGCCGCCGTACACGGTGACGACGTCGGTCATCTGCGGTGAGGCGGACTTCAAGCCGAAGGCGATGCTCACGAGCGCGGGGAACAGCACGACGATGCCGCCGATGACGACGACGCTGCCCCAGTCCCGTCCGGCGATGAGGATGATCACCGGGGCCATGGCGATGAGCGGCACGGAGCGCAGCAGCATGGCGACCGGCAGGAGGGCGGCCTCGATGCCCTTGGACAGCTGGAACAGGCTCGCGCCGATGAGGGCGACGACCAGCCCGGAGATGAAGCCGATGGCCGCGTCGCTCAGCGTGATGCCCAGCGCGCCGAACAGCTCGCCCCGGTTCTTCGCCGCATTGGGGACCGTGAAGAGGTAGTTCCATACGTCGACCGGGCCCTTGGCGATCATCGGCGAGATGTTGAACGCCCAGAGCACGCCGACCCAGATGACGAGCACTGCGGCGACGGTGATGACGAAGGTCAGCACGCTCGTGCCGAGGCTGCGCAGCACGGCGCGGCGCGTCTGCGCCCGGATCTGGCTCTCCAGCGCGGCCACCGATGCGGTCTGCGGCGCCGCGACGCGGGCGGCGGTGAGCTCGCTCATCAGCTGGCCCTCCCGCGGCTCCAGGGGGTGACCGCGCGGGTGAGCAGTCCGACCAGCCCGTAGCCGGCAAGGGCCACCGCGCCGCTGGCCAGGGCGAGCCCCCAGAGCAGGGGCGGCCGCAGCGACTGCTGGGCGACGATCATGGCCGGGCCGACTCCCACGTCCACCTTGCCGAAGAACTCGCCCAGCACGGCGCCGAGGAAGGCCGCGGGAACGGCGATCTGCAGGCCGTTGAGGATGTTCGGCAGGGCGGCGACGATCCTCACCTTGCGCAGCTGCGTGAAGGTGCCGCCGCCGTACACGTGCACGACGTCGAGGCTGGCCCGGTCCGCGGCCTTGAGGCCCAGCAGGGCGCTGACCACGGTGGTGAAGAAGCAGCTGAGGGCGGCGAGGAAGATCGCGGTGCCCGATGGCTGCCCGTGCTTGGGCGCGCCGATGATGAGGAGGGCGAGCGGGCCGATCGCCACGATGGGCACGCAGTAGGTGATGATCGCGATCTGCATGACCGCGCCCTCCAGGCGCGGCACGATGAGCACGAAGGCGGACAGCAGCAGCGCGAGGGCGTTGCCCCAGAGATAGCCGACACCGGCCTCCTGCAGCGTCAGCATGAAGTTGCCGAAGTAGTAGTCCCAGCCCGTCTCGATGTAGCTCTGCACCACCTGCGGCGGCGTGGGCACGGACTGGAACCCGTTCTGGGGGTTCACGAACACGGTGACGGCGAGCAGCCACCACAGGGCGATGAGGGCGATCCCTCCGATCGATCCGATCGCCCATGCAGGCAAGCGGTATCCGCGCATGAGAGTGCTCCTAGTGGTCGTCGTCCATGGCCGCACCGCCGCTGCCGAACAGCAGCTCGGAGGCATGGTCGACATAGGCGTGGAACTCGGGCGAGCGCATCATGTCGGGGGTGCGCGGCCGCGGCAGGTCGATGTGGATGACCTCCTTGACCCGGCCCGGCCGCGGGCTCATCACGGCGACCTGATCGGAGAGGAAGATCGCCTCGGAGATGCCGTGGGTGACCAGCAGCGTGGTGGCGGGCTTCTCCGTCCAGATGCGCAGCAGCTCGAGGTTCAGCCGCTGGCGGGTCATGTCGTCCAGCGCGCCGAAGGGCTCGTCGAACAGGAGCACGGAGGGCCGCATGATGAGCGAGCGCGCGATCGACACGCGCTGGCGCATGCCGCCGGAGAGCTGGGCGGGCTTGGCCTTCTCGAAGCCCTTGAGGCCCACCAGGGCGATCATCTCGTCGATGTAGGCCTTGTCGGGGGTCACGCCGGCGACCTCGAAGGGCAGCCGGATGTTGCTCAGCACGCTGCGCCAGGGCAGCAGCGCCGAGTCCTGGAAGGCGATTCCGAGCTGGTGCGCGGCCCGCAGCTGCTTGGGGCTCTCGCCGTCGACCCGCGTGGTGCCGCTCGTGGGCTCCTCGAGCCCGGCGAGGATGCGCAGGATCGTGGACTTGCCGCAGCCCGAGGGCCCCAGCAGGGCCATGAAGGTGCCCTGATCGGTGTGCAGGTTCGCGTCCTTGAGGGCGACGACGCTCTTGCGCCCGAGGGTGAACACCTTGTTCAGTCCGGTGATCTGCAGCCCGGTGCCCAGGGACGTGCCCTGGGCACCGGGTGCTGCCGTGATGTCGGTCACGATCGGATGCTTTTCCGTTCGGTCTGAGGCTGTCAGGACGCGGGCGTGGCCGCCGGGGTGGCGCCCAGGGCCTTCAGGCTCGGGTTCTCCTGGTAGACCTGGTCCAGCAGGCTGAGGTCGAACAGGTCGCTCGTCTGCAGGTTCAGGCCCGCCCCGGCGAGGCTCTTCAGCGTCTCGCTCTGCAGCTGCGGCGTGATCGTGAACAGGCCGTTGGCCTTCGTGTCCGCGGTCACCACCAGCGGGATCTGCGCGGCGGAGCCGGCCTCCGAGTTCGCGGGGATGAGGTTCTGGTCCTTGCCGTAGGTGTTGTAGGCGAGGGCCGCGCCGGCCTTCGGGTCGGCGATCTCATCGGCCCAGCCCTTGATCTCCGCGGTCAGGAACGCCTTGAGGACCTCCGGCCGGTTCTTGATCGTCTCGTCGGTCGCCGTGAAGGTCTCGGCGACGAAGGGCAGGCCGTTGTCGGCGAAGGCGATGTTCGTCGTCTTCATGCCCTCCGCCTCGATGGTGATGACCTCGTTGGTGAGGTACGACATGTATCCGTCGACCTGGCCCTGGGTGAGCACCGAGGGGTCGTACTGGACGGTGACGACGTTGACGTCGCTCTCGCTCATGCCGTTGGCGGCGAGGAAGGCGTCGAACAGCGCGCGGTTGGAGTCCTGGACGCCGATCTTCTTGCCCTTGAGGTCTGCGGGCTTGGACATGTTCGCGCCGCTGGCCAGCGAGGTGATCGCGAAGGGGTTCTTCTGGTACGTCGCGCCGATGATCTTCACGGGCGCCTGGTTCTGCGAGATCGCCGAGGCCACCGAGACCGCGTCGCTCAGCGCGACGTCAGCGGTGCCCTGCAGGAGCTCGGCGACGCCGCTGGAGGGTCCGGAGATCAGGTTGACGGCGGAGAAGCCGGCGTCCGTGTAGTACCCCTTGCTGTCGGCGAAGAACTCGCCCGCGAACTCCTCGTTCTTGATCCAGGACAGCTGCACGTTCAGCGTGCCGAGGTCGGCGCTGCCGCTGCCGCCGGAAGCGGAGCTCGCCGGCGCGCTTGCGTTGCCGGAGGAGCAGCCGGTGAGCGCGAGGGCCGCGATCGCGACCGAGGCGCCGACGACGCTCAGTCGTCGCGCCGTGGTTCCGAATGCCATGTGATCTGTCTCCACTCTGTGTCCGGACCGCCGCCGCGCGGGCGGCGTGCCTGCTCTCTTGGTGCGAAGAACCGCCTCCGTCGCCTCAACGACAGAGCCGGCGCGGGCCTCCGGAGGCGACCCACGGACCGAGAGTAGGAGCTGTAGATTTCACGAACATGGCCGCCGATGTTTCCTCCGTGTAAAACCCTCGGCGCGGCCGGCCATGGCCCCGCGGGAACGCCCTCTGAGCACCTGTGCGTCCCGCCCATCTCCTAGAGTGTCGGCATGGATTCGGCGATCGACTGGGAGGCCCTGCGGCAGGCGGCCGTGCGGGCGCGGGAGCTGGCCTACGCGCCGTACTCCGGCTTCCCCGTCGGAGCGGCCGGCCTCGTCGAGGACGGCCGGGTCGTGCTGGGCTGCAACGTGGAGAACGCCAGCTACGGCCTGAGCCTGTGCGCCGAGTGCGGGCTGGTCAGCGCCCTGGCCTCCTCCGGCGGCGGCCGCCTGCGCGCCGTCCATGTCGTCGACCGCAGTGGTGCGGCCCTGATGCCCTGCGGGCGCTGCCGGCAGCTGCTCTCCGAGCATGCCGTGCCGGGCATGCTGGTCGCCTCCCGCTCGGCGCCCCTGAGCATCGAGGAGCTCCTGCCGGAGGCCTTCGGACCCGGCGCTCTCGCCGTCTGAGCGCCTGACCGGGCCTGCCTCAACCCCGGTGGAGCAGATGTGCATGCGTCCTGCACGAATGGCTATCCTGGGGCGATGAGCATCGACGGCGAGCCCGCCCTGCCCGACGGCACGCCTCTCCGGCCGATGCCGAAGGTGAGTCTGCACGACCATCTCGACGGAGGGCTGCGCCCCGACACCGTCGTCGAGCTCGCCGAGGAGATCGGACTCCTGCTTCCCGCGGCAGAGCCGTCCGCCCTCGGCGAGTGGTTCCGCACGAGCGCCGACTCCGGCTCGCTTCCGGACTACCTCAAGACCTTCGACGTGACGCTCGCGGTCATGCAGACCGCCGAGCAGCTCGCCCGGGTCGCGCGCGAGGCGGTGCTCGACCTCGTCGAGGACGGCGTCGTGTACGCCGAGCTGCGCTGGGCGCCCGAGCAGCATCTCAGCCGCGGCCTCAGCCTGGACGCCGCCGTGGAGGCGGTGCAGCAAGGCATCGAGGAGGGCATCGCCCTCGCCGAGGCGGCCGGGGAGGTCGTCTGGATCGGGCAGCTCGTCACCGCGATGCGCCAGAACCAGCGCTCGCGCGAGATCGCCGAGCTGGCCCTGCGCCACCGCGAGCGCGGCGTGGTGGGCTTCGACATCGCGGGGCCGGAGCGGGGGTTCCCGCCGTCCCTGCACCGGGAGGCCTTCGAGCTGCTGTCCGAGGCGTTCTTCCCCGTCACGGTGCATGCCGGCGAGGCGGACGGCCTCGCCTCGATCCGCAGCGCCCTGCGCGACGGCCGGGCCCTGCGGCTGGGCCACGGCGTCAATCTCGCGCGCGCCTTCGCCGAGGACGCGGCACCCCAGGACGTGGAGCTGGCGAACTGGGTGCTGGACCGCGGCATCGCGCTGGAGCTGTGCCCGAGCTCGAACCTGCAGACCGGCGCCATCGCGCACTGGGGCCAGGGCATCGCCGACCACCCCTTCGATCTGCTCTACACCCTCGGCTACGCCGTGACCGTGAGCCCCGACAACCGGCTCATGAGCGGCACCGACCTCAGCACCGAGCTCGCCAGGCTCGCGGAGGCCTTCGACTACGACGTCCAGGACATCGGCGATCTCCAGCTCAATGCGGCCGCAGCCGCCTTCCTGCCCTATGACGACCGCGAGGAGCTCCTCGAGCACCTGAGCGACTACTACGAGGCGCTGGAGGAAGACGACGAGGAGCCCGACGCCGGCGGACAGGGGCTGCCCGGCCGATGAGCGACCACGTCCTCGCGATCGACCAGGGCACCACCTCCACGCGGGCGATCGTCTTCGACCGCGCCGGGACGCCGGTCGCCTCCGCCCAGCGGGAGCACCGGCAGATCCTGCCCCGCGCGGGCTGGGTGGAGCACGACCCCGAGGAGATCTGGGCGAACACCCGAGAGGTCGTCCAGGCCGCGCTCGGCCGCCTGGACGGGCGGACCGGCCGGGGCGCGGCCTGCATCCGGGCCGTCGGCATCACCAACCAGCGCGAGACGACGATCGTGTGGGAGCGGGCCACCGGCCGTCCCGTGCACAACGCCATCGTCTGGCAGGACACGCGCACCGAGGGCATCGTCGAGCGACTGGCTGCGGACGGTGGCCGCGAGCGGTTCGCGCGGAGCACCGGCCTGCCGCTGTCCGGGTACTTCTCGGCGACGAAGATCGCCTGGATGCTCGAGAGCGTTCCCGGGCTCCGCCAGCGCGCCGAGGCCGGAGAGCTCGCCTTCGGCACGGTCGACAGCTGGCTGCTGTGGAAGCTCACCGGCGGCCCGCACGGCGGCGTGCACGCCACCGACGCGACCAATGCCTCCCGCACGCTCCTGTTCGGCATCGAGGACGGCCGGTGGCGCCCGGAGCTGCTGGACGCCTTCGGCGTGCCGGCGTCGATGCTCCCGGAGGTGCGCTCGTCCTCCGAGGCCTACGGCATCATCCGCTACGGCGGTCCGATCGACGGGATCCCCGTGGCCGGCATCCTCGGCGACCAGCAGGCCGCAGCCTTCGGGCAGGCGGCGTTCGGGCCCGGGGAGGCGAAGCACACCTACGGCACGGGAGGCTTCCTCCTGCTCAACACCGGCACCAGCCCGGTCCGCTCGGGGCACGGCCTGATCACGACGATCGCGTACCGACTGGGCGAGGAGCCGCCGCGATACGCCGTGGAGGGCTCGATCGCCGTGGCCGGCTCTCTCGTGCAGTGGCTGCGCGACGGCCTGGGGCTCATCACGGATGCCGCGGAGGTCGAACAGCTCGCCGCCAGCGTGCCGGATTCCGGGGGCGCCTACCTCGTTCCCGCCTTCTCCGGCCTGTTCGCACCCCACTGGCGCGCCGACGCACGGGGCGTCCTCGCCGGGCTCACCCGGTTCGTCACGAAGGCCCACCTGGCCCGTGCCGCGCTGGAGGCGATCGCCTTCCAGGTCGCGGACGTCGTGGAGGCCATGAACGCGGACACCGGCGCCCGCCTGAGCGAGCTGCGCGCAGACGGCGGCGCCTCCGCGAACGAGCTGCTCATGGCCATCCAGGCCGATGTGCTCGGCATCCCCGTCGCACGCCCGGCCGTGGTGGAGACCACGGCCCTCGGCGCGGCCTATGCCGCCGGGCTCGCGACCGGCCTCTGGTCTGACCTCGACGAGCTGCGCGCGCACCGCAGCGAGGACACCCGCTGGGAGCCGTCGATCGGGGAGCAGGAGCGAGCCGAGCGGCGCCGGATGTGGCGCAAGGCCGTGGAGCGCACCCTCGACTGGGTGGACTGACCGCCGGCGAGGCCTCGCCCACAGCTCGCCCCGCTCAGCCGCGGGAGGCCGGAGGCGGATGGACTACCGTAGCCCTGTGGCTGGCACTGGAGCATCCGGGGGAGGTCTGCTCTACCGGCTCTACCAGCGCCGGCTGCGGGCCGAGATCTCCCGCGCGCAGCCGCCGCGGCACGTGGCGATGATCATCGACGGCAACCGCCGGTGGGCCCGCCAGCTCGGCTTCCCGACGGCCGCCCAGGGGCACCGCGCCGGTGCGGCGAAGGTGCGGGAGTTCCTCGAGTGGTGCGACGAGCTGGGCATCGGCACGGTGACGCTGTACCTCCTGTCCAACGACAATCTGCGCCGCCGCGACAGCGCGGAGCTGTCCGATCTCATCGAGATCATCGCGGAGCTCGCCGACGCGCTGTCCCGGCACCGGGACTGGCGCGTGCAGCACGTCGGCTCGCACAGCGAGCTGCCGCCGGAGCTCCTGACCGCCCTGCATGAGGCGGAGCAGCGCAGCGCGCACAAGGAGGGCATGCACGTGAACCTCGCCGTCGGCTACGGCGGACGCGGCGAGATCGTCGACGCGATGCGGCGGATCGTGCAGAGCCACGCCAGCCAGGGCGGCTCCCTCGAGGACCTGGCCGAGAAGCTCACCCCGGAGCTGGTCGGCGAGCACCTCTACACCGGAGGGCAGCCCGATCCCGACCTCGTCATCCGCACCTCAGGCGAGCAGCGGCTCAGCGACTTCATGCTGTGGCAGGCCGCGCACAGCGAGTTCTACTTCGTGGAGGCGCTGGGCCCCGATCTGCGCGAGGTCGACTTCCTGCGCGCGCTGCGCGACTTCTCGCACCGGCAGCGCCGCTACGGCGAGTGAGCCCGGGGCCCTCCGCGGCGCGTTAATGAGACGGTAACCCGTCGCACGCGGCGTGTCGTGGCGCGCAGATGATCGCTGGCCGTACCGTCGTCCTTGTCAGGTGCGGTACCTGATCGAGACGACCCGGAGCGGGACTCGATCACGCCTCGGGCGGCTCGCCGAATGAGCCGAGTCGATACCGCTCGGGACAGGAGACCTTCGTGGCCCCCACTGAGTTCAACAGCAGCGAGACCGTCCGCAGCGAAGCCGTTGGATCGAAGGGGGCAGCCGCCGCGCGCGGTCGCGCCTCCGCGTCCTCGTCGGCGTCGGTCTCCGCCCGGCAGGCGGAGATGACCTACGTCCTCGACACGTCGGTGCTGCTGAGCGATCCGAAGGCGATGTTCCGTTTCGCCGAGCATGCCGTGGTGCTTCCCGTGATCGTCGTGACGGAGCTCGAGGCGAAGCGCAACGACCCGGAGATCGGCTATTTCGCCCGGCAGGCCCTGCGCAATCTCGACGAGCTGCGCCGCCAGCACGAGCGCCTGGACTTCCCGATCCCGGTGGGCAAGGACGGCGGCAGCCTGCGGGTGGAGCTCAACCACTCCAACATGTCCGTGCTGCCCAGCGGGCTGCAGCTGGGGGACAACGACTCGCGCATCCTCGCCGTGGCCATGAACCTCGCCAACGAGGGCCTGCCCGTCACGGTGGTCTCCAAGGACCTCCCGCTGCGGGTCAAGGCCGCCTCGATCGGGCTGAGCGCCGACGAGTACCTCGCCGAGCAGGCCGTGGACTCCGGCTACACGGGCCTTGCCGAGCTGCACCTGTCCGGCGACGAGATGGCCAGGCTCTACGAGGACGAGAGCCTGGCGAGCCACCTCGTGGACGAGCAGCCGGTGAACACCGGCCTGATCATCACCTCCGAGCGGGGCTCCGCCCTCGGGCGCGTCACCGGTCCGGGGCGGTTCTGCCTGGTCCGCGGGGACCGTGACGTCTTCGGCCTGCACGGCCGCTCCGCCGAGCAGCGGCTGGCGATCGACATGCTGCTCGACCCGGAGATCGGCATCGTCTCGCTGGGCGGGCGGGCCGGCACGGGCAAGTCCGCGCTGGCCCTGTCGGCGGGGCTGGAGGCGGTGCTGGAGCGTCAGCAGCACAGGAAGATCATCGTGTTCCGGCCCCTGTACGCCGTGGGCGGGCAGGAGCTCGGATACCTGCCCGGGGACCAGGGCGAGAAGATGACGCCCTGGGGCCAGGCGGTGTTCGACACCCTCGGCGCGGTCGTGTCGCAGAACGTCATCGACGAGGTGGTGGACCGGGGGATCCTGGAGGTCCTGCCGCTCACGCACATCCGCGGCCGCTCGCTGCACGACGCCTTCGTCATCGTGGACGAGGCCCAGTCGCTGGAGCGGAACGTGCTGCTCACCGTGCTCAGCCGCATCGGCCAGAACTCGCGCGTGGTGCTCACCCATGACGTGGCGCAGCGCGACAACCTGCGCGTCGGGCGTCACGACGGCGTGGCCTCCGTCATCGAGACGCTCAAGGGCCACGCCCTGTTCGGGCACATCACCCTGACCCGCTCCGAGCGCAGCGACATCGCCGCCCTGGTCACCACACTGCTGGAGGGCAACGAGCTGGCCTGAGCGACCTCCCCTGCACAGGCGCGCGCCCGACGGCGGGACGTGCCGCGCACGCCGACACCGCGGTGCGGGAGCCGGAGCCGCCTAGCGTGACGGGATGCCGTCCGCCTCCGTCCTGCTGCCGCTGTGGGGCTATCTCGCCCTCGTCAGCGTGCCGCTCGCGGTGATCGACCTGCGCGAGCGGCGGCTGCCGGATCGGCTCGTGCTGCCCGGCTACGGCTTCGCCGCCGTCTCGCTCGCACGCGACGCCGCCGAGCGTGCGGGGCCCCCGGCCGGGGCGCTCGCGGCCGCCGTCCTGTCGCTCGCGGCGATGCTGCTGCTGAACATCGCGGGCGGCGCAGGCCTGGGGGACGTCAAGCTCGCCGGCGTGCTCGGCGCAGGACTGGGGCTGCTCGGCTGGTCCGCTCTGGCGCTCGGTGCAGCCCTCGCCTTCGTCTCCGCGGGCGTGGCGGCGGCCGTGCTGCTCGTCGTCCGCGGCACGCCGGCGCGGGGCGCGCGGATCGCCTTCGGCCCTTCCCTGCTCGCCGGCTTCTGGGGCGCGCCGCTGCTGACCGCCAGCTGATCACCAGGTGCCCGCGCCGCGCCGCACGCGCATGCCTGCTCGGTCCGCGGCGACTCAACAGCGTCCCTCGGCCGAGCGACCGGACCGCGGGCGATGCCTAAGCTGGGCAGGTGAGCGCCAGCCCTCTCGACGACGCCCTGCTCGACCGCATCCGAGGCCGGGCGGCGGCCTACGACCACGAGAACGCCTTCTTCACGATGGACCTCGAGGAGCTGCGCGGCGCGGGGTACCTCGCGCTGCTCGTGCCGGAGGAGCTCGGCGGCCTTGGCGCGAGCCTGCGCGAGGCGAGCGTCGCGCAGGCGCGGCTCGCCGCAGCAGCCCCCGCCACGGCGCTGGGCGTGAACATGCACCTGGTCTGGACGGCCGTCGCGAAGATCCTGCGCGACCGCGGCGACACGAGCCTGGAATGGCTGCTGCGCGAGACCGTCGAGGGGCAGATCTTCGCCTTCGGCGTGAGCGAGGCGGGCAACGACGCCGTGCTCTTCGACTCGTCCACGCGGGCGGAGCGGCAGGAGGACGGCTCATACCGCTTCACCGGCCGCAAGGTCTTCACCTCACTCTCCCCGGTGTGGACACGCCTCGGGCTGTTCGGCCGGGACGACGCCGATCCGCAGGACCCCCGCCTGGTGTGGGGCTTCCTGGACCGATCCGCGCCGGGCCACCAGAGCCTGGACGACTGGGACGCCCTCGGCATGCGCGCCTCGCAGAGCCGCACGACGATCCTGGACGAGGCCCCGGTGGAGGCGGACCGCATCGTGCGCGTGCTGCCGGTCGGGCCGAACGGCGATCCCTTCGTCTTCGGCATCTTCGCCGCCTTCTCGCTGCTCGTCGCCTCCGTGTACACGGGCATCGGCGACCGGGCCCTCGAGCTGGCGGCGGAGGCCGCGCGCAGGCGCGTCTCCCCGCAGACGGGGCTCTCCTACGCGCAGGACTCGGATGTGCGTCACCGCATCGCCCACGCCTCCATCGGCCATCGGGCGCTGCGCCTGGGCCTGGAGACGCTCACCCGCGACGTCGATGCCGGGGCCGACCGGGGGCCGCACTGGTTCGCGGACCTCGCAGCGATGAAGGTGCGCGCGACCGAGACCGCCCGCGAGACCGTCGAGGCGGCGATCCGGGTCGCCGGGGGCGCCGCCTACGGCGCCGGCTCCGAGCTCTCCCGGCTCTACCGGGACGTGCTCGCCGGCATCTTCCACCCCTCGGACGACGAGTCCGCCCACCGCACCGTCGCCACCGAGCTGCTCGGGCCGCCGGCGTAGGTCTACTCCGTTCCGATCCAGAAGGGCCGGGAGCTCCGGAGCGGTGAGCGCCTCGAACGGCGCGGCGTCGGCACTCAATGAGGGACGCCGGCGCTATAGCGGCGTCCATGGGCGGGTGACTCGACGGCTCTCGATCTGTGGAGAGCCGCGGGTGCTCAGCCGATTCAGAGGGAATCCCGATCTTCGTGCGTGATCTTCTCGTTACAGTCTGAGCATGCCCCGCAGGACACCCGCCCGCGTGACCGTCACCGTCCTCACCGGCCTCGCCGGCCTCGGAGCCGTCGGAGCTCTCGCCGCCTGCAGCACCACGCCCGCCGGCGGTGCATCGGGCTCCTCGCCGCTTGCGGGCGGCTCGGGCGGCGTTCCCAGCGCCGCGGCGTCGCCGCCGGTCGCGGTGCCCGGCGGCCAGGGCGAGGCGAGCGGCAGCACCTTCAAGGACGGCAGCTACACCGCGACGGGCGACTACCTCTCCCCGGGCGGTCCCGAGTCCGTCACCGTCACGCTCACGATCGCGGACGACGTGGTCACCGCCGTCCAGGTGGTCAGCGGTGCGCACGACCCCACCGCGAAGCAGTTCCAGCAGCAGTTCATCGGCGGGATCCAGGGCGTGGTCGTGGGCAAGCGGCTGGCGGATCTCCAGGTCGACAAGGTCTCCGGGTCCTCGCTCACCAGCCAGGGCTTCAACGACGCGCTGAAGCAGATCGAGGAACAGGCGCGTGCCTAGCGCCGGCGCTCCCGGCATCCTTGCCGCGCAGCGCGAGTTCGAGGCCATCGGGACGATCTGGCGCATCGACACGGAGGCGGAGCCCGACCCGGAGGTGTGGCGTCGGCTCGACGATCGCATCGAGCGCTTCGACGCCACCTGGTCCCGCTTCCGCAGCGATTCGATCGTCAGCCTCGCAGCGCGCATGCCCGGCTCCTACGCCCTGCCCGAGGAGTCCGGGCCGCTCTACGCCCTGTACCGGAGGCTGGGCGAGGTGACCGGCGGGGCGATGAGCCCCTTCGTCGGCGACAGCCTCGCACAGCTGGGCTACGACCCCGAGTACGGCTTCCAGCCCGCCGAACGGCCGCTGGCCGCGCCCGACTGGGGCGACGGCGTGCACTGGGACGAGCGGGGACTGGTCACCGAGCGCCCCGTGACCCTCGACATCGGCGCGGCGGGCAAGGGCTACCTGGTGGACCTGCTCGCGCAGCAGCTTCGCGACGAGGGCATCGAGCGCTTCGTCATCGACGCCGGCGGGGACATGGTCGTGCGCAACCAGGCTCTGCGCGTCGGCCTGGAGCATCCCTTCGACCCGGCGCTGGCGATCGGGATCGTGGAGATCTCCTCCGGCGCCGTCTGCGCCTCCGCCTCGAATCGCCGTACCTGGGGCGACGGGCTGCACCACGTCATCGACGCGCGCACCGGCCTTCCCGTCGAGACCGTCGTCGCCACCTGGGCCATCGCCGACAGCGGCCTGCTCGCCGACGGGATCGCCACCGCGCTCTTCCTCGCCGAGCCCGCGGACATCCTGGCGCTGTTCGACTTCTCCTACGTGCGGATGTTCTCGGACGGCCGGGTGCAGTACTCCGAGGACCTCCCCGGCGAGGTGTTCACCCGATGAGCCGGCTCGCCCAGGCGCTCGGCCGCATCCCGATGTACCGTGCAGCGAGCCTGGGCCTGGCCGTCCTCGCCGCCCTCGCGCTCGTGCTCGCCATGACCGGCGTGCTCGCGCTCGACCCCCTCGGCATGCTCGCGGTGCTCTGCGTGACGCTGCTGTTCACGATCCTGGGCTCCGCGCTGATCGCCCGGCTGTTCCGCACCCGGGCGCATCTGGAGTCCTCGGTCATCACCGGGCTCATCCTGTTCTTCCTGCTGCCGCCGACGAGCGAGCCGGCACGGCTGGGTCTCATCGCGCTGGGGGCCCTCATCGCAGCGGCGAGCAAGTTCGTGCTCGCTGTGCGCGGCCGCCACGTCTTCAACCCCGCGGCCGTCGCGGCGGTCGTGCTCACCCTCACCGGCTGGAGCCCCGCCGTGTGGTGGACGGGAACCCCGGCGCTGGCCGGCCCGGTTGCCCTCGTCGGTGCGATCGTGCTGCTGCGCAGTGGCCGGCTGCTGCTGGGCACCGGCTTCGCCGCGCTGGTCGTCGTGCTGACCACCCCCGCCTACATGCTCTACGGGCTGGGCCTCGGCGACGCCCTCTGGTACGCCATCGGCTTCTCGCCGGTGCTCTTCGCGGCGGCCTTCATGGTAACCGAGCCGCTGACGCTGCCTCCGCGCAGCTGGCAGCGCTGGCTGGTCGTCGCCATCGTCGGCGTGCTGTTCGCGCTGCCGCTGCTGCGCTTCGGCGGCTCGGCGGGCTTCGGCGTCTACCTTCCGCCGGAGCTGGCCATCCTCGTGGGCAACGCCGTCGCCTTCGTCTTCGGGGCGCGCGCGGGGATCGATCTGGAGGTGACCGCGGCCCGCCGCATCGGCCAGGACGCCGTCGAGCTGACCTTCCGGCCGCGTCGCCCGCTGAGGCACGCCGGCGGGCAGTACCTGGAGCTCTCCGTGCCGCACCGGAGGGCGGACCGGCGGGGCACCCGCCGCATGTTCAGCCTCACGAGTCCGCCGTCCTCGCCGGAGGTGTCGATCGCGTTCCGCGTCCCGGAGCCCGCAAGCAGCCTGAAGCGGCAGCTGGCAGCGCTGCGGCCGGGGGACCGGCTGCGAGCAACCGGGGTGTGGGGCGATTTCGTGCTGCCCGCGGACCCGTCGGTCCCGCTGCTGCTGCTCGCCTCGGGGATCGGGCTGACACCCTTCCTGTCCCAGCTGCGCGCGGAGGCCCTGGTGAGCAGGCCGCGGCGCGATGTCGTGCTCCTGCACGTGGACGGCGGCGCCGAGCCGCTGTTCGCGGAGGAGACCGCCGCGCTGCCGGCGCGGTTCCTGCGCCTGAGCTCCCTTGAGGACGCGCACGCGCAGCGGCTGCTCGCGGAGGTGCCCGACCTGCGTGAGCGCACGGTGTACCTCGCCGGTTCCCCGGAGGCGCTGCGGGTGCTGCGTCGCGCTCTGCGCGCGGCCGGTGCACGGCGGGTGCGGACGGACGCCTTCGCCGGCTACTGACGGAGGCGGGCGCTAGGGTTGCCGCGTGGAGGACGCCATCTCGACAGGGCAGCTGCGCGCGATGAGGCTCGCGGCGCACCGTCTGCGTCCGCCGCAGCCCAGCGGGGCGGTGCAGCTCGTGCGCCATATGGTCGCCTTGCAGGGTCAGGACCTGCCCTCCGTGCTGCGCGCCATCGCGCTGCGCGGGCAGCTGAGCGAGGCTGAGGTGCGCGCCGCCTTCGATGCGGGTGAGCTCGTGCGCGGCTGGCCGATGCGCGGCACCCTCTTCGTCACCACGCCGCGAGACCTGGCCGCGCTCGGCTCGCTGACCCGCGAGCGCATGCACGCGGCGTCGGCCCGGCGGCGGCGCGAGCTGGGCATCGACGAGAGCTCCCTGCAGCGGGCGCGCGCGGTGGCCGAGGAGCTGCTGTCGCAGGGGCCGGCGACGCGCGCCGAGCTGCAGGCCGCATGGCAGCGCGCCGGTGAGCAGACCGAAGGGCAGCGCGGCTACCACCTCATCGTGCACCTCTCCCAGGACGGGCTCATGCACTGGGGCCCGTTCCGCGGCGGGGAGCAGGCGCTCGTGCTCAGCGAGGGCCGCGCGGTCCTCGACCCGGAGGACCGGGACCGGGGTGCCCTGCTCGCATCGCTGCTCACCCGTTATCTGCTCGCCCGGGGCCCCGCGCGCCTGGAGGATCTGGCCTTCTGGCTCAAGCTGCCCAAGACGGAGCTGCGGGCGGCGGTCGCGGCCGCGGGCGAGGCCGTCCGGGTGGTCGCGGTCGCGCCGGATGATGCGGCGGGCGGCCAGCCCCTGGGCGCGGCCGAGCACCTCGTGGCTGTCGCCGCGCCCGTCCCCGAGACCGTGCCCGAGCCGGGCGAGATCCAGCTGCTGCCCGGCTTCGACGAGTACTACCTCGGCTACGCCGACCGCTCCGCCATTGCGAGCCCTGCCGTCCAGGCCGCGGTCGTGCCCGGCGGCAACGGCATGTTCCGCCCTCTCGTGCTCTCCGGCGGACGGGTCGTCGGCTGTTGGCGGCGGGCCGGCCGCGGCCGAGCGGCGCAGGCCCCGATCGAGGTGGAGCTCATCGAGCCGCTGCCCGCAGCCGTCCGCCGTGCCGTCGATGCCGCCGCCGCGGCCTGGCCCTTCGCCTGACCCGCCCGGTCCGGCTCAGAGGCCGGGGCCGGTCATCTTGTAGACGTCGAGCGCGGTGTCGAGCTGCTCCTCGCTGACCTCGCCGCGCTCCACGTAGCCCAGGTCGACGACGGACTCACGGATCGTGATGCCCTTCGCCACGGCGTTCTTCGCGATCTTCGCGGCCGCCTCGTAGCCGATGATGCGGTTCAGCGGGGTGACGATCGAGGGGGAGGCCTCGGCGAGGTACCGGGCGCGCTCGACGTTCGCCTGCAGGCCGTCGATCGTCTTGTCCGCAAGCACGCGGCTCGCGTTGGACAGCAGGCGGATCGACTCGAGCAGAGCGGTGCCCATCACCGGGATGGCGACGTTGAGCTCGAAGATGCCGGACGCGCCCGACCAGGCGATCGTCGCGTCGTTGCCCACGACACGCGAGGCGACCTGGAGCACCGCCTCGGGGATGACCGGGTTCACCTTGCCCGGCATGATCGAGGAGCCGGGCTGCAGGTCCGGGATGTGGATCTCACCCAGCCCGGTGTTCGGGCCGGAGCCCATCCAGCGCAGGTCGTTGGAGATCTTGGTCAGGCTGACGGCGATGACTCGCAGGGCGCCGGAGGCCTCCACCAGCGCATCCCGGTTGGCCTGCGCCTCGAAGTGGTTGCGGGTCTCGGTCACGGGGATGCCGGTCTCCTCGGCGAGCAGCGCGATCACCCGCTGCGGGAAGCCCAGCGGCGTGTTGATTCCGGTGCCTACCGCGGTGCCGCCCAGCGGGACCTCCGCCACGCGCGGCAGAGCGGCCTGCACCCGCTCGATGCCGAGCCGGATCTGGGCCGCATAGCCGCCGAACTCCTGGCCGAGGGTCACCGGCGTGGCGTCCATGAGGTGGGTGCGGCCGGACTTCACGACCGTCTTCCACAGCTCCGCCTTCTGCTCCAGCGCGGCAGCGAGGTGCTCCAGGGAGGGCACCAGGTCGTTGATGAGGGCGCCGGTCACGGCGACGTGGACCGAGGTCGGGAAGACGTCGTTCGAGGACTGCGAGGCGTTCACGTGATCGTTCGGGTGAACCGCGGCGCCGAGGATGCGGCTGGCGAGGGTCGCGATGACCTCGTTGGCGTTCATGTTCGAGGACGTCCCGGAGCCGGTCTGGTAGATGTCCACCGGGAACTGGTCGTCGTGGGCGCCGGAGGCGACCTCCTCGGCGGCCTTCGCGATCGCGTCGGCGATGTCCTGCGGCAGCACGCCCAGTTCGGCGTTCGCCCGGGCAGCGGCCTGCTTGATGCGCGCCAGGGCGGCGATCTGCGCGGACTCGAGGCGCGTGCCGGAGATCGGGAAGTTCTCGACCGCGCGCTGCGTCTGCGCGCTGTACAGGGCGTCCTTCGGCACCCGCACCTCGCCCATGGTGTCGTGCTCGATGCGGTATTCCGTGTTCTCCGCCACGCTGCGTGGTCCTTTCCTCGTGCTGCTTGCGTGCTCCGCCGTCAGGGCGGGGGTCAGGGGGCGACCGGCTGCTGTTCGCCGAAGTCGCCGATCATGATCTCGGCCTCCGCGCGCCCGACGACGAGCCGGTAGGTGGCGCCGACGATGCCCAGGCTACCGTCGGCCACGCGCTCGCTGATGAGCTCCGACTCCTGCAGGATCCGCGCGATCGTCTCCTGCAGATGCGCGAGGCCCACCTTGTGGCTGTCGATCAGCTCCGGGTCCACATAGGGCGTGCGGGGATGCTCGGCAAGCCACACCCGCTGCACGGCCGGGACGATCGGGCGGATCTGGGCGGCGATGTGGGGAGGCAGCGGCGCCGGCTCCGGCTCCAGCGAACGGATCGCCGCGTTGACCGCCCCGCACTCGTCGTGCGCGAGCACGACGATGAGAGAGCTGCCCAGCACCTCCACCGCGTACTCCAGGGAGCCGATGACCGAGTGGGACACGACCTGCCCCGCGTTACGGATGACGAACAGGTCGCCCAGGCCCTTGTCGAAGATGATCTCCGCAGCAAGACGCGAATCCGAGCAGCCGAAGAGCGCCACCCACGGGTGCTGCTCATGCGCGAGCTGCTCACGCCGCTCGGCGTCCTGCCGCGGGTGCTCAGGCGTGCCGGCGACGAAGCGCATGTTGCCGGCCTCCATGCTCGCCCACGCCTCGGCCGGGCTCGGCCGGTTCATGAGGCGCCCGATCCGGCGCCGCCCGCCGGCCCGGCGGAGCGCATCGAGGCGAGAGACGACTCGGCGAGCAGCTGCACCTGATCCGGGGCGGCGGTGCCGTAGACGACGAGGATGGCGCCGTCCACCGCAAGGGACAGCGCGTAGGGCGCGTTGCCGGCGAGGTCGGGCCGGTCGCGGTGGTCGTACTCCGTCCAGCGCTCGCCGCCGAGGGAGATCGCGCCGGTCGGATCGAGCTTGGGCAGCTGGCCGTGCAGCCATTCCTCGTTCGCGCCGATCCCCTCGCTGACCGCGGCGAACTGGGTCTCCGGCGCGGGCGTGATGAAGCCGATGTACCACGAGGAGACGTTCTGGTCGGAGACCCGCACCTGCGCCTGGTTCGCCTGCCACCCCTCGGGCAGCGCGGGCACCGCGAGCGGCACCGCGAAGGCGGGCTGCGCGGCGACGGCAGCGGCCGCGTAGTCCACGTGCCGCACGATCGGCTTGTCGTCGCGGGGCACGATGAGCACCATGATGGCGACCACGGCGAGCGTGGCCAGCAGCGAGTAGACGAGGTTGTTGATGGTCTGCCGCTGGCGCCGCAGCCGCGAGCTCTCCGCCTTGCGCGCGGCGGTCTCCTCCGGGGTCTCCGGGCGGCCGAGCTCCGCCACGACGGGAGGCTCGGCGAGGCGAGGCTGCGATGCGCGCGGGCTCATCGGTCCTGGTCCGCCGGGCTCGCCAGGCCGTCCGCGGCGGCCCGCGCCTGCTCCAGGCGGCGCTTCGCCCCGACCAGCCACTCCTCGCACCGGGAGGCGAGCGCCTCGCCGCGCTCCCAGAGCGCGATCGACTGCTCCAGGCTCGCGGAGCCCTGCTCCAGCTCGTTCACGACGGCGACGAGCTGGTCGCGCGCCTCCTCGTAGCTGAGGGAGGCGATGTCGTCGGTCACTGCCACGGCCTCCATCCTAGGGCGCGCCCCTGACAAGTCCCAGGCCGTCGCTCCGGCTGAGCGGCCGGGTGCGCCGGGGTGTCGGAGAGCACCACGGCGCTACGAGGTCGCAGGCCCCGTGGAGCTCGCTCCGAGGCCGCCCTCGGCGAGGATGAGGCGCAGGGCGGTGCCGGCCGGGGCCTGCTCGGGGGCGCGCACCACATGCCCGTCGGGGCCCTGCACGACGGCGTAGCCGCGTTCCAGGGTGGCCAGCGGGGACAGTCCGCGCAGCCGTCCACGCTGCTCCTGCAGCGCGGACTCCGCCCGCTCCACGAGCCGGCCGACGAGCTCGCTGCCGCGGGCCACATGCTGCACGAGCTCCTGCGACCGCGTCTGCACGATCCACGCGCTGGAGGCCAGGGCGGGCCGGGATCGCAACTGCGCGATGCGGTCCACCTCGGCGCCGATCAGGTGCGTCAGCCGGGTCGTCATGCGCGAACGCGCCTGCTCGATGCGCTGCAGCTCCTCGGTGACGTCCGGCACGACCCGCTTCGCGGCGTCCGTGGGCGTGGAGGCGCGCAGGTCGGCCACCTCGTCCAGCAGGGGCCGGTCGGCCTCGTGCCCGATCGCGCTCACCACCGGGGTCGTGCAGGCGGACACGGCTCGCAGCAGAGCCTCGTCGCTGAACGGCAGGAGGTTCTGGAAGTCTCCGCCGCCGCGAGCGACGACGATGACGTCGACCTCGGCGTCAGCGTCCAGCTCGAGGATCGCCGCCGTCACATCGGCCGCGGCGCGGTCGCCCTGCACGGCGGCGTGACGGATGCGGAAGCGGACGTCCGGCCAGCGCAGACGGGCGTTGCGCAGCACGTCCTTCTCCGCGTCGGAGTCCTTGCCCGTCACCAGGCCGATGCAGCGCGGCAGGAAGGGCAGCCTCCGCTTGCGGGCCTGATCGAACAGGCCCTCCTCGGCGAGCTGACGACGCAGCCGCTCCAGCCGCTCCAGCAGATCGCCGAGCCCCACGTGGCGCAGCTCGAAGACCTGCATCGACAGCACGCCGCCCTTGACCCAGAAGTCCGGCTTCACGAGAGCCACGACGCGGTCGCCCTGACGGAACTGTTCGGTCGTGCGGGACAGCACGCTCGACCACACGCGCAGATCGAGCGTGACATCGAGCTGGAGGTCCTTGAGCTTGGCGTAGGCGTTGCCGGCGCGCAGGTTCCACTGCGCGAGCTCGCCCTCGACCCAGACGCTGCCGAGCCGGTCGATGTAATCCTTGAGCTTGCCGGACAGCGTCGCCACCGGCCACGGCGCCTCGGGCGTGGGCGCGGCAGAGCCGCTGCCGCCTGTGCCGTCCGCCATGGTGCTCCGCTCGCCTGACCGTGCAGCCTTCCCAGGGGCGGGCACGGCTGCGGAACCTAGACTAGGCGGCGTGAGCGACACTGCGAGCGCCAAGCGGGTGCTGCTGGCAGCCCCGCGCGGCTACTGCGCGGGAGTGGACCGCGCCGTGCTCGTCGTCGAGAGGGCGCTCGAGCGATATGGCGCCCCGGTCTACGTGCGCAAGCAGATCGTGCACAACATCCACGTGGTGCGCGGTCTCGAGGAGCGCGGCGCGATCTTCGTCGACGAGCTGGACGCCGTTCCCGCCGGCTCCACAGTGGTCTTCTCCGCCCACGGCGTCTCCCCGGCCGTGGTCGCCGAGGCCGAGCTCCGGGGCCTGCACGCCATCGACGCGACCTGCCCGCTGGTCTCCAAGGTGCACCGCGAGGCGGCGCGCTTCGCCCGCGCCGACAGCCGCATCCTGCTCATCGGCCACGCCGGCCACGAAGAGGTCGAGGGCACCATGGGCGAGGCTCCCGAGCGCACGACGCTGGTGACCTCGCCGGAGGCCGCCGACAGCGTCGAGGTGCCCGCAGGGGAGCCGGTCGTCTGGCTGTCGCAGACCACGCTGAGCGTGGACGAGACGATGCAGACCGTCGAGCGGCTGCGCGCACGCTTCCCGCAGCTGCAGGACCCGCCCAGCGACGACATCTGCTATGCCACCCAGAACCGGCAGCTGGCCGTGAAGGCGATCGCGCGCAGCGCCGATCTCGTCATCGTGGTGGGCTCGGCCAACTCGTCCAACTCCGTGAGGCTCGTCGAGGTCGCCCTCGACGCAGGCGCAGCTGCGGCGCACCGCGTGGACGACGCCTCCGAGCTGCTCCCGGAATGGCTCGAGGGCGTCGCGACCGTCGGCGTCACCTCCGGGGCGTCGGTTCCCGAGGAGCTCGTGCAGGGCGTGGTCGCAGCGCTGGGCGCGGCCGGCTTCGGATCGGTGGAAGAGGTGCGCACGACGGAGGAGGACCTCGTCTTCTCGCTGCCCAAGGAGTTGCGGCCCGCCCGCTGATAGACTGCTCGGCGTCGGTTTTCTGCGTCTGCGCATGTGAGCAGATCTGTGTGAGCAGAGGGACCGTCTCAGCCGCATCGTCCGCGGCGCCTCTCTCGCGATACTCACCCCACGATCCGTGCGGCGATGGCCGCAGTGCTCCGGCACGCGTCCGCGGCCGTGCACAGGAAGAAGACCTCTCATGCCTCAGAACAGCCGTCGCCCCGCGCGCCCCGCCCCCCGCCCCGCAGCCGCGGTGCGCGACAAGGGCGCCGTGCGCGGCGAAGCCCTGCCCTCCGGGGCGAGCAGCCGGAAGCCGAAGACAGCACACGGCGCGGACCGCGCGAAGAAGCGCTGGAGCGCGCAGGACCGCGCTGCCCGCATCGAGCGCGCCGACGGCCAGCGTGCCTACCGCGGGCAGCGTGAGGAGCGCCCCATCCGCGAGGAGCGCGCGCGGGCCGACCGTGCCGACGCCGCGCCCGCGCGGCGCCCCGAGCGCGAGCGCGGTCTCGAGCGCGCGCAGCGCCCGGCTTATGGGCGCCGACCCGCATTCGGCGGCAGCTCCGAGCGCGCCGAGGACCGGCCGCGCGCAGCGACCGGGGGCCGGGAGCGCGCAGCGAGGGAGTGGTGGCCCGAGCGACGCGCCGCTCGGCCGACACGCGACGAGCGCGCTTCGGCCGGCCGTCTCGCCCGCCCGCTGCGTGAGCGCAGCCGCGAGCAGCAGAGCGGCACGACCCGTCCTCTCGCCCGCCCCCCGCAGGAGGACGCGGTCCTCGAGCGTCTGCAGGCGCAGGCCGTCTCCGCGCAGGAGCTGGAGGTGAGCGGCTTCGCCGAGCTCGGTCTCGGCAGCGGCATCGTCCGCGCCCTCGAGCAGGCCGGTGCGACCCGGCCCTTCCCCATCCAGGCCGCGACCATCCCCGCGATCCTGCAGGGCCGTGACGTGCTGGGCCGCGGCCGGACGGGCTCGGGCAAGACCATCGCCTTCGGAGCGCCTCTCGTCGAGCGGCTCCTGCGCGCGGGCAGCGCGGAGATCGCGGCGGGCACGCGGACCCGGCGGCAGCCCGGCAGGGCGCCGCGGGCCCTGATCCTCGCGCCGACCCGGGAGCTCGCCCTGCAGATCGACCGCACGGTGCAGCCGATCGCGCGCGCGGTCGGGCTGTTCACGACGCAGATCTACGGCGGCGTGCCCCAGCGCAGCCAGGTGCTCGCGCTCGAGCGCGGCGTCGACATCGTCATCGGCACGCCCGGGCGCATCGAGGACCTCGTGGAGCAGGGCCGCCTCGATCTCTCTCACATCACCGTCAGCGTCCTGGACGAGGCGGACCACATGTGCGAGCTCGGCTTCCTCGAGCCCGTCCAGCGCATCCTTCGGCTGACCGGCGCCGGCCAGCGGCTGCTGTTCTCAGCGACGCTCGACACGCGGGTCGCGGCACTCGTGGAGGAGTTCCTCGTCGAGCCGGCCGTCTACGAGGTCGCAGGCGAGGACCAGGCCTCAGGCTCGATCGACCACCGGGTGTTCGTCATCGATCACCGCGAGAAGCTCGAGGTGATCGCCCAGCTCGCCCGCCGCGAGGGCAAGACGCTCGTCTTCACCCGCACCCGCAGCTACGCGGAGGAGGTCGCCGACGCGCTGGAGGACGCCGGGCTCTCGGTGGCGACGCTGCACGGCGACCTCAACCAGTCGCGCCGCACCCGGAACCTGGAACGGCTCAGCAGCGGTCGCGCCTCCGTCCTCGTCGCGACGGACGTCGCAGCGCGAGGCATCCACGTGGACGACATCGCTCTCGTCGTGCAGGCCGACGCGCCGGAGGAGTACAAGAGCTACGTGCACCGCGCGGGCCGCACCGGCCGGGCCGGCCGCCCGGGCACCGTCGTGACGCTCACCTCGCGCGGCCGCACCCGGCGCCTGGAGGGGCTGCTGGAGCGGGCCGAGATCCGCGCCGAGTGGAGCGAGGTCCGCGCCGGGGCGATCCCCGCATGGCAGGCTCCCGGCGACTGAGCCGGACTGAGCCGGACTGAGCAGGGCTGAGCCGGACTGAGCAGGGCTGAGGAGGGCCGGCCAAGGCAGCCGGGCCGAGCGGAGCGATCGCTGCCTGCGCCGGCCCGTCAGCCCAGGCCGACGGTGCTGTAGATCTGCATGAGGTTCGGGTCGTTGCCCACGACCAGGCCGATGCCGACCCAGAAGACGATCGCGGCCGCGATCCCGGCGACCAGCGGCAGCCAGAAGGCCGGCTTGCCCGCGCGCAGCAGCAGGATCGAGCCGATCAGGGCGCCCAGGTAGAGCGCCGCGTGACTGATCCAGATGACCGGCGTGACGATGGCGATCCGAGGATCGGGCTCGTAGGCGGGCAGACCGGCCTGCGCGTAGAGCACCGTCATGGAGTCGGTGAGGCTGAGCGCTGTGCGGATGCCGATGAGCGCGCCGGCGGCGCCGACGACCAGCAGCACGATCGTCGCGATCCGGTCTGCGTTCCGTCGCCGCACGGCAGGGGACGCCGGCTGAGGATAGGCGCCGGGGTAGGGGATGTAGCCGCGCGAGCCGCCCTGACCGGCCCCCGGAACCGGTCCTCGTGCGCCAGCCTGCGCAGGGGCGGCCGCCGGCGCGGCGGGAGCCGGGGCGGGGGTGGGCACGGGCTTGGGCTGAGACCAGCCCTCGGGAGCGTACTCGCCGTACTGAGGCGCCGGCCGCCCGATGGGCCCCCGGTTCTGCTCCGTCTCGCCCGAGCTCATGCTCAGCCCTTCGACTGCCCCGCCGAGCCCAGCTGCTGTGCGGCCTCGGCGACTCGTGCGGCCATCGCGGACTCGGCGAGCTTGCCCCAGGCGCGCGGGTCGTAGATCTTCTTGTTGCCGACCTCGCCGTCCACCTTGAGCACGCCGTCGTAGTTCTTGAACATCGTGTCGGCGATCGAGCGGGTGAATGCGTACTGGGTGTCCGTGTCCACGTTCATCTTGATCACGCCGTTGGCCACGGCGGTGGCGATCTCCTCCTCGGAGGAGCCCGAGCCGCCGTGGAACACGAGGTCGAGAGGCTTCGGGCCGGTGCCGTACTTCTCGGCCAGGCCCGCCTGAATCTCGCCCAGCAGCTCGGGGCGCAGCTTCACGCCGCCCGGCTTGTACACGCCGTGCACGTTTCCGAAGGTGAGCGCGGCGATGTACCGGCCCTGCTCGCCCAGGCCGAGCGCCTCCACCGTGGCGATGGCGTCGTCGAGGGTGGTGTAGAGCTGCTCGTTGATCTCGTGGCTGACGCCGTCCTCCTCGCCGCCCACGACGCCGATCTCGACCTCGAGGATCGCGCCGATGGCCTTCAGCCGGGGCAGCAGGTCCTTGGCGATCTCCAGGTTCTCCGTCAGCGGCACGGCTGAGCCGTCCCACATGTGCGACTGGAACAGCGGGCCGCGGCCGGCCTTGACCTCCTCCTGCGAGTAGGCGATGAGGGGCTCGACGAAGCCGGCGAGGGCGTCCTTCGGGCAGTGGTCGGTGTGCAGCGCGACGGTGACCGGGTAGCTCTTGGCGACCTCCGTGGCGAACTTCGCGAAGGCGATCGCGCCCGTCGCCCGCTGCTTCACCGAGGGACCGGAGAAGTAGTCGGCTCCGCCGGTGGAGATCTGGATGATGCCGTCCGAGCCGGCCTCGGTCAGCCCTTGCAGGACGGCGTTGATGGTCTGCGAGGAGGACACGTTGATGGCCGGATAGGCGAAGCCGCCCGCCTTCGCGCGGTCGAGCATCTCGGCGTACTGGTCGGGAGTGGCGATGGGCACGGGAGGACTCCTTACGGGCGGGAGGACCGGCGGGACGGAGAGGTGCGCGGTCTGCACCGGAAGTCTATCCAGGGCCCTCGCTCAGCGTCTCGGACCACACTGGGGGACATGCAGACGCAGGACCGGGCGACGCGGCGCGCGCATGAGCTGGTGCAGGAGGCGCTGCTGGTCGCCGGCGGAGGCCGGGCCATCCTGCTGCAGATCGCCGACCCTGCGATCGCCGCGGGCGTCGCCCGCCACTCCGACTTCGCGAATCGGGCCGCCCAGCGGCTGCGCAACACCCTCAGCTACTGCTACGCCGTGGGCGGCGGGACACCGGAGGACGCCGCGCTCGCCCGCCGGCTCGTGGACCGCGCGCACGCGCCGGTGCGCTCGGAGCTGGGGCAGGCGCCGGCCTTCGACGCCTTCGACCCGGGGCTGCAGCTCTGGGTCGCGGCCACTCTGTACGACTCCGCGGTCGCCGTGCACGAGGCGGTCTTCGGGCCGTTGCCGCGGCAGGACGCCGACGCCGTGCTGCGCGCCTTCGCGCCGCTGGGTACCGCCCTGCAGATGCCGGCGGAGCTCTGGCCGGCGGACCGTGCCGCCTTCGAGCGCTACCGCTCCGAGCGGGTCGCGCGCCTTCAGGTCACCGACGCGGCACGCTCGGTCGCCGCGGAGCTGCTGCACCCGCGCCGCCTGCCGCTGTGGCTGCGCGCCGTCCTGCCCCTGGGGCGCCTGATCACCGCTGGTCTGCTCGACCCTGCGCTGCGCGAGGCCTACGGCCTGGCCTGGGACGAGCGGCGCCAGCGGCGGCTGGAGCGCGTGCTCGCCGTGACACGCGTCGTGTACCCGCGCCTTCCGCGCTCGCTGCGCCGTCTGCCCCGGACGATCCTGCTCCGGCGCCTCCGGGGTCACCGGGGGCCTCTGCGGGGCGACGATAGGCTGGTCCGGGCGGGCCGCAGGGGCTCGGCCGAGAGCTGAGGGACGACGATGACGAGTCTTGCGGAGGCCGGGACCGGCTTCGATCACCCCGACCGGAACCTCGCGATGGAGCTCGTGCGGGCGACGGAGGCCGCGGCGATCCGGGCGGCGCCGTGGATCGGCCGGGGCGACAAGAACGCGGCGGACGGCGCTGCGGTCGACGCCATGCGCAAGTTCCTCGGCACCGTGAACTTCGACGGCACGATCGTCATCGGCGAGGGCGAGAAGGACAACGCTCCCATGCTCTTCAACGGCGAGCGGGTCGGCAACGGGCGCGGTCCCTCCGCCGATGTCGCCGTCGACCCGATCGACGGCACGCGCCTGACCGCCGAGGGGCGGCCCAACGCCCTCTCGGTGATCGCCGTCGCCGATCCCGGATCGATGTACGACCCCTCCGCCGTCTTCTACATGGACAAGCTCGTCTGCGGCCCTGAGGGCGTGGATGTGGTGGACATCCGCAAGCCGATCGGCGAGAACATCCGGGCGCTGGCCCGTGTGAAGAAGGTGTCGGTCAGCGACATCCGCGTCGCCGTCCTCGACCGTCCGCGTCACGCGGAGCTCATCCGGGCGATCCGGGACGCGGGTGCGGGCACCGCCCTGCTCATGGACGGCGACGTGGCCGGCGGTCTGCTCGCCGCTCAGGAGGGCTCGCGGGTCGACCTGTGCGCGGGGGTCGGCGGCACGCCCGAGGGCATCGTCACGGCGTGCGCGGTCAAGGCCCTGGGCGGCCAGATCCAGGGCATGTTGTGGCCGAGGGACGACGAGGAGCGCCAGAAGGCGCTGGACGCGGGCCATGACCTCGAACGCGTCCTCGGCGCGAAAGACCTCGTCGACAGCGACAACACCTACTTCGTCGCCACCGGCGTGACCGACGGGGAGCTCGTCTCGGGAGTGCGCCGTTTCGGGCACCGCATCCACACGGAGAGCATCGTGCTGCGCTCCTCCTCGGGCACGGTTCGCCGCGTCGTGGCGGAGCATCTCGTGGAGAAGTGGTACTGACCGCAGCCTGCTGCGTCGGCGGTCTCCCGGACGGCCGGATCTGAGGAGACGTCGATGAGGGGCGTCGTCCCTGATCAGGCCGCGAATGTGGTCTGACCACTGGGGAGGCGGCTCGGCGTCCTCCCCGGAGCGGCCGGAGGTGCGACGCCCGCCGGACGCTCGCGCCCGTCCGCCCATCGTTATCAGTTCGTCATACGAACGCTTGAGCCTCTTTCCGAACGCGGACTACGATCCCGAAAACAGGGCGGGCAACGGAGCTCGCTCAAGGACAACGTCGTCCGACAGAAAGTAGGCACCTGTGTTCCAGCGTCATCGCTCGATCCTTGCGGCAGCAGTCCTCGCGGGCTCCGCCGCTCTCGTGCTCGCCGGATGTTCGAGCAGCCCCAGCACGGGAGGAGGCACCACGGCTGCGGGCGGGGGCGGCAAAGCGGACCTCGCCGCCGCGCAGAAGCTCCTGGAGCCCTTCACCTCCACCTCGGCCAAGTCCGTGCTGGTCGACGAGCCCCTGTCCAAGCCGATCCCCGCGGGCACCTCGATGGCGTTCCTCGACGTCGGCACGCCGATCGCGACGATCATGTGGGACAACCTCCAGGCCATCCAGCAGCTCACCGGCATCCAGATGAGCCGCATCCAGACCGGCAACGACGCGGACAGCATCAACTCGGCGCTCAACACCGTGGTGGAGAACCCGCCGAGCGCGGTGATCAACGTCGCCATCGACCCGACCTTCTTCCAGACCCAGATCGAGCAGCTCAAGCAGAAGGGCGTGCCGGTCGTGTCCGCCTCGATCATGAACGGCGCCGACTTCGGCCTGCCGCCCGTGTTCAACGGTCCCGAGGAGACCGAGGCGTCCGGCCGGGCGCTCACGGCCGCGGCGATCGACCGGACGAACGGCGAGGCCACGGAGTTCGTCTACTACCACATCCCGGAGTTCCCCTTCTCGTCCGTGCTGCTCAAGGGCGCGCAGGAGGAGATGTCCGAGCTGTGCCCGGACTGCAACCTGCGTGTGGTGGAGATCCCGCTCGCGACGCTCGGCAGCACCGCCGCCGACCGCGTCGTCTCGGATCTGCAGTCGCACCCCGAGACGCAGTACTTCATCTCCTCCGTGGACGAGGTCCAGATCGGCCTGCCGGCCAAGATGCAGGTGGCGGGCATCGACAGCGTCGGCGGCCTCGGCCAGACGACCTCGCAGGTGAACTACCAGCAACTGCTGGACGGCACGCAGGACGCATCCCTGTCGATCGACCTCAACCTGTTCATGTGGTCGCTCGTCGACCAGGCGCTGCGCGAGATCGAGGGTCAGAAGTACTCCTTCCCCGACCCGATGACCGTCGCGGCCACGCTGCAGCGCATCACCACGCATGACAACGCCCCGAGCGACACGGCGGTGGGCTACATCGCGATCCCGGACTACCGCGATCAGTACGCCAAGCTCTGGCTCGTGAAGTAGCACCCGGACCGGCCGCGCATCGGCGAGGAAAAACGCTGATGCGCGGCCGGTTCGTGCGACCGGTCCCGGGTCGCTGAGGAGATTGGGCCCGTGCGGTGACGGATTGTCCGACGGGATGTAGAGTGTCATTTTGTCCGACAACGTTGCCTGGCGACGTTGGACAGCGACGTCCGAACATGAGGGAGAGAATCCGGTGACGGAAGCCAACGCACACCCCGGCGCCCACGCTGCGGGCCAGCCGCTGCTGCGGGTCGAGGGACTCGTGAAGACATTCCCCGGCCTGACGGCGCTGGACAACGTCTCGCTGGAGGTCAACTCGGGCGAGATCGTGGCCGTCATCGGGCACAACGGCTCGGGCAAGTCCACGCTCGTGAAGATCCTCGCGGGGGTGTACACGAAGGACTCGGGCGAGGTCGAGCTGCTCGATCAGGGTGAGCAGGAGACGGAGATCCACTTCATCCACCAGGACCTCGGGCTCATCATGGAGCTGACGGCGGTGGAGAACCTCAACCTGGCGCGGGGGACCGGCATCGCCGCGCTGGAGCGCAACAAGATCTCGGCGCAGCGCGCTCGCGCGCGGGAGCTGATCTCCCGCTTCGGCGAGGTGTTCGACGTGAACACGCCGCTGCGGAACCTCACCCCGGCTCAGCGGGCCATCGTGGCGATCGCCCGCGCGCTGGACGGCTGGACCCACAGCCGCAACATCATCGTCCTGGACGAGCCGACCGAGGCGCTGGCCAAGAACGAGGTGGACGTCCTCTTCTCCGCCGTGCGCCGCCTCGCGGCCGAGGGAGCCGGCGTGATCTTCATCTCGCACCGCCTGGACGAGGTGCTCGAGCTGGCCGACCGCGTCGTCGTGCTCCGGGACGGCCAGAAGGTCGCGGACGAGCCGGTGGGCGGCCTGGACCAGAACCGTCTGGTCGAGCTCGTCACGGGAGCCTCGATCGCGCAGCTGGAGGCGCGCAGGCCGGTGCATCGCAGCGGGGAGCCGGTGCTGCACATCCGCGGCCTGCACGGAACGGTCATCGAGGAGTTCGACCTGGACGTGTACCGCGGCGAGATCGTCGGCATCGCCGGCGTGCTCGGCTCGGGCCGTGAGGAGGTCCCCGCCCTCCTGTTCGGCTCGACCAAGGGCTTCGCGGACGAGTTCGTGCTCAACGGGCAGGCGTATCTGAAGCGCTCACCCGATCAGAGCATCCGCCGGGGAATGGGCTTCGTCCCCGGGGACCGCGGCCGCTTCGGCTCCATCCGGCCCTTCAAGGCGCGCGAGAACATGACCCTGCCGGAGATGCGGCCGATCACCGGCTCGCTCGGCATGATCAACGCGCGCAAGGAGAAGGCCGAGGCGGAGAAGCTCATCGTCGACTTCGAGGTGCGCCCGCCGCGTGCGGAGCAGACCTTCTCGCTGTTCAGCGGCGGCAACCAGCAGAAGATCGTGCTGGCGAAGTGGCTGCGCAACAAGCCGTCCGTGCTCCTGCTCGAAGAGCCGACGCAGGGCGTGGACATCGGCGCGAAGTCCTCGATCTACGAGGCCGTCGACCAGGCCAGCGAGGCGGGCACCGCGGTGATCGTGTGCTCCTCGGACTCGAAGGAGCTGCTGCGGATGTGCGACCGCGTGCTCGTGCTGCGCAGCGGGCGGGTCGCCGCTGAGCTGTCCGGCGACAACCTCACCGAGCACCGGCTCGTGCTCGAGGGCTACGGCCTGCAGGACTCCGCGTCCGCGGGCAGCGCCGATCCTTCCGCGGCCGCGGCCGTCTAGTCATCCGTCCACAGACCCTGTCAACGCACCGAAGCGAAACTAGGAGAATCGTGTCCACCACCACCGAGCCCGCTGCCACCTCCGCCGGGGGCGGTTCATCGACCCCCTCGCCGGAGGGCGACCGCACCTCGAACTCCCGCGGGCCGGGGGGCAACCCCATTCTGCGCGCCCTGTCGTTCCGCAACATCAGCGCGATCTACATCTTCGTCGTCATCATCATCGTCTTCGGGCTGTGGACGCCGCAGACCTTCCTGACCGCGGGCGTGTGGCGCTCGCTGCTGGACGCGCAGGCGCTGACGGCCCTGGCGGCGCTCGCCGCGCTCATCCCGCTCGTGGCCGGCGTCTTCAACCTGGCGATCGGCGCCGAGGTCGGCTTCGCGGGGATCCTCTCGGCCTTCCTGCTGGCGAAGGTCGGCATGCCGATGGGCTTGCAGATCCCGGTCGTGCTCGCCTGCGGCGCGTTCATCGGCCTCATCTCCGGCCTGATCATCACGAAGGCGAAGATCGACTCGTTCATCGCGACACTCGGTATGCAATCGATCCTGCTCGCAGCGATCGCCTGGGTGTCCAACAGCCAGCAGATCCTCAACCTGGGTCCGGTGTATCGCTACCTTGCGACCACGCAGATCCTCGGTATCACGCTGCCGGTGTACATCCTCGTCATCGTGTCGCTGATCACCTGGTACGTGCTGGAGAAGACCCCGGTGGGTCGCCGCATGTACGCGGTGGGCTACAACCCGGACGGCGCGCGTCTGGCCGGTGTGAAGATCGAGCGCCTTCAGGTCGGCAGCCTCATGGCCGGCGGCGTCATCGCCGCGATCGCCGGTGTGCTCATGACCTCCCGCATCAACGCGGGTGACCCGACCGTCGGCCCGAGCATGCTGCTCCCCGCCCTGTCCGGCGTGTTCCTCGGCTCGACGCAGTTCAAGGGCGGCCGCTTCAACGTGTGGGGCACGATCATCGCCGTGTACGTGCTCGCGGCGGGCGTCAAGGGCCTGCAGCTCGTGGGCACGCCCAACTGGATCAACGACCTGTTCAACGGTCTCGCGCTGCTCGTGGCCGTGGGCCTCTCCCGCTGGGAGCGCACCTCGAAGCGCACCGCGGCGATCAGGCGGGCGACGACCTTCGGCCGCAAGGCGAAGGCGGAGCTGGCCGCTAAGGAGTCCGCGCAGTCCTAGCCCGTCGCGCTCTCCCGTCGGGGAGTGCAGCACGAACGGAAGGCCCGTCGCCCCGGCGACGGGCCTTCCGCTATGCCCGGCCCGGTTCCGGACCGCGGCGCGACATGAGCGGGTGCGGCATGAGGGGAGGGGGCTGCGTGCGGCCGATGGAGCGCCGCCCGCTGCAGGTGGCAGGGCGAGCCGTGTGAGTCGCGGGGCGGGGCGCCGGACGGCGCGCCGATGCGCGCCGGGTCTCAGGCGCCGGAGGCGCGGCGCAGCCGCGGCGGCTCCTCCTCCTCGAGCTGCTGCAGCAGCTCGGGCGCTGCGAGCTCCCGGCGAGGCTCCTCGATGGTGCTGAGCTCGGGGAACAGAGCCGCCTCGTTGAGCTCGGCAAGGCGCCGTGCTGAGGGCAGCACCTGCCGCTCGAGGGACCCCACGAACTCGTTGTAGCGCTTCACGCTGCCTTCGATGGAGCGGCCGAGCTTCTCGATGTGCCCGGCGGTGGTCGCCAGGCGCTTGTGCAGCTCCCGGCTGAGGTCGAAGAGCTGCTTCGCCTCCTTGGTGAGGACATCCTGCTGCCAGCTGTATGCGACGGTCTTGAGTACGGACCACAGGGTCACGGGCGAGGCGAGTGCGACCCGCTTGCCGAAGGCGAACTCCATGATGGCCGGATCGGCCTCCAAGGCGGCGGAGACGAGCGACTCGCTCGGGATGAAGGCGATGACGAGGTCGGGCGAGGCCTCCAGGCCGCTCCAGTACGCCTTGGAGCCGAGCGCGCTGACGTGCGCCCGCAGCGCCTGGACGTGCTGGCGCATCAGCGCCGCGCGGCGCTCGGCCTCGATCCCGGACGCGGTCGCCGGGATCTGGTTGGCCTCGAGGTACGACGCGAAGGGGACCTTCGCATCCACGGCGATGTTCTTCCCGCCGGGCAGATGCACGATCATGTCGGGCCGCCCCGTGCCCGCATCCGTGCCGATGGTCGACTGGACGCTGAAGTCGACGCGCTCCACCAGGCCCGCGGCCTCCACCACGCTGCGCAGCTGCGTCTCGCCCCACACCCCGCGCATGCTGTTCGACTTGAGCGCGGAGGCGAGCGACTCGGCCGTGGAGCGCAGGCGCTCCTCCGACTCGATGGCCGTGCGCAGCTGCTGCGCGATCTCGCCGTGCTGCATGCTTCGCTGCTGCTCCAGCTCGGCGACCTTCCGCTGCATGGCGCCCAGCGTCTCCCTGACCGGGGCGAGGGCCTGCAGCACGCGCGACTCCTCCTGCCGCTCCGCGCGATCGCGCTCGGCGGCCTGCTGCTGCTGGCGCTGCAGCTCGGCCAGCTGATCGCGCAGCGCCGAGGAGCGGGCCTCCGCCGCGGCGAGCTCGGAGCGCAGGGCGGCCCGTGCGCCCGCCTCCTCGGCGCGGACGCGCTCCAGCTCTGCGGCCTGCCGGGCCTGCACGACCTCGGCCCGCTGCCCGAAGACACGCCCGCGGGCCATGAGCAGCCAGAGCACGCCCCCGGCGACGACGGCACCCACGACGAGACCGAGCAGGAAGAGGAGCAGCGAATCCATGGGGACAGTGTCGCAGCGGCCACCGACATCGCCCGGAGCACGCGCGGGCGGTCCGGCGACCGCGCCCGGCCCCGACAGTCGCGGCAGGCCCTGCCCTGCACGGCCGTCGTCCGTGCAGGCGCCGGTCAGCTGGCTGCGGCGAGACGGGCGCCGAGGTCCAGGCGGCGGATGCGCGCGCCCGTGCTCTGCTCGAGGGCGTACAGGTCCGCCACGCCGTGCACCCGGCAGGCGTCCACCATGATCGCCGCGCATGCTTCGGCGTCCGCGAGGGCGTCGTGGTGGCGGAAGGCGCTGAAGCCCGCCGCAGCTGCCGCGAGCGGGAGCTTGTAGGAGTCGAGCCGGTAGGTCCGGCGGGCCACCTGCACGCTGCACTGATAGCCCACGTCCGGCAGCTCGTCGCCGGAGATCGCGCAGGCCGCGCGGATCACCCCCATGTCGAAGCCGGCGTTGTGCGCCACCAGCACGTCGCCGTCCACGAAGTCGACGAGCTCGCCGAACTGCGCCGCCCAGTCCCGCGCATCGGCCACGTCTGCCTCCTCGATGCCGTGGATGCGCACGTTCCACTCCAGGAACGCGCCGTGCTCGGCGGGCGGCCGGATGAGCCAGGCCGCGCGGTCCACGACGCGGCCGTCCACGACCTTCACCAGGCCCACCGCGCAGGCCGAGGAGGGATGGGAGTTCGCCGTCTCGAAGTCGATCGCGGTGAAGCTGACGGGCACGGGCACATCCTCGCATCGCCCCCGCGTCGATAGCCTGAATGGATGCGGCGCGGTCGGAACTACCTCCTCCTCGTCGTGACCATGGCGCTGTGGTCGTCCAACCTCCTCATGGGCAAGGCCGTCCTCGGCCAGATCGACCCGGTTCAGCTCACCTGGCTGCGCTGGTGCTTCTCGGTGCCGCCGCTCGTGCTCTTCGCCGTGCGCCTGGACGGGAACCGCTGGCGGGACGCGCTGAGGCAGTGGCCGCAGCAGCTGCTCGCATCCGGGCTGGGCATCCTCGGCTACCCCTTGCTGGCGTATCTCGCGCTGTCGTTCACGAGCTCGCTCGACGTCTCCATCGTCAACGCGCTCAACCCGGCGTTCCTCGCCGTCGGCGCGGCGCTGCTGGCGCGAGAGCGGGTCGGCGTGCGCACGATCGTCGGACTGGTCGTGTCGATCCTCGGCGTGCTCGTGGTCGTCACGCGGGGCGAGCTCACGGCCATCGCCTCGCTGCGGCCGAACCCCGGCGAGCTCATCATGCTCGTCGCGATCACGCTGTGGACGGCGTACTCCCTCTACGCCCGCAGGCTCGCGGCGCCGCCGTCCACCTCGACGGCCTTCCAGGGGATCGTGGGGGCGGTGGTGCTCACGCCCTTCGCCCTGATCGGCGCGGGCACGGAGGGGCCCGCTCTGCGGCCCCTGCACCTGGACGGCTGGGGCTGGCTCTTCATCGTGCTCATCGCGGTGCTGCCCTCCGCGGCCGGCTTCGTGTTCTGGAACCTCGCGGTCAAGGGGCTGGGCGGCGGGACCTCCGCCGTGTTCCTCAGCCTCCTGCCTGCGTTCACCGCCGTCGGCAGCCTGGCGCTGGGGCAGCCGGTCACGCTCGCGCAGTGGCTGGGAGGCGCGATCGTGGTCGCCGGGGTGCTGTGGGCGATCGCGCCACGACCGCGTGCCTCGGCGCGCCGGCCGCCTCGGCCCGCGCGACGGTAGGGTTGAGGTCCGTGGCTCTCACCATCGGCATCGTCGGACTGCCCAACGTCGGCAAGTCCACGCTCTTCAACGCCCTCACGCGCAACCAGGTGCTCGCCGCGAACTATCCTTTCGCGACGATCGAGCCGAACGTCGGGGTCGTGGAGCTGCCGGACCCGCGGCTGGGGGTCCTTGCGCGGATCTTCGGCTCGGAGCGCGTCCTTCCGGCGACGGTGTCCTTCGTCGACATCGCCGGCATCGTGCGCGGCGCGAGCGAGGGGGAGGGGCTGGGCAACCAGTTCCTCGCGAACATCCG
>Ga0164243_10000463_pt1 | contig 76345 bp, 65 predicted proteins | sample OricompcompostOP_FD_108781 | JGI IMG/M metagenome (GOLD analysis project Ga0164243, IMG submission 108781) | Organic Plus compost microbial communities from Emeryville, California, USA - Original compost - Organic plus compost (OP) | ecosystem: Engineered > Solid waste > Mixed feedstock >... | reverse complement strand
TCCGAAGCATGCCATCAAGCCCCACGGAAAATGTGGGAACGTCCGTGGTATCGCCTTCCGATATTTTTCAAATTATCGCGTAAAATCAATGCGATAAATCGATTTGCTGGTGACCCCTACGGGAATCGAACCCGTGTTTCAGCCGTGAAAGGGCCGCGTCCTGACCGCTAGACGAAGGGGCCATCCGGGCCGGGCGCGGGAGGCGGACCGGCATCGGGCCCGGCGCCTATGCCGCGATGGGCCCCTCGAGGCAAGTGTTAAGTGGCGAAATGGCTTGCCGTGGGCTGGAGGGACGCCGCGATCAGTCCACGCAGGCCATCCCGGGTTCGCGTTCCGGGGCGATGGGGCCCGGCGCCCCGGATCTGCGTTATCGCACGCCGGAACCGGGCCCCTAGCCCTCGATCAGTTCGATCAGTTCGCCGGAGGGACCGCGCACCACGGCGGCTTTGCCGCCATCATAGCCGATGCCGGCCGGGCGGATGGGCGGCGCTATGAACGGGAGGTCGATGGCATCGAGGCGGTCGACCGTGAAGCTGTACATGGCGTTGCCGGGCGGTAGCTGGCCGGCGAGGCGGGGGCGCGGACCGGCCGTGGGCGGGTAGACGTCATATTCGATGAGGTTGCCATGTTCCGCCAGGGCCATCGTGCTGAGCGTGAACAGATGATCGCTGTCCAGGCCCTGCGCCGTCTGCAGGATGCCGATCGGAGATTGGGAGACACGGCGGGCGGCCAGCCTGAAATGGCGGGCATACCAGCCCAGCATCGCGTCCATGTCCAGCCCCGCGACGACGGCGATGAAGGGGCGCCCGACGGGCGCGCCCGGTTCGGGCAGGATGCTGGCCGCCCGGTCGCCCGATTCCATGGTGAGATAAAGCACCTCTTCGGAAGGGCCCTTGACCTGCATGGCGACAATCGAGGGATAGCCCTTCAGCGGGTGCGGCGTGTCCAGGATCGCGAAGGGACTGCCGGCCAGCGTCTCGCCCAGGGCCGCGACATCGTCCACGATGATCTCGATCGAATTCCAGCCCAGCGTGGTCATGGCCCGATAGCCGGGAACGGGATCGCTTTCGACGAAGCGGATATGCACATCGGGCGCGCCGGGCGAACTCATCAGTATCATGGCGCGCCCGGCAAGGGCAGGAGCGTCCCAGCTTGCCGCCAGGGCATCGGACACGAAACCGCGCTCGCGCACTTCATAGCCGAGCCATTCGCCATAGAGGCGCTCGCTCGCGGAGAGATCGAGCGCCGCGACGGTCGACATCCGGATGCGCTTGAGAAGCGGCGGGGGCGGGCTGGCGCTGGCCATGTTCAGGAAAACTCCACCTGGATTGATTGATGGTTCCGCCGGGCAGCCCGCGTTGCTCCGTCAGGCCGAAGGACGATCATGCGCCCTGCGGGACGATCGGCCGGCCCGGCCCGCCGCCCTTCCGATGACGACGCGGCATCGACCCGCCGGCAGGGCGCGGATCCGCGGCGCCCGTCGTCGGTCAGCCTGTCTTGCGGCTCCCGAACACATACCAGCCGCCGCGCCCGTGCGGCGGCGCGGCTTCCTCGCCACGCACGAAGGCCGCGAACCGATCGGGCCCGACTGTCTCGTAATCCGGAATGTGCAGGGAGAAGCAGTCCCCGGGATCGAAACCCGCCTCCACGCACAGCCTGACGGGGTCCTGCGCGCGATAGAGCGTATAGGTCGGCTCGTTGTTGTTGGCGGTGTCCCAGTTCCAGAAGAAATTGTCATAGTCGCTGACCATGCCTTCCGGCGGCAGCTCCATATGGACGATCATGCCGCCGGGCGCGAGCAGGCGCCGGCATTCGGCGAGAATGGCCCGGGTGGCCTTCAGCGTGACTTCATGGAAGAAGAAGCTGGAGACGATGAGATCGAAATGACCGTCCGGGAAGTCGGTCCGCTCGGCATTCTGCTGCGAGAAATGGACCGTGCGGCCCAGATGTTCGGCCCGTGCATGGCCGTAGCGCAATTGCGGGGCGCCCACGTCGATGCCGTGCGCCTCGGCATCGGGATAGATGTCGAGATAGGGGATGAGATTGCGTCCGCCGGCCGTGCCCATGTCGAGAATCCGGCCGGGCTCGAAATCGGGGCGGCCATGTTTCAGCCAGTGGCTGACAGACTGCGCGACCGCGCCCTCGTTGCGGCGGGCCGGAACGGACTTGCCGAACACCTTGCCGCCGAGCGTGACGAGGGCGCCCTGGGCGACATCGTCCGGCGTATATTCGCTGTGGAAGCAGCCGGGCGCCAGATGCACGTCGTAGCTCGACACATAGCGGGGGACCTCGAAATCGTCGGCGATGCGCAGCGTGCCGCCCGCGGGCCGGAGCCGCGCGGCCCTGCGCGCCGTGTCGATCATGTCGGGGAGGGCGCGCTCGATCGGGTCCTGCACCGAATGATAGCACATCTCCTGCGCATTGTAGCGCACGGCGCTGTAGAAGCGGAAGGACGCCTCCGTCTCCATGGCCTTCTCGATCGCGCGCCAGTCGCGGGGCGGCGTGCCCTTGCGCGTCAGTTCCGGCTCGACCCGCCCGACATAGTCGGCATGGAGGGCCTCGCGCATGTCCATGATCGAGTGCTTGCGGATCATGCTGACGAAGCCCTGCCGGGCGCGCTCGTCATGGGTCGGCCGATAGGCGGATTCGATATCCGGGACGGCGGGCGGCGTTTGTGCGAGGGCCTCGTTCACATGCGGCATGGCTCGATGCTCCGTGAGTCAGATCGATGCGGGGGAGGATATGCCCTTTTGCATGGCAGACAAGCGCAAAACCTGCCTCATATCCAAATTTATGGACCATCATTCCGATATCGGGAACAAATGACTCGCCTTCGGCATATTCCTTCTGTAAGCGGCTCGCCCCTTCGTGCCCGCGGTCGCGGGGCACGGGAACGGATGGGCCGGTCTGGCGGGCATGCGCGCGGTCCGGAGCCATTCGAAGTGTCGTTATGGAATGCGGAACGTCTGGAGAAATTTCATGAAACCGTGTAGCCGTTGTTCGAGGCCCGATGGGAACGGGCATTCTCGTCCTGTTCAGATGCGGGCGATTCGATGGGGGAATCATGGACGGGGGTATCATAATGGCCGACTCAATCCCGAGCCGTGCGCCGCATGAGGACAGGAGAGCCCATGATCGTGAAGAAGCGTGACCTCAATCTCGACGCGAAGGTGGACAAGACGCTCATCAAGGGTCTGGCGATTCTCGAGCGTCTGGCCCCGGCGGACGAGCCCGTGCGTCTCGTCGATCTCGCGCGGGACCTGGGGCTGACCAAGAGCAGCGTGCATCGCCTGCTGCAGACATTGCTCAAGCTCGGTTACGTCTCCTCGCAGGAAGGCGGGCGCTATGCCGCGACGATGAAGATGTGGCATCTGGGGTCCCGCATCGTCGAGCAGATCGATACGCGCCGGACATTGCATCGCTTCCTGGACATGCTCGCCCAGGAATCGAAGGAAACGGTGCATCTCGCTCTGCTCGAAGGACAGGAAGTCGTCTATATCGACAAGGTCGAGGGGCAGCATGCCATCCGCGCCACGTCCGAGATCGGCAGCCGCGCGCCGCTGCATTGCACGGCCGCCGGGAAAGTCCATCTCGCCTATCGCCCGCTGGAATTCGTCCACGCCCTGGAAGGCAAGCTGACACGCTACACGGCCAAGACGGTCACCGATCTCATGCAGCTCCAGCGCGATCTGGTGAAAGTGCGCCGTGACGGTTATGCGATCAACCGCGCCGAATGGGAGGAGGGCGTGTGCGGCGTGGCCGCGCCGATCTGGGCGTCGACCAACGATCTGGCGTCCGTCATCGGCGTGACCGTTCCGGCCACCCGCTTCTCGCAGGCGGAGCGCCAGCGTCTCATCATGCTCGTCACGCAGGTCGCCGAGGAGGCTTCGGCCGCGCTCGGGGCCCGGGTCGACCGGGGCGCCGAGGCGGCTTGAGGCGGCGGTCCGCCGCCGGCGCCGGTCACGTCGCCGGGCCGGACGCCGCCTGGCTGGCGTTCCAGGCATCGAGCAGCGCGTCCCCGCGCGCGAACCAGATGTCCGGTCTGGCGGCCAGCGTGTCCAGCAAGCCTTCGAACTGGACGATGCGGTGGGGCAGGCCCATCACATAGGGCGTCAGATTGAGGGGCAGCATGCGGCCGCCATAGGTCCGGGCCTCCGTCGACAGCCAGTCACAGGCGTCGCTGACCTGCTCGACATAGCTGTCCACCAGCGCCTGATGCGCGAGGATGATGTCCCGGTCGCTCAGTTCATGGTTGAGAGGGATGTTGACCAGTCCCCCGCCCGCCGCATTCATGCGATAGGGGAGTTCGTCGTTCACCCAGTCGCAGGCATAGTCGATGCCGGCCTCCGCGAGCAGGGGGAGCGTGTTCCAGGATTGCGAGCGCGCGATCGACAGCCAGCCGCGCGGCCGCGTTCCCGCGACCTTTTCGAGCGAGGCGAGCGTGCGGCCGATAAGCGCGCGCTCCTCGTCTTCGGGCAGCCCGGTGGCGACCGTATGGTTCATGTCCACGGAGTGCGCGATGATCTCGTGCCCGCCCGCGACGATATCCTCGATCACCTCGGGATAGCGCTCGGCGATCGCCCCGTTGGCGGCGACGGAAACGGCGATGCCGCGCGCTTCGAAAGCGTCGAGCAGCCGGTAGAGGCCGATCCGCGTGCCATATTCGCGCGCCGTATAGTTGCGGAAATCGGGGAAGGGCGTCGCCATGTGGCTCGGCGCCCGGAAGGGCTTGTCCGTCGGGGTGAGCGGAAACCATTCGAGATCGATCACGAACCAGACGGCGACGGCCTTCCCGTCCGGCCAGCTTATGGCGGGCCGCTCGAAGAGGCATGACCAGTCGTACAGCCCATGGTCGTAACCCAGGCGGCGATTGGGATATTCGAGATATTCGGGATCGAGCGTCACTTGACCGCCTCCGTGACTGAGCCCGCGCCGGGCATGTAATTGGCAATATAATGATCGGCGATGTCGCCGGCCCGCGTGATCCAGGCCCGGCCATCCGCGGCGATGTGGCGCAGCACCTCCTCGAACGGGCCGATGCGGTGCGGCTGCCCGATCAGGTAGCTGTGCAGCGGAATGCACATGACCGTGCCGGAGGCTTCCCCCTCGCCGGCCAGTCGCTCGAACTGGCGGATCAGCATCTGCGCATAATCGCGCGGCGGCATGTTGTAGACGAAGAAGCCGTAATGGTCGTTGACCTCGAGGCTGTAGGGCATGGAAACGAGCGTGCCCGTCCTCGTGTGGACCGGCTGCGGCTGATCGTCATGGTAGAGATCGCAGGTATAGCTCAGGCCATATTCGGCGAGCAGGTCCATCGTGTTCATCGTGTGGGAGAGGGCCGGGCCGAGCCAGCCCTTGATCGTCTGACCCGTCGCCGCGCGAATGGTCCTGATCGAATCCTCGATGATGGCGCGTTCCTGCGCCTCGTCCATCATATAGGCGTAACGCGTGTTGTAGATGCCGTGGCTGAAGAACTCCCAGCCAAGCCCGGCGGCATGGGCGATCACCTCCGGATGATGCTGGCAGAGCGCGACGGACGTGCTGATCGAGCCCTTGAAGCCATGCCGCTCCATGGCCTCGGCCATGCGCCAGTGGCCGACGCGATTGGCATGATCGCGATGCGAGAAGAAGACCACATCGGGGTCGGGGCGAGGCGAGGCGCGGCGCTGCGGGTGGAGCGGCGGGCTGATCTCGTAATATTCCATGTTCGGGGCGATCCAGACCGCCACCGTTTTTCCGCCGGGCCATTCGATCCGGGGTCGGTTTCGATAAGGCGAGAAATCGTACAGGCCGGGATCTTCCAGTGCCATGCCGCTGTTCCTTAGTTCGATGAGAAAGCTGTCGGGGTGATCGGGGCGTCGACGGGGCATGGCGGGCGGGTGGTGAGGCCGCTGCTCCGGGAACCGTTCGCCCGCATCGGAGTCTTCGGGTGTCCTCGGGAAAGGGACGGGAGCAATTCACGTCTCCCCGCGGCGCGAGGCTGCTGTGCTGACAATTCCGAAATCCTGAACGAAGTTTCGTATATTGCTATATGATGGCATGCCGCGCCGTCCGTCAAGCCTGTGTTCGCACGTTGGTCGGGTCCCGGCAGGCCGACGGGCAGGGCTGCCTGCATCGCGCGCGGCGGCAGGGCCGGCCATTGGATGGACCTGATGCGGTGGCGGCCATGCGTGCGCGCCATAAAGAGAGCGCCGCCGCGCGCGGACACGCCTCAATCCCCCAATTTGTTCCGAAAAACGGAATGTCGTATTGAAAATCATGAAATTTGCGGGATAGTGAGGTCCGGACGGCAGGAACGGAGCGCGGCGATGGCGACGGACGATGACGATGGCGCCGCATCCCGCGCGGCATCGGGTCCGGTCCTGCCCTGGCCCGCGCCCCGGCGAGCCTGGTATGCGGTGGCGATCCTGCATGTCGCCTATGCGCTGGCCATCCTCGATCGCATATCGATCGGCCTGCTGGTCGATCCGATCAAGCGCGATCTCGGCGTGAGCGATACGCAGATGGGCCTGCTGCAGGGGCTGGCCTTCGCGCTCTTCTATGTGCTGTTCAGCTTTCCGGTCGGCTATCTGGTCGATCGCTGGGGTCGGGTGCGCCTGCTGGCGGGCGGCATTCTGCTGTGGAGCGCGGCGACGATCGCCAGCGGCTTCTCGCGCAGCTTTCCGGCGCTGTTCGCATCCCGCATCATGGTCGGTGCCGGTGAAGCCACGGTCACGCCGGTCGCCTCGTCGATGATCGGCGATCTGTTTCCGCCGGCGCAGCGCGGCAGGGCGTTCGGCGTGCTCAATCTCGGCGGCACGCTGGGCACCGGGCTTGCCTATGTGGTGGGCGGCGCGGCGATCGGCATCGCGCAGGTCCTTCGGGCTGCCGGGCCGGGCTGGCTGGCGGGTTATCGCGACTGGCACATCGTCTATTTCGTGATCGGCCTTCCGGGGCTGCTCGTCGCCGCGCTGCTGATCTTCACGATCGGTGAGCCGGCGCGACGGGAGCGGCGCCATGCGTCCGGTGGAGGCGCCGGCCTGAGGGAGACGCTCGCGCATATGCGCCGCAACGCCCTGGCCTATCTGTCGATCATCCTTGGCGCGGTGCTCAGTACGATGCTGATCAACGCGGGCATCGCCTGGTATCCGACGCTCATCATGCGGGTCTATGGCTGGAGCGCGGCCGAGGTGGGCCTCTGGTTCGGCCTGATCGGCTTGCCCTGCGGGGCGATCAGCGCGCTGAGCGGAGGATGGGTCCTTTCCTGGCTGGCGCGGCGCGGGCGGGTCGACGGGCCGATCCTCGTGGTGATCGTGCAGTCGAGCGTCTGGATTCTGTTCGGCACCTTCAAGAGCCTGGCGCCGTCGCCCGAATTGGCGCTGCTGGCGCATTTCGTCACGTCGCTCGCGTCCGTCTGGTCGGTCACCGCCATCCTCGCGGGGCTGGTCCAGATCACGCCCAACGAGATGCGCGGGCAGGTGACGGCTCTCTATGTCGTGTCCAGCGGTTTCATCGGCCTGACCATCGGGACGGCCATTGTCGGCCTGCTGAGCGATCATGTGTTCCAGGGCCATGGCGGCATCGCCTGGAGTCTGGGCAGCGTCTATTGCCTGGGCGGCGCGGCCAGCGTTCTCGTGCTGCTGGCCGGCCGACGCGCTTTCATCCGCGCGGTGAGGGCGTCCGGCTCATGGGCAACGGCGGGCTGATGCGGCCGCTTGACAGGCTGTCGGAATCTGTACCATTATTCAATATATCGTTCTGAAAAATGGAACGATATGAGTCAGCATCCAGTCTTCCAGTCCAGGAGTGTGTCGTGGCGACCAGTGACCTGATGGCGTTGCAAGAGGCGGTGGCATCGGCTGATGCGCCGGACTGGGACATCATCGTCGTGGGCGGGGGGAGCGCGGGCATGCCGGCGGCGCTGTTCGCCGCCCGGCGTGGCGCGCGCGTCCTGCTGGTCGAGGCGGCGGAGGCCATCGGTGGGTCCATGTGGGTCTCGACAGGCCAGCTCAGTGCCGCGGGAACGCGGCTCCAGAGAGAGAAGGGGATCATCGACAGTCCCGACGACCACTATGCCGATGTGATGCGGATCAGCCGGGGGACGGCCAATCCCGAGATCGTCCGGCTGGCCGTGGACCATGCCGCCGATACGGTCGACTGGCTGATGGACAATGGCTTCACGCCGGAACCGCATCATCCGATTACCGGCTGGGGCCATGAACATTACGGCATCGCGCGCTACTGCTGGGCGCCGACCGGCGGGCTCGCCATCAAGGACGCCATTGTTCCGCAGGTGATGGAGCAGGTCGCGGCCGGCGCCATCGATCTGCGCGTGCAGCATCGCGTGGAAGAGCTTGTGCTGGATGAGGACGGCGCCGTCACCGGCGTGGTCGCGCTGGATGCCCGGGGCGAGCGGCATGTGTTCAGGGGCCGCAACGTGGTGCTCACCTCGGGGGGCTATGCCGCGAATCCGGCCTTGTTCGAGGAACTGAACCACCATCCCCAATATACCGCCATGCCCTACGCCTTTTCGCAGGGCATCGGACTGCGGCTGGGCCAGCAGGCCGGCGGCTATCTGCGCGGTGAAGGCAATTTCTTCATCGGCTTCGGCATGATCCTGGACAGCGATGCGTTTCCGGCGCCGATGTCGATCCGGGCCGAAACCTTTCCGGACCGCCGCCAGCCGTGGGAAATCTATGTGAACCGGCATGGCCAGCGCTTCGTGCGCGAGGACATGCCGAGCGTGGATGCGCGCGAGCAGGCATTGCTGGCCCAGCCGGACTGCCGTTACTGGATCGTCTTCGATGCCGCCATGCTTGCCGCCGCGCCGCCGCTGATCGTCGGCTGGACGCGCGAGCAGGTCCGGCAGGCCTTCGCGGCCGGCCGGCACAATTTCTTCACGGCCGATACGCTCGACGCGCTGGCGAAAATGACCGGCATCGACGCGGACGGCCTGAAGATGACCGTGCAGGGCTTCAATTACGGCGTGGAGACGGGCCATGATTTCCTTGGTCGCCAGCATCTCCCGATGCCGATCGGCGAGGGACCGTTCCACGCCATCCGCATGCAGGGCGCATCGATCTCCAGTTCGATCGGGCTCGCGGTCGACGGTCGGCTTCGGGTGATCCGGCCGGATGGGTCCGCGATCCCGAATCTCTATGCCGCCGGCGAAGTGATCGGCAGCGCGCAGACGTCCGGCGCGGCCGCCTGCGGGGGCATGCTGGCCACGCCGGCGCTCACCTTCGGCCGTCTGCTCGGCGCTTCGCTGGTGCCGGTCGGGGCGACGGCATGAAGCCGGGGCCGGGGAGGGCGAGCGGATCATGGTGATGCGGATCTATGGCCGGCCGACGTCGCGGGCCCGCCGCGTCCTGTGGATCGCACGGATGCTCGGCCTCGATTTCGAGAATGTTCCGGTGACGCCGGAAGAGATGCGCCAGCCGGCCTATCTGGCCTTGAATCCGAACGGGAAGATGCCCGCGCTGCGCGACGGTGACGTCACGCTTTTCGAATCCCATGCGATCCTCCTCTATCTTGCCCGCAAATATGGCGCGGGCGGTCCGGCGGCGCTCTATCCCGCCACGGTCGAGGATGAAGCCAGGCTCTGGCAATGGGTGCTCTGGGCCACCAACGAGGTCGATCCGCTGACGACCATCTGCCTGGTCGAGCGCCTCGTCCGGCAACCGCCCGAGCGTGACGATGCGAAGGCGGACGCGGCCGAGGTGGCGCTCGCGAAGCCACTGGGCGTGCTGGAAGGCGCGCTTCAGGATCGCGCCTGGCTGATCGCCGATCGGTTCACCGCGGCGGACATCGCCGTGGCCTCGACTCTGGCGCTCGCCCGTCGGTCGGGCATCGATCTTTCGCCCTTTCCCGCCGTGGAGCGCTGGCTCGACGATTGCCTCTCGCTGGAGCCGCAGGCCTGAAGGCAAGGCTTCTTCACATCTTCAATGCACGGAGTCTGCAATGGATATTGGTGTCTTCATCCCGATCGGCAGCAATGGCTGGCTTATTTCCACCACCTCGCCGCAGTATAAGCCGAGCTGGGCGCTGAACAGGGACGTCGTCGTCAAGGCCGAGAAATATGGCATGGAATTCGCGCTTTCGATGACGAAGCTGCGCGGCTTCGGGGGCAAGAGCGAGTTCTGGGATCATGCCATGGAGTCCTTCACGCTCATGGCCGGCCTCGCCGCCGTCACGAGCAGGATCAAGCTGTTCGCCTCGACCGCGGTGCTGGCCCTGCCGCCGGCGATCGTCGCGCGGATGATCGCCACCATTGACGATATTTCGGGTGGCCGCGCCGGCGTGAACATCGTGTCCGGCTGGCAGCAGGCCGAATTCAGCCAGATGGGTCTGTGGCCGGGCGATGAGTATTTCGCGCGGCGCTACCAATATTGCGCGGAATATGTGCAGGTGATGAAGGAATTGTGGGCGAAGGGCAGTTCGGACTTCAAGGGCGACTTCTTCACCATGGAGGATTGCAAGCTCAGCCCGCGCCCGCGCTCCGAGATCGGGATCGTCTGCGCCGGCCAGTCGGGCAGCGGCATGGCCTTTGCCGCGCAATATGGCGATTATAATTTCTGCATGGCCTCGGGGGTCAACACGCCCACCGCGAACAGCGCCAGCGTGGCGCGGCTGGCCGATGCGGCCGCGAAGACCGGGCGGGATGTGGGCGCCTATGTGCTGTTCATGGTGATCGCCGACGAGACGGACGAGAAGGCGATGGCCAAGTGGAAGCTCTACAATGAGGGCGCCGATCCCGAGGCGCTGTCCTGGATGTTCGAGCAGGCCGGGGCCGACACGAACGCGGATGCCGGTTCCACGGCCAGGACATTGCAGATTCCCGAGGGCGCGGTGAACACCAACATGGGAACGCTGGTCGGTTCCTACGAGAGCGTGGCCGCCATGCTGGACGAGGCGGCGCAGGTGCCCGGCGTCAAGGGCATCATGCTCTGCTTCGACGACTATGAGACGGCAATCGATGCCTTTGGCGAACGGATCCAGCCGCTCATGAAGTGTCGCGCGGACAAGCTGCAGCCGGCGGGCTGAACGCGGCCCCGGGACGCGCCGGGCGAATGTCCGGTGCGGCTTCGGAAGCAGAAGAGAGACAGGGTTTATGAGAGCGCTGCTGCAACGCCGTTTCGGCAATCCCGCCGAAGTCCTCGAATTCATCGACTTGCCGGACGAGCCGCTGGGCCCCGGTCAGGTGCGGATCAGGGTGGAAGCGACGCCCATCCATGCCGGCGATCTGCGCAACATCGCGGGGGAGCGGACGATGGTCCGGCATCCGACCGGCGGCGCCGATCTGGAGGTCAGGCTGCCGCAGGTGCCCGGCGTCGAGGGCGTGGGAAGGGTCGTCGAGCGGGCCCCGGATGTCACCGATGTCGACATCGGCCAGCGCGTGTTCCTTCCGATCCAGTGCGGGAGCTGGCGCGAGGCGATCGTCGCGGACGCGGCGACGCTGGTCAACGCGCCCGAGGGGGATGCGGTGCAGCTTTCGCTCATGGTGAATGCGCTGACCGCCGACATGGCGCTGCGCGACATCATGCCCCTCAAGGCGGGCGACTGGATCGCGCAGAACGGCGCCAACTCCAATGTCGGGCGCATCCTGATCCCGCTGGCCCGGGAACGGGGCATCCGCACCGTCAACATCGTCCGCCGCCCCGAGCTTGTGGAAGAGCTCACCGCGATCGGCGCCGACATCGTGCTGCTCGACGGCGACGACCTGGCGGCGCGCGTGGCCGAGGCGACGGGCGGTGCGTCGATCCCGCTGGCGCTCGATTGCGTCTCTGGCGATGCGACCTCGCGCCTCGCCGAATGCCTCGCCGACGATGGCACCATCGCCAACTATGGCGCGATGAGCGGCGAGCCCTGCAAGGTCGAACCCTGGATGCTGACCTACAAGCGGATCAGGCTGATCGGCTATTATATGGGCTACAAGCGCCGTGCCCGCTCCATTGACGAGCAACGCGTCATCTTCGGCGAACTGGCCGATGGCATCGTCGCCGGGAAATGGAGCGCCACCATCGCGGGGACCTATCGTCTGGAGGACTATGTGCCGGCGGTCGAGCATGCGGCGCGGGGAGGCAGGGCCCGCGACGGGAAGATCGTCTTCACCGTCGGCTAGAGGGGTTTCAAGGCGGATGGACCCGTCCGCCGGCTCGGAATGCACGGCAAACAAACGGAAAAACGGGGGGCGATCCGGGCCAAACGGCACCAGTGCTCCTGCGCAGGCAGGAGCCCAGGGTCCGGCCGGAGTGCCCTTGCGTCCTGGGCTCCTGCCTTCGCAGGAGCACGAGCTGGGTCTATCCGGAAATCACGGCAGACAAACGGACAAACGGAGTCGATCCGGGGCAAACGGAAACAGTGCTCCTGCGCAGGCAGGAGCCCAGGGCCCGGCCGGAGTGCCCTTGCGTCCTGGACTCCTGCCTTCGCAGGCGCACGAGCTCTTGTATCCGGAACGGACGGCACTGGCGATTTCGAGGCGGGCGGACTCACCTGCCGACACGGAAATCGCAGCAGACACATGGAAATCCAAGGATCGCCGGCGCGCCATGTGCGGGCATGGAGCAGGATGGGCGGCGTCAGTCCTCGTCCCGGACGATGCTGCTCCGGAGCGTTCGCGCCGCCAGCAGGAAATGCAGGATCGGCCAGATGGTGCCGATGCAGAGCACGAGCCTCAGCGCATGGCCGAGCGCGTCCCGGCCATGGGCGGGTGTCATGATGTCGCTCAGCATCCCCACGAGCTGCGGGCCTATGCCCAGCCCGAGGAGATTGATCGCGAAGAGCATGGTCGCGGCCGCCATGGCGCGCATGTCCGGACGGGCGAGGCTCTGGCCGACGGCGTAGATCGGCGCCACGCCGAGCGCCACGCCGAACGCCGCGATGGCATAGAGCAGCAGGGCGAGCCGGCCGTCGGCGAGCGAGAAGACGAGGAGGAAAACGGGCGCGGCGACGCCCATGCCGATCGCCGGGAGCCACAGATACCATCGCGGATCGCGCCGCCCGAGCCGGTCGCTCAGCCAGCCGCCGAAGAAGGTGCCGCATCCCCCGACGATGCCGGCGGTCGCCGCCAGCCACAGGCCGACTTCCGTGGCGCTCATGCCATGGCTGCGCACGAAGAAGGAGGGAATCCACTGCAGGCCGCCGATATAGGCGAGATTGGTGATGCTGCCCGCGAGCAGCAGATGGCGGAAGGCCGGGATGGCGAAGAGATGGCGCCAGGCGATGCGCAGGCCGGCCCGGGCCGGCGCGTGCCGGGCGCTGCGTCGCGGCTCGTTCACGGTGAAAAGCACCAGCGCGGCGATGAGCAGGCCGGGCAGGCCGATCAGGATGAAGGCCCTGTGCCAGCCGATCGTCTCGCCGAGCCAGCCGCCCGCGGCGAAAGCGATGATCATCCCGACGGAAATGCCAAGGCTGTAGATCGCGATCGCGGTGCCGCGTTCCTCGGGCGGGAAGAGGTCGGCGATCATCGAATGGGCCGGCGGGGTGCAGCCCGCCTCGCCGATGCCCACGCCCACCCGGCAGAGCGCGAGGGCGCCGAAGCTGCGCGCGAGCCCCGTGGCCATGGTCATCACGCTCCACAGGGCGATCGAGACCGCCAGCACAAGCCGCCGCGACCCCCTGTCCGCGATCCGTGCGATGGGGAAGCCCAGGATGATGTAGAAGGCGGCGAAGGCGGGGCCCGTGAGCAGCCCCAGCAACGTGTCGCTGAGCGCCAGGTCGCGCTTGATCTGCGGCAGCAGCATCGCCAGCAACTGCCGGTCCAGATAGGCCGTGACATAAGCGAGGAACAGGACCGCCAGCACATAGGAACGCGATCCTGTCGCCATGCCGGGACGCGCGTTGCCGGATCGGGCGCTCATCTCGGGTCTTCGCCATTCCCGCCGAAGCGATGGGCCGGAGGGTGGCCCGGTACTGGGGACCAGCGTCCGCGAGAATGGCGAAGGGCGGAAATCCGTGCTGCGGCAATGGCACTGAACGGGTGCGGCATTCCGGGTCTGGCCATGTCCTAGCGCCAGAGCCGTTCGCAGATCTCGAGGCGCTCGCCGTCCGGGCCAAGCAGGCAGAAGGCCCGGCCGCCATGATAGGGCGCGCCCTCGAAGGCCGTCGGCGCGCCCAGCACCGAGGCGGCGGGATCGGCGCTCACGGCCGCATGGGCGGCATCGATATCCTCGGTCGTGTACGTCACCATCGACGTGCCGCCGTCGAACCGGTCGCGGCGCGCCGGAGTCTGGTCCACGAGGCCGGGTTCGTAGCCCTGCAATTCGATCCCGCCCAGTCCCGTGCCGCCGGCGTCGCCCTTGAGGATGTCCAGATGGACCGGACTTCCCTTGGGCAGTTTCCACAGATCGTGCCACGGCTTGTCGTCGAAGCGCGATTCGAGAAACGGGATCATGCCCAGCGTGTCCCGATAGAAGCGGGTCGAGCGTTCATAGGCGTCCGTCAGCAGCGGAACGTCGAACACATAGCCCACGCCGGCCTCCGTCACCGGGAAATCGCGGCCGACGGGCCGGGTCACGGCCATGGTGAAGGCGAGATGCGTCCCGCCCGGGCCCATGCCGATGAAGGCGCGATGGATATTGCTGCCATATTCGGACCAGTCCGAATCCGTCGGAGGGTGGAAGCCCTCGAAGCCGGGATGCGCCTGAAGTTTCTCGTAAAGGGGATCGAGATCGTGCGCGACGAGAATTTCCACGCCCGCCCAGCGGGATCGCAGGATCGGGGCCCTGGGACGATCCGGGCCCGGCACGACGCGGATCATGCCCCGGTTGGCGCCGGTCGCGGCCAGGATGACGCCGCGGTCCCCGGCCCCGGCCGTTATGCCCCATGAGGCGCTGACGGCCGGATCGAGCGCGGCGTCGTCCACCACGTCCCAGCCCATGACGTTCCGGATGATGTCGACCAGCAGGGCCGGCCGGGTGGTCGATATGGTGATACCGGCCAGGGCCGTGACAAGCGGTTTCGACATGGCGGCAGCTTGTCCGATTCGATTTCCGTTGGCAAGTTATTTTGGAATGGAGTTCATTATTTTGGAATGAAATGCGATCCCGCCCGGCCGTTGACCTTCGTCCTTCCGACGAGCGCGGGGCGAAGGGACGCCGCAAGGCCGAAATATCCCGCCGCCTCTATACTTTTGGCCGGTGCTGTGCGAGGAGCGAGGGATGCATCGTGAGGCTCGCAGGGATGAGGAGGGAAGCCATCCGGGACGTCGCCATACCGCTGTATCATCAGATTTTTCTGACGCTGCGCGATGAGATTCTTTCCGGGGAACGCCCTTTCGGAGCGGTGTTGCCGACTGAAAACCAGCTCGCGGAAATCTATTCCGTTTCGCGGATCACCGCGCGCCGCGCCATGGATGAGCTGGCAGGGCAGGGGCTTGTCGAGCGCCGGCAGCGTACGGGGACGAAAGTCGTCTTCAAGTCGGCCGCCAAGCCCATCGAGGGCAATCTCGATCATGCGGTCGAATCGCTGATCGCGTTCGGCCGCGGCACCCGGGTGCGCGTCGTGGAACTGGACGAGGTGCCGGCGCCCGAGCAGATCGCGGCCGAGCTCGAGATCGAACCCGGCGCGCCGACCCGGCGGGCATTGCGGGTAAGGAGCGCGTCGGACACGCATCTCGGCGTGATCGAAAGCTATGTCCCCAGCGCGCTTGGCGTGTCGGTGGACCGCGCCAGCCTCACCCGCACCCCCATTCTCGAATTGCTGCGCGATGCGGGACTGGCCATCGGCGGGGGCACGCAGATCATCTCGGCCATCTCGGCGGACCCGATGCTGGCGGCCCTTCTGGAGATCGAGCCGCGCTCGCCGATCCTGCGGATCGACCGCGTCGTCAAGACGCCGGATGGCATGCCGATCCTCTATACCAGCGCCCGTTATCGCGGCGATCGCTATCGGCTGAGCGTTGATCTGACGGGTGTTTCAGGCCCCCAGTTGCCAAGGTCCAACGCGGCCTGAAAAAGCGGCCGCCATTCAGGCCGGCGGGGCGCCCGCCCGTTCAGCAGGGCCGTCGATGCGTTTGCGCGGATCGAACAATATGTGCAGCACGCGGACGATCAATGCTTCGTTGGCGTCCCGGCGCTCTTCGGCCTCGGCCGGCGTGGGCGCCGTCTCGCGCAAGGCTTCAGGCGTCATGCCCCTGAGTTCGGCCACCATCCGCTCAAGCCGGTCGATCCTGTCGTTGGCGACGGCGAGTTCGACCAGCAGCGCGATGCTGATCGTCATGCCGTCCTCGGCTTCGGGGCAGGAAAGGCTTGCCGGCCGCGCGCCGCGCGCCGAAGCGATCACGTCCATCAGTGCGTCGACATTGGACATGCCCGTCACCGCCTGACGCCGCACAATATGTACCAGGCGCCCCAGCCCTGGATCGCGGGCACATCATGCTCGCTCAGGCTCCCATCGTCGAAACCGGCGGCGCGCATGTCCGCGACCAGGTCGTCATCGGTATAGTCGGTCCAGTAGACTTCGCCATTGAATCGCGTGTCCCAGCGCTTCTCGACGGCGTGGACGAGGCTGGGCTGGGCGCGCAGCGCGATATCCTGATGGATGACGAGGCCGCCGGGCCGCGCCACGCGCGCGGCTTCGCGGAACATCGCCTTGCGTTCCCCGCGGCCGATCTCGTGCAGCAGATTGTGGGAAATGACGAGGTCGAAGCTGCCGTCCGGGAATGTCAGATGCGCGCCGTTCATCTGGTGGAAGATGACCGGCACGCCGAGCGCTTCGGCCCGGGCATGGGCGTAGCGCAGCATCCCGGCGCCGACGTCGATGGCATGGACCTCGGCCTCCGGCCAGCAGGCCGCCCACGCGGCGGACGCGGCCCCGGCGGAGCATCCGATCTCGAGGATGCGGGCCGGGCGGACATCGGGATGGTGTTCGGCAAGAAAGCGCTGCACGGCGCCTGCCTTGCTGTCGGCCTTCCCGGCGCCCTGGCCGAAGGAATAGACATTGCCGCCAGCCTCGTAGAGCGAGCCGGCGATGATGTCGTCCGCGTCGCGATCCATCGTATAGCCGCCGGGCTGGAGATGGACGTCGTTGTCCGCCATGCCGGGCGGCTGGATCACATCGGGATCGAGATGGAGCGCCCCCTTGCGGTCCGGCGCGTCGGCAAGGCGCCTGGCCGCTGCCCGCATGCGCGGCTGATCGCGATAGATGGGCTCGCCGACCGAGAGCCAGATGATTTCCTGCACGGCGCGATTGACGGCGCTCCAGCGCCGGTAGCTGGCGGATGCGAACAGCGCTGTTTCCACGTCCGCCGGCGATTGGGGCTTGCGGCCGTGCCGGGCCACGAAGGCGGGTTCGCCTTCGCGTTCATAATGGTCGATATTGTGCGGGCGGACATGGCGATTCAGCAGGCGCCGCAGCGCGACGATGGCGCTCTGCCGGCTGCTGTCTTCCTGCGTGACCCGCGGAAGAAGCTCATGATCGAGATCGCGGACCTTCATCGCTTTCCTTTCAATCGACAGCTTCCGCGCCGAAGCGCCGCAGCGGGATGTCCTCGATCGGCAAGGTCGTGGTCCGCTCCACCGTGAAGAAGGCGCGGGACGACGCGGCGCCGTCACGGCCCGTGCCCGAATCCTTCACGCCGCCGAAGGGCGCGCGCAGCTCACGGTTCAGCGGCGTGTTGATCCACATGACGCCGGTTTCGATCCGCCGGCTGACGCGCATCGCCGTATCGAGATTCTGTGTCCAGAGATAGCCGACCAGACCGAACTGCGACGCATTGGCGATCGCGACGGCGTCCTCGGCATCGCGAAATGTCAGGAAGGACGCGAAGGGACCGAAAATCTCCTCCTGGCAGACGCGCGAGCCGTTGCTGGCCGCCATGACGGCGGTCGGCGCCATGAAATAGCCGTCCCGGTCGAGCGCATGGCCGCCGGTGAGCAGGCGCGCCCCCTCGCCGCGCGCGATGTCGACGAAGGAAAGGATGCGCCGGCGATGCGCTTCCGAGGCGATCGGCCCCATTTCCGTGTCCGCCGCCATCGGATCGCCGACGCGGATGCGGGCCGCGCGTTCGACGAAGGCCGCGATGAAATCACGGGCGATGCTGTCCTGCACGAGGATGCGCGATCCCGCGAGGCATTGCTGGCCGCTGTTTGAAAAGATGCTCACCAGCGCGCCGTCCAGGGCGCGATCGAGATTGGCGTCCGCGAAGATGATGTTGGCGGATTTTCCGCCCAGCTCCATCTCGGCGCGGCGCAGACGCCCGCCCATGGTCCGCGCGATCGTGCGGCCGGTTTCGGTCCCGCCCGTGAAATGCACGACATCCACGTCCGGATGCTCGACCAGCGCCTGGCCCGTGACGGACCCGCGTCCGTTCACGACATTGATGACGCCGCGCGGCATGCCCGCCGCCTCGATGATCTCGACCAGCCGGGGCAGGGACGTCGGCGTCTGCTCGGAAGGCTTGAGTACGCAGCAATTGCCGAAGGCGGTGGCGGCCGCGAGCTTCATGGAGGCCAGCGCGAGCGGCGCGTTCCAGGGCGCGATCAGCCCGGCGACGCCCACCGGATCGCGCGTGACGTAAGTGAAGTAGCCCTTCTGCTGCGACCAGGCCTCGTCCGGCTGCTGGCTGATCGCCTCCGCGAAGAAGCGGAAATTATAAGCGGCGCGCACCAGGTGCCGACCCCGGATTTCCCGCATCAGGATGCCGGTGTCGAGGCATTCCAGCAGGGCAAGCTCGTCGGCATGGGCGATGATGGCGTCATGCACGCGCATCAATATGTCCTGCCGTTCCTCGATGCTCATGCGCGGCCAGGGGCCCTCGCGGAACGCGGCCCGGGCGACCCTGACGGCGTGATCGACCTCGGCCGCATCGGCTTCCTGAAGCGCGCTGAACTGCTGGCCGTTTCCGGGGTAGAAATTGGGGATGCGGTATCCGCCCCGATCGCCGACGAAGGCGCCGTCTATGAAGCTGGTCACGAGCCTGGGGGCCTGGTCGAATGGCGGCATCAGCAGCGGGATCCTGACGGGTTCGATGGTCCCGGGAGGATGTTCCAGTCCCGGGGAAATCGCAAGTCATTTGTTATGCTTTCAATACATAATGACTCATGCCATGTTTTGCCGCGCGGGGATCGTGCGCAGGCAGGAGCGATTCGCCCTTGAGGAGTGGCCGTGGCTGGAGTTGACGCTGAAGTCGTGATCGTGGGGGCCGGACCGGTTGGCCTGGTGGCTGCCTACCGGCTCAACCGATTCGGTATTTCCACGATCGTGATCGAGTCCAACGCGGCGCTTCCCCGCGATCTGCGCGCTTCCACCTTTCATCCGCCCACGCTGGACATGCTGGCGCAATATGGTCTTGCCGCGCCTCTGATCGCGCAGGGACGCATCTGCCCCACCTGGCAGATTCGCATCCACGAGACAGGCGAGCGCGCCGTCTTCGACCTGGCGGTCCTCAACGGAGAGACGGATCATCCCTATCGCCTCCAGTGCGAGCAGTTCAGGCTCTGCCATGTGCTCGAGGGCGCGCTGGCGGATGCGGAGCATGTCGATCTGCGGCTCGGGACCGAGCTGATCGGCTTCGAGCAGGACGAGAGCGGCGTCACGGTCCGCGCGCGCGGGGCGGGCGGCGAGGAGAGCATCCGGTGCAATATCCTGGTCGGCGCGGACGGTGCGCGCAGCCGCGTGCGCGAGCAACTCGATCTGGCCTTCGAGGGCGTCACCTATCCCGAAACGACGATCCTCGCCACGACGACCTTTCCCTTCGAGGACCATATCCCGGACCTCGCCAATGTGACCTATTTCTGGTCGAAGGACGGCACCTTCTCGCTGTTGCGGCTCCCCTCGATCTGGCGTTGCAGCATTTATCCGGATGCGGGCGAGTCCATCGAGGAGGCGACGCGCCCGGAGGTCGTGCGGGCGAAAATGCAGCGCATCGCGCCCGCGGCCGCGGACAGCGACCTGCTGGAGATCAGGCCCTATCGCGTCCACATGCGCATCGTGGACAATTATCGGCGCGGCCGGGTCGTGCTGGCCGGGGATGCCGCGCATGTCAACTCGCCCTCGGGCGGCATGGGGATGAACGGCGGCATTCATGACGCCTACAGCCTCACCGAGACGCTGCGGCAGATTCTGGGCGGCGGATCGCTCGATTTGCTGGATCGCTATACGCGCCAGCGTCGGCCGATCGCCGCGCAGGAAGTGCTGGCCCAGGCCGACCGCAACCGCGCGCGCATGCAGGAACGTGATCCGGCGAAGCGTCGCGCGATGCTGCGGGAGCTGCAGGATCAGATGAACGATCCCGTCCGGGCGAAGGCCTATCTCATGCGCTCGTCGATGATCGACGGGTTGCGGCGATCGCATATGCTCACATGAACGGGATCCGGCCGGAGTTGGGAGCGCGGGGCATCGTCGCCCTGCTGACGCCGGGGGGGAACCCGACCGTCGAGCCCGAACTGTCGGTCCTCCTCGGTGGCGATGTGGCTGTGCTGGCCAGCCGGATGCATGACGACGCGCCGGATATGTCCGGTCGCCTGCTGGCCTATGCGTCGCCGATGTCGCGCTGGCTGGCGCCGTTCGCCGCGACGCCTCTCGATGCGGTCGGGTTCGCATGCACGGGCTCGGCCTATTTGACGCCGGCAGGGGGCTGCGGCGCGCCGGACAGCCTCTCCCTGGGCGGCCGGTCCGTTCCGTTGCGCACGGCTGCCGGCGCGATCGAGGCGGCGTTGCGCGACATGCATGTCCGGCGCATCGCGCTCGTCTCGCCCTATGACGCGGCCCTGACGGACCGCGCCGTCGCCTACTGGACCGCCCGTGGCCTGATCGTGGAGGCGGTCGTCCCGGTCGCGGCGCAGCCCGGCTTCCATCCCATCTATGCGCAGCGGCAGGCCAATGTCGTCGCGGCCGTCAGGGAGGCGCGGCGGGGCGGGGCCGATGCCGTGCTGATATCGGGGACCGGCGCGCCCAGTCTGGGCGCGCATGTCGCCATCGCGCATGAATCGGGACCGCCGCTGCTCTCCTCCAATCTGTGTCTGGGCTGGCAGCTCCGCGCTGCATTGCCGGGCGCGGAAGGGATCGCCCTGTCCCGATGGATCGGCGCCGATCCGCCCTGGGCGGCCGATCTGCTCCAGCGTTTTCCCGCATCGATTCCGTGCAAGCCCAACTGATTTTCGGAGGTATCAGATGAAGCCGTCGCCCATTCCCCGCCCCAGCTTTTTCCCGGACCCGGCCAGTGACCGGATCGTCGCCATCGTTGCGGCCCTGGGCGCGGAAGTCGGGGCGATCCTGGGACGACTGGACACGATCGAGACCCTTGCCGCGCGCAAGGGCGTGTTCAGCCGCGACGAGATCGAGGCCTATGTGCCCGATGACGCGGACCATGCCCGCCGCTTCGCCATGCAGCAGGCCTTTGTCGACAGGGTGTTCAACATCCTGAAGCAGGACATGGAGGAAAACGGCGCCGAGCGCTGAAGGATCGAAGGAAGAGATCGCTCGCTGGCCGGGGCGAGCGGTTTCGCGGACGGACCGACCGGCTCTATCATCCCAGGGAGGCAGCCATGTCCCACGAAATGCTCGCACGGCCGGACCATGATGAGTCGGTCCGCATGCAATATATCGTCGCGCTCAAGCGCACGCTGCTCAATGTCACCGACGGCAATCGCCATGCCCTCGCCGGGCGTGCCGGCGATGCCTTCGAGGCCGAGACGGGCCGTCGCCCGGAAAGCTGGCAGGACATGACGCGGGCGCTGGAGCCCGATCCCTATTATCAGACGTGGAGCGCCCTCTCCCGCACGGCGCAGGACCTGCTCTGGGCCAGTGCCGAGCGCTCCGTGAAGCGCGACTGGTCGCGGCTCAGGGACGCCGCCAATCGGCTCGACAATGGCCCCATGGGCGGTTCGCTCGACATACCGCCGGATTTCGAGCCGCCGCAGGATGCGTTCGCGGCCCACATCCATGGCCAGCCGGGCGGCTTCCTCTATGTCGATGAGGATGCCGGCTTCTACTCGGGCGCGATCTACGATGCCGGCGGCCGCGTGTTCGCGAGCAGCTACAGTCGTGCGTCGGACGATACGGCCGTGGGGCCGGTGGCGAAACGCCTGAAGGAACGCTATCCCGATTTCGCGCCGCGCGCCGTGCTGGACATGGGGTGCTCGGCGGGCGGATCGACAATGGGGCTGGCCGCGCATTTCCCCGGCATCGAGGAGCTGCACGGCATCGACTATGGCCAGGGCCTGGTCCACTATGCGCATCTGCGCGCCGAAGCGAGCGGCATCAGGGCGCATTTCCATCAGATGGATGCCGGCGCGCTCCGCTTTGACGACGAGTCCTTCGACCTCGTCTTTGCCGCGCTCCTGCTGCACGAAGCGTCCCCCGCCAAGAATCTCGACATCTTGAAGGAAGCCTTGCGGGTGGTCCGTCCGGGCGGGCTCGTCCTGTTCGAAGATGTGCCGATCAAGGCCGCCAGGGGGCACAGCGCCTATGACCGCTTCGTCTCGAGCTGGCAGACGAGCAACAATGACGAACCCTTCTGGGACCTGTTCCTCGACACGGATTTCCCGGCGATGATGGTCGAGGCCGGGTTCGATCCCGCCCATGTCTTCGAGGACGAGGCGCCGATCGTTGGCGGCAATCGCGCCTGGTACATGCTGATCGGCGAGAAGCCCGGGCCCGATGGCGTGACCGGCCGGGTCTGAAGGGTATCTCAAAGCAAAGGCCGGGCGGTGATGCGCCCGGCCTTTGCTTTTCCGGTCCGGAGAGGGGAAGGCGCGCCCTCAGGCGTCGGGCCTGCCTTCCAGCCAATCGATCACCGCCTGGACCGGCTCGACATCGGCATATTTGATGTGCAGGTCGGTCAGGTTGGCGAAATGGAAGCTCTCATGCTTGTCCGCCGTCGTCTCCATCGGGACGATCGTGCGATAGCCGTGCTGGAGCGAATCGATCGCGGTGGCGCGCACGCAGCCGGACGTCGAGCCGCCCGTGACCACCACGGTATCCACCTTGTTGAAGACGAGATAGCTGGCGAGGGGAGTCTCGAAAAAGGCCGATGCCATGCGCTTGGTATAGATGGCGTCCACGCTCTCGTCGATCTCGCAGCGCGGGTCGAACGCGTAGCGGCGGCTGCCGATCTTGATGTTCTGGAGGGAATCGGGCGTGTCGGTTCGCGTGCCCCACACGCCGCAATCCGCGCCATTCTCCATGTAGCCGACGCGCGTCCAGATGACCGGCATGCCCTTCCTGCGGGCCAGCCGCGACATGATGTTCATATAGTCGATCTGGCGCGGGTCGGTCTCGTAGGCGGTCTTGAATTCGTCGATCCGCGTATAGGCGCACTGGACATCGACATGGACGATGGCGAGCTTCCCGCCAAAGCCGAACTTCGCGCGGGCGGGGCTGGCGCGCAGTTCCTCGAAGATCTGCCGCGCGGTCTTGCCATCCTCCACCATGCGTGTGCCGATGATCGTCATGCTACCTCCTCGATATGATGTTGAGCGGATGGGGCGGGCCGGAAGCCGAGCGGCAATCCGGCGTCGGCCACGAAGCCATAGAGGGGCTCGTCGGGCAGGGCCGCGCGCACGATGTCGCGCGTGGCGCGCAGGGCATCGATGTCGATGCCGGTGCGCAGGCCCATGGCCTCCAGCATGAACACCAGGTCCTCGGTCACGATATTGCCGCTGGCGCCGGGCGCGAAGGGACAGCCGCCGATGCCGCCGAGGGAGGCGTCGAGCGTCGTGAGCCCTTCCTCGAGCGCCGCAAGCGCGTTGGCAAGGCCGAGGCCGCGGGTGTTGTGGAGGTGAATGCCGGTCACGGCCCGCGTGCCGACGGCTCCGCGCACCTGCCGGATCATGCGCCTGACGGCGGCCGGGTCGGCATAGCCCGTGGTATCGGAAAGGCCCACCTCGTCGCAACCGGCCGCCATCAGGGCTTCGGCCAGGCGCAGAATCTGCGCATCGGGGATCGCCCCTTCGAGCGTGCAGCCGAAGACCGTCGAGAGGCTGCCCTCGAAATGCGGGCGCGCGTCCGCGGGCAGCGCGGCGATCATTGCGGCGATGGCCCTGGCCTCGTCGATCACCTGCGCATGGTTGCGGCGCAGGTTGCGCAGGCTGTGCGTCTCGCTGACCGACAGGGGGAGGGTGATCTTGTGGGCCCCGGCTTCGATCGCCGCCTGCGCGCCGCGCAGGTTCGGCACCAGCACGGCGACGGTCAGGCCCTCGATGCGGCGGGCATGGGCGACGACGTCCGCCGTGTCCGCCAGTTGGGGCAGGAGCCGCGCGGGCACGAAACTGCCGACTTCGATCTCGCGCACGCCCGCGGCGGCTTCCGCGTCGATCCAGGCTTTTTTCGCTTCCAGCGGCATGACGGTGCCGATGCTCTGCAGCCCGTCGCGCGGGCCGACTTCGCTGACGAGAATGTCGATGCTGGTGCTCATGGATTGCGTTCTAGACCTGAATAAGTATTATTTCTATAGCAAATAGCCTTATGTCCGGGATATGGGCGCATCGAGGCCGACCGGACAGCGAAAGGACATGGAATGGAGCAGGATGAGCGACCCCTTGCCGGCGTGAAGGTGGTCGAATTCTCTCATATGGTGATGGGGCCCTCAATCGGTCTCATCCTGGCCGATCTGGGCGCGGACGTCATCAAGGTGGAACCGGTGGGCGGGGATCAGACGCGCCGCCTGCTCGGTTCGGGCGCGGGCTATTTCCCGATGTACAACCGCAACAAGCGGAGCATCTGCCTCGATCTCAAGCAGGCGGACGGCCTGACGGTCGCGCGGCGGCTGCTGGCCGGCGCGGATGTGCTGATCGAGAATTTCCGGCCCGGGACACTGGCCCGGCTCGGCCTCGACCATGCATCGCTCGCGGCGGAGAATCCCGGGCTCATCTATTGCTCGGCCAAGGGCTTCCTTTCCGGCCCCTATGAGTCGCGGACGGCGCTCGATGAGGTGGCGCAGATGATGGGAGGACTGGCCTATATGACCGGCCCTCCGGGCCGGCCGTTGCGCGCCGGCTCGTCCGTGATCGACGTGACGGGCGGCATGTTCGGCGTCATCGGCATCCTCGCGGCGCTCTGGCGGCGACAGGCGAGCGGCCGGGGCGGGGACGTGACCTGCTCGCTGTTCGAGACGACGGCATTCCTCGTCGGCCAGCATATGGCGCAGAAGGCCGTCACCGGCACCGCCCCGAACCCCATGCCCGCGCGCGTCTCGGCCTGGGCGATCTACGACGTGTTCGACACGGCCGACGCGGAGCAGGTGTTCGTCGGCGTGGTGAGCGACACGCAATGGAAGGCCTTTGCCGGCGCGTTCGATCTGGGCGAGATCGGCGCGGACGAGTCGCTCGCCACCAACAATGCGCGGGTGAAGGCGCGCGAACGCATCCTGCCGGTCGTGCGGGCCGTGTTCGCCGGGCTGGCCAAGCCGGAATTGCTCGCGCGGCTGGAAGCGCTGGGCCTGCCGTTCGCGCCGATCGCGCGCCCGGTCGATCTCTTCGACGATCCGCATCTCGTGGAAGGCGGGGGACTGGTGCCCGTCACCATCCCCGGCGGCGAGGAAACATGGCTGCCGGCCCTGCCGGTCGAGATGGACGGGAAGCGCCTCCGGCCGGAGCGGGACGTGCCGCTGCCCGGCGCGGATGGCCGGGACATCCTTGCGGACATCGGCCTGTCCCAGCCGGAGATCGAGCGTCTCGTGGCGGAGGGCGCGGTCGGCCTGCCGACGATGCCCGCCAGTGCGGAATGCTGAAGGCCGTCGGATAAATTTGACATATCAATAATACAAAATAAGGAAGCGGATTGAATCCGGCGAGGCTGATGTGGCGGCGACCCTGTTCGAGAAAATATGGCGTGACCATCATGTCTCCGCGCTGTCGGCCGGCGTTTCGCTCGTGCTCGTGGATCGCGTCCTGCTCCATGAGAGGACCGGCGGCGTCGCGCTGAAAAGCCTTGCCGCGACCGGCCGCGCCGTCGCCGCGCCGCGGCAGGTCTTCGTGACCATGGATCATGTGGTCGATACGATGGCCGGCCGGGGCGACAGGACGCTCATGCCCACCGGCACGGCCTTCATCACCGAGACACGCGAAGCGGCCCTGGCCGCGGGCCTCACGCTCTTCGACCTGGGCGATCCGCGCCAGGGCATCGTGCATGTCGTCTCGCCCGAGCAGGGCATCGTTCTTCCCGGCGTTACGCTTGTCTGCCCGGACAGCCACACCTGCACCCAGGGTGCATTCGGCGCGCTGGCCTGGGGGATCGGCTCGACCGAGGCGGAACATGCGCTGGCGACCCGGACGCTGCGGGTGAAAAGGCCGCGGACCATGTGCGTGAGGATCGACGGCATGCTGGCGCCAGGTGTCACGGCGAAGGATCTCGCGCTGCACATCCTCGCCCGGCACGGCGCGGCGGGCGGTGCGGGGCACATCGTTGAATATGCCGGCGAGGCGGTGCGCGCGATGGACATGGAAGCGCGCATGACGCTGTGCAACATGGCGACGGAATTCTCGGCCTTCTCCGCGATCATCGCGCCGGACGAGAAGACCTTCGATTATCTCCACGGACGCTCCTTCGCGCCGCGCGGGACGGACTGGGACGCGGCGCTCGCCTGCTGGCGGACGCTGCGCAGCGACGAGGACGCGATCCATGACAGCGTCCTGGCGATCGACGCGGCCGAGGTTTCTCCGATGATAAGCTGGGGCACCAATCCCCAGCTTGCCATGCCGATCGGCGGCCGGGTGCCGGACGAGGCGGCGAGCGGCATCGCGGCGGAAGCCTATCGCCGCGCGATCGCCTATATGGGCCTGGCGCCCGATGCCGCGCTGGAGGACCTGCCCATCGATGGCGCGTTCATCGGGTCGTGCACGAACAGCCGCATCAGCGATCTGCGCCGGGCGGCCGCCCTGTTGCGCGGGCGGCATGTGGCGCCGGGCGTCCGGGCGATCTGCGTTCCGGGGTCGAGCGTGGTCAAGGCGGAAGCCGAAGCGGAAGGGCTGGATGCGATATTCCGCGCCGCCGGCTTCGAATGGCGGGAGTCCGGCTGTTCCATGTGCTTCTTCGCCGGGGGCGAAAGCTTCGGTCCGCAGGAACGCGTGGTCACCTCCACCAATCGCAATTTCGAGAGCCGGCAGGGCCCCGGCACGCGCTCGCACCTCGCCTCGCCCGAGACGGTGGCGGCCTCGGCACTGGCCGGCCGGATCGCGGATCCGCGCAGAGTGGCGCGCTGAGAGATGGCGATGGAGCCCTTCACTCGCCTGACGGCCGTTGCGCTGCCGCTGGTGCGGCCGAATATCGATACGGACATCATCATTCCCTCGCGCGAGATGCGCAGCGTCTCCAAAACCGGCCTTGCCGGCGGGCTGTTCGCGGGCTGGCGCTACACGGAGGTGGGTGGACGGGAGCCCAATCCTGATTTCCTGCTCAACCAGCCGGCCTATCGCGACGCGCGCATTCTGCTGGCGGGCGCGAATGTCGGCTGCGGCTCGAGCCGGGAGCATGCCGCCTGGGCGCTGGCGGAATATGGCTTTCGGGCGGTCGTCGCGCCGTCGTTCAACCCCATCTTCTTCAACAATTGCGTGCGCAACGGCATCGTGCCGGTCCTCCTGCCGCAGGAATGTGTCGACGCCATCGCCGGGGCCGTGCTTGCCGCGCCGGACCTCGCCCGGCCGACCGTGGACCTTGACGCGCGCAGTCTGACCATGCCGGACGGCACCGGGTACGGCTTCACGCTCGATGGTGAAAGCTGGGAGATGCTGCGCCACGGCCTGGATGCGATCGACCTGACGATGGCGCGGGAGGACATCGCGCCGTTCATCGCGGCGGACATGCGCAAGCGGCCCTGGGCCTATCTCTGACGATGCGCGCGCAGGCGCGACCGGGCGATACAGGATGCAAGGAGGAGCGTGACATGAAGACCAAGCCGGTGCTGACCGCCGAGGAACTCGATCCGATCGTGACCGCCTGCCGCGCGCAGGCGAAGGCCATGGGGCTGACCATCACGATCGCGCTCGTGGATGATGGCGGCTATCCGCTGCGACTGGAACGGATGGACGGCGCGGGGCCGACCACCGCGGACGCCGCGATCGAGAAAGCCCGGACGGCCGCGCTCATCCGCGCGCCCACCGTGGCGCTCGCCCGGCGACTGCCCGGCGAACCGGAACTGCTGCGTCTCACCAATCTGTTCCCCATGCAGGGCGGCCAGCCGCTCATGGTGGACGGGGTCTGCGTTGGCGGGCTCGGCATTTCGGGTGCGAAGCCCGCGCAGGACGATGAAGTCGCGGCGGCCGGCTGCGCGGTTCTGGCGGCGGCCTGACGGAACAGGGCATCGGCCGGCTGATGCCCCGGCGGGCACGCCTAGGCCCGTCCGTTCCAGATAGACCCGGCATGTGCTCCTGCGCAGGCAGGAGCCCAGGGCGCAAGGGCACTTCGGCTGGGCCCTGGGCTCCTGCTTTCGCAGGAGCACGGATTCCGTTTGACGCGGATCGATTCTAGGACGGATCGACATTCAGGAGGTGGCGGAGCGAAAATGGCGGTTTCGCACGACCCGGAGCGCGGTGGACTTTTGGTCCGTGAACACCGGAAGCGCAGAACTGAATGTCGAGTCCTAAATGTCGGCCATGCTCTCGTTCGCTTCCCCCAACGGCTTGCCCTGCATCGGTTCAGGCCGGGGCAGGGCGGTGCGCAGGCCATGGGCGCCGCCCGCGAGCAGCAGGCATGCGGCCGATACAAGGGCCGCGGGCAGCGTCCAGTGCATCGCCAGCCATCCCCAGAACAATGTGCCGAGCGCAAGTCCCCCGAATGTCGTGGTCTGGTAGATGGCGAGCACGCGGCCGAGGACCGGGCGGGGCAGGGAGAGTTGCAGGCAGATATTGAAGCTGGAGAGCACCAGCACCCAGCTCGCGCCCGCGATGACGTGGGCGAGCAGCGCCGGCAGCAGCAGCGGGACCAGCCCGGTGACGACCGAGGCGAAGGCGAAGCCGCAGATGAAGAGGCGGATCAGCCTGTCGATGCCAAGGCGCTGGCGCAGCATGTTGCTGAGCAGCGCGCCGGCGATCGCGCCGGTGCCGAACGCGCCGAACAGCAGGCCGTAGGTCGCCGCGTTGCCGGCCAGCCGGTCATGGGCGACCAGCGGCATGAGGGCCCAGATGCCGCCCGTCCCGAATGTGAAGCTGGCGCCGCCCACGAGCAGATTGCGGACATCGCGACGGTTGCGGACATAGGCCGCGCCTTCACGGATGTTGTGCAGCAGGGATCGGGATGGATCGGCCCGCCGCGTGCGCGTCGGTCGCCAGCGGATCAGCACGACGATAAGGCCGATATAGGAAAGGGCATTGACGAGGAAGGCCGCGGAGGTTCCGGCAAGCGCCACGATGATCCCGCCCAGCGCCGGCCCCGTGCTGCGGGCGCCATTGTTGCTGAGCACATTGAGCGCGACGGCGCGGGGGACGAGTTCGCGGGAGACCTGATCGCCGATGGAGGCGGCCCAGGGCGGATTATAGAGCGCGTTGCCGCAGCCGAGCAGGAAGGTGAAGACGAGCAGCGTCCCGGGCGCGATCGTGCCGGAAAGGGCCATGACGGCCAGGATGACGGAGACCGTGAGCATCAGCGATTGCGCGGCGATCATCATCAGCCGCCGGTCGTACATGTCCGCCAGGGCGCCCGCCACGAGCGAGAACAGCATGATCGGCAAATTGGCGACGGTCTGCACCAGCGCGACCATGTCGGCCCGGCCCGTCATCTCGGTCATGGCCCAGGACGTCGCGACCATCTGGATATAGGTCCCGAAATTGGACGCGAGCGTCGCCAGCCACAGGGCGCGATAGACCGGCTGCCGCAACGGGGCGAACATGCTCCCGCTTTCGGGCGCGGAAAGGCCGGTCTGCTTCATGCGGCGGCGGGACGGGACGGCATCGCCGGACGATCCCTAAACCTCCATGCCGGCACGATAGCCCTCCGCGGTGGCGGTGAGGACGGTGCGGGGCGCGTAGCAATCGCCGATCAGGCGGACGGGAATGCCGGCGGCGCGCAGGGGCGCGGCCAGCGCATCGTTGGGCAGGCGCGAGGTCGCATAGGTGAAGAGGGCGACATCCGCGATCGTCCCGGTCCTGCCGCTGAAGATGTTGGCGTAGCTCACCTCGCCGTCCTCGAAGCGGGACTCCGGGACGGGCCGCACCGAGGTCACGATCTCGCAGCCCTTGCGGTACAGCCGGGCATAGGCGCCCTGTCGCGTCACGAGCGCGGCATCGCTCGCGATCCGCTCGCGCGGCGTGAGCAGGACGACGCGCTCGAACCGATCGAGCAGCATTTCGGCGGCGGCATAGGTGAAGGCGCCATGGTCCTGATCGTAGATCACCGCCGTGCCCGGCTGGCGGGCGGTGAAGCGGACGAGCATCTCGACCGCTTCGCGCAGATCGGGGAAAAAGCCTTCGCCCCGATACGCCGCCGGCAGGAAATCCGGCCAGGACGGCTCCGACCCGGTGGCCAGGATCACCTCGTCCGGTTCCAGCGCCAGAATGGCGTCGAGCTCCGCGCGCTCGCCGAAGCGGAAGGTCGCGCCGAACATGTCGGCGCGCAGGCGCTGATAATCATAGATGCTGCTGAGATTCTCGCCCCCCGGCAGCAGCGAATGCAGGCGGGTCTTGCCGCCCGGCTCCCCGGACGCGCAGAACACCGTCACCTCGTGACCGCGCCCCGCGGCGATCCATGCCGCCTCCATGCCGGCGATGCCGGCGCCCACGACCACGACACGGCGGCGCACGGGCGCCGGGCCGGGCGTCCAGTCCGCCTCATCGGGGGCGCCGACCCGCGGATTGTTGTCGCACTGTATGTCGCCGCCGGCGATGATCATCTGCCAGCATGTGTTGCATGACACGCAGTAGCGGATCTGGGCTTCCCGGCCCTCCCGCGCCTTGATCCCCCAGGCCGGATCGGTGACCAGCGGCCGGCCGAGCATCACCAGATCGCCCAGCTTGTCGCGGACGATCCGCTCGCCCTCGTTGGGATCGGTGATGAGGCCGAGCGCGCCGATCGGCGTTCCGGGCGCATGCTGCCCGAGGGCATGGATCGCGTCGACATAGGGCATGCGCGGGCCGTTGAGGTCCGGGAGGTGCTCGTAGAGCGTCTCGGCGTGCGTGCCCCAGCAATAGGTGATGTAATCCGGCACCCCGGTCGCATGGACGATCGCGGTGATCCGCGCGGCTTCCTCCAGATCGATGCTGCCCGGCACGCCATCCTCTCCGGGCAGCTTCACGCCGATGATGAAGTCGGCGCCGCATTCCTGCCTGATGCCCGTGACGAGGTCGCACAGCAGCCGCGCGCGTCCTTCCAGATCGCCGCCGAACCGGTCTTCCCGCCGGTTCGACCAGCGCGAGAGAAACTGATGGAAGAGATGGCCGTGCCCCGCCGATATCTCGCAGCCGGCAAAGCCGCCGGCCTTCATCGCGCGCGCGGACGTGACGAACTCCGCGATCATGCGCTCGACCTCCCCGGTGTCGAGCGCATGGGGAACCGTCCAGCTTATGTCGTCCGGCAGCGGCGAGGCGCCGAACGCATAATCGTTGCGATTGCCCGCGCGGTGGCCGCGTCCGCCATCCTGGATCTGGCCGAGCATCAGGCCGCCGGCGGTCTCCACCGCTTCCGTCCAGCGCGGCAGGAGATCGCTGTTGATGCCGGAATGGACGGCGGGCCGGCTGCCCTGCCTGTGCCAGCGCAGCGTCGCCATCGGCTCGGTCACCAGCATGGATGCGCCCCCGCGCGCGCGGTTCACATAATAGTCGATCAGGCGGTCCGTCACACGCTGGCTGACCGCATAATGGGTCGACATGGAAGCATGGACGATGCGGTTCCTGAGCGTGCGCGTTCCGATGCGGACAGGAGAGAAGAGGTGCGGGTAGGCAGTCATGTCATCTGGCCTGTCACTGGGCATGGCACTTGGTCGTCCGGAACGCGCTCAGGCCCTCATGGCGAGACCGGCGCGGAGAGTGGAAGGCGGCGGATCATCGGCCCGTCGCCATGGGAACAGGTCGGTTTCAATCGGGTGCATGCATCCGCAGGACGCGCTTGGTATAGGCTTCCCGCCATGCCGTGCGCTCGGTTTCGACCTCGGGGGGCGCCTTGTAGCCTTCGATGTCGTCGCGTGAGATGGCGCCCTTTGCGTCGAGCAGGCGCTCGATCGTATCGATGCGCTCGCGCGTGACGGATACTTCCGTCATCAGTTCCAGGAGGAAGGTCATCATCTGGTCGATGGCCGGGTCCTCGAAGAAATGCGGGCGCTTGCCCTTGCTCACCCGCGGCAGCTTCACCTTGTCCGGGGTCGTGAACACCATATCAAAGCCTCCAGGGAAATAGCGGGACGGAGGCATTTGAATGCCTCCGTCCGTTCATGGTCAATGCCGATCTCAGAAGTTCTTGCGCGCGCGGATCATCCAGCGGCCCGGCTCGTTGAGATAGGGGTAGAGGAGATAGGACGTGACATAGGTCTTGTTGAAGCAGTTGGTGCACTCGGCCGTGAGCGACCAGCCGCCGGGCGCATTGCGCAGCGTGAGGCCGGCATTGAAGATGCTGTGGGCCTTTTGCAGCGCGATCGCCGCGTTGGACGTGGAAACCCAGTTGTCGCCCACATATTCCCAGGCGACCGAGGGCGTCAGCGAGAAGTCGTCGTTCAGCTCCGCCGTATAGTTGACGCCCAGCGTCTGGGAGAAGCCGGGTGCCCGGGTCGGCTTGGCGATGTCGCCCGTCGAGGTGACGATCCCGGTGTTGCAGTTCTGGCCGAGGGTCAGGCAGCGCTGCTGCTGCTCCAGCACGGCGTCGCTGAGATTCTTGTACCGCGCATGCTGCAGGCCGACCGACCAGTAGATGTTGAGGTTCCGCGTCGGAACGACGGTCAACTCCGATTCCAGGCCATAGTTCGTCATGTCGGCGAAGTTCCTGGTCAGGTACACGATGGAGTTGGTCACGCTGTCATAATAGCCGGCCGGCAACTGGAAATCGCTGTCGACGAAATAGAAGCCGGTCAGATTGAAGCGAACCTTGCGGTCCAGGAACTCGGAGCGCAGGCCCGCCTCGTAGGACCAGACCGTCTCCCGGCTGAAGTCGAGGGCCAGGGCGGCATAATTGGCGCGCGCGTTCCAGCCGCCGGACTTGAAGCCCTTGGTCGCGGAAGCGAAGACCATGACATCGGGCGTGATCTTGTAGTTGATGGCGAAACGCGGCGTCCAGACACGGGCGATCTGGGTGACGGGAATGCCGGCATTGACCAGGTCCTGCGTGTCGAAGGGCTGGTTGAGCACCCCCGAGCGCGGGAGCGGGTTCGCGTTGGGGGCGAAACTGATGTCCTTGCGCTCGTTCGTGAAGCGGATGCCGGCCGTCACCGTGAGGGCCGGCGTGATGTGACCGTCGAACTGGGCATAGCCGGCATAGGCCTCGGTGCCGTTGTCCATGGTCCGATCCTGAGTCACGGTTGCGTTCGCGACGCCGGTCACCGGCACGTTGACATTGGCGAAGATCGTCGAATTCTGCTCGTTCATGTAATAGAAGCCGGCAACATAATCGAGCACGTCATTGAACAGCTTGCCGGTGATCTTGATTTCCTGGCTGAACTGGCGGTGATACCCGTCATTGGCCAGCACGGCCATCGTCCCCTGGGTCGGCGTGGAGACCAGCGTGACGCCGTCGAACACCGCGGAGGTCGTGGTCAGACCGTCAAGCGAGTCCGTCACGAACTCCTGCTTGAGATGCCGGTAGCCGGTGATGAAGTTGATCGTCGCCTCGCCGGCCTCGACCTGGAAGTTCGACGAGAATGAATAGCTGCGCGTATAGTTGCCCAGCGTGTTGTCGGCGAGTTGGCTCGACACGATGCTGTCGCCGAGCGGCGTGTCGGACCGCAGGCGCGTGTAGCTGACGCGCGTGCCGTCCGCATTCTCGAAATTGACGAGATTCGAGTAGGCGTCATAGACATAGTCGGCCGAAACATCCCAGGTCGCCGTATCCGAGAACAGGAAGCGCAGGGCGCCCCGGACACCCCAGCTATGCTGGTCGTTCAGCGTCTGGCCGGTGGACTGGTTGTGCACATAGCCATTGTCGTCGGCGTAGAAGCCGGAAATCTTGCTGAGGACCTTGTCGGCAATGATGGGAATGTCGACCGACGCGCGCCCCTGGACGCGGTCATATTTGCCGTAGCCCAGTTCCGCGAAACCGCCGAAGTCCTCACCCGGCTTCTTCATGATGATGTTGATGGCGCCGCCGACCGTGTTGCGGCCGAACAGCGTGCCCTGGGGCCCGCGCAGCACCTCGATGCGATCGACATCGAAGAAGGAGAGATTGTTCGCGTTCTGGCGGCTGATATAGACGTCGTCGACATAGGTGCCGACCGGCGGATCGAAGGTCGCGATCGACTCGGTGTTGTTCAGGCCGCGCAACGAATAGGTGTTCGCGGTGCCGACGCCGGTGTTGTTGTGACCCTGCAGGTTGGGAACATAGGCCAGAAGATCGATGGTGCGCGTGATCTGGCGGTTCTGCATCTCCTGATCGGTAAAGGCGCTGACGGCGATCGGAACGTCCTGGAGCTTCTGCTCCCGGCGCTGCGCGGTCACGGTGATTTCCTGGATGCCGCCGGACGTATCGCTCGAATCGTCCGGCGCCGCTGTCTGAGCCAGAGCCGATGTGGAAGCCAGCAGCATCAGCACGCTGGTTCCCATCCCTTTTGTAACAACTGCCCGCATATGCTGTTCCTTCCTCACTGAACCCGTGCTTGCCCGGGGGGCAACGCAAACCGTTGTTATGTCTCCCCAAGGAGAGGATTTGTCCTGGTGCGGGTCGATCGCGCGCGTCCTGCGCATCGCATGCGTGGGGCGGGCTCCGGGTCGGTATTCAGGCGGCATTCAGCGAACGCGGCCCTCGTTTCGTCCCGTTGGCACGCCTTTGCATTCGATGGCAGGCCGGCTCGCGCCGACCCCACCAAGCATCCTCGAGACGAGCCTATTATGTCCTATCTATATGTCAAATGCTTTCTGTTCAAAATTTCGGAACTGCGTTTCGATAAATTGCGCGCGGGGACGAAGCGGCGCAATCCGCCGCTGCGGCGCCCGCCTGTCTGGCGGCCTGATCGGCCGTGGGCATTTGCATGGACCGCGCGGGGCGCGGGCCGCCGTTCAGGACAAGGCGAGCCGGGGCGTTGCCGGAACGGTCTCCGGACCGGCGATTTCCCCGGCCGCCGCCGCGTCGGCCCGGGCCAGCTCTTCGGCGAGGGCGGCATGCGTCCTGCGATACTGGCCAAGGCCCGTCGCCACCACCAGGATCGCCGGAATGCCGATGCAGGCCACGAAACCGGCCATCACCATCCCCACCGTGCGGGGATTGCCGGTCGAGTCCACGATCCAGCCGATGAGCGGCGGTCCAAGCAGCGGTCCCAGGAGGGCGATGACCGTGTTGAACACGGCCACGCCCCGCGCCCGCAGGTTGCCCGGCGTGATGAGGGCGAGCGAGGCAGGGCCGGCCGCCGTGGCGACCGACTTGCCGATGAAGGCCACGAACATCAGCAGCACCGCCAGTTGGGGTGACGGCATGATCGGGTAGAGTGCGCTGGCGGGAATGCCGATCAGCAGGCCGAGGAGCAAGGTGCGCATCGCGCCATCGTCGGGATAGCGATGCGTGAACTTGCGGACCGCCCACACCGCGACCGCCGTGCCGATCGGCCCCGCGGTGAAATAGAGAAGGCCGGTCACCGTGCCCACGGACGCGACATCCCAGTTCCAGACGCGCTGGAAGAGCGGCACGTTCCAGAATGTGAGCGTGCTCATCGCGTAGTTGCAGGTCGAGCCGACGAACAGCACGCCAAAGCCGCGCCAGCGCGCCAGGATGTAGCGCGTAATGCCGATGGGCGGCGCATCCGTCGCCGGCAGCGCGAGTTGTTCGCCGCGGGACGGTTCCCTGATCGAGAACAGCGCGAGCGCGAGCAGGATGCCGGGCGCTCCCACGATGACGAACGCCGCCTGCCAGGGTTCGAACGGTCCCATGGACAGGATATGCACCTGGCCCTTGCCTTCCAGCCAGCCCACGATGTTTCCGCCGACCAGGAACGCAAGTCCCGCCCCCAGATAGGTTCCGGCGCAATAGACGCTGATCGCGCGGGCGCGCTCCTTGCGTCCGAAATAGTCGCTGATGATCGAGATGGATGCCGGGCTGACGACCGCCTCGCCCAGACCGAGGCCGAGGCGGAGCAGGAACAGCGGCAGGAAGGTGACGACGAAGCCGCTGGACGCCGTCATGCTGCACCACAGGATGATGCCGGCGATCAGCAGATATTTGCGGTTCGATCTGTCGGCGTACCAGCCCAGCGGCAGCGCGGCGGCGACGTTGAACAGGGAGAATGCCGGACCGAGCAACAGGCCGATCTGGAAGTCCGTCAGGTGGAGCGACGTCTTGATCGGCTCGACCAGCAGCGAGAGGATGAACCTGTCGAAATAGGACAGGATGAAGACCAGGAGCAGGAGAATGACGACATGCCAGCGGTAGAAGGAAGCCTTGATCATCGCACCATTCTCGTTGTCCGGTCGAAAGAAGAGAGCCGGCACTTTCATGCCGGCTCTCTGGAATCTCATTTCTGCTTGCGCGCGCCGAAAGCGTACCAGCCGCCGCGGCCGTGCTGCGGGCGGCCCGGCTCGTCCCAGTCGAACGCCGCGAAGCGGTCCGGATAGGCCGTGACGTCGGGCAGCGTGGTCGCGAAACAATCCTCCTTCGCGAACCCTGCTTCCGCACAGAGGGCGACGGGGTCCTGAGCCCGGAAATTCGTGTAGGTGGGTTCGTTGTTGTTCTCGGTGTCCCAGTTCCAGTAGTAGTTTTCCCAGGCGCCCACGAGATGTTCGGCCGGCAGTTCCTGATGGACCATCACGCCGCCCGGACGCAGCAGGCGATGGCATTCCCGCAGGACGTTGCGCGTCACCTTCACCGGCACTTCATGGAAGAAGAAGCTGGATACGATGAGATCGAAATGGCCGTCCGGGAAATCGGTATGCTCGGCATTCTGCTGGCTGAAGTGGACGGCCTTGCCCTCATGCTCGGCAAAGGCATGGCCATAGCGCAGCAACGGGGCGCCGACATCGATGCCATAGGCTTCGATGCCCGGGAAGATGTCCATGTAGGGAAGCAGGTTCTTTCCGGAGGAGGTGCCGATGTCGAGCACGCGGCGGGGCGCGAGATCGGGATATTCATATCTGGCCCAGCGGCCCAGCGCCCGGCCCACGCCGCCGAACATGCGCCATTGCTGATTGGCGACGAAAACCTTCGAGCCGAGCGCGAAGACGGCACCCTGCGCGACGTCGTCCTGCGTATATTCCGAGTGGAAGCAGCCCGGCGTCAGGTGAACGTCGAGCGCCGAGACGTAGCGCGGGATGGGCAGCGACGGATCGAGCCGGAGCGTCCCGCCGGCCGGCGCCCGTGCGGCGGCGTCCCGTGCGGCCTCGATCATGTCGGGCAGGACCCGCTCGACCTGGTCCTGCACGGACAGGAAGCACATCTCCTGCGCATTGTAGCGCAGCGAGCTGTAGAAGCGGTAGGAGGCCTCGCCTTCCATCGCAACCTCGATCTCGCGCCAGTTCATGTCCGCCTTGCCCCTGGCCGCATGGGCCGGAGCGACCCGGTCGACATAATCGAGCCGCATGGATTCCAGCATGTCGACAATGGCATGTTTGCGCAGGGCGCTCGTGAAGCGCTGGCGCGCGAACTCGTCATGGGTGGGAACGGGGATCGCCTCGATATCGGCAACCGGCGCATCGGTGACGGGCGGTTCGGCAGTCAGGGTATCGGACATGGAGACTTCTCCTCGATTGTTGCCGGAGAGAGAATGCCGCGAGTGTCGGGCATCCCGTCACACGCGCTTCCAATTTGTATCATCAATATGTCATATCGCAACAGCGATTCGTGATGCGATGCAAAAGCGCGATTCGCGATGGGTGAAATCGGCCCGCTGGAGTTTCGAGGAGAGTGCGCGGGAAGGGGACGGGCGCGATTGTGCGCCGCATCACGGAGATGGCGCAATGCGGAGTGCGACTGGAACGACCGGAGAATTCGCCAGGGGCTGGAGGATATTGCTGACGGCCCTGCTCGGCACGATGTTCGGCGCATCGCCCCTGCCGTTCAACACCATCGGCTCCTTCATCAAGCCGCTCATGGCGGAATTCCATGCCGGCCCGGCCGAGATCGGCCTCGTCATCACCATCTACGGCATCACCGGCTGTCTGGTCGCGCCGTTGATCGGCGCGGCGGCGGATCGTTACGGCACGCGGCCTGTCGCGCTTCTCTCGGTGGCGGGCTTCGGCCTCTGCTTCGCGTTCGTCGGCGCGGCGCAATCGCTGGCCATGCTGTGGGCGATCTACTTCGTCATCGGGCTGGTCGGCATGGGATCGACGCCCGTCACATGGTCGCGGGCGATCAGTGGCTGGTTCTGGAAGAATCGCGGTCTGGCGCTCGGCCTCATGCTGGTGGGGACGGGCATCGCGGGCTTCCTGCTCCCCTCGGCCTCGGTCTGGCTGATCGACCATATCGGGTGGCGCTGGGCCTATGTCGCGCTCGGATGCCTGCCGCTGGTCATCGCGCTGCCGGTCGCTTTCCTGTTCCTGCGCGATCCGCCGGAAAGCGAGGCTGTCGAGGGCTCCGCGGCGCTGGCCGGCAAGACTCTCGCCCAGGCGCTGCGGGATCGCCGCTTCTGGACGATGTTCTGGGCCTTTTTCATCGTTTCGCTCGCTTATGGCGGCTTCCACATCAACCTGCAGACCATGCTGCGCATGAGCGGATACAGCGACAGCGCGGGGGCGCTGATCGCCGGGCTGATCGGTCTCTCCATCATCGCGGGCAGGATCGGGACGGGCCTGCTGGTGGACCGGATCTGGGCGCCGCTCGTCGGGTTTCCGCTGCTGGCCCTGCCGGCGATCGCCTGCCTGCTGTTCGCGACCGGCACGCTGTCCCTGCCCATCGCCATCGTCACCGCGATCCTGCTGGGCCTGGCCGCCGGCGCGGAAAGCGATCTCATCGCCTTCATGGCGGCGCGCTATTTCGGCATGGCCTATTTCGGCCGCATCTACGGGCTGATCTACTCGTCCTTCGGCATCGGGACGGCGCTCTCGCCGCTGCTCTATGGCTATAGCGTGGCGCGCTGGGGCAGCTATGCGCCGGCGCTGCATCTGGCCGCCATCCTTTTCATCTGCGGCGCGACCATGTTGCTGACGCTGGGGCGCTATCCCGACTCGACCCCGGAGCCGGAAGCCGGCGCCGGGGAGGGCAACGGGGTTCTGGCTGCCTGATGGGCCGCCTGATCCGATAGGCCTGATCCGACATGACTATGGGGAATGGAGCCATGATGCCGATCATGACGGCCTTGCCGGGCGAGCGGCGGGGCTATGCCGGGCCGGCGGGCCGCCAGATCCACTACCGGACGCGCGGCGAGGGGCGGCCTCTGGTCCTCGTTCATCAGGCGCTGGTCGTCCATCCACTATCACAGGGTCATGCCATTGCTGGCGGACCGGGGCTTTCGCGTGATCGCGCCGGACATGCCCGGGCACGGCATGTCGAGTCCGCTTGCCGGCGAGCCGGGGATCGAAGCCTATGCCGAGACCGTCATCCGGCTCATGGACGCCTTGGGGGTCGAGCGCGCGGCCGTCGCCGGGCATCATGGCGGCGCCCTCACGGCAGGGCGACTCGCCGCCGCCTTCCCGGATCGCATCTCGCATGTCGCCTTCGATACGGTGCCCTACTTCAACGCGCGGGAACGCGCCGAACTGCAGGCCCTGCCGCCGGCATCCGCGCGGATCATGCCGGACGGCAGCCATTTCACCGAGCGATGGGCCGGCGCCCGGCGCCGCGCCGATCCGGCCTGGAGCGATGCTTCCGTGCATATGGCCGTGACCGGCTTCTTCATGAACGGCCCCTGGCGGGAGCAGGCGATGAAGGCGGCCTTCGCCTATGATTTCGAAGCGGACGTCGACCGGATCACCTGTCCCGCGCTGGCCATGTTCGGGCAGAGCGACGCCCTTCATGCGCATCGCGCCCGGCTGGCGGCGCGACGCCCGGATTTCGATTATGGCGACTTTCCGCATGGTCAGGCGATGATCCTCGAATATCCCGGGGACTGGGTGTCCGCCATGGCGCCATTCCTGTCGCGCTGAGGGAAAAGGGCGGATGCCCGGATCGCGGCGCCGCCGCTTCCGCGCCGCTATCGCGCCGCTATCGCGCGAGATAGCCGCCGATGGTGCGCGACCAGATGTCGACATGCTCATACACCATGGCGGGGCCACCGGGGAACTCCGCCTGGTCGAAATCCGGGCGCAGGGCCAGGATGCGGGCGGCATGGGCGTAGAGCATGTCCCTGCGTCCGCCCACGACGAGCGTCGGGCAGCGGATCGCCTCGAGGTCGGGGCGGAAATCATGCGAGGCGCCGGCCAGGAAGCCCTGGTCCGCCCAGGGGCCGTTGATGAACACGGTGGTCACCGCCATGTGGACCGTCTCGTCGCTCCATTCCGGGTCGCCGAACTGGCGCACCGAAGCCCAGCGTTCGGTGAAATGCGCGCCGTCGGGGCGCAGCCGCGCGGCCCCCCGCGTTCGTCTGGCGGCGCGTTCGGCCCGTTCCCCGGCCGTGTAGAAGGGGGCATTGTCCATCGCCAGCCGCGTGATCCGGCCGGGCTGGGTCGCCGCCAGCCGTCCGGCGACCAGCGCGCCGCCATGCTGCCCGGCCGCCACCGCGCGGTCGATGCCGAGCGCATCCAGCACGGCGGCGGCGCATTCGGCATAGAGGGCGATCGTCGGATCGCCCGGCGTCGGGTCGGACATGCCGTGACCGGGCATGTCGGGCACGATGACGTGAAACCCCTGTGCCGCGAGCAGCGGCATCACCTTGTGATACTGGATGGACGACCAGGGCGCCTGATGCGCCAGCAGCAATGGCCGCCCCCCGCCCATCTCGCGATAATGGACGAGCCCGACAGGCCCCGGCGCATAGCCGCGCCGCTCGCCGGGCAGGCATGTGAGGACGGGCACATCGGGCAGCGATGACGGTTCGGAGCGGGAGAGGGGCCCGGTCCCGCCTTGCTGAACAGGGTTCAACGCCATTCACTCCGCTTGACAGGAAGGGTGGGAAAGCCGTAACAAAAAATAGAATATCGTTCAAGATTTCAAAACATCGAGATTTCGAAACGTCAAGATTTCAATGCGTATGAATGGAGTCGGAATGATCGACAGCCCGATGGCCGCGGGCCGCGGCGGCCTCGTTGCGAATTCGCCGCAGGGGTGGATCGGCAATGCCGCCATGGCCGGCGGCAAGGCCTATGCGATGATCTCCTCGGGGCTCCTTCATTACCGGCTGCTGGGCCCGCGGGACGGGCCGCCGGTCCTGCTGATCCATCAGACGCCCTGGTCCATGGCGCAATATGCCGGCGTTCAGCCGGTGCTGGCCGAGCAGGGCTTTCTGGCCATCGCGCCCGATACGCCGGGCTACGGCATGTCCGATCCGCCGCGCTGCCAGCCGACGGTGCCGGATTATGCGCGCTTCATGATCGAACTGCTGGATCATCTGGGCATCGCGCGCTGTGTCGTGGCCGGCCACCATACCGGGGCGGTGGTCGCGGCCTGCCTGGCGGTGCGCTATCCCGATCGCATTGCCGGGGTGGTGATGCACGGCGCGGCCGCGTTCAGCGCGGAGGAGCGGCGCGAGCGCTTGTCCCATGCGCCCTATGAGCGGGCGCTGCGCGCGGACGGCAGCCATCTGGCGGAGCGCTTCAGCCGCATCTACGCCGCGACCGACCAGACGCCGGACAATCTCGTCACGACCAACTGGTCGACGCTGTGCTTCTTCATGTGCGGCGCGGCGGACGTGGCCTATGCGGCGGTTTTCTCGCATGACGGGTTGGCGGACCTGCGCGATATCGCCGTGCCGGCCCTGATCCTGACCGACGAGCGGGATGGGCTGCATCCCTATGATCTGGTCGCATCGCGGATGCGTCCGGACATCCCGATGGTCGTGTTTTCCGGCAATTCGGCGCATGCCTTCATGAACGAGCCGGCGCGCTGGGCGGCGATCGTGGGTGAATTCGCCCGCCAGTGTCTTGGCCAGTGAGTTGGATAGTCAGGTTGCGCTGATGGCCCGAGGACCAGGGAACGCAGCGAATGGAGCGCCGATGAGCAGCGATTTCACGACCCCGGACAGGTTCACGGCCCCGGACAAGGTGAAGCTGCCACGGGTGAGCAAGGGCAAGCGCCCGCATTTCTTCGAGGACCCGGCCATCGACCAGATGATGACCTTCCTCCTGGAACTGATGACGGAAGTGTCCGTCACGCGCGAGCGCATCGATACGATCGAGCGCCTGCTCGACGCAAAGGGCGCCATCTCGCGCGACGACATCGAGGCTTTCGAGCCGGATGCGGAAGCCGGGCGGGCGCGGTTTGCATGGCGCGAGGCCTTTATCCGGCGCGTCCTGCGCATGCATGCGCCCGAGTGAAGACGAAGCACCGAACAGGAGAATCGACGAACATGTATCCAGAACTCGAGGGGAAGGTGGCGGTCGTGACCGGGTCCGGGCGTCCGGCGGGGCTGGGCGAGGCGATCGCCAGGCGACTGGCGGCGGAAGGCGCCCGCATCGTGGTTCACGACATCGGCAAGACCAAGGGGGCGGTGGCGCCGGCCCATGGCGTGGGCCTGTCCGGCGAGATGGAGCAGGTGGCCTCCGAAATCCGCGCCGCGGGCGGCGAGGCGACGACCTATATGGCCGACATGATGGTGGAAGCCGAGGTGGAGGGGCTGATCGGTCATGCGGTCGAGACCTATGGCCGGATCGACATCCTCATCAACAATGCCGGCATCGGCTATCTGTTCGGCCCGATCGTGGAGATGACGCAGGAGCGCTGGGACGCGGTGCTGAACGTCAATTTGCGCGGCTGCTTCTTCGCGCTCAAGCATGCGGCCCGGCATATGCTCAGGCAGGCGCCGATCGAGGGCTGGGGCGCGGGACGGATCGTCTCGATCGCCAGCCAGGCCGCCAAGTCGGCCGGCGCCCTGACCTCCTCCTATGCCGCGTCGAAACATGGCCTTGTCGGCCTGACCCGCTCGGCGGCCGCGGAGTTCGGGCCGCACGGCATCACCGTCAATGCCGTGTGCCCCAATCATGTCACCACTGGCCTCGGGACGTGGCAGAACGACTTCATGTCCAACGCGCGCGGCCAGACGCTGGACGAATATATGGCGGCGATGCGCGCCCGCATCCCGCTGCGGCGCAACTGCGTCCCGGACGATGTCGCGAATGCCTGTGCGTTCCTGTGCTCGGCCCAGGCCAGCTACATCACCGCCGAGGCCATGAATGTCTCGGGAGGCGAGGAATATCATTGACGCCCGGCGCGCGGCAGGCCCCGCGGCCGGTGGGTCCGGCTCCGGGGCCTGCCGCGAGGCAAATCCGCCCGGGTGCGGGTTCAGCCGCCCGTGCCGTAGCGGCGCACGCGCAGGTCCGCCTGGGCCTTGTGTCCCGCGAAGCCTTCGACGGCGCACAGTCGCGAGCAATATTCGCCGATCAACACGGAGGACGCGTCCTCCTCGATCCGCTGATAGGTGCAGGTCTTGATGAACTTGCCGACCCACAGGCCGCCCGTATAGCGCGCCGCGCGCCGTGTCGGCAGCGTGTGGTTCGTGCCGATCACCTTGTCGCCATAGGCGACATTGGTGCGCGCGCCCAGGAAGATGGATCCGTAATTGCGCATCCGGTCGAGGAAGAATTGCGGATCGCGCGTGAGGATCTGCACATGTTCGGACGCGATGCGGTCGGCTTCGGCGACCATCTCGTCGAGCGTGTCGCACAGGATGACCTCGCCGCAGTCGGCCCATGCGCGCCCGGCGATCTCCCGGGTCTCCAGCGTTTCGAGCTGGCGGTCGATCTCGGCCTGGATGGCGCTGGCGAGCGCGGGCGAATTGGTGAGCAGGATGGCCGGGGAATCCGGCCCATGCTCCGCCTGGCCCAGCAGGTCGACCGCCGCCATTTCCGCGTCGCAACTGTCGTCGGCCACGATCAGCGTCTCGGTGGGGCCGGCGAGCAGGTCGATGCCGACCTCGCCGAAGACCTGCCGCTTGGCTTCCATCACATAGGCATTGCCCGGCCCCACGATCATGTCGACGGGGGCGATGCTCTGCGTGCCGATCGCCATGGCGCCGATGGCCTGCACGCCGCCCAGGCTGTAGATCTCGTCCGCGCCGGCCAGATGCAGCGCCGCGACGATCGCGGGATGCACTTCGCCCTGGAAGGCGGGCGCGGAAGCGATGACGCGCTTCACGCCGGCCACGCGCGCCGTGACGACGCTCATATGGGCGGACGCGACGAGCGGATATTTGCCGCCCGGGATATAGCAGCCGACACTGTCCACCGGGATGTTGCGATGACCCAGGAACACGCCGGGCAGGGTCTCCACCTCGACATCGTGCATCGAGTCGCGCTGGGTCTGGGCGAAGGCGCGGATCTGTGCCTGGGCGAAGCGGATGTCGTCCAGCACCGGGCCCGGCAGGCGGGCAAGGCATTGCTCGATGTCCTGTTCGGACAGGCGGAAGCTTTCGGGCGTCCAGCGGTCGAAGCGCGCCGAATAGTCCCGCAGGGCCGCGTCACCGTCGCGCCGGATATGGTCCAGGATGCCGCTTACCGTCCCGGTTACGCTCCGGGAACGCTCGGAAAGGCCTTCCATGGACCGCTTTTTGACGAATTTTACTGCCATATTGCCCCGCCTTCAGTCCGTGAATGCCGTTATGAATGCGTAGTCATTAGCGATGCGGCGCTTGACGATCAAGCCTTGAGATGATTGAGATGAACCTGTTATTGCCGTTGGTTTCACGGAACTGTCACGCACGGCCATGTCGGGATGGGCGAAAATGAATACGTCGTCAAACAAGGCCGCAACCACACGGCCGCGCACGCTCTATGAAAAATTATGGCAAACCCACGTCGTCGCCCGGCGGGAAGACGGCATGGCTCTGCTGTATGTGGACCGTCACCTGATCCAGGAAGTGAGCAGTCCCAACGCGTTCGCCGATCTTGTCGCCGCCGGCCGCTCCGCGCGACGGCGCGACGCCAATCTTCTGGTGCCCGATCATGCGATCCCCACCCGCCGGCGCGACGGGCGCATCGATGATCCGCTGGCCCGGGAGCAGGTCGAGAGGCTGGCCGAAAATGCCCGCCGTTTCGATCTGCCGCATATTCCGGCCGGGGATGAAGGGCAGGGCATCGTGCATGTCATCGGGCCCGAGCGGGGCTTCACCCTGCCGGGAACGGTGCTGGTCTGCGGAGACAGCCATACCTCCACGCACGGCGCTTTCGGCGCGCTGGCTTTCGGGATCGGGACCAGCGAGAGCGCGACGGTCATCGCGACCCAATGCCTCTGGCAAAAGCCGATGCCGGTTATGCGCGTCACCTTGACCGGCGTGCCCGGCGCGCATGTGACGGCCAAGGACATCATGCTTGCATTGATCGCGCGGATCGGGACGGCGGGCGCCGCCGGCCATGCCGTGGAATATCGGGGCCCGGTCGTCGATGCGATGGACATGGCGGCGCGCATGACGCTGTGCAACATGACGATCGAGGCCGGCGCGCGTGTCGGCCTGATCGCGCCGGATGAAAAGGCTTTCGCCTATCTTCGCGGACGCCCCGGCGCGCCGGCGGGCGCGCAGTGGGAGGCGGCCATTGCCTGCTGGCGCACGCTGCGGAGCGATGAGGGCGCGCGCTTCGAGCAGGAGCTGACATTCGACGCCGGCGACCTCGCGCCGTTCGTGACCTGGGGCACATCGCCCGAGGATGCCTTGCCCGTGGATGCCCGCGTGCCTTTGCCCGGCGACGTGGAGGGGCCGGCGGCCGAGAAGCGGCGGCGCGCGCTGGCCTATATGGGCCTTGCCGGCGGCGAGCCGATCGAGAGCATTGCGATCGACCGGGTGTTCATCGGTTCCTGCACCAATGGCCGCATCGAGGACCTGCGTGCCGCCGCCGCCGTTGCGCGCGGGCGGCGGATCAGCGAACGCGTCCGCGCCATGGTCGTGCCGGGTTCGACCGCGACGAAAAGACAGGCGGAGGCGGAAGGGCTGGACCGGCTGTTCATGGAGGCGGGGTTCGAATGGCGCCATGCCGGTTGCTCGATGTGCGTGGCCATGAATGACGATCGGCTGGCGCCCGGCGAGCGCTGCGCATCGACATCGAACCGCAATTTCGAGGGGCGTCAGGGCCCCGGAGGCCGCACGCACCTCATGTCCCCGGCCATGGCGGCAGCGGCGGCGATCGCGGGCCATATCGTCGATGTCCGCAAGCTGGAACCGATCGCATGACGCCGCTTGTCCGCCTCTCCTCCCGCGCCGCATGGCTGGACGAGGACAATGTGGACACGGATGCGATCCTGCCGGCTCGGTTCCTTCTCCTGTTCGAGAAATCGCAGTTCGGACGTCATCTGTTCCATGATCGCCGGCATGGGCCCGATGGCGCGCCGCGCCCCGGCTTCCCGCTCGATCGACCTGATCGCGCCGGGGCCGAGATCCTGCTCGGCCGGCACAATTTCGGCTGCGGATCGAGCCGTGAGCATGCGGTCTGGGCGCTGGCCGGCCACGGCATACGTTGCGTCATCGCGATCAGCTTCGGGGACATTTTCCGGACCAACTGCATCAAGAATGGCCTGCTGCCCGTCACGATCCCCGCGCGGGACCATCCCGCGCTTCTCGCCGCCGCGGAGCGGGGGGAGATATTCGATGTCGATCTGCGCGCTGGCCGTCTGCGCGCGGCGGGCCGCGACTGGCCTGTCGAACTGTCCCGCGAAGATCGCGAGTCGCTGCTCAATGGCTGGGATGAGGTCGAACGGATCGTCCACCTGCACGGCGCCGACATCACGGCTTTCGAGGCCGCGCATCGCGCGGCGCAACCCTGGCTGTTCGCGGACGATCGTTGAACCCAGCATTTGAGGAGACAAGACCATGGCAAGCCCGATCCTGAGACAGAAGCTGGACGCAGGCGAATTCTTCTATGCCCCCGGGGCGCAGGACATGATCGCCGCGACACTGGCCGCCCGGCACGGCTTCGACGCGCTTTATGCGAGCGGCTACTGGCTCACGGCGTCGGCTTTCGGTCTGCCCGACGCGGGCCTCGCCAGCTACACGCAGATGCTGGACCGCGTGGCGACGCTGGTGCGCAAGGCGGGCGGCGCGCCGGTGATCGCGGATGCCGACACCGGCTATGGCGGCTTGCTCAACGTCGATTTCTGCGTGCGCGGCTATGAAGAGGCCGGCGTCACGGCGATCCAGATCGAGGATCAGGAATTTCCCAAGAAATGCGGCCATACGCCCTTCAAGCGCGTGATTTCGCCCGATGCCATGGCGACCAAGATCCGCGTTGCGGTCGAGGCGCGGCGCGATCCCGATTTCCTGGTGATCGCCCGCACGGACGCGCTGGCGAGCGAAGGCTTCGAGGCTGCGCTGGCCCGCGCGGAACTTTATGGGGAGGCGGGGGCCGACATCCTCTTCGTGGAGGCCATGACGTCCGTCGAGCAGATGCGCGAGGCCTGTGCCCGCATCCGCAAGCCGATGATCGCCAACATGGCCGATGGCGGCAAGACGCCGATCCTGACCGTGCCGGACCTGGCGGACATCGGCTTCGCCTGCGCGATCTTTCCGTCGCTGTCCTCGCTGGCGGCGGCGGCCGCCATGGACAAGGCCTATGCGATTCTCAGGCAGACCGGCGTCAGCATCACGCCGGACGTACCCCTCTTCGATTTCAAGACATTCTGCGGCCTGATCGGCTTCGAGGATGTCTGGGCATTCGAGCGCAAATGGGCGAGCGCGGAAGAAGGCGCGGTATTCGAGAGGGTTGACTGAGGTCTTTGCGATGCGGTCTGCGGACGCGGGGAGGGGCCGGCGCGGGGCCGGGCGGTCATTGCGCCGTCCAGCCGCCGTCGACCAGCAGGCTGTGACCCGTCACCATCGCGGCGGCGGGCGAGGCGAGATAGAGCGCCGCCGCCGCCACGTCCCGCACCTGTCCCACCTTGCCGAGCGGGATGCTGCGGGCCACGAAGGCGGCGAAGTCCGGGTTCTGGAACATCGGCTTCGTCAGCGGCGTTTCGATGAAGGTCGGTGCGATGGCGTTGACGCGGACGCCATGGGGCGCGAGTTCGACCGCCATGGCTTTTGTCAGTCCCTCGACGGCATGCTTGGTCATGCAGTAAACGGTGCGGTTGGGCGAGCCGACATGCCCCATCTGCGAGGACATGTTGATGATGCAGCCATCGGCCGGATTGCTGCGCAACATGGTTCGCGCCGCCGACTGCGCCGTGCGGAAGACGGCGGAGACGTTCAGCGAGACCAGCCGGTCCAGCGTCTCGCCGTCCACGTCGACGAAGGGCATGGGCGCGTTGGTGCCGGCATTGTTGACCAGCACATGGAGCTGCGGCAGCGCTTCGATCCGGCGATGGAAATCGGCGTCCCGCACGTCAAAGACCCATGGCTCCACGGCATCGCCATGAATGTCGCGCAGGCTTTCCAGATCGCCGGCGGTGCGCGCCACGGCAATGACCCGCGCCCCCGCCTCGACGAACATCTCCGCGCAGGCGCGGCCGATGCCCTTGCCCGCGCCGGTGACGAGCGCGATGCGGCCGTCCAGGGTGAAGGGATGCGTCATGGTCTTTCTCCTCGTCTCGGTTCGGTCGCTGCGGGCCCGCCATCGCTCCTGCGGCCGCGTGGCGGGGTGACCTTCTGATGGCGGGCGGGCGGGACGCGCCCGGGGCGATCGGGGACCAGTTGCATGAGTTCATGCGGTCCGGCGAGCTGATTCTGGATGAAGCGGCGCGCGATCTTCTTTCCGGCGATCTGTTCTTCACCGGGCGGCCGGCCGCGGCGATCCTGCGCCCGCGCACCGTCGATGCACTGCGGCGCGCGCTCGCGCTGGCGGCGCCGCATGGCTGGGCCATCGTGCCGCGCGGGGGCGGCATGTCCTATTCGGCGGGCTTCGTGACGGCGCGCGACGATGTGCTGCTGGTCGACACGCGCGCGTTCGACGGGATCGGCCCGGTCGACAGGGCGCGCATGCGCATCACCGTTCAGGCCGGTTGCACATGGGCCGCCCTGCAGGCGCATCTGGCGCCGCTGGGATTGCGCACCTGCTTCTGGGGAACGGCGTCCGGCCTTCACGCCACGATCGGCGGCACCATGGCGCAGGAAGCCGTCCTGTTCGGATCCGGCCGGCACGGCACGGCGGGGGATACGCTCGTGGCGCTGCATCTGGTGACCGTGGACGGGGCGCTGATCGAGGTGCCGTCTCCCGATTTCCCCGATCTGGCGCCCTTCGTGGGGGATTGCGGGGCGCTCGGCATCAAGACGCAGCTCGTGCTTCCTCTGGAGGCGGTGCCGCCGGAAACGGGCTTTGCCTGCATGCGTTTCGCCAGCCGCGCGGCGGCGCTGGCGGCACTGGCATCGGTCGCGCGGGCGCGGATCGCGTCGGAAGCCTTCCTGTTCGATCGTCGGGCGAGCGATCAGCGGCGCACCGGCCAACCTGACGAGTCCTGGATCGAGCCGGTGCCGGGCCAGCGCTACCGCGCGGGCGCCGCCTTCGAGCTTCATGCGGCGTTCGAGGGCCGGGATGCGGCCGAAATCGATGCCTCCCGCAAGCGCTTCGCGGCTCTTGGCGCCGCGCATGCGGGAGAGGAGGATGGGCAGGGCGTGCTGCCCTATCTGCGCGCCGATCCCTTCGCGCCGCCGCACATGCTCGTCGCGCGGGACGGACGGCGCTGGGTCCCCGTGCATTTCATGGTTCGCCATGCCGCATTGCCCGGCCTCCTCGCGGCGATCGATGCCTGCATGACCGGACATGCGGCGGACATCGCGCGTCATGACATCGCCTGGGGCTGGTCGGTCCTGCCGGTCGGCACCCGGGATGTCCTGCTCGAACCCTCGTTCTACTGGGCGGATGCCCATCCCCCGCAGGTGCGCGCCGTGCTCGCGCCGGAATTCCTGCTCCGCCACCCGGTCCATGCCGAGGATGGCGCGGCGCGCGCCGCGGTCGCCGCGCTGCGCCGCGCCATGATCGAGGCGGCCCGTCCCCATGGCGCACGGCACATGCAACTGGGCCGCGCCTATCCGCCCGAGGCGAACTGTTGCGGCTGGTCTGTGGACGAGATGCGCATGCTCCGGCACAGGCTCGATCCTCACGGCCGGATGAACCCCGGCGTGCTCGGCCCGGGCCGAGCACATCCGCGCGGCTCGGTCAGATCGACTTGGTGATGCCCAGGAAGGCCGTGGCCGCCACGAAGACCCACAGCAGGACCACGACCTTGCGGGAGGTTTGCATGGCGTTTGCCAGCCGCGCTTCCAGCTCGGGCGTCGAATGGCCCGCCATGATCTGGGCATAGGCGGCACCGAATGGCTTGCCGAGCAGGCGCAGGGTGATGCCGCAGCCGATCGCGCCGGCATAAAAGATGAACTTGAGCGCCAGCCAGTTGATGCCCGGCATGACCGGGCCGAAGCCCGCCAGCGAGGACGCGCCCGCGACGAGGAAGCCGAGCATCACGACGACGCGGATCGTCCAGTCGACCTGCGTCAGCCAGCCCTTCGCGCCCGAATACAGGCGCATGACGATCGCCAGCCAGGCGAGGCCCACCAGCCAGATGCCTGCGAGCAGGGGCGCGCGCCATGCCTCGGATAGTTCGATGAGGCCGCTCAGAATCGCGAGGCTGGAGCCGACCGGCACCATCATCACGAGGCAGATGCGCGGCAGCGCATCGATCCAGTGAACGAGCGCCATGACCGTCTTGCGGGTTTCAAGCGAGAGGTCGGAGCGCAGCACATAGCGGACCCCGTAGAACACGCCGACATCGGCTCCCAGCCAATAGACAAACAGCAGGACATGCGTGAACAGCAGCAGGTTGTAGAGCGTGAACATCGCTTCTCCTTGACGTTTGGGCGGGTCAGATATCGTCCATGTCGGCGCCTGCGGGCACGTCCCGCATGCCCAGCACCGCGACGCCGCTCAGCACGAGCAGGGGCGCGACGCACAATGTGATCGCCCATTGCCAGCCGACCGGGCCGACCAGCGCGGCCACGACCACCGGGAAGATGGCGAACCCCAGGCTGACCGAAGCCGAAGCGCAGGACGCGCCCGTGGCACGCAGGCGGGTGGGGAATTGCTCGAGCACGAATGTGGTGAGGATGGCGGATGTGCCGAACGAGAAGATCGCCATTGCGCCGCACGCGATCACATCCTGCCAGGGCGCCGCCGGCAGCCAGATGAAGGCGAGCAGCGCCAGCGCCCCCAGCCAGCACCAGATGATGATGGTGAGCTTGCGGGAGAGCAGGAACTCCCCGACGATCGATGCGCCGAGATAGCCGAGGATGCCGATGCCGTAGGATGCGCCCACGACATGGGCGGCCGTCGCCGCGTCGTAGCCGCGCACCTCGTGCAGGAAGATCGGCATGTAGAAGGCGAGGCCGGCATAGGCGCCGCCCTTGGTCAGGAAGGCAAGCACGCACAGGATGGTGCGGCGACGCGCGCCCGGCTCCAGCAGTTCACCCAGTTGCGCGCGCAGCGGCCGCTTGTTGATGGCCCGGGCGCGTACCGCCTCGAACCGCACTGTCTCGCGGATGCTGCGATGGATGAGCCAGCCGAGCGGCAGGCCCAGCACGCTGGTGAGGAAGATGGTCCGCCATCCATAGCTGGCGAGCAGCGGCACGGCGATGAGCGAGGCGATGAACCATCCGAGCGGGAAGCCGATCTGGAGGAAGCCGACCATGAGGGCGCGGATTCGCGAAGGGGCGGCCTCGGCGACATAGGAATTGGTGATCGGGGAGAGGCCGGCGCTGATGCCCGCGCCCATCGATCGCGCGAGGCCGAGGGTCGCGGCGCCGCCGGCCAGCGCCTGGAGGGCATAGAAGCTGCTGGACACGGAGAAGCACAGCGCGAGCATCGTCCGCCGCCCGAGCCGGTCGGTCAGCAGTCCGGCCCCCAATGCGCCGATGATGGCGAACCCGAAGCCGAGCGAGATGATGAGGCCCGTCGTGCCGATGGAGATGCCCAGATCGGCGCTCATCGCCGGCATGGCATAGGCGAACATGGACTGCTCGAAATTGACGAAGGTCCAGACGAGCAGGCAGATGCAGAAGGTCCGCAGCGGATTGCCCGGGAGTTGCCGAAGCGCCGCCCGCACGCTGTTCCCGGCGCGATCCGGCGCGCCGGCGGGCGCGGGCGCCGGGCTTGCGGAAATCTCGCCCGGTGCGGAAGCCGGATTCATGGCGTCGCTCATGCGGCCGGATCATCCTCATAGGGAGGGACGCCCGTCGGGACGATGCCTTCGTGATGATGCACGGTCTTCCAGCGTCCGTCCTCGCGCACGAAAACGGTGGTGATGCGCACGCGGCCGGCGGTGGCGTGAGGCGGCGCGTAGCTGAAGTTCAGATAGTAGCGGGCGACCGCGAAATCGCCCCACACATCGATATAGGGGGTCTCGACATCGAGCGTCAGCGGGCCGCGTGCCTTCGACTGGCGCTGGTCGGCCTCGCGATACGTCGCCTGCATCTCGCGTCCGATGATGAGGTCGGGCACGAAGACGTCCCACACCGTATAGTCGCGATGCGTGCGGGCGGCGATGTCTTCGGGCCTGTGCGCGACAAAGCTCTCGAAGATGCCCCGGATGATCGCCTCGATCTGCTGCTTGTCGTCCTGCATGCCTGTCTTTCCGGTTTGAACCGGGCGGGGTGGGAGAGGACCCCGCCCGGTCCTGCGGGCTGGATGGAGCCCTAGAAGCTGAACTTGAGCCGCGCGGACCAGGTCCGGCCCGGCGCATAATAGCGTGCATAGCCGGCCAGGTAGCTCTGGTAAGTCCAGTAATGGGTGTTGCCGATATTCTTGGCGGCCAGTTCCAGGCCCCAATGCTTGCCCGCCGGCGTGAAGGCGATACGGGCGTCGACCAGATCGTAGCTCGGCATCATGTAGAGATAGTTGGGCACCCCCTGCGCCTGCTTGTCGAACCAGCTATACACGGCGCCGATCGTGAGCTTGTCGCCCCTCGCGGTCAGCGGGATGTCGTAGTCGGCCATGATCTTGAACGTGACCGGTGGCGAGAAGCGCTGTTCGTCGCCGAGCAGGGGATAGCTGCTGCTGCCGGTCGGGACGCGCGTGAACTCCGTGTCCAGCAGGTTGAAGCTGCCCGAAAGGAACAGGTTGCGCACCGGTGTTGCGGAGAATTCGAATTCCAGGCCCTTGGCGTGCTCGTCCGCCGAAACGGCGCTGGTGCCGCCGGTCGAGGACAGGACGCCGATCTGCAGATTCTTGTATTTGTTGTCGAACAGGGCGATGTTGGTCTGGAGGTCACCGCCCAGCCAGGTGGCTTTCGCGCCGATCTCGAAGGCATCGACCGTCTCGGGCGGCAGGGCCGTGACGGCCGCGACGGCGTCGCCGGGGAAGGGCAGGTAGATGCCGGCCTTGTACCCTTGCGAATAGGTTCCGTAGAACATGAGGTCGGAGGTCACCTGCGCCTTGAGGCCGAACTTGGGCGTGAATTTCGTCCACTTGTCCCGGCCCTGGAGGCCGTCGAACACATTGCGGCGGGTCATCTTCTTGCTGTCGTGGGTGATACGGGCGCCCACGGTCGCCGTCAGCCAGTCGGTGAGGGCGTAATTGGCCTCGGCATAGGCCGCATAGCTGTCCGAGACCTGATCGAAGGCATAGTTCACCGGCGTGCCGCCGTTCGTGAAGATGAAGCCCTCATAGCCCTTGCCGTCTTCATGATAGTAGAAGAGGCCGGCGATGATCTGGAACGGGCCGCCGAAGTCGCTTGCGAACTGCAATTCCTGCGAGAACTGGGTCTGCGAGGTGTCGCGGATCAGGTCGGCGCCGATCGGCGCGCCGCCATAATCATAGTTGGCAAGGAAATCGACGCCGCGATAGGCCGTGATCGACTGGAGATTGCCGAAATCGACATCGTAATCGGCCTGCAAACCCACGCCCCAGACATTGACGCGATTGAGATTGGGCTGGTTGGGCGCCGCCTTGTAGAGACCGTAGAGCGGAATATCCTTGGCGTCGCCGGTGGTGCCGCTCATCTGCGTGGGCACCTGCAGGCCGGAATTGTCGTGGGTATAGTCGCCCGTCAGATAGAGGCTGAGCCGGGACATCGGCTTCCAGAGCGCGCCGGCGCGGATCGACTGGATATTCTGCGCGTTGAGGTGCGTGCCGTTGTTGATGTCGGTATAATAGCCGTCATTGGTGCTCGATCCGGCACTGACGTTCATGGCGAGATCGTCCGCAATCGGGATATTCACCATGGCGCGCATGTCGCGACGGTTGAAGCTGCCGGCGGTGAGGTCGCCGGTGACGCTGAAATCGTCGAAGTCGGGGCGCTTGGTGACCAGCTTGACCGCGCCGCCGGTCGAGTTGCGTCCATAGAGCGTCCCCTGGGGGCCGCGCAGGATCTCGATGCGTTCATAGCCGATGAGATCCAGGAGCGCGCCGAGGTTGCGGCCCAGATAGACGCCGTCGAGATACTGGCTCACCGGAAATTCGCGCAGGATGTTCGACGAGTCATCGCCGATGCCGCGAATATAGATGAGAGAACTCGACGAACTCGAGGGGTTGCGGACAATGGTCGTGTTCGGCGCCGCATTGCTGCCGGCATCGGCGAGGTTGTTGATCTGCATCCTTTCCAGGGCGACCGGCCCGAGCGCGGTGACCGCGACCGGCACTTCCTGGAGCTGCTCGTCCCGCCGCCGGGCGGAAACGATGATCTCGCCGACGCCTTCCGATGAATCGTCGGCGGCCGGGGCGGTGTTGTCCTCAGCGATGGCCGGGGAGGCGGAGGCATAAAGGCTTGCCGCGAGGGCAAGTCCGCTGATGATATTTCGGTAACGCATTCTCGATCTGTCCTTCCCTGAATGGGGCGGCTTTTGCTGCGTTCCTCTTGGGGATAACTACGCTTGCAAAAGCCCCCTTTCCGAACCTCCTGCGAACATGCCTCTGTTTTCCTTATTGTTTTTTCTTGATCCCTCGTCTCCGCGCGCGGCGGTCGCCGCCGGGAAACGAGGACCGGCCGACCCGTTCGACGAGGCGATCGTGGGTCGGTCCGAATTCATGTGCGCGGCACGCGGCGCCCGCTCTCTCATGGGCGCAGGATGACCTTTCCCGCGCGGGCGCTGCCGACGCGCGCGGCATGGGCGAGCGCCTCGTGCACCTGCGCGAAGGCATAGACGCCGGCGATCCGGGCCTGCGGCCGATCCTTCTCGATGAAGGCCGTCAGGCGATCGCGCATGGCGTCGATCCCGGCCTGACTCATCCGCCCGAGCGTCGCCTTGGTGAAAAAGCCGCGAAAACGGAGTTGGCGGAACATCATCTGCTGCGCCGACAGCGTGCAGGCATCGCCGGTCAGGAAGCCATAGTTGAGCAACTGCGCTTCATAGCCAAGGCAGGCGGCGAGGCGAGCGGTGGCCGTTCCGCCCACGGCATCGATGCCGAGGCGGACATTCTCGCTGACAGCCAGGACCCGGTCGGGCAGATCCTCGCCATCGACCAGAGCGATGTCGCCGCCGGCGGCCAGAACGTCCGCCACGGCAGCCTCCCGCCGCACGACGTTGATGGTGCGCAGGCCAAGCTCGGCGGCCAGTCGGATGAGATAATAGCCGACATTGGAATTGGCCGCGTTCTGGATCACCCAGTCGCCCGGCTGCACGGGCTTGCCCTCGGTCAGCATCAGCCAGGCCGTCTGCAGGTTGATCGGCAACAGGGCGAGCTGCTCGGCCGGCAGGGCCTCGGGCGCGCGCCAGAGCCCGTCGGCCATGGCGGGGAATTCCTCGCGCCAGGTGCCGAGGCCCGTGGGAAGGAAGACGCGGTCGCCGACCGAAAGGGTCGTCACGTCCGGCCCGACCTTGCTGATCCGGCCCACTCCTTCATAGCCCGGAATGGCGGGCAGGGGCGCCTGAAACCAGGGCTGCCCCGTGATGTTCTTGATGTCCGCCAGATGGATCGGCGCGGCTTCCAGCGCGATCACGACTTCGCCCCGGCCCGGTGTCGCCGCGGGCAGGTCGTCGACCGCGACAACCGCGGCTGGTTCCCCGTAGCGATGATAGCGTATGGCTCTCAAACCGACCCGCCCCGATGATTTGAATCAAATCTATGATGATTACGTAGTCATACCGTTTCATCCTTGCATCGACATGTCAAGACGCGGTCTGGAATCGGCTGAAAATGCCAATTTTCTCCATCTCTGACGCGAATTGATGCTTGGTCGGATCATCCCGTTATGCATAGGAATGCCAATGCCGATTCGCAGGGGGCTTGTATGAGATTCACGTCCAATGACGTCGCCCGGCTCGCCGGCGTTTCCCAATCGACCGTCTCGCGGGCGTTCAAGAATGATGCCAGCATGGCGCCGGAAACGCGGGCCAAGGTGTTGGAAGCGGCGCAAAAGCTCAGCTACGTGCCCAATTCCTTCGCGCGCGGCCTCACGACCCAGAAGTCCAATATCGTCGCGATCGTGATCGGGGACCTCAAGAACGCCTTCTATGCCGAGGCGCTGACGGCCTTCAGCCGGGAGCTTCGGCGACGCGGCAAGCACCTGCTGATGTTCAGCATCCAGGCGGCGACGGAGACGGACAGCGCGGTCCGGGAAATTCTCGAATATCAGGTGGATGGCATCATCCTCACGGCCGCGGATGCGTCCATGACCACGGCCCAGCTCTGTCTCAACCGCGGCATTCCGGTGGTGACCTTCAACCGCTATGTGCCCGGCGTCCATGTCAACAGCGTCTGCTGCGACAATGTGGAGGCCGGCACGGTCATCACCCGGGCGTTGCTGCGCGCCGGCGCCCGGACCTTCCTCGTCGTCTATGGCGAACAGGAGGCGACGACCAACCGGGATCGGCTGATCGGCTTTCGCGCGGCGCTCTCCGATGCGGGCCTGGATGACGGCGCGGTCCGCTATGTCCGTGGCGGATACACCTATGACGGCGGCCGGAGCGGTGTTCTCGCGGGTTTCGCGAATGGGGCCCATCATGATGCCGTGCTGTGCCTCAACGACATCATGGCGCTGGGCGCGATCGACGCGCTCAGATATGATCTGCGGCAGCGCATTCCCGAAGATGTGATGGTCGGTGGCTTCGACGATATTCCCGAGGCCGCGCGTCCGTCCTACGATCTCACCACCGTGCGCCAGCCGCGCGAGCGGATGGTGGAGGAAGCGCTTTCCCTGCTCGGTCTCGGCGAGCAGGGCGTGCGCAGTACCGCCCAGATGAAGGTCATTCCCGGCGAGCTTATCGAACGTGGCACGATCCGCCGGGCTTCAGGGGCGACGTGAGGCCCTCATGCGAGCGCCGCCCGGTGCTCCTTGGCATGACGGTGGATGGTCTCCAGCCCGGTCGGAGGGGGATTTCCCATGGCCGAGGCCGGCGTCATCCGAATTTCATCAGACGTCCGTCAGGATCATGGTTCCCCGGCGGCACACTGGTGCGGCTCTCCGGCACCTCCATGGCCTCCCCCAACGCCACCAATCTCGCTGCCAAGCTATTGGCGCTCGATCCGGGCCTGACGCCCGCCGAGGTCATCGACCTGATCGTTTCGGGCGCCACGCGAAGCGAGGATGGCCGGCGCAACAACATCCATCCGCAAGGATCGGTCGAACTGCTGCGGGCAAGGAAGGCCGCCGGCGCGGGGCGGTTTTGAGAATCGTCATGCAATCCGGCGGAGCGTCCGGGCGTTCCGGCCGGAGAATCCGCCGGAGCCTTTCCTGTCCGCCGGGCATCCGGGACTATGCCGCACCGATCACCAGATGGCCGACACGGGATGAGGCGACCCCAGCGCCATCGTGCCATAGGTTTCGAGCGCTGCGTCGGAAATCGCCATGTGCAGGTTGATCGTTGCCGCGTCGCGCATCAGGCGATCGAGCGGCGCGGGCTTGTAGAGCGCGGCTGATCCGGCGAGCCGGAACATGGCATCTGAAACCCGATGCGCCATGCGATAGGCGTTGACATGGGACAGGACGCGCGCTGTCCGGGTCGGCAATGTGATCGAGGACACGCCTGCTTCCAGCTCGGCCCAGAAGCGGTCCAGGCTTTCGTGGAGAAAGGCGCGGGCCGCCCCATAGGCCATCTCCGCCTCCGCGATGGCGAGCTGCACGCGCGGCAACTCGCGCAGGGGCCTCTGGGTGAACAGGTCCAGCTTCGTCTCCGCGATCGCGAGCGCCTCATCAATGGCGCGGCGCGCGAGGCCGAGCGGAACGCCCGCGCCCGTATCCCAGTAATTGCCCCGGAATGCGTAGAGCGGCTCCCGCATCAATCGCTCGGACGGCGGATCGAACAGGCTGAAGCTGTGCGCCTCGGCCACGAACAGATGTTCGGCGGCATAATGGGTGCTGCCGCTGCCGGCCAGACCCGTCGTATGCCAGCTATCCTCGATGACGAAGCCGCTCGCCGGCGCGAACATGATGCGGAACTCGAATGGGAGAGCGGGATTGTCCCTGGACGGCACCGGCGCGCCGTTTTCGTGGACGATGCAGCCGGCGCAAAGCACGTCCGCATGTTGGACGCCGCTGCCGAATGGCCAGCGGCCCGAAACGACATAGCCGCCCTCGACCCGATCGGCGCGGCCGATCGGACTGGCATTGCCGGCGCAGATCGTGTCGAGCGAAGGAAACAGCTCGGTTCCCGCATCGCCCAGCCAGGTCGAGAACAGCCCGTTGTCGATCCAGATCATCGTGCACCAGCCGACCGAAGGATCGGCGTGCGAGAGGATTTCAATGACCTCGACCTGTTCGCGCAGGCTCATTTGCGGTCCGCCCCGCCAGCGCGGCATCGCCATGCGGAAAATGCCGGCCTCGCGCAGATCCCGGACCAGATCGGACGGCAATCGCCGGAGCGCTTCGATCTCGGCCGAGCGCGCGGCGATGGCCGGGGCCAGCCGGCGCGCGTTCACGGATATGGCATTCGCGTCAAGATTATTGTCCGCGAGCGTTTCTGAACGGGCGGTCTGCATCATGTTTTCCTCTCCGCAAGAGACGAGACAGGGCATGGCCCTGTCCCATGGGATCGTTGCGCGCCGGCCTTCAGGCGAGGGCGATCGTGCGCTCCGGCCTGCGCCGCATCGCCGCGCCGGCGAGGCCGAGACCCGTGATCATCATCGCCCAGCTTGCCGGCTCGGGAATGGCCGGAACGTCGAGAAGCCCCCGCAGGGTCTGCATGTTGGCGGGGGGCAATGTCCTGCGATCGAGTGTCCCGCTCCCGTAGATGATGCCCGTGGCGCCCAGGAACATGCCGCCGCCATCGGTCACGATATATTCGACGGCGATGTCGAAGAGGTCGGGCGTCGCCGTCGAGGTCACGTCGCCCGCCGCGGTTCCGGACAGCCAGCCGCCCGTGAAATCGAAGCGCCAGTCGCCGCCGGTGTAGCTGAACGGCGGCAAGGTGATGCAGTGGCTGAGCGTCACGTCGAAGCTGCCGAAATCGCTCGTGGAAGTCTGGGCCGAATTTTCGGGGGTGATGCTGAGCCGCTGATGGCCGGGCGGGCAGCTCGGATCGGGCGTGGGCGGCGGCGTGAGGTTCGAATAGGAACCGTTGAACAGGACCGGCGCGGCGGAGGCCACGGCGCCCGGCATGGTCGCTGCCGCCATGGCTGCGATCATGAGAGAGTGTCGAATAAGTCGCTTCATGCTCATCGCTCATCTCCTTGCTTTCATTGGAGCTTTCATCGGGCAGCGCCCCATGTGCTGCCGCGGACCGTCCTTCGGAACCGGCTCCCTGACCCGGCTTCTCAAGGGTTATGCGGCGAGGCAGGACTTGCTATGATGATGAACTGACGGAGACCTGATTATTTACCGATCCTCTTTGGAGTCAGCGGTTTGGAAGGGGGAAAGGACCGCACGCCCAGGCTCGCCGAACTGGCCGACTTCCGGCTGGGCAGCGCCTTCGTGCGTCCGGCCCTGCGTCGAATCGAAGGGCCATCGGCCGTCATCGCCCTCGAACCGCGCGTCATGCAGGTGCTGGTCGTCCTGCATGAGGCGGGCGGACATGTCGTCACGCGCGAGGAACTGGTGCGCCGGTGCTGGGGCGGGCTGTTCATCAGCGACGATTCCCTCAATCGGGCGATCAGCGCGGCCCGGCGCGCCTTCCGGGAAGCCGGCGTTTCCGATATCACGCTCGAGACCATACCGCGGACCGGCTATCGCCTCGTCGCGGATCAATATTCGGAAGGATCGCCGGACAGGGACGTAGCGACCGACCATACCGCCGAAGCTGCCGGCCAGGGCAGGCCCCTGCTCTCCCGGCGGAAATGGCTGGCCGGCGGTCTTCTCGCGGCGGGTGTCGCCAGCGCGGCGCCCTGGCTGGTGATGTCCAGGTCCGCGCGGCGCCGGGACGACGCCGGTGCCCTTGTCGAGCGCAGCGAATGGGCGCTTCGCAACGGCATGCCCGCCACCAATGCCGAAGCGGCGAGGCTGCTCGAGCAGGCCGCCGGGCTGGAGCCGGAAGATGCGCGGATATGGGGGAAGCTGGCGCTTGCCCGGGCCATCGCGGCGGAAACGACGCCGCCCGACCGGATGACGCAGGTCGTCGCCGGCGTCCAGAATGCCGCCGGCAAGGCGATGGCGCTGAACCCGCGTCAGGTCGATGCCCATGCCGCCCTGGCGATCCTCCCGCCCTATTTCGGCGACTGGTTTGCCGCGGAGCGCAGGCTGCAGACGGTCCTGAAGATCGATCCCGATCATCTGCCGACGCGCGATGTCTACGATTTCTTCAAGGTGGCCGTCGGCCGGGCGCGCGAGGGATCGGGTGACCGGCTCGTCATCGCGGCCCGTGAGCCGATGCATGCCGTCCACCAGTTCAAGAAGGTCTATTCGCACTGGATTCTCGGTCAGATCGGCGAGGCGGACCGCACCGCCGATCGCGCGCTCCAGCTCTGGCCGAAGAATCCGGCCGTCTGGTTTTCCCGCCTGTGGACATTGGTGTTCACGGACCGGGCCTCGCGTGCGCTCGCCCATGCGCTGGAAGCCGATCCGCGCCCCGATTTCCCGCCCTGGATGGTTCAGACGCTCATCGCCAGCATGACCGCGCTCGAGAGCTGGCGGCCAGCCGACATCGCCAGTGCCGTGGATCACAATCTGGCCGATTTGCGCAGGGGCCCGGTCCAGGCCGTCAATGCCATGCTGTGCCTGACCGCGCTTGGGGAGATCGACCATGCGTTCGATGTCGCCCATGCCTATTTCCTGGAGCGCGGGCCGCTGATCGCGACGCCGCGCTGGCGCCCCGGCCAGCTTTCGATCCACGATCTGCGCCGGCGCGCGAGCCACATCCTGTTCATCCCCGCGACCCGTCCGCTGCGCGCCGATCCGCGCTTTCCGTCGCTCTGCCGCGAGGTCGGCCTCGCCGATTATTGGCGGAGCAGCGGAACGCAGCCCGATTTCCTCACTGGGCCCTAGACACACATACTCGCAGCCACATTTGCATCGATGCAAGTTGGGCCATGGACCAGAAACTGGTCGTCCGCTCGTCGCAGCGGATGGCCAGCCCGCTTTTCCGGGGGCCAGATAGGCTACCCGATCTCGGCTGTGCCATCGTCGAGGAAGGGGGGCAGCGCTGCCCAGCGCCTGCGTCCATAAGCGAGCGCTTTGGCCATGCCGACTCGCTCCGAAATGCGTCGAAATGTGCGCCATGTTCAGTTCAACGCGACGCGGATCAGCCAGTTGCGGAAACGGGCGATCATGCCGTCGTGCCAGCGATCGGCGCGCGCCGTGAAATAATAGGCGCCCAAGGGCATGGCCTTGAAGGGAATCTCGCTGGCCTGCAGCGCGACGAGCTGTCCGCTCGACAAATAGTTGTTGGCGAGAAAATCATTGGCGAGCGCAATGCCCTGACCGCTTTTCGCGGCATCGAGCATGACATGGGCATGCCACAGGCGCGGCCCGGCCATGGTCGCTGGCGGCAACCGGATGCCCTGGTGCTCGAACCACAGGCGCCATTCATTGTCGTTCTCCTCATGGAGCAACCGCATCGAGAGCAGGTCGTGCGGCGTGCGCAGCCGTCCCGCGATCAAATCGGCATAAGCCGGGCTGGCGACCGGGAAGACCGGCGGTTCCGCCAATACGGTCCATCGGCAGCCCGTGGCCGGTTCGTTCGGGCTATTGGTGCGCACATAGCGGATGTCTCCGTCGGCCTCGTTGATCGTGAAATCGGGGCCATAGTCCATCGGCCGCAGTTCGAAGGCGATGTCATTGTCTTCCGTGACGAATCCTGAGAGGCGTGGACCGAGCCAATGATAGGCAAAGCCCGGGCTGCACCAGACGAGCAGCTGCTGTTCGTGCCGCTTGCGGAGCATCAGCGTGGCATTCGAGATTTCCTGGAAGGCGCCGGAGATGCGCCGGTGATATTCGATGCCGTCACTTGTCAGCGAGCGCGTGCCATTGGCGCGATCGACGAGAGCTGTACCGACAAATGCTTCCAGCGCGGCCAGATGTCGGCTGACCACGGCATGGTCGACCTGGAGCATTTGAGCGGCCTTGCGAATGCCGCCGGCGCGACCAAAGGCGTCAAATGCGCGCAGCATGGCCAGGGAAGGGACCAGACGGGGAGCTTTCATTGGCGACGTCCCAAGATGAGTTGGTGATGAAAATTCACTTCACTTGCATTTTCTTCATGCGTAGCTGGGCGTAAACGACTGATCTTCCTCTGATTGAACGGGCTATCATGCTCTTCTGTCAATAGGTGGTGTCAAAAACACACCATTGAGTCGCCTGAAAGCACCTAGCCCGCCAACACGGCATGTCTAGGATCGCTCTCGAACAGGGAAGAGTTGGAAATCTCCCGAAACAGACCATCAGCGCGATGTGGAACGATCGCCACGAACCAAGACAAGGGGGTATGATGCGGCGAATTGCAATGCTTGGAACCGGGACGGCGACCGCGATCCTTGCCGTTCTCACATGTGCTTCGGCGCCGGCCTGGGCCCAGGGCGAGATTGGCGCCAGCGAACCGTCCGGCGGCGATGAAATCGTCGTGACGGCGACACGCAAGAACGAAACGCTCAATAAGGTTCCGATCAGTGTCTCGGCTTATACGCCGACGGAAATCGTGCGGCAGGGCATCAAGGGAGTCGACGATGTTGTCCGCCTGACGCCGGGCGTCTCAATTCGCAAGAGTGGAACGGCCGTCAGCAACGTGTCGATCCGTGGCATTTCCTCCGCAGCGGGCGCTTCGACCATCGGCGTCTATATCGATGACACGCCGATTCAGGTGCGTTCGCTCGGCGTTGCCTCGTCGATCCAATATCCTGCCATGTTCGACCTGGAGCGCATCGAAGTGCTGCGCGGCCCGCAGGGCACGCTCTTTGGCGCGGGTTCGGAAGGTGGCACGGTGCGTTTCATTCAGCCGGAACCGAGCACGACGACCTGGAGCGGGCGCGTGCGCAGCGACATCGCTTCGACGACCAATGGTTCGGAAAGCTATGAGATCGGTGCTGCCATTGGCGGGCCTATCATTGCGGACAAGATCGGCTTCCGTGCCAGTGCCTATTTCCGTCACGATGGCGGTTTCATCGACAAAGTGGTCACCACCCCTTCGGTCGTGAGCAGCACCGGCGACTTGGGCGCGGCCTCGCTCTCCTTCTCGGACACGACGCTTTACAAGGCGGACGTCAATCAGGCGGATACGTTCGCGGCGCGCCTCGCCTTCGTGTTCAAGCCGAGCGAAACGCTGACCATCACGCCGTCGTTCAACTATCAGAGCTATTATACGCCTGACGCGGCGCCCTCGGTCTGGGCAGGCCTGTCGGACTTCGAGTCAGCCGACTATGTCGCGCCGCGCTGGAACCCGGTGGTCGACGATACGCACCTGGCTCTCGATGTACCGTCCGGTGAGCCGCAGCGCGACAAGTTCCTGCTGCCCTCGCTCAAGATCGAGAAGGACTTCGGCTTTGCGACGCTGATCTCCACGACGTCTTATCTCAAGCGCGATACTAGTCAGACGCTCGACTATACGGCGATCTACGAACTCTCCTACGCGGGTCGCAAGGTTCCGCAGGCTGGCGATGTCGCCATCTCGACGGTGGACAACAAGCAGCGCAACTGGACGCAGGAGGTTCGCCTGCAGTCCCAATCCGGCGGTCCGTTGAGCTGGGTCGTGGGTGGCTTCTATTCGCATGCCAAGCAACAGGCCAATCAGCTTTCGGAAACCAACTTCCTGCCCTATCTGGACACGGTCTTCACGGCCACGACGGACGGTGCGCCATTCGGCGATGGCTACAGCGCCTTTATCAACTGGTATGGCGTCGGTCAGATTGATGGAACCGGCAGCTATTATTCGAGCTTCACGGCCATTGATGAACAGATCGCCGGCTTCGCGGATGTGAGCTATGACGTGACGTCGCGCCTCAAGGTGACCGCCGGTGTCCGCGTGGCGCGAAACTCGATCAAGTATCGGGCCTATTATGATGGTCCGGCCAACAACCTGAACGCGCCGCACGGCCTGGCTTGCGTGCCCGGGACGGGAACCGGAACGGTGGCCTGCGAAGCTGTCACGGTTGGCGAATATGCGCCCGGCGAGGGCGTGTTCGCGACGAGCTATCTCAATAGCTCGGCTTCGGGTTCGGATACCTCGGTCACGCCCAAATTCGGCGTGAGCTATCAGGCGACGCCCAATGATATGGTCTATGCGACCGTCAGCAAGGGCTTCCGTCCGAGCGGCGCGCAGATCGCCCTGCCGGGCAACTGCAATGCCGAGCTCATCGCGCTTGGTTATGTCAACAGCTCCGGACAGGCCAGTTCGCCGGAAACCTATGGTTCGGACTCCGTGTGGTCCTATGAAGTCGGCGCCAAGATGCGTCTCTTCAACGGCATGCTCTCGCTCAACGGCAGCCTGTTCCGCATCAAATGGTCGAACATCCAATCGACCGTCTCTGTCAGCACTTGCCTTCAGTCCCTGACGGACAATCTCGGATCGGCGACCAGCCAGGGATTTGATCTCCAGGCCTATCTGCGTCCATTCAACGCGCTGACCCTGGGAGCGAACATCGGCTATACCGATGCCTCGTTCGACAACGACACGGTCATCAATGGCCGCACGCTTTATACGGCCGGCTCGGCGCTTCCGAACTCCGGCTCTCCCTGGTCCGTCACGCTGCTGGGCGATCTGCGCGTACCGATCGAGGAGCGGACCTATTATCTGCACGCCGACTATACCTATAAGAGCAAGGAGCGGCGCACCGGCGCGACCGATCCCGGCTCCTACTCCTATGATGTCAATGCCCCCGTCACGCAGTCCTATGAGATCGTCAACATGCGGGCCGGCGTCGAACTGGGTCAGATCGATCTCTCGCTTTACATGAACAATGTGTTCAACGCCGCACCTCAGATCGGCCTTACGCATACAAAGAACCAGCCGACCTACACGACCTTTGTCGTACGCCCCCGCACCGTCGGCCTGACGGCGTCCCTCAACTTCTGATCGGTAGTCCGGGAGCGGGTGGTGCAGGACCATCCTCGCCCCGGCTTGCAATTCAAGATCATTTCCTGGACCCAATTGAGCGGACGACCAATCCAATGAACAATGATGAACTGCGTCGCCGTCGGGAGGCGGCTATTGCCCGGGGCGTAGCAAGCGCGACGCCCGTTTTCGCCGATCGCGCCGAAAATGCCGAAATCTGGGATGTGGATGGAAATCGCTATATCGACTTTGCGGGCGGCATTGCCGTCCTCAACGTCGGTCACCTCCATCCTCGTGTGATCGCCGCCGTCAGCGAACAGCTCACGCGCTTCTCGCATACGTCCTTCCAGGTCATGGCCTATGAATCCTATGTGGAACTGGCCGAGCGCCTGAACGCGATCGCGCCATTCACCGGATCGGCCAAGTCGATCCTGTTCACAACGGGAGCGGAAGCGACCGAAAATGCGGTCAAGATCGCACGGGCGGCGACCGGCCGGTCGGGGGTCGTTTCCTTTACCGGCGGCTTTCATGGCCGCAGCGCGCTCGCCAGCGCACTGACCGGCAAGGTAACGCCCTACAAGTGGCAGTTCGGACCGGCCCTGCCCGACGTGTTCCATGTGCCCTTTCCCAATCCCACCCATGGGACGAGTGTGGCTGACAGCCTTAAGGCGCTCGACTTTCTGTTCGCGGCCGACCTGCATCCGCGCAGCGTTGCAGCGTTCATTGTCGAACCGGTGCAGGGCGAGGGTGGCTTCAATGTCGCGCCGCCCGAACTTCTGCGCGCCTTGCGGACGATCTGCGACACTTATGGTATCAAGCTGATCGCGGATGAGGTCCAGAGCGGCTTCGGGCGTACCGGGCGAATGTTCGCCATCGAGCATAGTGGTGTCGAGCCGGATCTGATTGCAATCGCCAAGTCACTCGCTGGCGGTTTTCCGCTTTCGGGCGTGATCGGCCGTGCCGAACTGCTCGATGCGGTGGAACCGGGCGGGCTGGGCGGCACCTATGGGGGATCTCCCTTAGGTTGTGTTGCAGCACTGGCCGTGCTGGATATCATCGCTGATGAGAAACTGCTCGACCGTTCGCGGGCGATCGGCGCGCGGATCGCCCACCGCGTCGATAGCTGGAGGACGCGCAACGACCTGCTTGGCATTTCGCCCGTCCGTGGTCTGGGCGGCATGGTCGGCTTCGATATCCTCGACCCGGAGAACGACATGAAACCCATGCAAAATGGGGGGAAGATCGTGGCCGGCCGGGCGCTCGAGGCTGGCCTCATCATACTCAACTGCGGGGCCAAGGGAGAGACGGTGCGTGTCCTCGTGCCGCTCACGGCCTCTGACGCCCTGGTGGACGAGGGGCTGGACTGCCTCGAAGTCGCTTTGTCGGTCGTCCCTCGCGTGGAGGCGTGATGACAGCCATGGACCCCGCGATCATGGCCGGCCTTGCGCATACGGATCTGGTGCGCGAGGCTGCCTATGTCGATGGCGCCTGGATCGACGCGGCCGAACGCATCAGCGTGCTGGATCCCGCCTCCGGTGAGCAGCTCGGCACCGTCCCGGATGTGGGCGGCGAAGGGGCGCGGAGAGCGATAGTCGCAGCGTCCGCCGCCTTTGCCGGATGGCGCGGGCGGGCGGCGCCCGAGCGGGCGGCTATCCTGCGGCGCTGGCATGAACTCATGCTCGAACATGCCGAGGATCTTGCGCGCATCATGACGCATGAGCAGGGCAAGCCGTTGGCCGAGGCGCGTGGCGAAGTGAACTATGCGGCGAGCTTCCTGGGCTGGTTTGCTGAGGAGGCGCGCCGTGCTTATGGCGATGTCATTCCTGGCCATGGTCGTGACAAGCGCATCGTCGTGACGCGCGAACCCGTCGGCGTGGTGGCGGCGATCACGCCGTGGAACTTCCCGCTGGCGATGATCACGCGCAAGGCTGGCGCCGCGCTGGCTGCGGGCTGCACGATCATCATAAAGCCATCCGAACTCACGCCCTTTTCGGCGCTGGCGCTGGCCCGCCTGGCCGAGCAAGCCGGCATGCCCGCGGGCGTCTTCAACGTCGTGACTGGCGCGCCGGGGCCAATTGGTGATGCCTTTCTCGCCAGCGCCGTCGTCGCCAAGCTCAGCTTCACGGGCTCGACGGCAGTTGGCAAAATGCTGGCGGCCCGGGCGATGGAGAGCGTCAAGCGTGTCTCACTCGAACTGGGCGGCAATGCGCCCTTCATCGTGTTCGACGATGCCGATCTCGATGCTGCGGTGGCCGGCGTCATCGCGTCCAAGTTCCGCAATGCTGGCCAGACCTGTGTGTGCGCCAATCGTATCCTGGTCCAGTCGGGCATCTATGAAGACTTCATCGCCCGGCTGGCGCCGAAGGTTGCGGCGCTGCGCATGGGGTCGGGATTTGAGGAGGGGGTCGAGATCGGCCCGCTCATCAATGCGGCGGCGGTCGAGAAAGCGCAGGCGCATATCGCCGATGCGTTGGCTGTGGGCGGGACATTGCTGTGCGGTGGTGCGCGGCCCGAAGGGACGGGATATTTCCTCGCGCCCACGCTCATTCGCGACGTTCCGGCGACGGCCCGGCTCTGCCATGAGGAGACGTTCGGGCCGGTCGCCGGCCTCGTACGCTTCGATAGCGAGGCCGAAGCCATCGCCCTTGCCAACGATACCCTGGCCGGTCTCGCCGCCTATGTCTTCACGCGGGATCTCTCGCGCAGCCATCGCGTCTGCGAGGCACTCCAATATGGCATGATCGGGCTCAATACCGGTCTCATTTCGACGGAAGTCGCGCCGTTCGGCGGCGTCAAGCAGTCGGGCTTCGGGCGCGAGGGCTCGCGCTACGGCATGGACGACTATCTCAATATGAAACTGGTCTGCACGGCAATCGCGGACAATTGACGGCAGGAGCAGACCGGACATGACCGATATCGCCGAAATGGAAGTGCATCACGAAGATGAGGTGCATGGGCGACTGAGCCACGCGCTCAAGTCCCGTCACGTCTCGATGATCGCCATTGGCGGCATTATCGGCGCGGGCCTGTTCGTGGGCAGCAGCACGGCCATTGCCCGGACCGGGCCCGCCATCGTCCTGAGCTATGCGATCGCCGGCCTCATCATCCTGCTGGTCATGCGCATGCTGAGCGAGATGGCGAGCCTGCATCCGGGCGCGGGGTCGTTCACGGAACTGGTGCGCATCGGTTTGGGCGAGCGGGCCGGTTTCGTGTGTGGCTGGCTCTACTGGTATTTCTGGGTGGTCGTGGTGGCCATCGAGGCGATTGCGGGCGCGGTCATCCTCGCGTCCTGGATCGCGGCGCCAGTCTGGCTGATCGGCATGGTGCTGCTGGCGTTGATGACGGGGGTCAACCTGCTTTCGACGCGCTCCTATGGCGAGTTCGAATTCTGGTTTTCGCTGATGAAGGTCGTCGCAATTGTCGGCTTTATCCTGATCGCCGGGCTCTGGGCCTTCGGGGTGACTTCGCCTTCGGGGCCGACCTTTGCCAATCTGGTCGCACATGGCGGTTTCGCGCCCAAGGGGTGGGGGGCTGTGCTGGCCGGCGTCACGACCGTGATCTTCGCCCTGTGCGGTGCGGAAATCGCCACGATCGCGGCGGCCGAATCGCACGAACCGGCCAAGACCATCGCCCGCATCACAGGCAGCGTGGCGCTGCGCATCCTGCTTTTCTACCTGCTCTCCATCGGGCTCATCGTGTCCGTCATTCCGTGGACGGACATTGTCGAGGGCTATTCGCCCTTTGCAACCGCGCTCGATCATATGAACATCCCCCATGCCGGCGACATCATGAATCTGGTCGTGCTGGTGGCGGTGCTCTCCTGCCTGAATTCGGGCATGTATGTGACATCGCGCGTCCTCTTCGTCCTGTCCGAGAAAGGCAATGCGCCCAAGGCTCTGACCGCGCTCAATCGCCGGCATGTGCCGGTGCGCTCGACGCTGATCGGCAGCCTGTTCGCCTATGTCGCGCTGGCCGCCTCGGTCCTCTCGCCCCAGCTCGTGTTCGGTTTCCTGGTCAATGCCTCGGGGGCGCTCATGCTGTTCATCTATCTGCTGGTCTGCGTCGCGCAGTTGCGCATGCGCGCGGCGGCGGAACGCAGCGATCCCGACCAACTCGTCATCCGCATGTGGTTTCATCCCTATGCCAGCTATGCGAGCGCTGCCGCGATCGTCATCGTGCTGGTCGCAATGGCGTTCAGGCCGGCCTCGCGTATCGAGTTGCTGAGCAGCCTTGCGCTGCTTGCCATCGTGTCGGCGCTGTCCTTCATCAATCCGAGGAAGCCGTCCGGCGCGGCCCTCGCCATTTCGCCCGCCAGTGAGATCTAGGCTGGCCAAGCCTTTGAGGAACCCGAACATGTCGTCGAGAACCATCCGAACCGTCCTGCTTTCCCTGGCTGCGCTTGGCTCTGCCATTGCCGGCCCGGTCCTGGCGGCGGAGCAGGCGGACCTGATCTTCCATGATGGCAAGGTCGTCACCATGGATCCCGACCGGCCGGATGCGAGCGCCGTCGTGGTGCGCGACGGCAAGATCGTCGCGGTGGGTGGCGAGGAGATCCTTCAGGATTATCGGGCGCCGCGGACGATCGACCTCAATGGCCGCATGCTCATGCCGGGCTTTATCGACACGCATGTCCACATGATCGGCCAGCCGCGCCGGGCCGTCGACCTCTCCGGCGCGACGTCGATTGCCGAGATTCAGAGGCTGGTGCGCGCCAAGGCGACCGAACTGGGTCCGGGCGAATGGGTGACCGGCTATGGCTGGGACGAGGCCCGGCTGGCCGAGAAGCGCAACCTCACGCGCGACGATCTCGACGCGGCCGCGCCGGGCAATCCGGTCGCGTTGACGCGGGCCGGATCGCACAGCGTGGCCGGCAACAGCCGGGCGCTCGAACTGGCCGGGATCGACCGCAACACGCCCGACCCCGAGCACGGGCTGATCGAGCATGATGCCAAGGGCGAACCCAATGGCATCATCCGCGAGCGCACCGATCTCTATGCGCGGCTGGTGCCGCCGCCAGAGGCGGGGGAAATGAAGCCCAGCTTCGTGGCCAGGCTCAAGGCCCTGCTGCCGCTCGGTGTCACCAGCCTGATGGAAGCGCTGACGACGATCGATGACGAGCCGGTGGGCAAGGGCGGCCTCGCCGGCGCGGGCGCGCGCGCGACGGTGCCGACCTACAGGCAGTTTCGCGAAATTTATGCCGAGCAAGGCGAGAGCCTGCCGCGCGCCACGCTCTACATTGCCTATCCGGGCGCCCAGCGGCTCAGGCAATTCCCCTATCATACGGGCCATGGCGACGATCGTCTCAAGCTTGGGCCGATTGGCGAGGCGCCACTGGCCGATGGCGGCTTTACCGGCCCGACGGCCTGGACGATCGAGGATTACAAGGGCATGCCGGGCTTTCATGGCCGCGCCGCGACCTCGCCCGGGGATCTGCTCGCCATGGCGCGCGTGGCGCGCGACCTGGGTTGGCAGATGGGTATTCATGCCATCGGCGATGCCGCGATCGAGGCACTGGTCGACATCTACGCCAAGGTGCTGGACGAAAAGCCAGGGAGGGACCCGCGCTGGTTCACGGGCCACCTCACCATGCTGCCGCCCGAGCGCACTTTGTCACTCATGGCCAGTCACGGCATATGGGGGGCGGCCCAGCCCAATTTCCTCTACAATCTCGAAGGCCGCTACAATGAGACGCTCGAGGGCAAGGCACTCCAGCACATCAATCCGGTCGGGACGCCGCTGCGCTGGGGCGTGCGGATGGCCTTCGGCTCGGACAACCTGCCGATCGGTCCGCTCTACGGCTTCTATGTCGCGGTGACGCGCAAGGGCGAGAGCGGTCAGGTCTATGGTCCGGACGAGGCTGTGTCGCGGATCGAGGCGCTACGGGCCTATACGCAGGACGCGGCCTATCTCAGCTGGGACGAGAACAAGAAGGGCAGCCTCACGCCCGGGAAATTCGCCGACATGGTCGTGCTCGATCATGATCTGCTTACAGTGCCGGAAGACCAGATCCTTTCGACCAAGGTCGACATGACCGTCGTCGGCGGCAGGATCGTCTATGAACGCTGATCGACCTGCTCTGTGCCCGGTGCCTATGCGCTTCGAGGACCGGCTTCCCTCCGGGCGACCGCTCTTGCCATGGTCGCGCCACGGGGGCGGTGCGGGGCGCCCGCACGTGGTGATTGTCCGACACCATCGGTCATGGCGAAGGCACCTCCCCAATGGTCCGATTTCGCCACATTCTGCCGCGGTCGCCGGGCGGAATTTTCGCCGGGCGCGGGGCGGACGATCCGCATCGGCGCCTGTCGCGCCGTTTTTGTCGGGAGGGTGGATAATGGCAGGGATCATGGGCAGGGCGGCGTTGCTGCTCGCATTGTTTGGCGAGATAAGTGCCTTGCCGGCAGTCGCGGCCGAGCCGGTCGACCTCATTCTCTATGACGGCCAGGTGCTGACCGTCGATCCGGTGTTCTCGGTCAAGTCGGCCATTGCCATCAAAGGCGACAGGATCGTCGCCGTGGGCGGCGATGACATCCGCGAGACCTATCAGGCAAAGACGGAAATCGACCTGCATGGGCGCACCCTGATGCCGGGCTTCACCGATACCCATCTTCATCCCATGCCGGTTGCGCCGAGCGACATCGATGTGGGCCACGCCCATAGCGTCGCTGAAGTGCAGGACATGCTGCGCCGGAAGGCGGCCGAACTGGGTCCGGGCAAATGGATCACCGGCATGGGTTGGCAGGAATCCAATCTCGCCGAGGATCGCAATCTCACCCGCCTCGATCTCGACCCGGTGACGCCCGACAATCCGGTGCTGCTGATCCGCGCGGGCGGACACAGCTCGGTCAGCAATTCGCTGGCGCTCAAAATGGCGGGGATCGACCGTGACACGCCTGATCCCAAGAGCGGCCTCATCGAGCATGATGCCCAGGGCGAGCTCAACGGCATCATTCGCGAGCGCACGGATCTGGTCCGCAAGCTTATTCCCAGCCCGAGCTGGGAGACGATGCGCCCGGCCTATATCGCCTGGCTCAAGTCCATCCTGTCGCTCGGTATCACCAGCTTCTTCGATGCGAGCGGCACCATTGATGACGAGCCGATCGGCAAGGGCGGCAAGCCGGGCGGCGATGCAGGGTCGATGACCGGCGGCGCCAACCTGACCTTCCGCCGCGCCCGCGCACTCTACACGGAGATGGGCGACAGCCTCCCGCGCATGACCATGTATATCAGCTATCCCGGCGCCGAACGGCTCAGGCAATTCCCTTATCATACCGGTTATGGCGATACGCATGTGCGCCTCGGTCCGATCGGCGAGACGGCCGTCGATGGCGGCTTCACCGGGCCGACCGCCTGGCTGCTCGCGGATTACAAGGGGCAGCCAGGCTTTCGGGGCAAGGGGCGCTTCACCGATGCCGAACTGCAGGACATCGTCGACACCTCCGGTGCGCTGGGCTGGCAGATGGGGCTTCACTGCATCGGCGATGCCGCCATCGTCCAGACGGTGAATGCCTATGACAAGGCGCTCGGCAAGATTCCGGCCGGCGGCGAACATGCGGGCGCCGACCATCGCTGGTTCACCGACCATTTCACCATCATGCCGCCCGACGCGACCATGGCGCTGATGAGGCGCGACAACATCATGATCAGCCAGCAGCCGAACTTCCTCTACAATCTGGAAGATCGCTACATGCAGACGCTCGACGACTGGCGGCTCGCGCACAACAATCCGATTGCCACACCGGCTCATAAATTCGGGCTGTTCGTGGCATTGAGCAGCGACAATCTACCGGTCGGACCACTGGTGGGTATCTATGCCGCCGTCACCCGCAAGGGGCCGAGCGGCCAGGTCCATGGACCCGAGGAGGCGATCTCGCGCGCCGAAGCCATCCGCATGTACACGGCGAGCGGCCCCTATCTGTCCTGGGAGGAGAAGATCAAGGGCACGCTGGAGCCAGGCAAGCTCGCCGACATGATCGTGCTGCCCTTCGATCCTTTGACGGCGCCGGCGGAAACATTCCTGAACGGAAAGGTCGACATGACGATCATCGGCGGCCGAATTGTCTATGAGCGCACGCCGGACGCCAGCTAGCTGCGTTTCAGGGCCGTCTGCCCCAGCGGAAGGCCCCGGGAACGTGCCTTGTTCTTCATCTATTCCAGAGCGGGGCACGTTTCTCCCATGTCGACACATCCCCGAGTGATGCGCGGGGCCTTGGTGGCCATCGCCCGTGCGATGTCGAGAAGCGGCCGACTTCCCGAGCCGAGAGACGGAGTCCGAGAAGGAGGCCATGATGACCCGCAGACGTCCGGCGCCGGCCGGTGAGTTGCCGCCCTACGCCCAGGCGCGCCAGGCCAAGCGCGCGCGCTATGATGCCGGGACGGTGCATGCCATCCTCGATCAGGGGCTGGTCGGGCATTTCGGGTTCGTCGCTGATGACCGGCCGATGGTCATGCCCATGGCCTATGCGCGTTCAGGGCACTGCCTCTATCTGCATGGTGCCAGCAAGACGCGGGCCATGTGTCTGACGACGGGCGCGCCTGCCTGCCTCACCGTGACTTTGCTTGACGGGATTGTCGCGGCGCGCTCGGCCTTCAATCATTCGGTGAATTTCCGCTGTGCGGTGGTGCACGGCACGGTTCGACCCGTCGACGAGGCGGCGGAGAAGGAACTGGCCTTGCGTCAGATCACCGAGCACCTGCTGCCCGGCCGCTGGTCGGAAGTGCGGCCGATGCTGGCGCGGGAAAACAAGGCGACCGGCGTTCTCGCAATGGACATCGTGGCGGCGAGTGCAAAGGTGCGCGAGGGCGGTCCGCTCGATGACGAGGCCGATCAGGCCCTGCCGATCTGGGCCGGAGTCGTGCCGGTCGTCACGGCTCTGGGGCAACCTTTGGGCGAGGCCGGGCAGCCGGCCGGCACGGTCATTCCGCCATCGATCGGCGCGGCGCGGCGCAAATTCGCCTGAGCTGGCCGTTGGCATCCAGGGGAGTCCAGAAAAAGAATCGCGGTGACATCGATCGCATTATTCGGTGATGTCTGGTCACCGGAAACCATTGGGAGGGCACCTTCCTGAGCGACCTGTTCCTGCTTCATTTCCCAGTGATGTTATCACTTGGCGCGGGAGAGGGATCATTCGTTGCGCAGACCGGCATCATGGCCGGTGGACTGCCCGACATGGCGATCGCCAGGGGCGGCAATATAAGGGGAGCGGAAAGATGCGACGGTCGGCCGGTTCGCGCTGGGAACGGCATTCATTCTGGGCATGGCGCTGAATGGCTGTGTCTCCGCCGGGAAGCCGGCTGCGGATATGGTGCTTGTCAACGGCAATGTCCTTACCGTCGACGACAAGGACAGCGTCGCGCAAGCCGTCGCCCATTGCCGACGGCAAGATTCCGGCTGTGGGAACGACTGCGGAGATCGCCGCCATGGCCGGGCCGGCGACGAGGCGGATCGACCTGCATGGCCAGACCGTGACGCCGGGCCTGATCGAGACTCATGGCCATCTGGCGATGGGCGGCGTCTGGGAGACGCTTTATGTCGATCTCTCCTATCCCAATGAAGTCCATGGCGGACGTGAAGCGGCTCATCGCCGAAAAGGTCGCCAGGGTGAAGCCGGGCACCTGGACGCGGGATGACGATTGCCCAGGCGTTGCGCGATCTGGATGTGCATGCGAACGCGCTGCGTAAATGGGTCCGGGAGCTCGCCGCCGATCCGGGCCAGCCCTGTCGACTTCGAACGTGAAGCTGGGGTAGCCTGAATGAACTTATCCCTATGTCCACCAAACCGGTGGCAGGCCAATCCTCGTAGACCCTGCGGACGGAAGCTACGAGGTCAGGCGGTGAATGAATCTGATTGGGATAGGTCCATTGCGTTCCACGCGCGTTGCCATCCATTCCTCAATGCGGTGTCGTTGACATGGTTGGTGAGTGGCGCTTCGCGATGGGGCAAGGTCGCGCCAGAAGATATCCTTGAAGATGCGTCGCGCCCGCCTCGCACGCGCGCGCCATCTGCCCGGCATTCTCGACGCCTTCGACAACCACGACATCGCAGAAACACGAGGCGAGTTTGACCATATGCCAGAGGCTGTCGTGTCCATCGGAGCAGCGTCGGTCATCATGCAGGAAGGCCTTGTCGATCTTGACGATATCAAAGTCAGCAAGCTGCAATAGCCGGGGTGAGGAAAATCCGGTGCCGAAATCGTCCAAAGCAATGCGACACCCAAGATCGCGCAGATCATTTGCAACCTCCGCGAAATAGGAGAAATCGGGGATTTCTCGAGTCTCCGTTATTTCGATCACGAGGCGAGGCAAAAGGTGCGGGTTTCTCTCGAGCTGCTTCAGGATCACCCTCCAGCTTTTTGGTGAGGCAAATGTGGTTGCAGAGAGATTGCAACCAAGCACCGTCGATCGATCGACGTTCAGCCGGTCGAGCACCATGGACATGACCAGACTGTCCAGAGCCAAAGCCGCGCCTGCGTTTTCTACGACACTGATGAGATCATTTGTGGCGCATTCCGTGCCGTCCAGATTGACAAGGCGCGCCAAGCATTCCTGATAATAGATTCCGCCCGCGGCCTCGGCTGCGAAGATGGGTTGAGCTGCCAGGCCGAAGCCGCTTTGCCTTATGGCAGTACGAAGCCCGCTGTTTTGAGACGTTCCGGGGAACAAGGAGCCTTTAGCCACGGCAACCTCCTCGCCAAGTGTGGCCGAGACGCCAGCTGATTGCATTTAAATCCTGAGCACGATTTGTATGCTCTGGTGCAATCGCCTGCTCTTCAAAAGGGCGTTCATATGGCCGGTTGCATCGTTGTTAAGGCATGAAATGACGGCATCATCGCCATTTCGTGCCTTAACAGCGTGGAGGCTTAACACGCTTGAGCAGGAGTCGCTGCCGCGACAGTCTAACGGGATTACATCTCAGTGGGCTCGTTGTTATTTTATACCACCTGATATTGACGCGGCATCGGCACGGTAGCCCAACCGGTCGTCAGGTGCCGTCCGGATGTGCGATGCAGTCAACGGGCTGCGCGACTCGCCTCTGAGGTGGT